>Ga0105048_10005339_pt1 | contig 20770 bp, 19 predicted proteins | sample MAT05_FD_78382 | JGI IMG/M metagenome (GOLD analysis project Ga0105048, IMG submission 78382) | Freshwater microbial communities from Lake Fryxell liftoff mats and glacier meltwater in Antarctica - MAT-05 | ecosystem: Environmental > Aquatic > Freshwater > Ice > Liftoff microbial mat | place...
CCCTGCCCCAGGGCTGCATGTCCACGGGCAGGTCCAGCTCCACACAAAGCCACAGCACCTTGCGCACGTTGATGGAGGTGGGCCTGCCGAGCAAGGTGATCACAACAGGCTCGACGGGTCGAAATTGGCGCCGCACAGCACCAGGGCGATGTGCTCGTCGGCTTGCAGCTGCACCGCGCCGCACAGCAACGCCGCCAGCGGCAAGGCGGCTGCGGGTTCAACCGCCAGGCGCAATTCGGTCCACAGCAGGCGCTGCGCTTGCACGATGGCGGCCTCGGGCAGCAGGTGAGTGGCAGCGACGTGCAGTTGGCAGATCGGCCAGGCGATCTGGCCGATGCGGCGCGCGCCCAGCGCGTCGGCAGCCAGGCCACCGACGGCCACGTCCACAGGCTCGCCGGCGGCACGTGCTGCGTGCAGGGTCGGCGAACCCACGGGTTCCAACGCCTCGACCCGGCAGCGGCTTTCGAACCAGGCCGCGACTCCGGCGATCAGGCCACCGCCACCCACGCTGACCAGCACACGGCTGGGCAGGCCGGCATCGGCTTCGATCTCGGCGGCCAGTGTGCCGGCGCCCACCACAACTTCGGGCTGGTCGTAGGCGTGCATCAGCAGCGCGCCTGTCCCGCGCTGGCGCAACAGGCAGGCCGCCAGCGCGTCGTTGTAGGCCGCGCCGCCCACCACCACGGTGGCCTGCAAGGCGGCCAGCGCTTGGCGTTTGGCGGTGCCGGACAGCTCGGGCAAGAAGACCTCGCAGCGCACCCCCAGAGCCCGCGCCGCGCAGGCCACCGCGATGCCGGCATTGCCGCCGGAGGCAATCACCACACCAGCCGGCGGAATGGGCAGAGACAGCATGCGGTTGAACATGCCACGCGCCTTGAAGCTGCCGCCCAGTTGCAGGTGCTCCAGCTTCAGCCACAGCTGGGCGCAGTTCACGCCCAGCGCGGCACCGGGCAGGCGCAGCAGCGGCGTGTGGCGCACGTGCCCGGCGATGCGCTGCTGGGCCTCGCGGATGGTGTGCGGGTGGACAGCTGCTGCATCGGGGTTCATGGCCTCATCGTAGCGGCTACAGTGGTGGCATGACCCAACCCTCACCCGACGCCCTGGCCTGGGCGCAGCGCCTGGTGCGCATGGACACCCGCAGCGACCAGAGCAACCTGCAGCTGATCGAATGCATCGCCGACCACTTGCGCGGCCTGCACGTGCCCTTGCGCCTGACCTGGGACGAGCAGCGCCAGAAGGCCAACCTGTTTGCCACGCTGGGCGTGGGCAAGCCCGCCGGCCTGGTGCTGTCGGGCCACACCGACACGGTGCCCTGGGAAGGCCAGGCCTGGGCTGCCGATCCGCTGTCGGGCCACGTGGCCGACGGCAGGCTCTACGGCCGCGGCAGCGCCGACATGAAAGGCTGGATCGGGCTGGTCGTGGCCCAGACGCAGGCCTGGCTGCAGGCCGACCTGCCGCATGCGCTGCATTACGCATTCAGCTACGACGAAGAAGTGGGCGGCTTCGGTGTCATGAACCTCATCGCCGACCTAAAGGAAGCCGGCATCGCGCCGCAGCTGTGCATCGTGGGCGAACCCACTGACATGGTGCCGGCCATCGCGCACAAGGGTGTGCACCGCTGGCGCTGCTGCGTGCGTGGCAAGGCGGCCCATTCGTCGCAAACGCCCACGTCCGTCAACGCGGTGGAGGCCGCCGCCCGCGTGGTGGCACACATCGCCGGCATCGGCGACGAACTGCGCCACAGCGAACCGCGCCAGACCGGCTTCGACGTGCCCTTCAGCACCAGCGCGGTGTGCCGTTTTGAAGGCGGCATTGCCGACAACGTGGTGCCCGAAGAATGTCGCTTCCACTATGAATTCCGCGACCTGCCCGGTGCCGATGCCGCCGCCTTGCAGCGGCGGGTGACGGACTTCGCGGCCAACCTGGAACCCGCTATGAAGTTGGTGGACGCCAGCAGCGGCTTCAGCTTCGAGTCGTTTGCTTCGATGCCGGCGTTTCGGGCACGGCCCGACGAAGCAGCCGTGCAGCTGGCGCAGCGCCTGGCGGGAAGCCGCGATACCACGCTGGTGGCCTTTGGCACCGAGGCCGGTCTCTTTCAGCGCGCCGGCATGTCCACCGTGGTTTGCGGCCCGGGCTCCATCAAGCAGGCGCACCAGGCCGACGAATACGTCAGCCTGCAGCAGCTGGCCAAGGCCGAGGCCTTTTTGCGCGGGCTGGCGCTGCCTCTACGCTGAGGTCATGCTGAGGTCATGCTGAGGTCGTGCTGAGCCGGCGGCACTTAGGGCGCTGATGGCGCCGCCAGCTACACAGCCAGCAGATGGTCCGGTGCGCTGCCCGCTTGCCAGCGCGCCCACATGCGCGACAGCAGATTTTCGAAGTCGCGCGTGTAGCGTGTGCTGTCGAATAGCGGCAGCGTGCCGCGCTGATCGTTGAGCATCCGCTTGTAGCCAGCGGCCAGTTCGGGGTCCAGCGCCAGCGCGCGGATGGCAGCGCTGTAGTCCTGCACATCGCCGAAGGCCAGCTCGCCCAGCCCGGCTGCATTCAGCACGCTGGCGGCCACTCGTGAAGCAAAGGCATTGCCGTACAGCGTGACCACGGGCACACCGGCCCACAGCGCGTCGGCCGCCGTGGTGTGGGCGTTGTAGGGCCAGGTGTCGACAAACACATCGGCCAGCGCCAGGCGCGAGAAGTGATCGGCGTAGGACACCACCTTCGCGAAGACGATGCGCTGGGCGTCCACACCCCGCGCCTGGGCCTCGCGCCGCACGCTGTCGTGCAGTTGCTGGTTGGTTTCCTTGAGCCACAGCACGGCGTTGGGCACGTCGCGCATGACCTGGCACCAGGTGTCAAACGCCTCGGGCAGGATCTTGTAGGTGTGGTTGAAGGCGCACATCACAAAGCTGTCTTCGGGCAGGCCGGCCTGCCCACGTGCCATCGGCTGCGGCAGCGGGCGCCAGCGGCCGTTGGGTTGAAAGGTCAGCGGCATCTGCGCCAGCTTCTCGCTGAAGTGCGGTGCCAAGTCCGGCGGCGTGACCAGCGGGTCGCCGATCAGGTAGTCGATGAAACCGGCACCGGTGCTGCCGGGGTAGCCCAGAAAGGCCACCTGCACTGGCGCCGGGCGGGCGGCCAGCACACCCAGCCGGTGGCCGCGTGTGTGGCCCATGAGGTCGATCAGGATATCGATGCCGTCTTCGCGCACCTGCGCCGCCGCCTGGCCGTCGCTGCGGCCGCGGATGTCCACAAAGCGGTCGGCGGCCGCTTCCACACGGCGGCGCAAAGGTGATGCGTCGTCAGGCCCGCTGCTGTACAGCACGACCTCGAAGCGGTCGCGGGCGATCTGTTCCAGCAGTTCCACCAGCAGCTGCGACACCGGGTGTTCACGAAAGTCGTAGGACACCCAGCCGATGCGGGGCTTGCGGCCGGCCGGCAGGGCCCGGTCTTGCGGGCGCACGGCGGGCAGTGGCGTGACGCTCCAGGCCACCGCTGCGGCTTCGCCTTGCGCCGCTACCAGCTGCAAAGCCGGGTCCAGCGGCAGCGACAGCAGGCCAAACACGGCGGCCACACGCGACATGCCGGGGGGGCTGCAAGCCAGAACTTCGGCGATGCGGTCGGTGTCGGCCTGCAGATCGCCCCAGTCGCAGAGGTGCCGCTTCTCAAACGACAGGTGGCTCATCGCTTCCAGGTTGCCCGGGTCCAGCGCCAGCACGGTCTTCATGCATTCGACGGCCTCGCGCTTCAGGCCCAGGTCGCGGCAGGCGTCAGCCAACAGCGCGTGTGCGCGCAGCAGGTGCGGCTGCGCGGCCAGTGCACGCAGAAGCACATCCATGGACTCACGCGGGCGATGCAGCGACTGCAGCATGGCCGCCTGCTGCACCAGGGCCTCGGGTTCGAGCTTGCCCGTGGCAGCCAGTTGCGCGTAGACGTCCACGCTCTCGCTGTAGCGGTGCTGGCGTGACAGGCTTTCGCCCAACACCTGCAGCGCCAGGGCGTCGCCGGGCTGCAGATCCAGCGCCCTGCGGGCGGCGGCTTCTGCACGGTCAGGAGCGCCACTGTGGCGTTCGGCGTTGGCCAGGTTGACCCAGTACAAGGCGTCGCCGGGCACGGCGCGCGTGGCGCGCGCAAAGGCCTTGGCCGCAGCTTGCCAGTCACGCAGGCTCATCAGCCGCAGGCCCTGCCGCCAATGCGGGTGGCCGGGGTTGAATCGCTTCAAGGGCGCCGACGGCAAACTCGGCGTGGGCGACAACAGGGGCGCGAGGGGGGTGCGCAAGGGAAGCTGGTGCTGGCTGCTGATCATGGTGTCAGGCGGGGTAGGGCAAAGGCGGGCGATGGGGGACGATGTCAGACGGTCGCGCTGTCGGCGTGTTGGGGCGCCGGCTGCGCACTTCCTTCAAGCCGCACGGGTTTGAAGGCATTCATGTTCAAGCTGATGGGCACGCCGGCCACCACCATGTCGCTGGTGTCGGTGAACAGGCCGTGGCGGGGCACCCGCTGCAGGGTCTCGAAGCCGGCGCTTTGCAGGTAACCGGCCAGGAAGTCCTGGTTCAGGCCCACCAGGTGGTAGTCGTGCGCATCGACGTGGCCGCCAAAGATCATGCGCATGACCTGGAAGCGCTGGTTCACGTCCAGCTTGTGGCGTTGCAGCAGCAGGTGCGCCAGCACGTCGATGTCGGGCACGCTCAGGCGCAGAACACCACCCGGGGCCAGCACACGGTGCCACTCGCGCAGCGCCGTCGTCAGCGCGTCCTTGTAGTCAAAGTGTTCCAGCACATGCGAGGCGTAGACCTCGGCAAAGGTGCCGTCGGCAAACTGGCCCAGGTCGATGGCGTTGCCCTGGTGGTCAACGTGCGGGCCCGGGTTCACGTCCAGGATTTCCCAACCGTCGCGCGGCTGTTTGCCGCCGATGTGCAGTCTGCGTTGCATGCTGTGTGACCTTGAGTCCGGATGTGCAAGCGGGTGTCTGGGCGTGTGCAAAAGACGTGGGTGCAAGACGGAACACCCGGGCTGCCGATGATCCAGACCCCCTCGGCACGGCATGCGCGGAATTGAGGGGCCGAAGCGGCGCATTTCCGGGCCACACCAAGAGTCAATCTGCGCAAAGGGCTAAAGGTTTCCTGGGGCGCGACGAAAACGGCTTCAACGTGCCCGCGGAAGTGGGTGCGGGGTCCGGACCCAGAACGGGCCGCGGGGTCGCCACCAACTACCAGGGGGGGCGGCACCGACGGCAGCAACAGGCCCGGGCGAGTTCCCAGCGTGAGCGCCCTGAACCGCGCAAACAAAGGGAGTTGCAAGGCAGTCGCCGCGTGTCTTGAACACAAGGCGGGCGGCGCTTGCCAGGCATTTGCCTGTGGTCACTAACCCGATTGGAGAATTTCCATGCCTCAGACCATCAATACCAACCTGGTGTCACTCAACGCACAACGCAACCTGACGATGAGCCAGTCGTCGCTGGCCACGTCGATGCAACGGCTGTCTTCCGGCCTGCGTGTCAACAGCGCCAAGGACGACGCCGCCGGCTTGGCCATCGCAGAACGCATGAACTCGCAAGTGCGTGGCATGAACGTGGCCATGCGCAATGCCAACGACGCCATCTCGCTGTCACAAACGGCAGAAGGCGCCCTGGGCAAAGTGGGCGACCTGTTCCAGCGCATGCGGGAACTGGCCGTGCAATCTGCCAACGGCACCAACACCGACGCCGACCGCGTGAGCCTGAACGAAGAGTTCACGCAGCTGGCACAGGAAGCGACACGTACGCTGGGTGGCACGCAGTTCAACGGCCAGAACATCCTGGCCACGACCAACGATGCCACTTTCCAGATCGGTGCCAACAACACCACCGACCTGGACCGCATCACGGTGGCGGCCTTCGACTGGGCGGCCAACACCGACATCAACCCGCTGCTGGGCACGGCTGTCATCACCGGCACCGACGTGCCGACGATGCAAATCACCGACATCGCCACGTCGCAAACCGCGCTGGCGGCGATCGACAGCGCGATCAACGCGGTCAACAGCCAACGCGCCAACTACGGTTCGATCCAGAACCGCTTCGAAAACGTGGTCTCCACGCTGATGGTGGCCGCCGAGAATCAAAGCGCTGCCCGCAGCCGCATCATGGATGCCGACTACGCCAGCGAAACCGCCAACCTGTCGCGGGCCAGCATCCTGCAGCAGGCCGGCAACGCGATGGTGGCGCAGGCCAACCAGTTGCCCCAGCAGGTGCTGGCGCTGCTGCGCTGACGCCTCACCACACCCACAGTCGCCGGCCCCTGGGGCCGGTTGCCAAGAGCCCACCGTCACCGGTGGGCTTTTTTCATTGCACGGCTGGGAAATGGCCGAGCAAACCCCGCTTTATCAACCGACCCTGGACGCCGCTACGGCCGTAATCTTCACCACAGCGTTTCGGTTCCTTGGCAGGACGAATCGCCCACCGAAACGACTGCCGAAACGACTGCCGAAACCCCAGGAGAGCCGCCGTGCCCCAAACGATCAACACCAATCTCGTGTCGCTCAATGCCCAGCGCAACCTGAGCACCAATCAGAGCCAGCTGGCCACCTCGATGCAACGCCTGTCATCGGGCTTGCGCGTCAACAGCGCCAAGGACGATGCCGCCGGCTTGGCCATCGCCGAACGCATGAACACGCAGGTGCGTGGCATGAACGTGGCCATGCGCAATGCCAACGACGGCATCTCGATGGCGCAGGTGGGCGAAGGTGCGCTGGGCAAGGTCGGTGACCTGTTCCAGCGCATGCGGGAACTGGCCATCCAGTCCGCCAACGGCACCAACACCGATGCCGACCGCATCAGCCTGAACGAAGAATTTGTGCAGCTGGCGCAGGAAGCCACCCGCACCCTGGCGGGCACCCAGTTCAACGGCCAGAACATCCTGGCCACGACCAACAACTCGATCTTCCAGATCGGCGCCAACAACACGACCGACATCGACCAGCTCACGGTCACGTCCTTCGACTGGACGGCCAACACCGACATCAACCCGCTGCTGGGCACCGCTGTCATCACCGGCACGGACACGCCGGCCGTGCAGGTGACAGACATCGCCACGGCGCAAGCTGCCATCACCGCCATCGACGACGCCATCGACGCCGTCAACAGCCAACGCGCCGAGTTCGGTGCGGTGCAGAACCGCTTCGAAAACGTGGTCGCCACGCTGATGGTGTCCAGCGAGAACCAAAGCGCTGCGCGCAGCCGCATCATGGACGCCGACTACGCAGCCGAAACGGCCAACCTGTCGCGGGCCAGCATCCTGCAGCAGGCCGGCAACGCGATGGTGGCGCAGGCCAATCAGCTTCCCCAGCAGGTACTCAGCCTCTTGCAGCGCTGACCCCGCGCAACACAAGCCGAAACAAGCCGCCGCAGGCCGCCCTCAAGTTGGGGCAGCAGGCGGTCGATAAGGGGCTGAGGAGGGTGGCCAGAAGCCGCTCCTCCAGCCCCTTGTTCATTGGCGGGCGCCTTCCGCGTCCGCCCAGGAGAAATGCCATGCCCGCCATCCAATCCCTCGGCATCGGCAGCGGCGTGGACATCAACAGCATGGTCACGCAGCTCGTCGCGCTGGAAAGCCGCCCGCTGGTGCAGATGCAGAGCGCCGCCAAGGCGCTGCAGACGCAGGTGTCCTCGTACGGCCAGATGAGCAGCCTTTTTGGCGCGCTGCAGTCAGCCGCCAACAAGCTGACCGGCAATTCGTTGTGGTCGCAAGCCAAGGCCAGCAGCAGCGACGAAACCGCAGTCTCCATCGTCGGCGGCTCAAGCGCCGCCACGGGCAGCTACGCGGTCAGCGTGCAGGCCCTGGCCACCAACCAGACGGCGGTGTCCACGGGTTCCTACGCCAGCGCCACCGACTTGGTGGGCAGCGGCACACTGACGCTGGACGTGGGCAGCTGGGACGCGCCGCCGATGAACTTCTTGCCTCAGGTGGGCCGCACGCCGGTGTCGGTGGACATCACCGCCACCGACACCTTGCAGTCGCTGCGCGACAAGATCAACGGCGCGGGCGCGGGTGTCACTGCGGCCATCATCACCGACAGCAGCGGTGCGCGCCTGTCGCTGCGCAGCACCGACACCGGCGCGCAAAACGGCTTCCGTGTGCAGGTGGCCGACGACGACGGTTTTGACACCGACGGCGGCGGCCTTTCGCGCTTTGCCTTCGACCCCGCGTCCGGCACCACGCTGATGGAACAGAAAGTGGCCGCCGGCAACGCCCGCGCCACGGTCAACAACATACCGGTCGAATCCGCATCCAACGAGCTGAGCACGGTCATCGAAGGCCTCACGCTGCGCCTGCGCAAGGAAATTGCCACACCGGTGGACGTGGCCGTCAGCAGCGACCGCGAGTCGATCAAGACCGCGATCCAGGGTTTTGCCGACGCCTACAACGCGCTCAGCAAGCTCATCACCGACCAGACCAAGTACGACCCCGCCAGCAAGGTGGGCGGCCCGTTGCAGGGCGACAGCGCCGCCACGGGGCTGCAACGCCAGCTGCGCAACCTGCTGAATGTGGGCTCGGGCGCTTCAGCCACCTTCACGCGCCTGTCTGACGTGGGCCTGGAAGTGCAGCGCGACGGCACGATGAAAGTCGACGCGGGCAAGCTCGACAGCGCCACGGGAAACCTGCCCGAGTTGAAGAAGGCGTTCGCCAACAAGGACTCGGGCAACCCCGCCAACGACGGCTTTGCGCGCCGCTATGCCGACCTGGCCAGCCAGGTGCTGGACCTGGAAGGCAGCCTGACCACACGCACCGAAGGCCTGCGCAAGCGCATCGCCCAGAACACCGAAGACCAGCAGCGCGTGGAAGACCGCATCGAACGATTCCAGGCTCGCCTGGTGGCGCAGTACACGGCCATGGACGTGAACCTGTCGCGGCTGAACGCGCTGTCCAGCTACGTCACGCAGTCGCTGGCTTCGCTGAACAACAGCAACAACAACAGGTAGTTGTCAGAGGGTTCGGGCCACTCAAGTGGCCATCGGGGGGGGCCGATAACAAGAACATCTGCAGCCCAACAGCGACACCCCCCCCACCGATGTTCGCCAGCACCTACCCACAACGTTCCCCCGGCCGCCCCTTGCGCGGCGGCCTGTACCAGCAGGTGGGGGTCGAAACCCGGCTCTCCGGTGCCGACCCGCACCAGCTGGTGGCCATGCTCTTTGACGGCTTCATGGAAGCCGTCGCCCAAGGCCGCGGCGCCATGCGCAGTGGCGACCGCCTGGCCAAGGGCCTGGCCCTGGGACGCGCCGTGCGCATCGTCGAAGAAGGCCTGCGCGCCGGCCTGGACGTGAAGGCCGGCGGCGCGCTGGCACGCGACCTGGGTGAGCTCTACACCTACCTGACCATGCGCCTGACGATGGCCAATCTGAAAGACGACGAAGCCGCGCTGGACGAGTGCCAGCGCCTGATGACGCCCCTGCGCGAGGCCTGGATGGCCATCGCCCCGGGTGCCCAGGCAGCCCGCTGATGGCCCGCTTCGACAACAACCCCACTCCCCACCCACCCGCGGCCAACAAAGGCGACCCGATGGACCCGCAATTGCTCAGCTACTACGAAGCCATCGAACGCGCCAGTGCGGACATGCTGTCTGCCGCACGCGCCGGCAATTGGGATGAGGTGGTCAAGCTCGAAGGCGCATGTGTGCTGCTGATCAGCCAGCTCAAACACGCGGCGCAAGAACCGGCCCAAGACGCAGCTCGGATCAACGCCCAGGCGCAGGAAGCGGCGCGGGTGAAGTCGCGCATCATGCAGCGCATCCTGGTCAACGACGCCGAGATCCGCCACCTGGCCGAGCCCTGGCTGCAGGATCTTGACGACACGCTGACCGGCCGCCGCCAAACGCTGCACTGAAGGCCCGGCCATGGAGATGTTCCAAGACACCCGTCCGGCCGACCTGGACGCAGCAGGCGGCGAAGACGTCTGGGCCCCCTTTCGTGTCACGCACCCGCAGGAACGGCTGGCGCTGCTGCGGCAGCTGCGCGACGGTCAGATGCCGGTGATGCTGAACGGCCCCGACGGTGCCGTGCTCACCACCACGCTGTGGGCGGTGGATGGCGCGCAGTCGCGCCTGAGCTTCACCGCCGACCCCGGCTTGCCGGCCAGCAACCGCCTGGTCGAAGCCGACGAAGCGGTGGCTGTGGCCTACATGGACAGCGTGAAGCTGCAGTTTGACCTGCACGGCTTCATGCTCGTGCGCGGCGCGCAGGCCTGCACGCTGCAGACGGCGCTGCCGCAGCAGGTGTATCGCTTTCAGCGCCGCCATGCTTACCGCGTCCGCCCCAACGACCGCCACGCGCCCGCGGCGCGTCTGCGTCACCCGTCCATCCCCGACATGCAGATTGCCCTGCGTGTGCTGGACGTCAGCATCGGCGGCTGCGCCTTGTGGCTGCCACGCGACCTGCCCCCGCTGCAAGCCGGCACGCGCATCAGCGAAGTGGCGTTGGCGCTGGACGCCGACACACGCTTCGTGGCGGCGTTGCAGCTGCAGCACGTCACCTCGCTGGGTCAGGGTGACAGCGGCGTGCGGCTGGGCTGCGAGTGGCAGAACCTGGGCGGCGCGGCTGAACGGGTGCTGCAGCGCTGGATAGACCACGCGCAGAAGCGCCGGCGATTGCTGTCGCTGGACTGAAGCCCTTGCGCGCAAGCCTCATGGCCCATCCCGACACACGACTGAATCCCTGCAGCCGCCAGGCGCTGGCGGGCTTCACGCTGGTGGAGAGCCTCATCGTGCTGGCCGTGGTGGCCATTCTGGCCACCATGGCCTGGCCGTCCTTGCGCAGCCACGACTTTCGCACCGGGCGGCTGGACGCCGTCGAGGCCCTGACCCGTGTGCAGCTGGAGCAGGAAAAGTACCGCAGCGCACATGGCCTGTACGCCGGCGACTTGCGGGCACTGCAGGGCACGTCGGCAAAGAGCCCGCAGGGCCGTTACGCCATCCGCCTGGCGCTGATCGGCAGCGAAGCCTACCTGGCCACGGCAAACGCCTTGGGGCCGCAGGCTCAGGACCCGGGTTGTGCCACCCTCACCTTGCAGGTCAAGCTGGGCTTTGCCCAGACCGGCCCGCACCCGGGCTGCTGGCACCGATGAAAACACGCCAGCGCCGCGGCTTGACCTTGCTGGAACTGGCCATTGCCATGGCCATGCTGGCCGTGCTGGCCGCCGTGGCCTTGCCCAGCCTGGGCGCGCAGCTGGACCAGCGGCGCCTGCACGCTGCGGCCGAAGCGCTGGCCGCCGACTTGGGCGAAGCCCGCTTCGAAGCGGCGCGCCAGGGCCGTCCCATCCACCTGCTGGTGCAAAACGGCAGCGCCTGGTGCTGGGCCCTGGCCACCGACCCCGGCTGCCCCTGCGGCCAGCGCCAGGTCTGCGAGCTGCGCAGCGCCACGCCCGCAGACCACGCCGGCGTGCAAGGGCTGCAAGGCCAGAACCTGGAGCTCAACCCCACCGGTTCGGCGCAGACCGTGGGCTCGGCCACTTTGGAATCGCGCCGCGGCTCGCGCCTGCGTGTGCAGATGCAGGCCCTGGGCCGCCCGCGCATCTGCACCGAGCTGGGCCCCACCACCCGGTACCCGGCATGTTGAGCCGCCTGCGACGCATCGGCCGTGCACCCTGGCTCGGCCCCTCGGCCTGGCTGGTGGCCAGCGTGCTGGCCTTGATGTTGGTGGACACGGCCATCCAGCGCCTGTCCGACCGCCACCTGGCTGTCGACGCTGAACGTGTGGCCGTGGGCTGGGGACACCAGCTGGGCCGCGTGGTGCCCGACTTCGATCTGCTGTTCCAGGGTGAACTGCCCGGGCCGCAAGCGCAGGAACGCATGGACGCGCTGCGTGGCACCGGTGGTCTCATGCGCTTCAGCCTGTTCAACACCGAAGGCCAGCTGCTGCTGGTGTCGGACTCCTTGGGCACGGCAGCACGCGCCGCCGACACCGACGCCGCCAGCCGCGAACAGGTGCGCCAGGTGGCGCGTGAAGAACGACCGGTGACGCAACTGCTGCGCGCCAGCAACGCCTCGCAGCCTGGCGTCTACAGCCGCGCCTGGGTGCCGGCGCGCCTGGGCCGCCAGGTGGTGGGTGTCGTGGAGGTGGTGGTCGACCAGACCGAGCTGGCCCACACCACCGCCGCGTCGTTCCAGCGCGCAGCGTTGGTGGCCAGTGCAGCCATGCTGCTGTGCATCGTGGCGGCCGCTGCGTTGATGCGCCAGCGCGCCGGGCGCGAAAGACAAGTGCTGGACCGCGTCAGCTACCTGGCCGAACACGACGTGCTCACTGGCGCGCTGAGCCATGCCCCTTTCAGCCAGCGCCTGCATCAAGCGTGTCTGGAAGTCCAGTTCGCGGCCGGTGCTAGCGCCGGTACGGGCGCCGGTACGGGCGCCGGTACGGGCGCCGGTACGGGCACGGCTGACCAGGCACGCGGGCTGGCGGTCATCTGCATCGACCTGGACGGTTTTGGCGAAATCAACGAAAGACACGGCCACGGCGCAGGCGACGAGCTGTTGCGCCACACCGGCCAGCGCCTGCAAGCGGTGCTGCGCGGCGGCGACCTGCTGGCCCGGCTGGCGGGTGACCGTTTCGGCATCCTGCAGTTGGGGGCCGTGGACAGCCCGTCGGTGACGGCGCTGGTCGAACGCATCGTGCACGGCCTGGCCCAGCCGCACAACCTGCCCGGCCTGCCCGACGCCGTGCGTGTGAGCGCCTGCGTGGGCGCGGCCCTGCACGGCGTGGACGGCGACGACGCTGACACGCTGCTGCACAACGCCGAACTGGCGCTGCTGCGCGCCAAGTCCAGTGGCCGCGGTGCCTGGAGCTTTTACGACGCGTCGCTGGACCGCACGCTGAAGGAACGCCGCGCCCTGGCCGCCGACCTGCGCCTGGCGCTGCAACACGACCGATTGCGCCTGCACTTCCAGCCCGTGTACGCGGGCGACTGCCGGACGCTGATGGGTTACGAAGCCCTGGCCCGCTGGCCGCATCCCACACGTGGCAACGTGCCGCCTTCCAGCTTCATCCCGGTGGCCGAAGATACCGGCCAGATCGAGGCCCTGGGCCGCTGGGTGCTGCACACCGCCTGCGCTGAAGCGGCCACCTGGCCGGCACCGCTGGCCGTGGCCGTGAACCTGTCCACCGCGCAGTTCGACCGCGGCCAGTCGATCGTCGATGAGGTGCGCCAGGCGCTGCACGACAGTGGCCTGCAGGCCGAACGGCTGGAGCTTGAGATCACCGAGGGCTTGCTCATGCAGCACACCGAGAAGGTGTTGGCCACGCTGCACGCCCTGCGCGCCATGGGCGTGCGCATTGCGATGGACGACTTTGGCACCGGCTATTCCAGCCTGGCTTACCTGTGGCGCTTTCCCTTCGACAAACTCAAGATCGACCGCGCCTTCACCCAGGGCCTGGGTGGCGACCCACGTGTGGATGTGATCGTGCGGTCCATCGTGCGGTTGGCGCACTCCCTGTCGATACGGGTGAATGCAGAAGGCGTGGAGACCGAAGAGCAGCGCGACGCGCTGCGTCGCCTGGGCTGTGATGAACTGCAGGGCTACCTGCTCGGTCGGCCGTCGCCTGCCGAGCGTTTGATCCACCTGGAGTCCGAGGTGGTGGGCGTGGTGGTGCCGGACGTGGTGCTGATCTGAATTCGTGCATGCAAGTCCAGAAAAACCTGCATCAAACCTGCATGTTCATGATGTCGCTGTAAGCCTGCACCAGCCGGTTGCGCACCTGCAGCGTCGCCTGAAAGCCGATTTGCGCCTTCTGCATGGCCACCATGGTCTCTTCCACGCTGACCGCCGGGTTGTCCAAGGACACCTCGCGCTGCAGGCGGCCAGCCTCGAACTGGGTCTGGCTCACGTCCTTCAGCGCATGGGCCATGGCAGCCCGAAAACCACCACCCACGGCTGCAGCGCCGTCGGTGCGCGGCATGCCGTCGGGCCGCAGCCCGGCGCGGGCCACGGCGGCCTGGAAATCGAAGCTCTGGATGCGCATGTCGTTCATGGGGGGACCTCGGGCGCCAGCTCGGGCAGGGCCTTCGGAGGGGCCAGCCGCTGCCAACAACACGGTTTGCACTTTAGGTGGCGGGCCGCCCGCCCAGGGCCCGATCAGGCGCCTGTTTGCCGGCTTTCTCGCGCTGAAGTTTTTGTGCCGCCCGGCCAACATGGCGATTGAGTACAGGACGTTTCGCCCCTACCCGCCAAACCCACATGGACAACGCCGTCACCACGACCGCAACAACTTCAGCCCTGATCCCGTTGGTGCCCGCCGCCCCCGGCCTGGGCCAGCGCTGGCAGCAACTGCCGGCACGCAGCCAATTGGGCGCCGTGCTGGGCCTGGCCGCGCTGTTGGCGGTGCTGGTGCTGATGTTCAGCAGCGCTCGCGACGCCGACTACCGTGTGCTGTTCCCCAATCTCAGCGACAAGGACGGCGGTGCCGTGATCGAGCGCCTGACGCAGATGAACGTGGCCTACCGCTTCAGTGAAGGGGGCGGCACGATCATGGTGCCCGCCAACCGGGTCCATGAACTGCGCATGAAGCTGGCATCGGCCGGACTGCCGTCGGGCAGCGGCTCGGGCAGCGCCGGCTACGAACTGCTGGACAAGAACAACTTCGGCCAGACCCAGGGCCAGGAACGCATGAAGATGCAGCGCGCCATCGAAGGCGAGCTGACGACCACCATCCAGGCGCTGGAATCGGTGAAATCGGCGCGTGTGCACCTGGCGTTGCCGCAGATGAACGGCTTCTTCCGCGAACAGCAAAAGCCTTCGGCTTCGGTGGTGTTGACGCTGCACGGTGGCCGCACGCTCGAACGCGGCCAGGTGGCCGGCATCGTGAAGCTGGTATCGGGCAGCGTGCCCGAACTCACACCCAAGGCCGTGAGCGTGGTGGACAGCACCGGCGCCTTGCTGTCCGGCCCCGGCGACGACGAAGCCACGCACGGTCTGGACAGCCAGCAGTTGCAGTACCGCCGTGAAGTTGAAGCCGGGCACTTGAAGCGCATCCTGGCGCTTCTGGAACCGGTAGTGGGCCGCGACAACGTGCGCGCCAGCATCACCGCCGACATCGACTTCAGCCAGGTCATGCGGACCGCCGAAGCCTACGGCCCCAACCAGGGCGCCGAGGCCAAACCGGCGGTGCGCGAGCTGCGCACCGAAGAATCCAGCCAGCCCGGTGGCGCCAACGCCGCCGGTGTACCCGGCGCCACCAGCAACCAGCCGCCGGTGCCGGCGCAAGCACCCATCAACGGCGCGGCGCAGGCGCTGCAAGGTGCACAAGGCGCCGGTGCTGCGGCCGCCAACGCCACGCGACGCGACGCGGCCACCCGTTTCGAGGTCGACAAGACCGTCACCGTGACCAAGGCTGCGGTGGGCAACGTGCGCCGTCTGAACGCCGCCGTCGTGGTCAACCACCGCACCAGCACCGACGCCAGGGGCAAGACCAGCACCGTGCCGCTGACCGAGAAAGAAATCGAACAGCTCACCGCCCTGGTGCAGCAAGGCATCGGTTTCAACGCAGAACGTGGCGACGTGGTGAAGATCGTCAACGCGCCCTTCCGCGTGGAAGCCGCACCTGCCGCCGAAGAGACCCCGATCTGGAAGCAGGGCTGGCTGCTGGACCTGCTGCGCAGCGCGCTGGCGCCGCTGGCGCTGGCCGTGGTGGCCCTGGTCATCGTCTTCAAGCTCATCAAGCCCGCTCTCGCCTCGATGCTGGCACCCCCACCGCCGCCAGAGCCCGGCACGCAGCTCAGCGAAGTGGTGGGCGACCCCAGCAGCCCCAATGAACGGGTCGCGCTGCCGGCGCCATCGGTTTCCATGCACAACGCCAGGGTGGAGTCGGCTCGCGCCATGGCCAAACAGAACCCGGCAGCGGTGGCCAGCATCGTGCGTGGCTGGGTGAACGGCGAGGTATGACTCCCCCCCGGAGCGCCTTCGGCGCGCCAAGGCGCAGAGGCCTTGGCCTTTGCCAGGCACCAACAGTCCTCAGGACTTTTTGTGTCCGGGTAACGCCCCCCCAGGGGGGCAGCGCTAGCGCACCGGCAGAGCCGGTTCCGCGGCGTTTGCCGGGTCGCGAGGCCTGGCAGTCGGTGTGTTTGCGCGCAGCGCGCTGGAGCGACTGATGGCCTCGGCTTCGATGGACGACGAAGGGCTGGAGAACGCGGCCATCTTGTTGATGAGCTTGGGCGAGGAAGAGGCGGCCGAGGTGTTCAAGCACCTGGCGCCCAAGGAAGTGCAGCGCCTGGGCGAGACCATCGCACGCATGCGGGCGGTCACGCGCGAACGGGTCGAAGGTGTCATGGACGCCTTCGAGAAGGTGGCCGCCAACGAAAGCATGCTGGTGGCCGACAGCAACGAATACGTCAAGAGCGTGTTGCGCAAGGCGCTGGGCGAGGACAAGGCCAATCTGCTGATCGACCGCATCTTGCAGGGCAGCGACGTCACTGGCATCGAAAGCCTGAAGTGGATGGACCCGCAGAGCGTGGCCGAGCTGTTGCGCAATGAACACCCGCAGATCGTCGCGGCCATCCTGGTGCACCTGGAATTCGACCAGGCGGCCGAGGTGCTGAAGCTCTTCACCGAACGCCAGCGCAACGAAGTGATGGTGCGCATCGCCACCCTGGACGGCATCCAGCCCACCGCGCTGCGTGACCTGAACGAGGTCATGAGCAAGGTGCTCGCCGGTGGCGACCGCAGCAAGAAGAGCAGCCTGGGCGGCGTGAAGACCGCGGCCGAGATCCTGAACATGCTGGGCTCGGCGGTGGAAACCAGCGTGCTGGACTTCGTGCGCGAGGCCGACAACGACCTGGCGCAGAAGATCATGGACAACATGTTCACCTTCGATGACGTCGAGAAGATCGACGACAAGGGCATCCAGTCCCTGATGAAGGAAGTGCAGAGCGAATCGCTGGTCATTGCGCTGAAGGGTGCGACACCGGCGCTGCGCGAGAAAATCTTCAAGAACATGTCCACCCGGGCCGCAGAAACGCTGCGCGAAGACCTGGATTCGCGCGGCCCGGTGCGCTTGTCCGAGGTGGAAAGCGAGCAGAAGGAAATGCTGAAGATCGTGCGCCGCCTGGTCGACGAAGGCCAGATCGTGTTGGCCGGAGGCGGTGATGAGCAGTTTGTATAGGTCCCCCCCCCGGAGCGCCTGCGGTGCTCCCCCCCAGGGGAGCAACGCCCGCGGCCCGGCTGAGCCGGTTCCGCGGCGTTCACTTGATGCGCTGTGCGTGGTGTTCTGCCCGCGATGAGCAAGCCCACTTCCTTCAAGAACGTGCCGGCGCCTCCGGGCAGCAAGGCCGGCAATGCCTACACCCGCTTCATCCCGCGTGAAGAGCTGGGCGACTTTGCCAGCTGGCAGCCTGATGCGTTCGGCGGCAATGCCAGCCAGGGCGGACGCGCTGCGTTTGCCGCGCGTGCTGCTGCAGCAGCTGCCGAACCGACCGAACCCGACGCCGCCGAGTGGCAGCTGCGTGTCACGGCCGCCCGCCAGGCCGGCTACCAGGATGGATACCGCGACGGCACGGCCGCGCTGGAAAACTTCAAACAAAACTTTGCGCAGCAGGCCACGGCACAGGTCGGCACCTTGCTCGATGCCTTCGACGCCCAGCTGCTGGCGCTGGACGGCGAGATGGCGCAGACCCTGGCCCGCACCGCCGTGCAGCTGGCGCAGCAGGTGCTGCGCACCGAGCTGAACCAGCGTCCTGAACTGGTGGCCAAGGTGGCTTCCGAAGCCGTGAATGCGGTGATGCACAGTGCCCGCCACATCGCTGTCCACGTGCATCCGCAAGACCTGCCCCTGGTGGCCGAAGGCGCGGAAGAAGCCCTGACCGCGCGCGGTGCGCGCCTGCAGGCGGACTCGGCCATCGCGCGTGGTGGTGTCTTCGTGCAAAGTGATGTCGGCGCCATCGACGCGCGCATTGCCGAGCGCTGGGCCCAGGCCGCAGCCGCCTTGGGATCGCAGTTGCCGCTGGACGCCTCGGCTGGCGACGGCCAGAGCCCGACATGACGGCTGCATCGGCTGCCCAGGCCACACCGCAGGTGCCGCTGGCGACGCGACTGGACACCCGCGCGCAACGCTGGACGCGTTACCTGTCGGACCTGCAGGACTACGCGCAGCTGCCGCAGCCGCTGGAATCGGTGGGCACGCTGCTGCGCGTCACCGGCCTGGTGCTTGAAGCCGCGGGCGTGCGGGTGCCGGTCGGGTCGGTGTGCGAGATCCATGGCGATGATCAGCGCACGGACCAGGTGGTGCTGGCCGAAGTGGTGGGCTTCAACGGCGACCGCGCCTACCTCATGCCCACCGGCGAGATGCACGGCATGAGCAGCGGCGCGCGTGTGGTGCCACGCGCAGCGCCGCGCACGCCGCCGCGCTTCGGTGCAGAAAACCACCCCTGGCGCCGCAGCGAAGACCGCGGCCTGCACCTGCCCATGGGCGACGGCCTGCTGGGCCGTGTGGTGGACAGCCACGGCCAGCCGATGGACCGCCTGGGCCCCATCGCCAACGTGCACCCCGAACCCATGGTGCGCCGCCCCATCAACGCGATGGACCGCGACCCCGTGCGCCAGCCGCTGGACACCGGCGTGCGCGCCATCAACGCCCTGCTCACCGTGGGCCGCGGCCAGCGCATCGGCCTGTTCGCCGGCACCGGCGTGGGCAAGAGCGTGCTGCTGGGCATGATGGCGCGGTACACGGCGGCCGATGTCATCGTGGTCGGCCTCATCGGCGAACGCGGCCGCGAGGTCAAGGAATTCATCGAGGACATCCTCGAAGCCGAAGGCCGCGCGCGCAGCGTGGTGGTGGCCGCGCCAGCCGACGCACCGCCGCTGGTGCGGCTGCAAGGTGCGCACTACGCCACCGCCATTGCCGAGCACTACCGCGACCGTGGCCAGCACGTGCTGCTGTTGATGGACAGCCTGACGCGCTATGCCATGGCGCAGCGCGAGATTGCGCTGGCCATCGGCGAACCGCCGGCCACCAAGGGCTACCCGCCCAGCGTGTTTGCCAAACTCCCGCAGCTGGTGGAACGCAGTGGCAACGGGCTGGCCGGCCAGGGCAGCATCACCGCGTTCTACACCGTGCTGAGCGAGGGCGACGACCCGCAAGACCCGGTGGCCGACGCGGCACGCGGCATCCTGGACGGCCACATCGTGCTGTCGCGCGACCTGGCCGAAGGAGGCCACTACCCGGCCATCGACGTCGAGCGCAGCGTGTCACGGGTGATGACGGCCGTGGCCGCAAAGGAACACGTGCTGGCCGCGCGCCGCATGCGCCAGTTGATGAGCAAACTCAGCAAGGCACGCGACCTGATTCAGCTGGGCGCGTATGCACCCGGACACGACGCCGAACTCGATACCGCCGTGCGTCTGCAGGCGCAGATGAACGCGCTGCTGCAGCAGGACATGCACGAACGGGCGCTGCTGGACATGAGCCGGGCCCAGCTGTGCCGCCTGATGGCTGTCTGATGACCACCTGATGGTCGCCTGATGATCGATCGAACCTTGACTGAACGCCCAACCCCGGCACTTGCGCCACAACCCGAGCCGCGATGACCCAAGCCTTGCAGTCCTTGTTCGAACACGCCGAACGCCAGCGCGACGACAGCCTTGCGCAGGTGCAGCAGGCCGAAGAGACCAGTCGCCGCGCACACCAGCAGTGGCAACAGCTGCGCAACTACCGCAGCGACACAGAAGCCCGTGCGCCGGGTCACGGCGGCCGCGCCGCAGCCATCGAGCTGCTGCACTGCCACCGCGCTTTCGCACAAAGGCTGGACCAGGCGCTGGCACAACAAACGGCCGTGCTGCAAGCGGCCGAAGCCCAGCTGCAGCAACAACGCCAGCTGCTGCTGCAGCGCGAAACGCGGGTCGCAGCCGTGCGCAAGCTGATGGAACGCCGCCAGGCCGAGCAGCAGCGCGGCCAGGCGCGGCAAGAACAGAGCCGCAGCGACGAAGCGGCCACCCAGCGGCGCTGGCGCGACAGCGCACAGAGCCGCGCCGCGGCGCTGTGATCGCCCAACGCTTTTGCCGCGCATCCCATCCCCAACCCCAACGATCTACAGGACGGCCCCATGTTGAGCTCGCTGCCCTTCTCACCCGCCCTGCCCGCTGCGCCCTCACCCGCACCATCAGGCGCGCCAGCCCCGCCGTCTTCAGGCCAAGCCGACGGCGCTGCGCCTGGCGCGTTTTCGCAGGCGCTGGACGAAGCCAAGGCGCCACCAACCGAGCGCACCGCCGCGTCACGGGGGCGTATCAACGGTCCCACCGGCGGCCCCGACAAGGCGCCAAGGACCTTGCCCGGCAAGCCACAGTTTTCTTCCTTGCCCGAGGCCGAGGACGGATCCACCGTTAAGGCGGGCTCGGACCTGGCCACCACCAGCGACAAAGACGGCGCTGGCGAACAACTGAACGACCTGCTGGCCCAGCTGCAGTCCCAGGCCCAGCTTCAACTGCTGGTGCCCCAGGGCGCAACGGCTTTGGCGCAGGCCCGTGCTGCCGTTGGTGCTGCCGGGGGTGCAGCCGAGGGTGCAGCGGGTGGCGCAGTCGGTGGCGCTGCGTCGCACGGAACTGCAGAGTTGGCCGACGACGGCAGTGGTGCATCAAGCGCGAGCCTGCTGGGCGCGCTGAGCGTCGCCGCGCAACGCCTGACGGACGGCGCCGATGCCAAGGGCGGCGGCAGCGACAAGGGCAGCGACAAGGGCAGCGATGCCCGGCCGCAGACCCGGCAGCTGCAGGAGCTTCTGGCCGGCGCCGCTGAAAAACAGGCCTTGCAGGTCGACACCCTTTCGGCAGCCACGGC
>Ga0105048_10005342_pt1 | contig 20765 bp, 20 predicted proteins | sample MAT05_FD_78382 | JGI IMG/M metagenome (GOLD analysis project Ga0105048, IMG submission 78382) | Freshwater microbial communities from Lake Fryxell liftoff mats and glacier meltwater in Antarctica - MAT-05 | ecosystem: Environmental > Aquatic > Freshwater > Ice > Liftoff microbial mat | place...
CGCGAGATCGCGCGCGAGTGCAGACGGCTGCGCGTGTGCGGGACGAGACACGAGATGAACGACGCAGGACACGGCGGTTCCCTACGGCGCGAGCGCGAAGCGGCCACGCGATCGTGCCGAATTGGTACGCTGCTCGAGCCGCGCGCGGGCGCGATTTCACGGGATGCCTTCATTGCGGAGGGACGTCGACGACCAAGCGCGCGTGCTAGCCTGGGTGTCGTGCGCGAGCGAGCCGCCAAGCCGCCGGAGGGAATCCGCCCGGAGGTGTGGCAGGCGTACCTCGATGCGCCCGAGCACATGGTCGCGGAGATCCTCGGCGGCGAGCTCTCGGTGATGCCGAGGCCGCGGCCACGCCACGCCAATGTCGCCGGACGCCTGCGGCGACGCCTCGGTGCGTTCGACGATCCCGACGAAGGCGAGCCCGGTGGTTGGCTGATCCTCGTCGAGCCCGAGCTACATCTCGGTGCAACCGACCGGCCCGTCGTGCCCGACCTCTGCGGCTGGCGGCGCGAGCAGCTCACGGATGACTTCCTCGAGCCCGCCGCGATCGTCGTGCCACCGGACTGGGTCTGCGAGGTCCTCTCGGATCGAACGCGCGGACTCGACCGCGTGAAGAAACAACGCGTGTATCACCGCGCCGAGGTGGCCCATGTCTGGCACATCGATCCCGACGCGAGGACGTTCGAGGTATTCCGCCGCGAGCACGAGGGCTGGACGCTCGTGCTCGAGGCCGAAGGCGTCGAGCGAGTCCGCGCGCCGCCGTTCGAGGCAATCGAGATCGATCTCGCCCGCCTGTGGACCGTGTGAAGTCGTGGATCACCCGCGTAACCGACGCGTGGGCACGGGATAGACTCGCGACATGGCCCGGCTCGTCGGCGTGATCCTGTCGCTGTGTGCGTGGCCGGCGATCGCCGGTGCCCACCCCACGCTGACCGAGCCTCCCGCGCCGCCGAGGATCGGCGCGAGACCGCGGCGTGGGGGCTGGTGCTGCTGGGCGCGGCGCTCCGCAAGCGTCGTCGACGGGCAACGCCGGCGCCCCGCGCCAGCGCCCGCTAGGGATTGCCGGTCGGCTTGTTCTTGCGCCGCAGCGGGTGCTGCAAGGTCGGCGGCTTCTCGTGCTCGCCGCGCTCGACGAGCAGCTCGAGGCCATCGACGAGCAGATCCGGCGTCGTCACCTGGGCGTCGACCGTCTGGCTCAGCGCACCATCGATGCCGACGTCCGCACCGAAGCCACCGTATGCACCGACCGCGACGCGCATCTGCACCGTGTGCGGCTTGTTACCGAACGCGCGGATCCGTCGGAGCACGCGCATCGATGCGGGCGCGAGCATCGCTCCGCGCACGAGCGTGCGGCCTCCACCTGGCTCGATTCGGAACACCCGCGCGGGCAACGGCAAGTTGAGGTTGCCGGTGCCGGCGTATGCGGCCGCGCTCTCGCGTGGCACCGGACCGAGCACCGCACCATCGCGCAGACTCTCGATCACGTACGCGAACTCGTAGCCGTCTTCTTGCGCACGCGACAAGAGCTCGCGCTCGAGCTGCTGCATGCTGCTGCCCTTCTTCTTGCTACTGAGCGTCAGGTTGCTGATCGTCGCGCCCGACTCGAGCGCGGGGCTCATGCGCGCGCGGCCGTTGCTGCCGACGACCTTCGCGTTCGGCACGCGCGTCATGAGCAGCGCCTCGAGCTTGCCGGCTTTCACGAGCGTGAGCTTCGACGCCTTCACGCCCTCGGCATCGATCTCGTAGCTGCCGAACGCACCGGTGACCGTCGGGTCGTCGACGAGATCGACATGGTTCGGCATCACCTGCTTGCCGAGCTTGCCCTGCCACGCGGGCTCGAGATCCACCATGCGCCCGCTCTCTCCGATCGGCGCCGGCGTGCCGACCGCTTCCGTCGCGACCGTCGCACCGAGGAGCTGCGCGGCGGCTTCGCCCGCGAACAGCAGTGGTCCGTCGTAGTCCTCTTCGATCATCGGTGCGGCCGCGAGCTCCTCGAGCTCGCGCAGCGTGCGATCGACGAGCTTCTCGCCGGCTGCGAGCAGCTCGTCGTCGGCCGCCGGGATCCCGCGGAGCTGGATCGCGTAGCCGTGATCGAGGTGCATGCCGTCGGCGGCCTTCGTGTCGGCGACGACCGCGAGCACTGCACGATCGCGGGCCCACTGCAGCACCATGCCGTCGGTGTTCACGACGGTCTCCTGGGTGCGGAGGATCTGCACGTGCACGTCGCCGTTGTCGATCAACGGATGCTCGGAGAACCGCGCCGACAACGACGCGACCATCGAGGCGAGGCCGTCGCGGTCGATCGTCACGGGGGCGAGATCGGCACGCATCGTCACCGGTGCGACGGGCGGCGTGAAGTCGGGCGGCTGCTCGCCGCTCGCGAGTCGCTTGAGCACGACCTGCTTCGTCGACCACGCCTTGGTCGCGCCGCGGAACGCGTTGTCGAGCGCGAGCCACAGCTTCTTCGTCGCGAAGCGCGGCGCCGAGTCGAGGGCGACCTCGAGCTGCGCGATGCCGCTGTCGCCGCCGAAGAAGTTCGTGTTGTCGCGCGCGGGTGATCCGACGCGGACCTCGACGGCGCCCGCCGATTGCCGATCGAGCACGTTGACGATCACGCCACCATACGAGCCGTCGAGACTCAGCAACTGCGCTCGCACGGTGCGGACCTCGGCGCGGTACGGCGCGGGTGATCCCGGCACGCGCAGGCCGGCAAGACCACGGCCGAGCTCCCCCTGCATCGCGGCGACCTCGCCATCGAGGACCGGCGACGTGGCCGGAGGCGCGGGGGTCTCGGCCGGTTTGCTCGGCGCGGCGGCCGGGGCGAGCATCAGCGCCGCGATCCACAAGGCGTGCAGTGTCATCGGCCCCCCCGAGCGCTGCGGACGGCCGACGCCCGCGGCGGCGAAAGCAGCGGCGGCTTGTCGCGCTCGTGGATGCCGCGCTCGATCTCGAGGTTGCGCAGCAGCAGCGACGGGCTCACCGCGCTGACCGGAACCCAGCCCGACTCCGCACCGCACACGCCGTTGAAGATCCGCGGCTGATCGTCGGTCGCGACGATCGTCTCGAACGCCTGCAGCGGCGTGCCGACGATCTCGACACCGCGCACGAGCTCGTCCGGTCGACCATCGGTGTACACGCGATACACGAGCAGCGGCTCCACCTTGAACGCCTGCGGACCGCTGCGATCCGTGATCGTGTAGCCGCCGGAGATGTCGGTGAACCACAGGCCATACGGCTTGTCCTGGCGCTCGACCTCGTCGAGCAGCGCTGCACGCAGCTGTTTGCGCGACAGCGTACGTCGCGAGCTGACGATGAGGTTGCCCTGCCGCGCGACGACCTGATAGCCCGGCTCGCGCCGACCGTGACCGTTGCTCTTGAGGAACGGCTTCACCGGCGAGCGCCCGAGCAAGAACGTGCGCAGCTTGCCCTTCTCGACGAGCACCGTGCGCTGCGCCGGCACGCCTTCGTCGTCGACGAAGTAGTGACCCGACAGCGGCTGACCGTCGAGCAACGCGATCGTGGGATCATCGGTGACGTCGAGGAACTTCGGCAGCACCGGCTTGCCGAGACGATCGGTGAACGTCTGGCCTTCGGCATCGTCCTTTTGCCGGTGACCTTCGAGCCGATGGCCGAAGATCTCGTGGAAGAACACCCCCGCGGCGCGGCCCTCGAGCACGGCCGGGCCCGTATAAGGATCGGCGATCGGAGCCGACTGCAGCGCGATGAGGTTGTCGCGCATCTTGTCGGCCGCTGCGAGCAACACCTCGCGCGCGGGCAACTGCGCTGCCGTGTGCGCCTCGAAGGTCTCGGTGAGCCCCAGGCGCATGCCGTCCTCGGCCTGGGTGTGCGCCTCGAGCAGCACACGAAGGCGGCCGCGACCGCTCTGCGCGCGCGTGCCTTCCGAGTTCACGAAGTAGTGGTTCTCGGTCGTCGCGGTCATCGACACGCTGCTGCCGAGCACGCGCGGATCGTTGCCGAGCCGCGCCGACACCTCGGTCGCGAGCGGGCGTAGTTTCGTCGCGATCGCGGCGAAGTCGAGATCGGCCTCGGCCTGCACCAGCAGCACCGGTTTCTCGACGGAGAAGTCGGGGTGCTCGTCCTCGTCGTTGCGCAGCTGCTCGCTGCTCTCGATCTCGCGCAGCGCCGACACTGCGTTGTGGTACTGGGCCTCGGTCGCGAGCCACAGGCCCTGCGCGAGCGACAGATCCTCATCGTTGAGGCTGACCGACAGGCCCGAGCCGAGGCCGTTGCCGGGGCCGTGATCGCCGTCGGCGCTGTGGCTGTTGTCGAGCTGCGGCGTGCCGACGCGGATGTCGACGTCGATCGTGCGATCGGCGTCGAGCTCGTCGCGGACCAGCGCGCCATCTTCGGCGGCGATCCACAGCTGCTCCTGGGCAACGAGATCGTAGGCGAGAAAGTACGCGGCCTGCTCGACGCCGTCGCCGGAGAGCTGGGCGAGGTTGTTCGCGAGCTCGCGATCGAGGATGTCGAGCGACGGCGACGGATCGCCCGCCTCGAGCTTCGGGCGCACGACCTTCGGCGCGCGGCCGGGCTTGGAGCCGCGTACCGTGCCGTCAGGTGTGATGCGACCCGTGGTTCGACACGCGCAGGCTGGCGAGAGAGCGCCGGCGAGGGCGGTCGCGAGGGCGAAACGCAAAAAGGCCGACACCGGCGGCGAGCCTAGCACCACTGCCCGATCCAAGCGCCCCGCCCGACGAACGCACCGTTTCGCCAACACGACCTACGATCGCGGCACGAAGATACCCCCGCTTGCGGGGGGCAATCCGCGCGCAGCGCGTACCGTTTCGCTCGAGCCGGCCTCGGGGGGAAAGACTAGAACCCGAATTTGCCGAAGATCATGAACGCGATGACGAACGTGAAGATCACGAGCGACTCGATGAAGGCGAGGCCGAGGAGCATCGGCGTGAACACCTTGTCGGCGCTGTTCGGGTTGCGGCAGATGCCCTCGAGCGCAGCCGCTGCGGCCTTGCCCTGACCCATGCCGCAGCCGAGCGCTGCGATGCCCATGCCGAGGCCCATCGCGATGGCGTAGATGCCGTCTTGCGGACCGCTCTGCTGCGCAGCGCCGGCAGCAGCCGGAGCCGCGGCAGCGATGGCCGGCGCAAGGAAGGCGGTGGCGAAAGCGACGAGCTTGGCGATGCGAGCGTTGTTGTTGGTCATGACTCTCAGTGTTCTTCGGCGTGCTCGATGGCCATGCCGATGTAGATGATGGTGAGCAGTGTGAAGATGAGGGTCTGGACGATCGCGACCATGACCCCGAGCAGGAGAAACGGCACGGGCAACAGCAACGCGATGAGCGAGCTGATCGCGATGACCACCTTGTGGTCGGCGAGGATGTTGCCCATCAGGCGCAGCGACAGCGAGACCGGCCGCGCGAAGTGACTCGCGAGCTCGACGACGAGGAACAGCGGCGCGAGCCACGGGAAGCCGCCGATCTTCGGACCGAGGAAGTGCGCGAGGTAGTGCATCCCGTTGCGCCACACGCCGGCGACGTTGTAGATGACGAACACCATCACCGACAGGGCGAGGTTCGTCTTGAGCGTATCGGTCGCGGGCAGCAGACCGGGGATGAGGCCCTGGATGTTGCAGCAGAAGATGAACAGGCCGAGCGTACCCACGAGCGGCAGGTACTTCTTCGCGTCCTTGTCGCCCATCACGTCGACGGCGAGCTTGTAGACCGCGCCGACGAAGCCGTCGATCATCGCGCCGAGCGTGAAGCGCCGCGACGGCACGACGCCCTTGGTCGGATCATTGAGGCTCGCGCGATAACGAAACGCGGCGACGAGGATCAGTACGGCCGCAATCAGTGCCGCCATCACGTGGATCAACGTGAAGTGCGTGTCCTGGAACATCAGCGCTCGCCAGTCGCGGCGCAGACCCTCCTCGAACGCGTGCTCGAGATCGTGCCAGCCGGGCAGGAGCGTGTACCAAGTGTCGTGATCGCCCATGGGCCTGAGGTTTCAGGAGGAGGCGGATGCCGGCGGCTTGGACCGCGGTAGCGCTGCGATTGAAGCCGCAGCCAGAGCGATCGCGACGCCGAGGGCTACCCCTTCCGGACGCGCGGGCAAATACCAAAGGATCCCCCACAGCGCAAGCAGGAACAGGGGCCACTTGATCAGCAATGCCGTTGGTAACGCCCACTTGGCGCCGGGTGCAGGTCGATGCTCGTGTGGGCGCTCGACGATCCCTCGCAGCGTGCGCGCGGCGAACCACAGGTTCGCGTAGCCGAGGGCTGCACCGAGCACGATCCCGAGCGCCATCTCCCCGCCGAGCCAGACGCCGAGGGCAACGGCGGCTCCGATCCCGAGGACCGTCGTCCACCGCGCCATGCGGCGCAGCAGGCCATCGATGTCGATCGTCACGAGCGAGGGAGTCATGCCTCACGCAGCCGCCGCACTCAAGGCGTCTCGAGCAGGTCCGAAGTGACGTACCTCCACGGGTCCTAACGCACGGATGCGGGCGCCGCAGGCGCGGGGCCAGCTCGAGACGTACCCTCGCGCGCATGCTCGATCGCGTCGTCGTCATCACGGGTGCGAGCGCGGGGATCGGCGCAGCGCTGGCCGAGCAGCTCGGCACGGCCGGCGCGAAGCTGGTGCTCGTCGCGAGACGTCAGCGCGCGCTCGATGCCGTCGCGGCGCGATGCGGCGCCCACGTGCTGACCGTCGCGGCGGATGTCACCCATCGCAACGACGTCGAGCGTGCACGCGATGCGGCGATCGAGCGCTTCGGGCACGTCGACGCGTGGGTGAACAACGCGGGCCGCGGCATCACGAAGGCCGTCTCGCAGCTCACGGACGAAGACATCGACGAGATGATGCGCATCAACGTGAAGTCGGCGCTCTACGGCGCGCAGGCGATCCTGCCGAGCTTCCGCCTGCAGGGTCGCGGGCACATCCTGTGCGTGTCGTCGATGCTGAGTCGCGTGCCGTTCGCACCGATGCGATCGGCCTACAGCGCGGCGAAGCACGCGTTGAACGCGCTCATGGCGAACCTGCGGATGGAGCTCGCGGCGAGTGATCCCGGGATCCACGTGAGCGTCGTGCATCCGGGAGTCGTCGACACGGAGTTCGCGAGGAACGCCGTACATGCCGGGGCGTCCGCGACGGACATGCCGGGCGCTCAGACGGCGGACGAGGTCGCGGCCGTCATCGCGCAGACGCTCGCGGTGCCGCGGGCCGATGTCTACACGCGGCCCGGGGCACAAAAGATGGTCGTCGCGTACTTCTCCGCGCCCGACATGGCCGTCGCCGAGCGCGTCTACGTCAAGGTCCCCGGCCGGGATTGATCAACGCCCCGGTTTGGTGCCAGCATGCTGCGCCCCGACTTCCCGGGGACTCAGGAGCCTCCGCAGATGCCCACGTGGTCCGAAGTCCAACAGTACGCCCGCAACAAGTACAAGCTCGCGAAGGACGAGCCCGAACGCTTCGCGATTGTCTTCGGCATGGAAGGTGGACGCACGCAGCAGATCTGGGTGCGCACGTTCAACGCGTACAACCAGGCGTTCATCGAGTACCGCTCGTACTTCTGCAAAGAAGGCGAGATGCAGCCGATCGTCGCGCTGCGCAAGAACGCCGAGATGGCGACGGGCTTCATCGCGCTGCTCGGTGAGTACTACGCGGTGCTGTGGAACACGCCGCTCAACCAGATGGATGCTGAAGAATTCGATCTGCCGCTGCAGGCGATCGCGTGGCAGGCCGAGGCGCTCGAGAAGCTGTACGCGTCCGGTAACGACGAGTTCTAGGTAGGTCGGTAACGCAAGCGGGCTCGCAAGCGGGCTCGGCCGCAGCGCGCCGGTGGGGAGCCAGCTGGTGCGCTTGCGGTTTTTGTTCGCCGAGCTCGGCCGCGCCGAAGTGGTTGTCCCCGCGCGATGTTGTGGTTCGCTCGTGAATTGGCGACACCGCCGAGACCTGATCATCGACGCCATCGTCGTCGTCGTCGTTGTCCTCGGCGTCGGGCGCCGCGGCGTGCACGATCGGCGTGCCGATTCCTCACTCCACCGCGCGCGCGCAGCGAGACCCCGTCGCGATCAAGCTCGTGCGCGTCCAGGGATCACGCGCCGCGCTGGAACGTGGTCGCGATCGACGACGTCGGTCTGTTCGAGGACGCCGTCACCCTCGATGGCCCCGCTCCGTTCGTTCTTGTTACGCTTCGTGAAGATGCCACGCACATTCGCGCTCGCGCTCGTCTCGATGCTCGCTTGCTCGCCGCGCGGCACGCTGCCCCCGGCGCCCGTCGGCGACACCACCAACGACTCGCACTGCACCGGACCACGTCCCGGCCCGACGCAGGAGTGCGTGCAGGATTGTGGTCCGCCGGTCGCGGGACCCGAGGATCCCACGCCAGGCTGGAGCTGGCTCAGTGCCGAGGATGCGGCCAACCGCAAGAAATTCGGCTGTCCGATCTGCCTGCCCGAGTCGACCCGCATCTCGACGCCTGCGGGCGAGCAACGGATCGACGCGCTGCGCGTCGGCGATCCGATCTGGACCCTCGACGCAAGTGGATCGCGCGTCGAAGCGAGCATCGTACACATCGGTTCCACACCGATCGCGGGCGAGCATCGCGTCGTTCGGATCGAGCTCGCCGACGGCCGCAGCGTCGAAGCGTCGGCAGGCCATCCGGATGCGAGCGGCCGCCCGATCGCCGAGCTGCGGACCGGCGAGCGCCTCTCGGGATCGACGATCGAATCGATCGAGCATGTGCGCTACGCGGGCACCCGCACCTTCGACGTGTTGCCGTCCGGCACGACCGGCGCGTACTGGGCCGATGGCGTGCTGTTGCGCTCGAGCTTCGTGCGCGCGCAGCCGTGAGCCTGGCTCGACCTCGAGGTCGGCCGCTGGGCAGATGTGCGCTCGAGCTGGGCCCAGTTGCTCGGTCGGGTGTTCGACGAGCTCACGTCGCAGCAACGGCCGCGGCCTGTCGCATCGCGACGATCGACTGCATGTCGAGGAGCAGCTTCGCGTCCGCGAGCGCGCCGATGCGGGCGTCGGGCTCGGCCTGCAGCAGCTCTACGAACGCCAGGTTGGTGGCGAGGCTCGGCGCGACCGAGTCTTCGTGCCAGGCGAGGTCGTCGTCGAGGCGCCGGCGCATCGCCGCGACGCGCTCGACGATCTGTGCCGCGCCTTGCGCCCGGCCTCGAACGCCGCGAACAGCTCGCCGAAGCGGGCGATGCTGATGCCGTGCTCGCTCTGATCGCGGCGATCGCCTGCAGCGACCCGCGCGCCTACGAAGGCCCGCGAGAAGCTCGGTCGGTGCAGCCAGAGATCGACCCGTTCGAAGCTGCCGTGCCCACGCAGCGCGACGCAGCACTCCCGGACATCACATCCGCCCGCCGAGCCGAGTGAGCGAACCGCCGCGTCGCAGCAGCAACGTCGGCTCGGCGTCCTTCGAAGCGCGGGCGAGCGCGAGCTGAGACGGGTCGATGACCCGCAGCGCTCGCGGTCAAGCAGCCGTCACCCGTGGGCACGGCGGCGAGCGTGAAGCCGTCGTCGTCGGTGGTCGCGTGCAACGGCGCCGCGACGTCGCCGCGATGCGCGGTACCGGGACTGCCGCTCGTCGTCTCGGCGACGACGACCGCGCCCGCGATCGGGTTCCGGGTCTCGGCATCGAGCACTCGCGGTCCCGCCGGCAGTCTCGGCTCGACGTAGCCGATCTCGATCTCGGACCCGGACGCTGAGCGCGGAACGGCGTCGAGTCGGCGCGCGGTCCGTTGCATGTCACGATCTGGACTCGCGACGGGGTTTCGCAGCTCCGAACGCGCGCTCATCTCGAGGAGCTGCGCTGATGGTTCCTCGGCTGACGGCGTTTGTGTACCATCCGCGCGATGGACATCAAGGATCTGGCCGTCGCGATAGACGCATTCCGGGCCGATGCCCCCGAGGACGCGGTGCTCGACGCGATGGTGTTGTTCGCGTTCGCCGACGGCCTCGCGTCGGTCGCCGAGATGCAGTACATCGGCGAGCTCCGCTTCGGTGGCGATCAGCAGGTCGCGTACGTGGCGATCGAGACGTCCACGGAGCGACTGCGCGACGACGGTGATTTCCAGCGCGCCAGCATGCGCATCGCTGCGCTCGCGCCGTCGACCGAGCAACGCGAGGAGGTGCTCGCGTACGCGGTCGCGGTCGCGTACGCGGACCTCGAGATCAAGGACGACGAGGACACCGCGATCCGGTGGCTACGCGAAGCACTCGGGGTCCCGTTCGCACGCACGCAGCAGATCTGCGACGCGGTCGCGGACGCGGTCGAGCAGTACGATCCGAGCGTGAACGTGGCGGCGGACTTGCCACTGCCGCCGGCGTTCATGCGCGGGGATGTTTGGCCGGGATTTCGCGTGCCGTGAGTCGCGGCAGCGCGATCACCACCCGCAGCAAGCGACCGCGTAGTCCCCGATTGCCCCGCACTACGAAGGCTCGATCCGCACGATCTCGTTGCCGAACCCATCCGCGTAGTAGAGGCGATCGTCGGGCCCGAACGTGATGCCCATGATCCTCGTGGCCGAGGTCGCGACGCGGCCGATCTCGACGCCGTCCATCTCGTAGGCGACGAGCTCACCGGTGCCAGCGTCGCTCACGAAGATGCGGCCGCCGTGCAGCGCGAGACCCGACGGTAGATCGAGTCCTTCGGCGACGACCGGCTCGAACGTCGCACCGTCCCAGCCGGTGTACTCGTCGGCACCGTCCCAGTTGTTCGGCAGATCGCCGTTGGTCGCCCCGCTCGCGGTGTCGAGTCGCATGATGCGACCGCCGGCGGTGTCGGCGATGTAGAGCATGCCGGTGTCGTGGTCGAGCTCCATGTGGCTCGGGATCTCGGGCTCGCGGACCACGACCGCGTTGAGGTAGCGGCGGATGATGCCGTCGACGTGGCTCGATCCGCCGGGCCCGTGGTCTTCCACGAAGTCGTAGCGCACGACGTGGCCCTCGAGCCCGTCGAGCGTCCAAAAGACGTTCCCTGTGTCGTGCGCGATGCCCATGCACAGCGGACTCTGGTGCAGCATGTCGAGGTGGCTGCCCTCGAGCGGATTGGGCGGGAAGTCCTGGTTCACCATCGCGAAGATGTCGAGATCCGCGGACCACAACGAGGGGCCCATGAAGTCGTCGGGTTCTTGCGGGCCGACGTTCCACTCGTTGCGCGATTCCTGGCACGACGAGAAGCGGTTCTCGACGCCGAACGCGAGCGACGAGACGTACGCCATGAAGTGCTGACCGTACGCGTCGACACGCGCTTCGGCGGTCTGCTCCGGTGTGCCGGGATCGGAGAAGATCACGACGCCGTGCGTCGCTCCGTTGACGACCCACAGCTGATCGGGGTGATCCGGCGCGAACTCGAGGTCGCGCGGCACGTTGAGTCCGTCGTCTACAGTGCCGATCACGACGAACTCGCCGTCGAGCTCCGGCACGCCGGATGGCTCCGCGGTCGTCGTGTCGGCGGCGTCGTCGGAGCTCGCGGGATCCGTGCTCGTCTCGTCGATGGTGCTCGCGGTCGTCGGCGTGTCGCTCGACGATGCATCGTCGTCGGTGGTCTCGGCGGGCTCGGTCGCTGCATCGGTGGTGGGGTCGGTTCCGGGATCGGAGCCGCCGCAAGCGAGCGCGAAGATCAGGGAAGCGAAGGCGTGACGACGCTGCACGGGCGGACCCTACAAGCGTCCCGTCGCCCCACGCAAATGAGCGCTCGGCGCCGCCCTTGACGCCGACCCTCGCGATCGCAAACTGGGGCCGACCATGGCCACGACGTCCTTGTCGCCGGTGCTCGTGCCCGAGCCCGCCCTCGATTCGGTCGCCGACGCGGAGCGCATGGCTGAGCGCCATCTCGCGCAGACCGACGAAGTCCGCCGGGTCGGCGCGCTCGTGCGGTGGCTCGACGATCTCGTGCGCGTGCCTGGCACCAAGCTCGGTATCGGGCTCGACGCGATCTTGGGCTTCTTCGTGCCGGTGATCGGCGACGCGATCACCGGCTTCGTGTCGCTGACGTTGCTCGGCACCGCGGTGCGCCGCGGCGTGCCGCGGATCGTCGTCGCCCGGATGTTCGTGAACATCGCAGTGGACTCGCTGGTCGGCATGGTGCCGGTTGTTGGCGACGTGTTCGACCTCTTGTGGCGATCGAACAGCAAGAACCTCGCGCTGCTCGAACGCCACGACGGCGAGCTCGAGCCCGTCGCGCGCAAGAGCGACTGGCTCGTGGTCGGCGCCGCGGCGACGCTCGTCATTGCGACGATCGCCGCGCCGATCTTCCTCGTCGCGTGGCTGCTGTCGGCGCTGTTCTGATTCGCTACCCGCGTCGAGCAAAGCGTGGGTCTGCGATCATTGCGCCGGGGGCCACCAACTGGCGAGATCGATCTCGACGGTCTCGAACGGCTCGAGGCGAGCGCGTTCGTCGTCGCCATGCACCGCGAGCTCGCGCCACGTGCCCGCCTCGAGCCGACACACGCTGACGGAGCGGGCCTCGACATCGACGTACCACAGCCACCCGACGCCGATGCGCGCGTAGAAGCGACGCTTCGTCACGAGGTCGTAGCCGCGGGTGCGCGGCGAGAGAACCTCGCAGATCCAGTCGGGCACGACCGTGATCGCGGTGTCGGAGGGCAACGTCGGCAACCGTTCGCGACGCCAGCCCGCGACATCGGGCGAGAATTCCGGTGAGCCCGGCAGCTCGATCCCGGGCTCCGGAAGCAGCCACCAGCCCCCCGGACCTCCGCGCCCGCGCTGGTACGGCCCCCGGACGTCTTCGAGGATGGCGCCCTCGACGTTGGCGTGCACGGCACGCGGCCGCGGCTGGACGTACAGCTCGCCGTCGATCACCTCGCCCTTGAGGTGCGGAGGCAGGGCATCGATGTCCGCGAGGGTCGCGGGTCGACCGAGGGACTGTCGCAACGAGGACGACACGGGCTCAGGATAGCACGGCGGCGACGCAGCCACGCGAACACGAGCGCGCACAGGAGGATCGTCATTCGTCGTCCTTTGTGAGTGCGTCGAACTCCGCCGCGAGCACCGCGTCGGCGTGCTCGACCTGGGCCTCGCGACGCACCTGGCGATACGCGAGCCCACCACCGCCGACCAGTACGACGAACACCGCGCCGATGCCGAGCGCGACGCGGTGCTTGGTGTCCGCGCGGCGCTCGACGACACCGATCACGCCGCCCTGTTGCACGATCGCGGACGTTGGAACGTACTGCGCACCGATCTCCGAGCGCTGTCGGGGCAGCAGCGAGTCGATGCTCTCGCGCTCGTGCGACGACATCGTCGCGGGCTGCGTGCGGCCCATGTGCACGACGAGACCGAGCCGCGGATCCGGGCGAAACCCGACGTCGTCGCCGAAACGCACGCGCTGCACGAACGTGCTGCACACGATCGGCAGCGGGAGCCGGCCGCTCGCCTCGACCTCGCTGGCGTCGACCTCGACGTGCACCGACGGTCGACGTTCGTGCCCCGCGTCGAGCACGAGCGCGGTCACACCCGCGGGTCCGCGCTCGACCTGGGCACCGCTGACGATCGCGTTCGCTGGCAGCGGCACCGCGAGCTCGATCCGCAGCTCGCCCTCGTCGACGACGCTGAACGTCGTGTCGATCGCGATGCGGTCGCCGACGAGCAGCACGTCATGATGCGCGGCGACGGGCTCCGGGACGTTCACGCACGCACCGACGACACCCGCGAGGATTGCAGTGGCAAGCACGACTCAGCTTCTCACCACGTGGTCGATGCCACTGTCGAAGATCGTCGTCTCGGGCAGGATCGGCGACGCGAGCGCGATGAGCTGCAGCAGCGCCGCGAGCTGCATGAACACCATCACGACGATCGGGATCGCGAGCAGGCCACGGTTCGGGCTCGGCTCGCTGCGGGCGATCGTACTGCGCACGAACGAGACGATCGCGACGATGATCGCGGCGCATGCCGAGCCGAGGCCGAGGTACGGACCGGCCCACGCGCTCGTGTTGTAGTAGAGCGCGACGAGCGGGGACAGCACTGCGAGCGCGAGCGAGCCCGCGAACACCGACGTCGCGAACGACAGCAGCAGATCGCGACCGGAGTACACGAGGCCCGTCAATCGCAACGCGAGCAGCCCCGCTGGAATCGCGCAGATCGACGACAGCAGCACGACCATCGGCAGCTTGTAGGCGTTGCCGAGCGCGAGCAGCCACGACGAGCTGCCCGCCGCGAGGCCCCATACCGCAGCGAGCGCGAGTGCGCCGAGACCTGCGGCGAGCGTGAACTGTTTGCGCGACGCGGGGCCAACAGGGGTGGCCTGGCGACCGATCGCGAGGTCGAGGAGGTCGGACATCATCATGACGGCAGCGGACATTCGGAAGGCTCCTTGGCTACCGATCAGCTAAGCAGGTGGATGTGGATGGCCGCGCAACGCGGGATGAAACGGGTGTGAATCGCGCGGTGAGACCCAGGCGATAGATCGCCGCGCGCTTGCGCGTATTGTGGTTTCGTGAAGATGCGTCAGTCGGACATCGACCAGGCCGAGCGCCCGAGCGCTGTGGCCCCCGTACCCCCGCCCGCACCGGTGCCAGCGCCCGACCCGGCCTTCGAACGCACGAGTCCGCCGGCCCCGCAGGTCGCCGTTCGCAACCCACGCGAGGAGCAACGCGCGCCGACGCGCGAGCAACAGCTCGAGCGCGAGCGCATGCTCGGCACCAACGATCTCGTCGCGGAGTCCTATCTCGAGCTCGCGCTCCTCGCCGCGCAGCCCGTCTGTCGCGTGACCGTCGTCGACGCGAACCGAGCGTTCGCCGGCCACGCGACCGGCTTCCTCATCGCCCCGCACGTCCTGCTCACCAACTGGCACGTGTTCCGCGATCTCGACGAAGCCCGCAACAGCTGGGTCGAGTTCGACTACCGCCTCGATCTCGCCGGCAAGGCCGCATCCGGCCATCGCTTCACGCTGCGCCCCTCCGCGTTCTTCCTCAACGATCGCGAGCTCGACTACGCGGTCGTCGCGGTCGCACCGGTCAGCGAGGACGGCCGCACGCCGCTCTCACGCTACGGCTATCACCGTCTCGGCCCGAACACTGCGAAGGGCGGCTGGATGACGATCATCCAGCATCCCGCGGGTCAGCCGCGCCAGTTCGCGATCCGCGAGAACCGCTGCGTGCCGGCGCCTGCGGGCGTCGAGGATCCGCGCTTCATCTGGTACGAGAGCGACACCGCGCAGGGCTCGTCGGGCTCGCCGGTCTTCGACGACGCATTTCGCCTCGTCGCGCTGCATCACCTCGGCCGTGCGCGGCGCGTCGGCGACAAGTACGTGCTGCGCGACGGTCGGCTCGTCGACACGCTCGAAGGCGTCGAGGACACCGACGTCGACTGGGAGAGCAACGAGGGCGTGTGTGCCGACGGACTCGTCGCGCACATCCGCGGTCAGCTCGCCCGCGACGCGAAGTACCGCGACTCGGAGCACGGTCGCGAGCTGGTGAGCGCGCTCGAGGGCAACGCGGACATCATCTCGCGCGCGCGCGGTGGCGAGCTCTCGCGATCGGGAGCAGTATCCGACGTGCCGACGCCGGTCGACACGGGTGGTGGGCGCATGCAGATCACGATCGGGCAGATCAGCGTCGCGCAGATGTTCGTCGGTGGGCAGACGACAGCGGCACCGCTCGCTGCACCCGCGAGCGATCCCCCGCGCATCCTCGTCGCGCCGCCGCCAGTCGTGCCCGGTCTCGAGATCGCGAAGCAGCCGATCGTCGATCGCCGCTACGCCAAGCGCAGCGGCTACAAGCCGAAGTTCCTCGGCGGTGGCCTCGAGGTGCCGCTGCCGCGCGTAAAGGACGGCAAGTCCGTCTCGAAGATGGACGACGGCGAGCACGAGATCCCGTACCAGCACTTCTCGGTCGTGATGCACAAGCGCCGGCGGCTCGCGATCTACACCGCGAGCAACGTCGACTTCCGCGCCGCGACGCATCCTTCGGGCGGTGACTACAACCGCGGACCGCTCGGTGGATTCACGACGAAGGACAGCGAGGTGTGGATCACGGATCCGCGGATCCCCGAGGAGCACCAGCTCCCCGACACGTTCTACGACAAGGATCGCCAGGCGTTCGACAAGGGCCACCTCGTGCGCCGCGAAGATGTCTGCTTCGGTACGAGCTATGCCGTGATCCAGCGGGCGAACGGCGACACGTATCACACGACGAACTGCTCGCCGCAGGTGCTCGGGTTCAACCGCTCGAACAAGCAAGGTATCTGGGGCCTGCTCGAGAACAACGTCGGATCCGAGTCCGCGCGCGAGAAGTATCAGGTGTTCGCGGGGCCGGTGTTCGACGAGGACGATCCGTGGTTCGACGGCGTCGATGCTCGCGGGCCGCTCGAGATCCAGATCCCGCAGGCATACTGGAAGATCATCATCGCGCGCGACGGCGACGCGCTCGCGGCCTTCGGCTTCCGGCTCGAGCAGAACCTCGCAAAGGTCGAGTTCACCGCGGAGGAGGAATTCGCGGTGAAAAGCAACCTGGTCGAGCACATGTGGCCGATCGACGAACTCGCGGAGGAGATCGGCCTGGTGTTCGACAAGGACATCGTCGCGGCGGATCAGTACGCACTGATCGCGGATGGGGAATTCGAGCGCACGAGCGTGCGCCGGCGCGCGAAGCCGGACGACGAGCCGCCGGAGCGACCGCCGCGGGCGAGCCGGGCGTGATCTACCGCGCGATCGCGATCACCCGCTTCATCGCGGCAGCTCGAGCACGAACGTGCTCCCTCGCTCCGGTCCCTGCCCCACCGACGCCGTGCCGTCGTGTGCCTCTGCGATCGCGCGTACGAGCGCGAGCCCGAGGCCCGTGCCGTGCTGACGCTTGCTGTGGAATCGATCGAACACCCGCGGCAGTTCGTCCGCCGCGATGCCTGGCCCGTCGTCGGTGACCTCGATCGTCACCGTGTCACCCGCGACCACCCGCACGTCGACCTTCGACTGCGCGAACGAGGCCGCATTGTCGACGAGGTTGCGCAGCGCCGTCTCGATCCGCGCGCTCACGCCCGTCATGCTCGCCTCGCCGCTCTCCGTGCACGTGAAGGTGATGCTCGCCCACCGCGGATCCGCGCGTGTGCTCGCGACCACACCACACGCGAGCGCGACCAGATCGATCGGCTCGCGCGCCTCCCCACCGAGACCTGCCTCGGCGCGCGCAAGCTCGAGAAACTGATGCACGAGCCGGTCGAGACGGCCACCCGCGTCCTCGATCACGCCGGCGAGCTTGCGCGTGCGCTCGGGATCGTCCGATCGATCCTGCAGTGCCTCCGCAGCCGCGCGAATCGCCGCGACCGGATTCTTCAGCTCGTGCGCGAGATCGGCGAGCGCCGCCTCGTGGGCCTGCGCGTGCCCGCGCACCTCCGCGATCAACCGATTGAGCGCGAGCGCGAGCTCGCCGAACTCGTCGCGTCGACCGAGCTCGAGCGGCGTACCCCGCGACAGCCGGTCGACCTGCACGAGCGCCTGACTGCGCAGTCGCTCGATCGGTCGGACCATACGCCAGCCGAGCCACCAGCCGAGCGCGAGCGCACACGGCACGGTGATCAGCGTCAGCTTGAGAAGTTGATAGCGCAGATCGTACAGCGCACGGATCGCGCGACGACTGCCGTCCTGCGCGTGCACGATCGTCTCGCCATCGCGGATCGGTGCCGCTGCGGTGCACACGAGCAGGCGGCCGCCGGTCGACGCAGCACACTCGCTCGTCGCCTCGCCCGCGAGCGCATGCATCACCTCGCGCCGCGCCGCGAGCGGACCGAGCGTCGCGTCATACTCGTCGAGCGTCGGCGCACCGTCGGGGCCGAAGAACACGTCACCGAACGCCGCAGTCGCACCGGTGTCGCGGTGATCGACGATCGCCCGCACCGCGCCCTCGCGATCGACCACACGCAGCCGCACGCCCCAGCGCAGCGCGATCGCATCGAGCTGGTCTGGCGCTGCCGCGGCCTCATGCGCCGCGGCATCGACGCTGCTCTGCAGCCGGTCACCGACCCCCGACTCGATGATACTCGCCGCCGCGACCATCAGCAGCGGCAGCACCGCGACGAGCACCGCGACGATGAACGCCCGCACGCGCAGCGATCGCAGCGTCCACCGCCCACGCTCGCGTCGTTTCACGCATCCCCCCACCGATACCCGGCGCCGACGACCGTCTCGATGCGATCGAACTCAGGATCGATTGCCTCGAGCTTGCGCCGCAGCCGATTGACGTACGTGTCGATGATCCGCGGCGCGACGACCGTGCCGTCACCGCGGATCCGCTCGAGCAACGCATCGCGCGACAGCACGATGCCCGGTCGTCGCGTCAGCGCATCGAGCAGCCGCAGCTCGGTCATCGTGGTTTGCAGCGCGTTCCCGCGCCATCGCACCTCGAGCCGCGCATCGTCGAGCTCGAGCGCACCGACGTGTCGCACCGCCACCGCCTCGGCCGGCGCACCACCGCGCACGGCTTGCCGTCGCAACAGCGCGGCGACGCGGCTGAGCAGCACGCGGTTCGAGAACGGCTTGGTCACGTAGTCGTCCGCGCCGAGCTCGAGGCCGAGTGCCTCGTCGATCTCGTCGTCGCGCGCCGTGAGCACGAGGATCGGCAGATCGTCGCCGCGCTGGCGCAGCGCGCGAACCAGCGCGAAGCCGTCGAGCTTCGGCATGTTCACGTCGGTGACCAATAGATCGATGTCACCGCGTGCGAGTCGATCGAGCGCCTCGCGACCATCTGGCGCGGTAACGACCTCGTGATTCGCGTCGCCGAACGCGAGCGCGAGCACTGCGAGCAGCCCGGCATCGTCGTCGACCAAGAGGATTCGCGCCATCGCGGACGATCGTAGTGCATCGCGGTGTACCATGCAGATCGCGGTGTCCAGCCTCATCTCGTACATCGACATCCTGCGCCAGACCCAGGCGGACGAGGTGCGGCTCACGCCTGGCGAGCCGATCGCGGTCGTCGTCGCCGGGCGCGGACCGACCCAGGGTGGCGCTCCGGTCACGGCCGCCGCGCTGCAGCAGCTCGCGGCCGAGCTGCTCACGCCGAGCGAGCTGCGCGAGGTGACAGCGATTCGTCCGCATCGCACGACCCACGAGCATCTCGGCGAACAGTACGTGATCGACGTCGGTCGGCGCGGCAACGACGTGTTCGTGTCGCTGCGACCGATGCGAGCGGTCGGTCGCCGACCCGAGCCGAGCGCGCCGCCAGTGCGACCGCCGAGTCCACGCGCGCCGGAGCCCGGCACACCGAGCGCGCGCGCCCCGGAGCCGACGCCGATCCCCGTCGCCGTCGGCGGCAGCGCGCACGGCATCGACGATCTGCTGCGCGCGATGCTGATGCGCAAGGCGTCCGATCTCCACCTGTCGACCGACAACCCGCCGGTCCTCCGCATCGACGGCGAGATCCACTACCTCGACGATCGGCCGAAGCTGACGTCGGCGCAGATCCACGCGCTCGTGCACGAGATCGCGAACGACAAGGCGAAGCGCGACTTCGCAGAGCTCCGCGACGCCGACTTCGCATACGAGCTCGCCGGCTCCGCGCGCTTCCGCGTCAACCTGTTCGAAGATCGCAAGGGTGTCGGCGCGGTGCTGCGGCAGATCCCGATCACGATCATCTCCGCCGAACAGCTCGGCATCCCGAAGGCGTGCCTCGACCTCTGTCAGCTCAGCAAGGGTCTCGTGGTCGTCACCGGCCCGACCGGCTCGGGCAAGTCGACGACGCTCGCGGCGATGATCGATCACATCAACCGCACGCGCACCGATCACATCATCACGATCGAAGATCCCGTCGAGTTCGTGCACCCGAACATCAAGTGCCTGATCAACCAGCGCGAGGTCGGCAGTCACACCAAGAGCTTCAAGAACGCGCTGCGGGCCGCCCTGCGCGAGGATCCCGACATCGTGCTCGTCGGCGAGATGCGCGACCTCGAGACGGTCGCGATCGCGATCGAGACCGCCGAGACCGGTCACCTCGTGTTCGGCACGCTGCACACCACGACGGCGACGAGCACGGTCGATCGCATCATCGACCAGTTTCCCGCCGATCGGCAGGCGCAGATCCGCGTGATGCTGAGCGAGTCGCTCAAGGGCGTCATCGCGCAAGTGCTGTGCAAGAAGAAGGGTGGCGGACGCGTCGCGGCGCACGAGGTGCTGCTCGGCACCACCGCCGTCGCGGCGATGATCCGCGACGGCAAGACGTTCCAGCTCGGCAACGTGATGCAGACCGCGAAGGCGCAGGGCATGCTCACGATGAACGACGCGCTGCTGTCCCTCGTGCAGCGCGACCTCGTCGAGCCGAGAGAGGCGTACATGAAGGCCGTCGACAAGGCCGGGCTGCTCGGGGCGTTCAAGAACCTCGGGCTGCCGACGTCGTTCGCGTGAAGCTCACTGCTTCTGGCGCGCGCGACCGCGACGCGAGAGCCACGGGCCGATCGTCAGCGCCGCGCGCGGCATCAGATCCGCCGCGCGCGCGAGCCAGCCGCGATGCCGCGGCAGGTACACCTCGAGCGGACGCGTGACCGTCGCCTCGAGGATCGCAACCGCGACCTCCTCGGGCTCGAGCACACGCGGCCCGGAGAACGTCATCGCCGCCTGCTCGTAGTCGCGCTGCAGCTCGAGCATCGGCGTGCGCACGGCGTCGGGACACACGATCGTGACGTCGACACCGTGCCCTCGCAGCTCCTGCGCAGCCGCGAGCGAGTACGCCCGAACCGCGAACTTCGACGCGCTGTACAGCGCGATACCGGGGATCGGCGCGAGCGCGGCGAGCGAGGCGACGTTGATCACATGCCCAGCACGTCGCGCGATCA
>Ga0105048_10005344_pt1 | contig 20764 bp, 17 predicted proteins | sample MAT05_FD_78382 | JGI IMG/M metagenome (GOLD analysis project Ga0105048, IMG submission 78382) | Freshwater microbial communities from Lake Fryxell liftoff mats and glacier meltwater in Antarctica - MAT-05 | ecosystem: Environmental > Aquatic > Freshwater > Ice > Liftoff microbial mat | place...
GAAACAAACGAGTAACAGGTATTGCTCAATGTCGGGCTCTGGTTGGGCTGTTCGCCGGTCAACAGCGCGACTACCGCAGCGGCACAGGTTTTGCCGTGGTTATTGGCCATGTGCGCCGATTTTGGCATCGCCGGGGCGATCTGCAAGGCGTCGCCGAGCAGATGAACGCCGGGAACATTCTTCGCCTCGTAGGTGATCCAGTTGATTTCACACCAGCGTTTGTTGGCGGTGATGAACGCGTCGGCAATCTTGCCCGCCTTCATCGGTGGCAGCACGTTCAAGACATCGGCTTTGACGTCGCCGAATTCGAGTTTGGCGGTGGATGTCTTGGTATCGACGTCAAGTAGACGCGACTGGTTGCGGTACTCGACCATGCCCGGATACATGTCCGCCCAGGCCTTTTTGAACAAACCGGGTTTCGAGACGACGTCCATGTTCGCGTCAAGAATGATGACCTTTGATTTCGGTTTGTATTGCTTAAAGTAGGTCGCCACCTGGCAGGCGCGCTCGTATGGTCCGGGCGGGCAACGGTACGGCGCTTCCGGAATGGAGATCGCGTAGACACCGCCATCGGGCATTGCCTCAAGCTGTTTGCGCAGTGCGACGGTCTGCGGACCGGCCTTCCAAGCGTGTAGGTAGCGGCGCTGTGCTTCGGCATTATTCAGTCCCGGCAACGCCTCGTACATGAAGTCAATACCGGGCGAGAGGATGACGCGGTCGAATGGCAGCGCTTCACCACTTGCCAGACGCACCAACTTCTTCTCGACGTCAATCGCGCTGGCCTCACCTCGGACAACCTTCACGCCATACTTTTTCTGTAGCGCGTCGTAAGAAACCGTGATGTCCTTCATCTGTTGCGACCCGCCCAGCACCAGATTGGAAATCGGACACGAGACAAACGCGGTGTCGCGCTCAACCAGCGTCACATCGATCTGCGGGCCCCACATCTTGATGTACTTGGCGGCGGTCGCGCCGCCGTAGCCGCCGCCGACGATCACCACCTTCGGCCCTGCGCCGCCGATCGTCGCACAACCCGAGATACCCGCGACACCCGTCGCCGCCGCGACTACGGTGGAGGACTTGAGGAAAGTTCTACGATTAATAGTCATATCCGTCCCCTTAGCGCTTTTGCGCGGCAAAAAAATCGGCCATGGCAGCGGTTTCCGCATCGCTGTACCCCTTGGCAAGCTGGTGCATCAACGTCGCTTCGCGCTTGCCGTCCTTGAATAGCTTCATCTGTGTGACGAAGTACTCTTTATTCATCCCAGCGAGCGCCACAATCGCGCCGCCTACCGAATTGCCGTTGGTGCCATGGCAGGCAGCGCATGTTGCGGCCATCGACCGCACGCCGAGCGGCGTCAGATTTGACGCAGCGAACACCGGCGCTGGTGGCGCTGCGGCAGGAGTGGCAGCAGGGGCGGGTTTCGGCGCCGACGGTACGGCTGGTGTCTGCGCGATCGCAGAACCGACCACCGCTAGCGCGCACAGCAATGCAAGCGTTGTTTTCATGAGTGTCCTCGTTATGATTTTGTTTGATTGCAGCCACGGTAAGTTTTGACACACCTGTCGACCGCAGGACCGGCGCGCAAGTTGCTACTCTACTCGACTCCCGTGCGAGCCGCAAAGGAACCAAACGGCATGATCAATGCGCCAGACGGGCCGGAGCTATGGAAAGCTCGAAACAAAAACGCCCGAGCAAAAGTCGGGCGTTTTGTTGGGGTTTGGCTCTGCTGCACCCTCGCTCACGACTCCTGCGGCAACGGCTCCTTTTCTTCACTGATATCTAGCACCACTTTGTCATCTGCGCCGACGTCGATGGTCACGCGTCCACCGGTCGCCAGTTTGCCGAACAGCAACTCGTCTGCCAGCGCACGACGAATGGTGTCTTGAATGAGGCGCGACATCGGTCGCGCACCCATCAGCGGATCGAACCCGTTCTTGGCAAGATACTTCTTTAGGCTCTCGGTGAAGCTGACGTCCACTTTCTTTTCAGACAGCTGCGCTTCAAGCTGCATCAGGAACTTGTCGACCACCCGCATGATGATCTGCTCGTCAAGCGGCGCAAAGGAAATCGTCGCGTCCAGCCGGTTGCGGAATTCCGGCGTAAACATGCGCTTGATTTCCGCCATCTCATCACCAGCCTTCTTGTCATTGGTGAAGCCAATTGACGTCTTCGACAATTCTGCTGCGCCGGCATTGGTGGTCATGATGACGACCACGTTGCGGAAGTCGGCCTTGCGTCCGTTATTGTCAGTCAGGGTGCCATGATCCATCACTTGCAACAGCACATTAAAGATGTCCGGGTGTGCCTTCTCGATTTCGTCAAGCAACAGCACCGAATATGGCTGCTTGGTAACAGCCTCCGTCATCAGGCCGCCCTGATCAAAACCGACATAGCCGGGAGGCGCGCCGATCAATCGAGAGACGGCGTGCCGTTCCATGTATTCGGACATGTCAAAGCGTATCAACTCCACGCCAAGGATGAACGCAAGTTGCTTGGCGACCTCGGTTTTGCCTACGCCCGTCGGGCCTGAGAAGAGGAACGATCCGATCGGCTTGGTGGTGCTGCCGAGCCCGGAGCGCGCCATCTTGATGGCAGCGGCCAGCGCCTCTATCGCCTTGTCTTGTCCAAACACCACCGACTTCAAATCGCGATCAAGCGTTTTGAGGGCACTGCGGTCATCACTCGACACGTTGCGCGCAGGAATGCGCGCAATTTTTGCGATGATCTCTTCGATCTCGGTCTTACCGATGGTTTTCTTTTGTTTGGACTTCGGCGCAATACGTTGCGCGGCACCGGCCTCGTCGATGACGTCAATCGCCTTGTCAGGCAGATGCCGGTCATTGATGTATTTCGCCGCCAATTCGGCCGCCGTGATTAGCGCGGTCGAGGTGTACTTGACGTTATGGTGCGTTTCGAAACGGGACTTCAACCCTTTCAGAATCTCGATTGTCTCGGACACCGACGGCTCGTTAACGTCAATCTTCTGGAAGCGGCGCGACAGCGCGTGGTCCTTTTCGAACACGCCGCGGTACTCTTGGTAGGTGGTGGCACCGATGCACTTGAGTGCGCCCGAGGAAAGTGCGGGCTTGAGCAAATTGGAGGCATCCATCGTGCCGCCTGACGCCGATCCGGCACCGATGAGCGTGTGGATTTCGTCGATGAACAACACCGCATTGGGATTTTCGCGGAGCTGCTTGAGTACCGCTTTGAGGCGCTGCTCGAAGTCGCCGCGGTACTTGGTACCGGCCAACAGGGACCCCATATCCAGCGAAAAGACTTGTGCCTTGGCGAGAATCTCCGGCACTTCTCCATCCACAATCCGCTTGGCGAGCCCCTCGGCAATCGCCGTTTTACCGACGCCCGCTTCACCTACCAAGAGCGGGTTGTTCTTGCGGCGGCGGCAAAGAATTTGGATGACACGCTCGACTTCGTGATCACGTCCGATCAACGGGTCGATTTTGCCGTCGATGGCAAGTTGATTGAGATTTTGGGTGAACTGCTCAAGTGCACCACCACCCTGCTCGCCCTCAGCGGCCTCGCTCTCGGCTTCCGGTTTTTCCGCACCTTGCGGCGCGGCTTTGGAAATCCCGTGGGAAATAAAGTTGACGACGTCGAGGCGCGATACGCCCTGCTGGTGCAGATAATAAACCGCGTGCGAATCCTTCTCGCCGTAGATCGCGACCATGACGTTGGCTCCCATCACCTCCTTTTTGCCAGATGACTGGACGTGCAGGATGGCGCGCTGGATGACCCGCTGGAAACCTAGCGTTGGCTGCGTGTTAACTTCGCCGTCACCGGCCACGATCGGCGTGTGTTGCTCGATGAACTCGGTAAGACTCTTGCGCAAATCGTCAACCTTTGCCGCACAGGCCTTCAACACCTCTTGCGCTGAAGGGTTGTCGAGAAGCGCTAGCAACAGATGCTCGACCGTAATGAACTCGTGACGCTTATGACGCGCTTCGACAAACGCCGTGTGGAGGCTCATTTCGAGTTCATGGGCAATCATAGTGTTGGGTCTCTTTCATCAATAAAGCATCAGTTGTTGCGGTCGCAGCAAAAGTCGTTGGGTAACCAAGCAATTCACGTACCGGATTTCGCTGAGTCACTAGTTTGGGGCGGAAACGACTTTTTCGATCCCCGAATATGCTCTGGCATTCGCCTACACTTCTTCCATTCCACAGCGCAGCGGGTGTTCGAATTGCCGGGCGTGGTCTATTACCTGTTCGACTTTCATTGACGCGACATCGCGGGGAAACACGCCGCAAGCGCCTCTGCCTTCGGTGTGCACTTTGAGCATGATTTGCGTCGCGCGTTCATGCGAATGGCCAAAAATGCGCGTCAAGATGTCGACAACAAACTCCATCGGCGTGTAATCGTCGTTGTACATGAGCACCTGCCACATGGACGGCGGCTTGGTCTTGGCCGGCTTTTCCTGCAGTGCAGTGCTGCCCTTTTCCGGGCCGCCCGGTCCAATTTGGGGCTTGTTTGCCATTGTTCTCCAAGACAAAGTGTGAAACCGAAGAGTGACTCAATAATATGGTTGATTCCTGCCACATTTCAAGTCGTTGGGCGCGGCGCGCACCGCGAGCGACTGGATGACCCATCCATTAAGTGACTGATGGAGAAATATTTGCAAGAATGACACGCAGTGTTGCAAAAAAGCCCGCTAACACTTGACTAACTTCCCGGCGGCCGGTAAAAGGCAAACTTGGAGTTTAGCTTTAAGGTTTTCTGCATTTGCATCTTGCGGTTGCGGACCTTGAAAAGCGATACATTTCCCGGGCTCTCCATCCCGTTCTTTTCAATAAGGATGCATTTGCATGGCAACTGGTACAGTAAAGTGGTTCAACGACGCCAAAGGTTTTGGCTTCATCACACCCGATGACGGCAGCGAAGACTTGTTCGCGCATTTTTCGGCAATCGACATGAATGGCTTCAAGACCTTGAAAGAAGGTCAAAAGGTCGCATTCGAAGTGACACAAGGCCCGAAGGGTAAGCAAGCTTCGGCTATCAAGAACGCCTAGTACTCCTAGTCGTTTATCGTTTACAAAACCCCCGTAGCTTCGCTACGGGGGTTTTTGTTTTTCAGGTTCCCATGCTGATTGCGTTCAACAAACCGTACGGCGTTATCTGCCAGTTCAGTCCATCCGGTAACAAACCGACCCTGAAGCGCTTCATTGACGTCGCCAACGTCTATCCGGCCGGTAGGCTAGACACGGATAGCGAGGGATTGCTGCTACTGACGGACGACGGAACGCTTCAGGCGCGGATTGCAAATCCATCCCGGCGCGTTGCCAAGACCTACTGGGCACAGGTTGAGGGTGTCGCGACGCCAGCCCACTTGGACGCATTGAGGGCGCCGCTGGACTTGGGCGACTTCATCGCCTCACCCGCGTTGGCGGCCCGGCAAATCGCGCCACCAGACGTCTGGGAACGCCACTCGCCGGTGCGCTACCGCGCGACCATCCCGACCAGTTGGCTGGAACTCACCATCGCTGAGGGTAAGAATCGGCAGGTGCGTCGCATGACCGCCAACGTCGGGCTGCCGACCCTGCGCCTGATCCGGGTCGGTATCGGCGCAATCGACTTAATGCGATTGGGAATTCCGGTGGGAGGGTGGCAAGAAACCGCCCCAAACGACGTTTTCGGTTAATCGGCCCCAGCATAATCCGTAAAAACGCCTAAAAACCCCCATTTTTGAATGTCTTGAGGCAACAAAGTCCGGGAATTGTTTCATTTTGTTGTCAACCAGCTAAAATACGCGACGTTAATCGCCGTGACAGGCAAAAAGGACGCAAGCCCTGAAAGCAAGCTCTAAGAATCTGTCGTTAACGTTAACTACACTCACTCACACCATAGGATTTCACATGAAAAAATTGTCCGCACTCGTTGCTGCCCTTTTCGCTACTGTTGCTTTTAACGCCGCTGCTCAAGCTCCTGCTACGGCACCAGCTAAAGCTGCTGCTCCAGCCGCTGCTGCTCCAGCCGCTGCGCCAGCTAAAGCTGCTGCTCCAGCTGCCGCTGCAGCAAAAGCTGAAGAAAAGAAAGACATGAAGAAAGAAATGAAAGACACCAAAAAAGAAATGAAAGAAACGAAAGCAGAAATGAAAGAAACGAAAGCAGAAATGAAAGATACCAAGAAAGAAATGAAAGACACCAAAGCAGAAATGAAAAAAGAAGAAAAGAAAGCTGAAGCTCCTAAGAAGTAATTTGACGCGAGCCTCGCGCTCGCTCAAGGCACTCCTTGCAAAGGGCGAGACGCTGTTCTCGCCCTTTTCTTTTGTGGTCCTGTCAGCAGCATCGTGGGCAAATGGTCCCGCTTGCGTGCGGCAGAATGCTCCGAAACCCGTTTTTCATCCCCAATCGCTGGCCCGCAAGGGCTCGTGAACATTGCACGTAATGTCAAACAATCGCATTGTCGTCGGACTTTCTGGCGGTGTAGATTCCGCCGTGTCAGCCCTGCTGTTAAAGCAGCAGGGTTTTGACGTCATCGGCCTGTTCATGAAGAACTGGGAAGATGATGATGACGACCAGTACTGCTCGACCAGGCGGGACTTCATCGACGCCGCCGCCGCCGCCGACGTGATCGGCATCGACTTCGAGGCGGTCAACTTTGCCGCCGAGTACAAGGACCGCGTGTTCGCAGAGTTCTTGCGCGAGTACAGCGCCGGCCGCACCCCCAACCCGGACGTGCTGTGTAACGCCGAAATAAAATTTAAGGCGTTCCTTGATCACGCACTGCGCATGGGCGCCGACAAGATTGCCACCGGCCATTACGCCAGGGTGCGAGAATCGACGCACGGCTATCAATTGCTGAAAGGCGCTGACGCCAGCAAAGACCAAAGCTACTTCCTGCACCGGCTCTCGCAGTCGCAGATCGCCAGAGCCGTTTTTCCGATTGGTGAGATGCAAAAAAGCGAAGTGCGCCGAATAGCGCAAGACGCATCGCTCCCAAACCATGCCAAAAAAGATTCAACCGGCATCTGTTTCATTGGCGAGCGCCCGTTTCGCGAATTTCTGGAACGCTATCTCCCACGCCAGCCGGGGCCGATGTGCACGCCAAACGGCGAGCGTGTCGGCGAGCATCAAGGACTGATGTACTACACGATCGGCCAGCGTCAAGGGCTGGGCATCGGCGGCACCCGAAGCGGCGACGGCAGGCCTTGGTTCGTGCTGGACAAGGCCCTGCCAGCCAATACACTGATCGTCGCACAAGGCCACGACCACCCGTTGCTGCTGAAAACCCGGCTCGCCGCCGACGACGCGTCGTGGGTTGCGGGTGCACCGCCTGACGCGGCCGACGCCTGCACCGCCAAGACCCGTTACCGGCAATCCGATGCCGTGTGCCGATTTAACGCGGCCACCCCGACATCGTTCACACTTGAATTCGCCGAACCGCAGTGGGCGGTCACGCCGGGCCAATCGGCAGTGCTGTATGCGGGTGAGGTGTGCTTGGGCGGTGGAGTCATTTCCTAGCAAAGCGAGTATCGCTGCACCGGGCCCACCCCGTGAACACGGGATGGCGCAGCGCTAAGCGGCAGACATTCACTTCACGCCGCATGATAGATTGGCGGCCTGAGTAATTTCTCGTTTCCTGCGGATCATGAGCAAAATCGGCGACATCCTGAAACAAGACGTTGGCAGTATCGCGGGCAAGGTGCTCAAAGCCGACGTCACAGATATCGTCAAAGGTGCGGGCCGCGCGCTGAACACAGATGTCGGCAGCATTGCCAAAGGTGCGGGCAAAGTTCTCAAATACGATCTGGGTGGGCTCTTCACGCAAACCGGTGTGCCGTCCACGCCGGCTGCGACCGGGGCGCGTGCAGTTTCTGAAGCGCCAGTTTTGAGCGCGCCGGGCACGTCTGCCGAGATAACAGCAAAGCCAGTGGCCTTTGAAGCACCCACCCCTGGGTCGACCGGCGCATTCCGGCCGGTTGCCGCCGGCCCGGCCACAAGCGCTAGCGCCGAGCCGCCGAAAGCGCGCCTCACCGAGGCGCTGGTCAATCGCTTGCTGTTGAGCGAACCGACCGGCTCCGATCTGCTGATGCTGCTACCACTTCAGCTCGGCGCCTACACGCGCGAAACAGGTTCTGCGCACGGCTCGATTGCCACCGATCCGGTGAATGTCACTTACAGTGGCAATGGTGAGGCGGTCAGTGTCACGGTCGTTTCTTGCTGGGATGCCGCCGAGGCGCGCGACAAACTCGATCGCAGCAGAGCGAAACTCGACAACAGTCGCGGATCGGTGCAGGACGGCTGGATGGCCGGTATCGATTCGCGCGGCGTGGTGTTTATCTGGGTGCGTAACAGCTTTTGCTATGAAGTGGTTTCGCCGCGCGGCGTCTCGCAGATCGCAAGATTTCTCGGCGACTTTCCGTACTGATTGATCAAGGTGATCAGCGCAACGCAGTCGTTGCGACAATGAGTCACCACTTACAGCCGCCATCCCCTACCGCGTCACGCACCAGCGGTATGAACGCGGCAAGCCCCAGGTCGGCATAGGCGTCTTTACAGTCGGGGCGCTTCAGTGCCTTATCGAATATTTTCTCCATGTCTTTTTTCGGCGGCTCCCTGCCGACCGTCGCGAAGGGTAGCAAGGTGCGCGCTCCGCCACCCTCGCGTGCCACTTCGCGGGCTTGTCGGCGCAGCGCGTCAAGGTCAAGTCGCGGTGTCGCCACCGCCGGGGCGGTCGGTGCCGGTATCGGTAGTGGGAAGTTCAACAGGGCCGGTGGCCCGACGCTGGTTGACGAATTGACCTGCGGCGAAACGGCGCGTGGCACCGCCCCGCCTAAAGTTGACGGTGCAATGGTTGCCGCAGACATGTCGCGATCTGCCGAGGGCGCACCAGTTCGCGGCGTGGGCACCGTGTTCTCGACGGGCGCGATGGTGGTCGTGACCGGTGCTGCGGGCGCATAGATTTCCGGGCGCTTCGATGCGGGCTGCATTTTCAACGGCTCGATCGGTGCCGTCGCGGAAGCCGGAAGCGGGCCGGGTGCTACCGGTACGCTGGGCGGCGCAATCAGCGGCGGCACTGCCGCCATCGGCGCCTCGACGGGTGATGCCACCGCCGGCGAGGCCGACGGCGGGCGGCTCTCGACAAGTGGTGCCGGCGCAATCACGGGCGGCGGCACATAACTCGCAAACTCCCGGTCCGCCGCCGGTTTAACCAACGGCGACAGCAAAGGTGTCGCCAACATCGGCAGCGGCACCGGCGCAGGCTGTGCCCGCTCGGCGATCGGTGCGACGTAGACCGCGAATCCCGCCTCGTCAAGCACCACTTTCGGCACACCGGAAATCGGCGCGATGGCGGTGAACGCGGGCAGCGGTGCGCTCGGCGGGGATGGCAACGCGGGCGCGGTCTCAATCGGGATTGGCGCGATCGCAAACGGTGTCGCCGTCGCCTTAGCCTCAATGGTCAGGATGGGAAGCTTCTCAAACACTGGCGGTTCGACCGGCGCTGCGACAGGTCCGGTCGGTGCCGCTACATTCTCTTGCGTGGCTGCCGACGCCGCCGGCACCGACGAAGGCTGCGGAGAAATCCGTGCATCCGCACGCTCCGACGCACCGTCAGTCGCTGCGCCTCGACGAACGCGGCGCGGGGACGCGACACTTGCTGCGGGTGAGGCAGCGCGCTCGAGTGTTGCGAGGAACGTACGACCGACACCAAGCCCGCTACCGCGCGTGCCTGAGGCATCGCCGAAGAGCAGAATCACCCAGACATGCAGCAGCACCGACAGCACGACAAATTGCGCCATCGACGGCGCTACCAGCGGGTTGGCGCGATAGCTGTAATGGGATTGCGTCGCTCGTGGCATCGATCATCCGACGAAAGGCTGGACACGGATACTGGGCTGGTTGACCTTGCACAGACCGCTAAAGCCTAGGTCAGCGGTCGCATCAATGCTACGGCAATTCGGCACCATAAGATGCGACATAGCGCCGTCTGTGACAGAGCGCCGCCTCAACGATTGTCGATTTTCGCTATTCCGCATCTGGCGTTGCGAAGAAGTGTCACAATACGCGCAGACTCATTCATACGCGAATCATCATGCTCGAAAAGCTACTCAAGAAACGTCCGGCACCCACCGATATGGCCGCGACCGGCACGAAACCCATCAAGGCTGCCACGCCCGCCGCAAAAGTCGTCGACACAGTTAGCGAGGAACAGTGGCAGGCGCGCTTGGCGGCGGCCGATAGCGATGATGTGTTGCTTGCCATCGCCAAACAGGCGGTATCGCTTGTGATCAAGCAGACGGCGATCAACGCAATGAGCACCGAGGCCGGGCTGAAAGCCGCCGAGCGCGAGTTCCGTAGCCACGATCGGCGCGTCTATCGGGATGCAAAACTACGCTATGAAGGCAAAGTGACCGAGCGTATGGCGCGCGAAGAGGCGGATGCACTCATTGCCGCAGGCAAAGCGTTGTTGGCCAGTGAGCCGATCCCGGCCAATCGTTTTGTCGATATCGACCGCGCCTGGCAGCGCATTGATCCCGCCCGCCTGCCCGCCGGCATGATCGAAGAGTACACAAACATTTCCAGCCAACTGACCGCCACCTTGCGCGCCCGCGGCGATCAGCAGCTCAACTTCAAGCGCTGGCAGAGCGACGCCGAAACCGCCCGTCAAGAACTCATCGAGGGCTGTCAGGCCGTCGCGCAGTCGGGCATGGATCGCGACAAGCTGGCGAAAGTCTACGACCACATCGAATCATTGCGCGGTCAGGGCGCCTTGCTACCCGCCGCAACTGAGCCATCCCGACTCGAGGCGCAGCAGCGCGAGATCGACCACACGCAATCGCAACTCGAATCAGCATTGCAGCTCGCACGCGCGCTCGATGCGCGCCTCGGTTTTCTCGACAGACTGATCGGCGACGCGGGGGCCGCGCAACCGGCTGCGGACGATGGCAGCGTTAATGCCCGCTGGCAAGCCCTGCCGATCGCGAACGATGCACGCGTTGCCAAGACGCTAAGTGATCGTTTTGACGCGTACCGACGCAACGAATTGACGACCCGCCAAGCCGCCGCGAGTGCGGCAAATAGTGCCGACGCCGACGCCACGGCGGCCGCCCGCGAACGGGAGCGCGCTGGCTTTGAAACACTCATCGTCGGTGCCGAAACCGCACTCGCGGACGGACAGATTGTTGAATCGGCCGCTTCACTGGCCGCCATTGATGTGCGCCTGAAGAAGCACAAGGCGTCGCCAAAGTTACAAGCACGCGTGGAACGCGTGCGGGCCGAGATCGGTCGGCTCAAGGGCTGGCAGCACTGGGGCGGCGGCCGGGTGCGCGAAGATCTGGTGGTCGAAGCCGAGGATCTCGCCAAGGCGATCACCGACATCAAACTCAATCTCAAATCGCACGCCGCCGCCATCGACAAGCTACGCGAGCGTTGGAAGGAACTCGACAAACTCGGCGGCGCGACCAATCGCGATTTGTGGCTGCGTTTTGACGGCGCGCTCAAGCATGCTTACCTGCCGGTCGACGCACAACTGGCAAAACTCAAGGCCGCACGGCAGGAAAACCTGCAAGCGCGCAATGCACTCGTCAACAAACTTGGTGAAGAGGCCAAACTCATTGTCGCCACCGCCCCGCCGGACTGGCGGCAGGCGACGCGCGCGCTGGATCATTTTCAGACCGAGTGGCGCAAGCTGGGACCGGTCGAGCACACCGTTCCGCACAAGGCGCAGAAAGCCCTGTTGGAACGCACGCAAGCTGCGCAAGCCATTGTCGAGGCACCGCTCAGCGAAGCGCGGCGCGTCGAAGCGTTGAAGCGCGAGCAGCTGGTCGAGCGCGCGAAAGCACTTGCCGCCGACACCAAGGCACGCGACACCATCAGCAAGGTCCGTCAGCTTCAGGCGGATTGGCAGCAACACGCCAAATCGTTACCGTTGGCACGACAACAAGAGAACAAGCTGTGGGCCGATTTTAAGGCGGCGACCGATGCGGTGTTCAAGGCGCGCGACGCTGCGACTGCCACGCGCGATCAAGAATTCAAATCGCAGCTTGGTGCGCGCGATGCCTTGATCAGCCAACTCGCGACGTTGAACGAAGACACCTCCCCGGCCGACATTCGTCGGGCACTGACCGAAGTTGACAGCGCTTGGCGCAAGGCCGGCGAGACGCCGCGCCACTTAGCGGCAAAGATCGATGCGAAGTTTCGGGCGGCGCGTGATCACGCGCGCGATCTGGTGGCGGGCGGCGCGAAGCGTTCATGGTCGAAAGTGTGCGACGCGTTGCAGAACAAAATTGCGCTTTGCGTTGCCATCGAATCAGGCAACGCCTCGAATATCGACGAAGACTGGGCCGCGCTCGCCGCACTACCAGCAGCCTGGGAGAGCGCACTCGCCGCACGGCGCACGCAAGCGAGTTCACCGGGCGACACCGCCGACGCCCTGCTCAAGCTCGAGGCTGCGCTGGATATTGAATCACCACCCGCTTTTCAGGCCGCACGTCGTGAAATGAAACTGCGCGCCATGAAGCAGGCGATCGAAGCGCGCCAGACGGTGGTGGTTTCGACGGTGGATATCACCGGCTGGGTGGCGGCTGCCATCGCCCAACCGGCCGCCGACGCGGCGGGCAACACACGATTGCACACCATCATCAGCGGGCTGCGTTCACGGCCCTTGTAAATATGCGGCATCGCCTCAAGCGTCAACTATTCGCGCGATTGGTGCAATTGGCGCTGGTCGGTGCCGTCGGCAGCGGCTGCGCACAGCCGCTGCCAGCAGCTGCCGTCAACGCGCCGCCGCTCGCCGCCGCAAACGAGCCTCTGCCATATCAGATTGAACGATTCGCGGTAGCCGGGCCGATGGCCGGCGTGATCGCAAAAATCGATGTCGGTCATGCCCGCATTGCGACCAAGGTCGTGCTTGCCGACGACCGCGACCCCGACGGCGGCGGACCGTGCGTGGGTCAACTCGACACGCCAACCGTGGCCGCGCGCAAACATGACTTTGTGATCACCCTCAACGCGAGTTTTTTTGGCGCGCCGATCGCCAAGGACATCATGGGCAAAAAGGTGCGCTACTTCGTCGGCAACTGCACCATGCCGGTCGGCTGGCACGTATCGTCCGGAAAGACGATCAGTAAGCCCGCCGGCGACAAGCTGCGCGCTGCGCTGCTGGTCGCCGAGGACGGCAAGGTCACCATCCGCGATGGCGTGATGGAGATCCCCGCCGGGACGCGCTACGCCGTGAGCGGCAACGCGCTGGTGCTCAAGGCCGGCAAGCCGACCTCGACCGACGAAAACGGCGCGCGCCACCCACGCAGCGTGGCCGGCATCAGCGCCGACGGCAAGACGCTATGGTTGGTTGCGGTGGATGGGCGGCAGGACGGCTACAGCCGTGGCGCAAGCATGAAAGAGCTTGGCGATTTCATGTTAAAGCTCGGTGCCTTCGACGCCGTCAATCTCGACGGCGGCGGCAGTACCGCGCTGATCATCAAAGACCTGCGTAGCGGCACATTCGCCGTGGCTAACCAGCCGTCAGAAACTTCCACCGAGGGATTCCCGGTGCGCATGGAGCGGCCGGTGGCCGATGTGGTCGGCATCAGTTTTTCGCCGCCGCCTGCCAAACGCGAATAGCGGCAGACATTGGTGTGGCCCGTATGGAGCGCAGCGCAATGCGGGAGGGTGTGGTCCATTTATCCCCGCATTGCGCTGCGCTTCATGCAAGCTACGAGCCTGCGCGCCGTGCGCGTCTAAAAGCGTTGTCGCTGAATATGCCAAACCCTAGCAGCAGCAGGCATTTCCGAGCACAATTGTCTGAAACTGCCCGTCAATAATAGAGTTTCATAACGCAATCGCGTACACCGCCAACTCGACTGCGTCGTCCTTAAGGCGTGTGGTGGCTTCGAAGCGCAGGCCGATTTTTTGCAGCAGCGCAATCGAGGCGGCATTGTCCGGCGTTGCAATTGCCACCACGCGCTTCATTTTCAGTGCGTCGCGGGCGTAATTGATGGTCGCTGCGGCCGCCTCGAGGGCGTATCCCTTGCCGCGAAACTCACGCAAAAACGCGAAGCCGATATCGACGTCGTCAAGCCCGTCACGCTTGATGAGGCCGCATATACCGATTGGTGCGGCAACGCCCGTCAGTTGCACCAGATACAGTCCGAAGCCCATTTTTTCGTACTGCGCCATGTAACTCTTGGCCACGTAGGCGCAGGCTTGCTCTTGGTTATGCACGTCACGATCGCCGATATATCGGATCCAGTCCGGGTCGTTCAGCAGCCGCACGAAGAACGCCGCGTCCGTGTAAACAAAGCGACGCATTTGCAGTCGCGGCGTTTCGATTACAACGTCGCCGGTTGTCTCGTTTATCATCTCGCCACCCACATCAATTCATACACGCTGAGACCAACCCATTATGAACACAAGCTTGCCGAAGCCGGTTGCGCGCGCACTCATCATTGTCGTCGTTGCGCTGCTGGCCGGTTGCGCCACCGTAGCGGACTCAGGCAAGGCTGACGTCTTGATCACCAACGGGCGCATCGTTGACGGCTCCGGCAATAGTTGGACGCGCGGTGATATCGCCGTCAAAGACGGCAAGATCTTTCGCGTCGGCCGACTGGGGGGCATGCCGGCCGGCAGAACCATCGACGCGCGCAACCGCATCGTCGCGCCCGGCTTCATCGATGTTCACGCACACATCGAGTTCGGCTTGTTCGAAACGCCGACCACGGACAACTTCATCTACAACGGTGTTACCACCGTCATCACCGGCAACTGCGGCGGCTCGGCTGACAGCCTGAAAGAATTTTTTACCCGCATCGACACCTCAAAAACATCCATCAACGTCGCCTCGCTCATCGGCCACAACACGGTGCGCCGGCAAACCATGGGTCTCGCCAACCGCGAAGCATCGCCGGACGAGCAGCGCAACATGGAAAAACTGGTGGATGTGGCGATGAAGGACGGCGCGGTCGGTGTTTCGACCGGTTTGATTTATCTGCCGGGCGTCTACAGCACCACGCAGGAAGTGGTGGGGTTGGCGAAAGTCGCCGCGCGCAACCGGGGCATCTACGCGTCGCACATTCGAAACGAAGGCAACCGTGTGGTCGAGGCCATCAATGAAGCGCTCGACATTGGCCGCGCCGCAGACTTGCCGGTGCAGGTATCGCATTTCAAGGTCAGCGCGCCGGCCAACTGGGGCCGATCACGCGAAACCTTGGCGCTCATTGAACAAGCGCGGCGCGACGGGCTCGATGTCACCATCGACCAATATCCCTACACCGCAAGCAGCACCAATCTGGGTGTGATGCTGCCTGATTGGGCGCGCGCGGGTGGCGAAAGCGACATCACGAAACGGCTGACAGACGCGTCGACGCGCAGCAAGATTGCTGGTGAGATGCTGGTTAATGCGCAGTCGCAGAAGCGGCCGAGCTTTGCTTATGCAGTGGTGGCGCGCTACGCGGCAAATCCCTCACTGAACGGCAAGAACATCGCCGAGATAAACCTTGCGCGCGGCCGCACCGCCGGCCTGGCACCAGAAATCGAGACCATGCTCGACATGCTCATCGCAGGCGGCGCACAGATGGTGTATCACGGCATGAATGAAGACGACGTGCGCTACTTCATGGCTTACCCGTTCAACATGATTGGTGCGGATGGCGGCGTGCAGAATGGCCGCGGCATGCCGCACCCGCGCAGTTACGGCACCAACGCGCGTGTACTGGCGAAATATGTGCGTGAAGAAAAACTCATCACTCTGGAGGACGCGGTGCGCCGCATGACTTCGCTCGCTGCGCAGAAATTTCAACTCAAAGATCGCGGCCTGCTGCGCGAAGGATTCGCCGCCGATATCATCGTGTTTGACGAAAACACCGTCACCGACAAGGCCACCTTCGACAAACCACACCAGTTCTCGGTCGGCTTTGACTACGTGCTGGTCAACGGTGCGGTGACGCTCGACAATGGCAAGCACACCGGCGTGCGCAGCGGCTGGGCACTGCGCGGGCCGGCTTACGTGGCCGCCAGGTAGCCCGTTCAATGCGCCTACCGTTGCTCTATACCTTCCGGCGCTGCCCGTACGCCATCCGCGCGCGACTGGCGATCGCCGCTGCCGGGGTCGCGGTTGAAGAAGTCGAAGTCTCACTCCGCGCCAAACCGCAGGCCATGCTCGACATATCACCCAAGGGCACGGTTCCGGTGTTGCAATTGGCCGACGGGCGGGTGCTCGAACAAAGTGTTGAGATCATGCAATGGGCACTGAAGCTGAATGATCCACCCGCCTGGCTCGAAGTGCCGGATGATGAGGCCAGCGCGTTACTTGCCGCCAACGATGGCGCGTTCAAACAAGCACTCGATGGCTACAAGTACCCGGAACGCTTTCCATCGCCATCCGCGCCGCACTTCCGCGACACCGGCGAGGTGTTCTTGCAAGCGCTCGAGGCACGGCTGTGCTGCAGTCGTCAGCTTTTCAGCGACCAGCCGCGCTGGATCGACGCCGCTGTATTCCCGTTTGTCCGCCAGTTTGCGGCGGTCGATCCTGTCTGGTTCCAAGCTGCGCCATACCCGGCTCTGCGCGCATGGTTGCAAGGCTGGCTCGACGCGCCGCTGTTCGCACAGGTCATGGGCACACCTTCGCCGCAGGCGTCATCCCGCTAGCTGCCCGGGGTTCGGAGGACAAAACGGAGGCTAGGACTGGGGCTTCTCAAAAGCACGTTTTTGCTTTAGTCTCTAGTCCGTGGCGTGTCTCATCGATACATGATTTGCTCGATGTGCACGCCGTCCGGGATTATCGCCGTTCACCGCAATTCCGCCAGATTCTCGGATCGGGCGCGAATCGACACAGGAGCCAAAGTGCATCCCCCACGCCAACCCCGTCGAATCCTTGCCAGCCAACATAAGCGCGCGCCGTTGATCGCAAACCCGCTGGCCGGCCACGGACCGCACGAGCCCGCGTTTTCCATTTTCTCGGATGAGGCGAAGCGGTTTCCATTGATCCTCACACTCGACCAAAACGGCATCCCGCATCGCTGGATCACCTGGCAGCACGCCGTTTGGTATTACGCCAAACAACGCGTTGCATGGGAGACCGGGTCGGAAGCGTTTACCGTCAACGGCGGCAAGTCGCGCGACACCGGCGAAAGGTCGTCTGTCACGGCGGCGTCCATCATTGCCATTCGCGGCAAAGCAATGGCAATCAAGGGATTCAACCAGGTTCCGCCTCTCAACAACCGTGAGTTATTCCACCGTGATCGCCACATATGCGGGTATTGCGGGGGGTTGTTCTCGCACGCCAAACTGACACGCGACCACATCATTCCATACTCAAGGCGGGGCCAGGACAGCTGGATGAATGTGGTCACCTCGTGTCGTAGTTGCAACGAGCGCAAAGGCAATCGTCTGCTCGAAGAGGTCCACATGCAACTGCTGTACGCACCATATGTGCCAAACCGTGCGGAATTTTTGATTCTGGCAAACCGCCGCATTCTGGTCGATCAGATGGAGTTTCTCAAGCAACATGTCGCGGCGCAAAGCCGTGTCCATCTGGCTGCATAGACAAATCGTCCGACTGAAATCTTGCGCCTAATGCCGCCGGTCAGGCTTTGTCGATGAACATCGCGTCGCCGTAACTGAAAAAGCGATAGCGTTTATCGACCGCGTGCCGGTACGCACTCATGGTGTTGGTATGCCCGGCAAACGCCGATACCAACATCATCAGCGTGGATTTCGGCAAATGGAAGTTTGTCACCAGACAATCGACCATCCTAAATGCGTAGCCCGGCGTGATGAACAACGCGGTTTCACTCGCGCCAGCGGCGAGGCTGCCGTTCCGCGCGGCGGATTCCAGCGTGCGCATGCTGGTCGTGCCAACCGCGATCACCCGCCCTCCACGCTCCCGCGTTTCGGCAATGGCGTCAACCGTTTCCGAGGAAACTTGGTACCACTCGCTGTGCATGATGTGCTTGGAAATATCATCGTCGCGAACCGGGCGAAACGTACCCGCCCCGACGTGCAGTGTTACAAACGTCTGTGAAACACCTTGTGCGGTCAGCGCATCGAGCATCGGCTGGTCAAAATGCAGCCCGGCTGTTGGGGCGGCGACCGACCCGGCGTGTTTCGCATAGACGGTCTGGTAACGCGACTCATCCTCGGCCTCGGCGTGGTGCGAAATGTAGGGGGGTAACGGCACTTCGCCGATTCGATCGAGTATTTCGTAGATCGAAGCCGTCCCCGAGAAATGCAGCTCGAACAAATCATTGACACGGCGCGCCACCACCGCCTGCACACCATCGGCAAAAACCAACCCGCTGCCGGGTTTCGGTGATTTCGACGCACGCAGGTGTGCCAGCACGACGCGCTGGAATCCATCATTGGCTGGCAACACACGCTCGACCAGCACTTCAACGCCACCGCCGGTGTCCTTGTGGCCGTGCAGACGCGCTTTGATCACCCGTGTGTCGTTGAACACCAACAGATCGCCCCGACGCACCAGGCCCACCAATTCAACGAATTGACGATCCTGCAGGCAACCGGTCTTACCGTCAAGATGCAACAGCCGACTCGCGGTGCGCTGCGCGGCTGGATGCTGCGCGATCAACTCTTCTGGCAGCTGGTAATCAAAGTCGGTTGTCTTCATGTGCTTGATGCGCCCAAGAACCACGCTGGCTGAAAACAAAAAATGCCCCACAGAGGAGCATTCGTTGATTGGTGCCGGGAGCCGGAATCGAACCGGCACGATGTTGCCACCGCTGGATTTTGAGTCCAGTGCGTCTACCAGTTCCGCCATCCCGGCATCAGGTAGGAGGCGATTATAACCCGACTGATACGATCACGGAGACGACGACGCTTCGCATCGCTCGCTGCACGCTGACCAGGCTTATCAATGCAAAGCCTAGTGTCGGCTGACGAAGCAGCTCGGCAACTGGGGCAGTCTTTGAGCACTTTTGTCGCAATCACGGCGCTCGTACGGGGGCTTCTCCTATAATCGGTTCAACGTCACCAACCTGAGGCAGCTCGTGTCAACCACCGATCTTTCCAAGCTAACCATTGACCGTTCCCAGAAAGCCTTTTCCGGCGGCAAGCGCAACCGAAAGCGCTGGTGGATCATCATCGCGGCAGCGCTCATCGTGGTTGCGGCGTTCGCCGTGTTTCGTGGCAGCAACCGTGCAACCGCCGTCGAACTGGGCACCGTTGCGGCGGCTTACCCGTCGCAGGCGATCACCGCCTTGAACGCAACCGGTCGCGTATCCGCCTCGCGCAAGGCGGCCGTATCAACCAAGGCGACCGGCAAGCTTGAGTATTTGGGCGTGCAAGAAGGTTCAGTCGTAAAGGCTGGCGATGTGCTTGCGCGTATCGAGAACAAGGATGTCGTCGCCACACAGGATCAGGCGCAGGCCAATGTGCGTGCCGCCAAAGCCAATCTGGAGCAAGGACTGGCAGACCTGCGCGACGCAGAGGCAAACCTGCGTCGGACCGAGGATCTGGCCAAGAAAAATTTCATCTCAGGCGCGCAGCTCGACACGGCCATTGCCCGTCACGACCGCGCGCTTGCCGTGGTATCTGCGCAAAAGGGGCAGATCGGCGTTGCGGAAGCCAATCTGCGCGCGACCAACGTCGGCGTTGAACAAACCATCATTCGTGCGCCGTTCGACGGCGTGATCCTGACAAAAAACGCCAACGTTGGCGACATCATCACGCCATTTTCATCGGCGGCCGATTCAAAAGGCGCCGTGGTCAACATCGCCGACATGACCACACTGGAAGTCGAAGCCGATGTTTCTGAAAATAGTCTGTCGAAGGTGAGCGTCGATATGCCGGTCGAAATCCAGCTCGACGCCTTTCCGGACTTGCGCCTGCTGGGTCGTGTCAGCCGTATTGTGCCGACGGTAGACCGGGCAAAAGCCACGGTGTTGGTCAAGATCGAGTTCGTTGAGAAAGACAAACGCGTGTTGCCGGACATGAGCGCCAAGGTCGCGTTTCTGCAACGCGCGTTGAGCGCCGAGGAACGCAAATCCGTGACCGCGATCCAGCCCGCGGCCGTTGTGAAGCGTGACGGCAAGGATGTCGTGTTCGTCATTAACGAGAAGAATATCGCCAAGATGGTGCCGGTTACGACAGCCGACAAGCTTGGTGATCTGGTCCGCGTGTCCGGTGTGAAACCGGGGGAACGCGTGGCGCTCAAGCCTGACGAGCGGCTGAAGGACGGCGGCGAAGTCACGGTCAGCAAGAAGTAGGCAGCCGATCATGAGCACAACGCTGGTCGAGATCAAACATCTCGTCAAAACCTACACCCGCGGCGATCAGGATGTGCCGGTGCTGCGCGACATTACGCTCAACATCGAACGCGGCGATTTCATCGCGCTGATGGGGCCATCCGGGTCAGGCAAGTCGACACTGCTCAATCTGATCGCAGGCATCGACAAACCTACCGAGGGAATGCTGCGCATCGACGGCGAAGACATATCGCAATTGTCAGAGGGCGAACTGGCAGACTGGCGGGCGTCCAACATCGGATTCATCTTCCAGTTCTATAACCTGATGCCGGTGCTGACGGCTTATGAAAATGTCGAGCTGCCGTTACTATTGACCAACCTCTCCAAAGCCGAGCGCCGCGAACGCGTTGAATTGACGTTGAATATGGTCGGTCTGTCTGACCGGATGGACCACTACCCAAACGAGTTGTCGGGCGGGCAACAACAACGTGTCGCGATCGCCCGTGCAGTCGTGACCGACCCGACCATTCTGGTTTGCGACGAACCCACTGGTGACCTCGACAAACAGTCGGCGACCGACGTTCTCAATATGCTCAAGGACTTGAAC
>Ga0105048_10005345_pt1 | contig 20764 bp, 17 predicted proteins | sample MAT05_FD_78382 | JGI IMG/M metagenome (GOLD analysis project Ga0105048, IMG submission 78382) | Freshwater microbial communities from Lake Fryxell liftoff mats and glacier meltwater in Antarctica - MAT-05 | ecosystem: Environmental > Aquatic > Freshwater > Ice > Liftoff microbial mat | place...
ACCGCGGCCCCAAGACGGCGACCGACCTCCTCCCCGCGCTCGCGAAGGATATTGCGCCGAAGCACGCGCACCTCGGCGCGAACAGCTTCGACAAGCTCTCCACGATGGCCGATGCCGAGCTCGCCGCGGGCAACAAGGACAGCGCCAAGGTGCTCTGGAATTTCGCCAAGAAGGCCAGCGCCGAAGGTTCGCGCGACTATCTCCCCGGCGCCAAGCCGGTGAACGGCGAGCTGTGGGTCCCGACGGGCAACGGCGGGAACATGGCGCTGAAGGAGATGACTCCGGGCAGCGGCGAGATCGAGGTCAACCACGGCCGCCAGATCGGAAACGCCGCGGTGGCGGACGTGAAGGCCGGTCAGCTGGAGTATTCAGCCAAGTTCGTCGCCAGCGCCAAGTCACTTCCGAAGCTGCAGCTGACCGACGCCGAGCTCAACGGCGTCCCACCGACTCCGGAAGTCATGAAGAAGTATCTCGCGGCGAAGTATGACGGGAAGATGCCGGACAAGTTCCCGCAGCTGCAGTCCGAGATGACGGAGTACATGAACGTCGGCTTCGCGCACACCAAGCTCGACGTGCCCGACGACAACAAGGCCTGGCAGAGCGGCGATCTCCCGCGCACCAGCGATGGCCGCCTGGCCGGCGACTGCATGGTGATGAACCGCGCAGTGACCGGCATGCTGTCGGACGTCCGCGGCCTCGACATGCGCGCGGTCGAGACCGACGGCCACACCCGCCTGGTGGTCAGCGACAGCAAAGGCCGGGGCTTCGTCCAGAGCAACGAGAACGTGGTCGCGCTCGCCCGCGGATCGAGCCTCGAGTCCCGCGTCGAGAGCACCATCGCCAAGACCCCCTCCCTCCAGGTCGTGCACGGCATGCCGAGCCCGGTCGAGCTGGGTGCCCCGATCGCGGGCGACGACTTCGACGCGAGCCGCGCGGTCGCCGCCGGGAAGCTCGACAAGCTGACCGGCAACGAGGCCAAGATGCGCGCGTCGGGTGGCCCGGTGCGGGACGCGCTCCACCACGCGGACGCTTTTCGCCTGCGTTCGGAGGCCTTTTTCATCCGCTACCAGGAGGCGAAGCCGGACGAGCGGAAGAAGATGGAGACCGAGCGCCAGTCGATGGCCAATGAGTTTGCCGGCCTGCAGACCGAGATCGGCCAGCTCCCCACCGCCGGCATGAAGTCGTTCGTCGAGGGACAGCGCAAGTCCGGCGCGCTGAATTTTTCGACCGAAGCGGCCGAGTTTTACAACAAAAAGACACCAACAATCGGCGCCAACAGCATCAACCCGTTCGATCCGACGATCATCGTGGTGGTCGCGAAGAAGTAACTACGGAGAGGTCATCACCAGATACATGACCGCCTCGCCCGAGCCGACGTTCTTGTACTCATGGGGGACGTCGGCCTCGAAGAGTATGGAGTCCCCGGAGCGCAGCTTGTGCGGCGCGCCGTCGACGATCATCTCCACCATGCCCGACGTCACCACCAGGTTCTCGATCGTCCCGGCCGGATGCGCGCCGGCGACCTCGGATGACTTCGCGGCCAGGCGCAGCTCGTAGAACTCGACCTTCCGCGGCTCGTCGAAGGGAAAGAGCGCGCGCGAGCGGAAGGTATCGTCGGACGACGCCAGCACCTTCGATTTTTCCTTGGGGAGCACCGAGACCTTCGCCGTCGTGGCGTCGCTGATGAGCGCAGCGAACGGCAGCTCGAGGGCGCGGGCGATCTTGGCGACGACGTTGATGGTCGGGGTGCTCTGTCCGAGCTCGATCTGCCCCAGCATCGCGCGGCTCACGCCGGAGGCCTGGGCCAGCCGCTCGAACGACAGGCCGCGCTGCGTGCGCAGGCGCTTGAGGTTGGCGCCGACGATGGGGGTGAGGTCGTCGGACTCTGCGCCGTCGGCCACGGCGCGGCCCTTTACCGTGCCTGCCATTTCTTAGTGCCCCTGCCAGGGGGCGGCCCGCCAGAGGGGGACCCAGAAGAAGACCGGCACCCAGACCACCGGCGTCACCGGCACCGCCGTGGGAACGGGCACCGGCTGAGGGCGCTGGGTCTGGGCACGATACGCCTGAAGGTCGATCACGCGGGCCGTCGCTCCGTTGCTCATATTACAGAGGACCATCCGTTATGTTGGATCCGCCTGTCAAGCGGTTCATCCGTTTTAGCGGATGGTCGTTCAGGCCGCCCGGGACAGTCGCTCGACGCGCCGCGCCACGAATTCCGCGGCGCGGAGGCTCATCGCCATGATGGTGAGCTGCGGATTCACGCCCAGCGACCCGGGCACCGCCGAGCCGTCCACGATGAAGAGGTTGTGCACGTCCCAGGTCTCGTGGGTCGGGTCGACGACCGAGCTCAGCGGATCCTTCCCCATCCGCGCGGTCCCGAGCGGGTGGTACGCGGTGATGTCGATCTTGCGCGCGGTCAGCGCCGCCGCCTCCATGCGCGCGACATCGTCGAGGCCCCGCAGCCGCTCGAAGCCAGCGACGGGCGCGTGGACCTCCTCGGCGCCCGCGGCAAAGAAGACCCGCGCCAGGATGCCCATCCCGCGCCGCATCAGCTTCAGGTCGCGGTCGTTCAGCCAGTAGCTGATCTTTGGCTCGCCTTGCTTGCCGGCGGTGACCCGGCCGCGCGAGCTGTCCTTCACCATGAAGCCGAAGCCGAGCGTGTGATTGAAGTCTTCCATCAGCGCGACGTACGAGGGACCGAAGCCGGTGAGTGACACCGCGGTGATGTCGAGCGGCACGGAGCTGCCCTCGAAGAGTATGCCTTCGGACTTGAACTCATCGATGGCGTAGCCCTGCGGCACCGTGCTCGCGCTGTTCACCACCTCGTTGAAGCGCCCGATCGCGGCCGTGGCCGGGTGGATGCTGAGGTTCCGGCCGAGCATGCCGGAGTTGTTGGCGAGCCCGTTCTTCTCGAGGAGCGCTGGCGTGTGCAGGGTGCCGCACGACAGGACCACCGCCTTGGCGTGCACGGTGATTCGCTTCTCGCCGGCGAGCCCCTCGACCCCGATCGCGCGACCGTCCCGGGTGAGCACCTTTTCCACGCGCAGGCCGGTGAGGAGCTGGGCGCCTTTCTCCAGCGCCATCGGCACGAAGGAGACGTTGGTCGAGCGCTTGGCGTCGGTCGGGCAGCCGAAGCAGCACAGCCCCTGGCCGTCGCAGCCGGGCGCGTTCCGGTTGAGTGGGTGGTGGGAGTATCCGAGCGCGTCGCAGCCGCGGGCGATCAGCTCGGCCGGCTTTCCCAGCGCCTTCTTGCTGCTCGGGCCGACGCCGATGATCCTCTCGACCGTCTGATAGTAGGGATCGAGACCATCGAGGTCGTCCAAGCCATACTCATCCTTCCACTCGCGCACGGTGCTCTCGGGCACGCGAAAGCAGGTCCCCGAGTTGATCAGCGTGGTCCCGCCGACCGCGCGGCCGAGCGGGATGGGGATCGCGGTGTTGCCCATCGCCAGCGTCGCGCCGCCTCTTCGATAGAGCTTCTTGAGCATGTCGATCGGACGTCCGGTGAAGTCTTGCCGGGTGAATCGCTCGCCTTCCTCGACGAGCACCACCGCGAGGCCGCGGCTGGCCAGCTCGTACGCCACGGGCGCGCCGCCTGCGCCGGTGCCGACCACCACGACGTCGCACTCGAGTAACTCACCGTCGCTCAGAGAGCTGGCCGGCGTGATCTGCTGGTCGCTGCGCGCGCGCTCGAGCGGCGGCCTCTCGACGGCGAAGCGGCAGCCGAGCGCCGCGTACACCGTGGGATCCTCGAAATAGGCCAGCTTGATCGGTGAAAGCAGGCCCCGCAGCCCGAGCCGGGTGGGCTCGAGGCTGCTCCACGACTCCAGCACGGCGAGCCGGCGACCGAGGGGCTGGCGCGCGAACCCATCGCCGAAGCGCGCGCGGGTGTGCAGATCGAGGGTGGCGAGCAGGCCGCGATATCCAGTCTGCAGCGACTCCGGCAGCTCGCCGAGAAAGGCCTCCAGTCGGAGGAGGGTCCCCTCGCCGGCGCCGGGGAGGGTCTGGCCGCTCGGGAGGACGGTCTCGGCGAGCGCGCGAAGTATCTCGCGGTTCATCCGGCGATCCTCTTCCGTTCGAGGAGAGTAGCGCCGGCTTGCAGGCGGCGCGCGGCGTCGGTGCGGATCTGCAGCCAGGACGCGACGAAGGGGATAGTCTCTCCCAGATCGAAGCGCATCATCCCGCGGGCGATGATCTGGTCACCCCGGCTGATGGTGGTGTCCATCTCGGTCATCGTCTTCTTCAGCGCGAAGATCGAGGGGTGTTTCTGCGCGCGCAAGGTGAGATCGCCGAACTCCACCCGATAGGTGAGCGAGCGCAGGAGCGGCGCGATGATCAGCGTGCCGCGCGCCTCGGTCTCGGTGACCCACGGCGGCGCGTACATCACGCCCTCGAGCGCGAAGTGACCGGGTCGATCGGCCTGGCGCGCGCGGACCTCGAACGCGATGGGGTGCTCTTTGCCGTCGTCGCCGGCGACCCAGCCGCGCATGGCCTCGATGAATGCGAGCTTCATACTACCTCCGGAAATCGCGGGTCCGGCGTGGACCGGAGAAACTCGAGCGCTCCGCCGTGCGCGCTCGACAGCTCGAACGCGGGGCCGGTCTTCGGCTGCACCGCCAGCTCCACGCGCGCGAGCTTGGAATTGAAGCAGTAGCGCATCTCGCCGCCCGGGTTCTGGTAGCCGAGGCACACCATCGGGCGGCCACCGGCGTCCATCTTCAGGCGCGCTTCACCGCCCGATCCGAAGAGGCGGAGGTTCCATCTGTCGCCTTCGAGCGCGGCGTCCTGGCGCCAGAAATCGAAGATCCGATCGAAGCGATACTCTTCGGTGCCACGGCGCACGACCAGCGCGGACATCCGCGGCGTGGTGCGGCCGGCGATCTGGACGCGACCGGTAAAGCCTTCCATCATCGCCGGGAGCTCGCCGGGAAAAAGGCACTGTCCCCAGACATACTCATAGGCGTGCTCCTTCCCCCAGTTGTGACCCTGCATACCTTCCCAGCCGGTCAGATCGATCGTCTCGTCACCGAGGTCCACCGTGCCGCTGAAGCGAACCCACGGCGCGGGCGTCAGGAGCTTCGACTTGGGAAAGGGACCTTCGCGCAGCGCGCGCCAGGGATAGATCGAGAGCGGCGCGGCGACCGGGTGGGCCACCTTCTCGAGGCCAAGATCGAAGCGCTTTCCGCGGATCTCGCCGCTGATCCGCTGGTTCGGCTCGAAGGCCCAGGAGCCGACCGTCACCTTCTCCAGCGAGAAATTGGTGCCGGCCAGCGGATGAGTGTCCTTGTGGGCGATCGTCCGCGACGGCGAGAACCAGATGAACCAGGTCTCCGCGACCGCCGGGCCGTTCAGCGGCGCGAGGATGGTCGTCTTCAGCCACAACGCGCGCTCGGAGCGCGGATCGTTCGCGCGTAGAAAGTAACTCTCGACGTGCCCCGGTGCGCCGCTGAAGCGCGGGGCGTTCGGCGCGAGATCTGAATTGGGTGCGTTCATGTCTCCTCCACGGTCGAGAGCGCGGTCGCGGCGTGCGCGCGCATCGCCTTCTTGGCGCCTTCGGGGTCCTTGGCCTTGATCGCGGTGACGGCACGCGCGTGGTGCATCGGATCGAACACGTCCTTCGCGTACAGACCGATGAAGCGCTCGCGTCCGCCGAGATAGATGTCGCGGACCATGTTGGAGAGCAGCATCAGGATGCGATTTCCGGTGATCTGCACCAGCTCCTGGAAAAAGTCGTAGTCCAGCTCCTGGAGCGTGGTGGGTTTGGTCTTCGGCGCGGACATTCTTCGCGCGAGCTCGTCGAGGCGCATGATCGATGCGGCGTCCGCCTTCACGGCGGCCTGCTCGGCGCACCAGCCGAGGATCATCGCGCGGATCTCGTGCAGGTCGCGCAGGATCGCCGGGTCGACCTTGCCCCCCACTTCCAGCAGCGCCGGTAGGAGCTCGAGGCCGGCCGACATGAGGAAGTCGGAGACCCGGGTCGCGCCGCCGTGGCGGATCTTCACCAGGCCCCACGCTTCGAGCCGCTTCATCGCCTCGCGGATCGAGCTGCGGTTGACCTCGTACTGATCGGCCAGGTCGCGCTCGGAGGGCAGCGAGTCGCCCGGGCGCAGCCGGCCCTCGATGATCGACTTGCGGAGCTTCCCGGCGATCTGCTCTGCCACGCCTTGCTTTGCGACCACTGGCCGGACCAGTAGCACGGCCTTCTGCGCGTTCGCAACAGGCCAGAATTGACAGTCAGCGCACAGACTCCCATCCTCTGGCCCGACCAGTTGGAGGTCCCATGCCGCACACCGCCTACGAGCGCCTGAGGCGCGCCCAGCGCCACTCGCCCAACCCCACCGCCGACGAGCGCACCGACTGGCTGGAGCGCCTGGAGCGCTTGCTGGTCACCCACAAGCAGGCCTTCGTCAGCGCCATCGACGCCGACTTCGGCGGCCGCTCTTCGCACGAGACCCTGCTCGCCGACGTGCTCCTCACCCTCGACACGGTGCGCAGCGCGAAGCGCTCGGTCGAGTCGTGGATGGAGAGCACCCCGGTGCGCCCCAGCAAATACTTTCTCCCGTCGCGCGCGATGATCGAGACGATGCCGAAAGGGGTGGTGGGTATCATCTCGCCCTGGAACTATCCGGTGAACCTGGCGTTCGCACCGCTGGCCGCGGCGCTCGCCGCTGGAAATCGGGTCCTGCTCAAGCCGTCGGAGCTCACGCCGCGCACCTCCGAGCTCATCGCGCGCACCGTGCGCGAGACCTTCACCGCGGAGGAAGTGGTCGTGCTGGAAGGCGACGCCGAGGTGGCGAAGCAGCTCTGCGCGCTGCCGCTCGATCACCTCTTCTTCACCGGCTCGACTGCCGTCGGAAAGATGGTGGCGGCAGCGGCGGCGGTGAACCTCACGCCGGTCACCCTCGAGCTCGGCGGGAAGTCACCCGCGCTGGTGCACGCCGACTATCCGATCGCCAAGGCGGCGGCGCGCATCGCGGTGGGGAAGATGTTCAACGCCGGTCAGACCTGCATCGCTCCGGACTATGTCCTGATCGCGGATGGTCGTGAGTCGGAGTTCGTCAGCGCCTTTCGCGCGGCGGCCAAGGCGGCGTATCCGCGCCTCGACGGCGGTCAATACTCCAGCGTGGTGAGCGATCGTCATCTCGCGCGCCTCGAGGGTCTGCTGGCCGACGCACAATCGCAGGGCGCGCGGGTCGAGCCCGTCTTCCCCGACGAAAAGGTGCAGGGCCGGCGCATGCCACCGGTGCTCGTGCTGGGCGCGACCAGCGAGATGAAGCTCATGCAGGAGGAGATCTTCGGACCGATCCTCCCGATCCGTACTCACAAGAATCTGGACGGGGCGATCGACGAGATCAACGGGCGCCCGCGGCCGTTGTCTTTCTATTACTTCGACGAGGATCTGGATCGTGCGACGGGCGTCCTGTCCCGGACCATCTCCGGTGGCGCGTGTTTGAACGACACTCTCGTCCATTTTGCGCAAGAAGATCTCCCTTTCGGCGGCGTGGGCGCGAGCGGCATGGGAGCCTATCACGGGCGCGCCGGCTACGACGTCTTCAGCCACACTCGTGGCGTCCTGATCGCGAGCGCGATGAGCCCGGCGCGGCAGCTCCAGTCCCCACCGTACGGCCGGGTGCTCGATACCGCGCTCGAGGTCCTGATCGGCGGCGCGGGCTTCCTGCGATCGAAGCTGCTACGCTGATCGCCCGGTGCGATCGCTCGCGCTCATTCTCCTGCTTCTCTCCGCCTGCGCGCGCGACGATCTGACGCTCGCGCTCGAGCTCGATTCCACGCTCGCGCAGGGCACCCTGGCCGTCCTCGTACAGCGCGGCGAGAGGTCGCTGGTCACGCGCCCGATCGGCGCTCCGCTACCGGCGTTCGACGATGATGGCGAGCCGCTCGCGCTGTACGCGATGGTGTGGGAGGAGTCGCCCGAGGTGCTCGGGCCCCTCGCGTTGAAGCCCGAGCTCCTCGACGCAGTGCCGGTCCCGGTGGCCGAATACGAGGCCGACCTCGACGAGGGCGTGTGGCGGCGCGTGACCACCTCGCGCGCCGCCGAGATCGGGCGCGATCGACCGCCCGACTGCGTGCCCCTGGTGGTCGACCCGCTGGTCATACCCACCCAGCGCGATGACTTCGGCGTGGTCGGCCTGCTCCCCGTCTCGCCGGATATCGTGGTGGCACTGCTCTGGCAGCACTTCTATGTCATCACCGCCACGACGGTCCGCGAGATCCCGACGCCGGTGATCGGCTTTCGCGCCGCAGCGCAGGCCCCCGACGGAAGATTGTGGGTCGCCACGTCGACCACACTGTACGAGGCGCGCTGGACCGGGTCGGCGATCGCGCTCGACGTGATCTCGACCCACCGCGATCCGTGGCTGGTGCATAGCCTCGCCGCGACCAACAACGAGGTGATGGCGCTGTCGAAGGACGGCCTCCTGCGCCGCTACGCGCTCGACGCCTGGTCGACGATCCATCGCTTCGACACCGCCGGGAGCAACCAGACCCGTGGCGCGGTGACGCGCGTCGGCGATCACGCGTTCGCCGCAGGGATCGCCACCGATCACGTCATTTTCCGCTGGGAAGACGGGGTCGGGCGCGAGGTCGTGCTCGACGAGCAGGCCGAGGGCGCGATGAGCTTCGCCTCCCATCGCGCGCTCGGGCTCATCGCTGGCACCAGCCTCGGCCACATCGTGGCCGAGTCCACCCGCTATCGCGCGCTGCCCGATCCCCAGGCCGCGATCCCTCCGCAGAGCGACGTGCGCGTCCTCCAGCCCTTCGGCGACCGCATCATCGTCGCCGGTGACCTGGGGTGGGTTGGTGAGCTCACGCCTACCCACGAGCTCTGCACGGCCGACACCCGCGGGGGCGCGACCTTCCGGCTGGCGGCGCCGCTGGGGGATGGTGTGCTCCTCGCGGGCCAGACTTTGATGAGCTCACCCCGCACGATCGTGCTCAGCTGGGTCCATCGCCCGTAGAAGATTTTCGCGCGTCCTGGTATCTCCGAATTCGTGCCGAAGGTCCGAGCTCATGCGCCCATCGCGGCGCCTGCGAAGACGGCGCTGATCGCGCCGCGGGCGGCGAAGAAGTCGGGCGCGCTCGACACGCTCGACCCCACCCGGACCGGCGGAAAACGAGAGCTCTGGAGCGAGAAGGACAAGGCCATCGCGGTGACGCTCGCGCGCATCGCGAAGGACAATCCGGACGCCACGTCGTTCCGCGAGCTCGCGCGGGTCGCCCAAGAAGAGCTGCCGGGGCTCGAAGACTTCCACGTCGTGGCGCTCAAGAAGCGCCACCCCGACACGCTGGCCGGCGTGGAGTCGCGCGGGATGCACGCGCCCGTCCCCGCGCCAGCGCGCGAGCGCATCGTCGAGCTCGCGCTGGCCCACCCCACGCTCGATTACGGTCAGCTGGCCGTTCTTTTCGCGAAGGACGCGAAGCTGAAGGGCGTCCTCGAGTGGAGCGAGGAGGAAGTATCTCGGCTGCGCGAGCCGAGCCGTATCGTCCCGAGCGAGAGGAAGCGCCAGGCCGCACTGGTCGAGATCGCGGTCGAGCACCTCACCGCGGCGACCGGCGATCTCGATGGCGCGTTGAAGAGCCTGGCCAAGGTGCACCCCGGCGTCACGCGCGAGCAGATAGTATCGCTCGGCGCCCACGAGCCCACCCTGGCGAAGCAGATTCGGCGCCTGGAGGGCGACGCGCCCGCGGTTGGCGCGTCGACGCTGACGATCGATCTCCAGACCGCCAAGAAGCTCGATCTCGGCTGGGCGATCATCGAGCGCGGGATCGGATCACGTCTCGACGGCGTCGTCGCCGAGATGAGCGCGGCGATCACCAAGCTGGAGAAGAACGCCGGAAACAACGACGGCAACCTCGCCCCGCGCGATCTCTCCGACGTCGATCCATTGCTCGGACGCGTCATCGCCCGCGTCTACGAGGACGTCGGGAAGAAGTCGCATCCGATCGAGGTCATCACCGCCGGGCTCTCGTCGGCGATCGCCAAGCTCGCCGACAAGGGGCGTCGCGCGAACAAGGACACCGATCTCTATCGCCGCGCCACCGAGGAGACGATTCGTGCGCTGGCGGCGGACTACAAGAAGGAAGTCATCGACGGCGGTGCCTCGGTCAGCGGATTCTATCTCGATCGCAAGATAGTTTCGAAGATCTGGGTGCGGATCAAGGAGCAGATCCCGGGCGCTTTTCCGGATCCGGCCGATGCGAAGGCCGAACCGGGGAGGCTGAAGGCGATCTCCGAGCTGTACACCCAGCTCCTCGATGGCGATCTCACCACCACCGGCTTCTACGCGCGCGCCAAGATCAGCGCGGACCAGCTGCGGCTCCTGCAATCCTCGGATCCGGATAGTTTCCCGCGGCCCGCGGGCACACCTTCGTGGAAGACGGTCGTGGGTCGGCGCGAGGTCAACGCCATCGACGTCGATGCCCTCGCGAAGAAGTACAAATCCGTCGTCGTGAGCGGCGACAAGTCACTCGGTGATTTTTTGCGCGACGAAGGCGTGAGCAAACACCGATTTGTTGGCCTGCGCGCCGAACACCCGACGAAGTTCACCAGCCTCACGGGGCTGAAGGCACCCGACGCCGTGCTGGCCAAGGCGCTCGGCCACAAGGCGCGCGCCGAGTTCAAGCGCGACGTCTTGATCGACGTCCCGGAGATCCTGGCCAAGCTCAACGCCAACCCGGAGCTCGTCGAGCTGGTGGGTGGGAAGATCTCCCGCAACCGCTACGAAGTGCTGCGCAGCAAATTCCCCGAGCATTTCCCGAAATTCAAGGACCCCTCGCTGGTCTTGCCCGTGCTGGCCGACGAGGTGCGGGAGATCCTCGCGAAGAAGCCGGGGCTGAACCCGGTCGCGCTGACCGCGGCGATGCAGAAGCTCCACCCCCGCTTCAACATGAGCCGGCTCTCTCAGCTGCGCGAGACGTACCCCGATCTCGTCCCCAGCCAGGCCGCGAAGAAGATCGGCGATCGCCAGGCCGACGCCGAGCTGCTCGCCGCGCGGATGCGCGCCGATCCAGGGCGCACGCTGCAGGAGCTGGCGGAGGATCTCGGGCCGCGCTTCGACAAGGACTATCTATCCCGGCTGCGAAAGGACTTCCGTTCGACGATCTTCGACAGCGGGCCGATCGCCTTCAAGGGGCGATCGATCGCGCGGGAGAGCCTGGCGGCCAACGAGCTGTACGCGATGGCGGTGCGACTATCTCCGCCGGGCACGAATCAGGTCGATCTGGTCAAGGCGCTGGACGCGTTGCTCGAGGCGCGCGGGCTCCCGACCTATGGCAGCCAGCAGCCGCCAGCCGGCATGGTCAAGGCGCTCGAGAAGAACCACGGGGGCATCGAGGCCCAAGGCGCAGCGATGGTCAAAGAGATCGCCTGGGAGTACGCGCGCGCGGCTCCCAAAGGAACTTCCGAGAAAGAGATCTTCGACGCGATCCTGGCCGACTATCCTTCGCTCGATAAGTTCAAGATGACGACCTACCGCAAGACCTGGGGGGGCGCGCCGCTGGTGGGGCAGGGCAAAGTGGTCGATGATCCGCGATTTATCGGCGGCTGGGACGTCGAGCGCGCGCTGCTCGGGCCGGCGCGCACCGATCCCGCTCTGGCGAAGGGGCTGGCCAGACTATCGGCCCACGCGCGCATGCCGCTGACGTTGCCGCTGCTCGACAAGGTCGTCGAGGATCTCGACGGCAAGAAGCCTCTCGCACACAAGAACTTGCTCTGGGTGACGCACGTCCTCGCCAGCACGTATGCGCTCTCCGTCGCGCTCCGCCAGGCCGGCGTCGCAGCGTCGGCTTCGATCGTGGTGGGTACACCGTACGGAACCAACGACACCGTGAAGGCGACGCTGATCGACGACGGCTTCGACGTACGGAAGCCCGCGCTCGATCCGAAGGCCTATCGCGCCGAGGTGGAGAAGGCCGTCGACGAGATGGTGAAGCTGCACAAGAAGAACCATCATCCGGTGGTGGTGATGGACGACGGCGGCCTGGTCGCCGAGATCTTGCGATCGGACCCCAAGTACAAGGACGTGATGGGGGCGTTCAAGATCGTCGAGCAGACCACCCGCGGCATCACCGCCGCCGAGCAGGACACCGTGTCGATGCCGGTCATCAACGTCGCCCGCTCGAAGAGCAAGATGGCGGAGGCCGCGCTGATCGGTCGCGCGGTCGCGGCGAAGGTGCTGCAGGGCCTGCAGCGGCTGGGCAAGGATCTGAAGAAGGAGAACGTGACGGTGGTCGGCTACGGCGCGATCGGCGCGAAGATCGCCGCCGAGCTGCGCAAGGCCGGCGCGCTGGTCACGGTCGTCGAGCCCAGCGCCGATCGGGCGAAAAAGGCCGCAAAAGCTGGGTTCACGGTGGCCTCGAAGGAACAGGCGTTCCCGAAGTCGAACGTGGTCATCGGCTCGAGCGGCGTGACCTCGATCGGCCTCACCGACCTGAAGCGACTGCCCAACGGCGCAGTGTTCGCGAGCGCCTCGTCGAAGCGCTTGGAGATCGACATGGAGGCGCTGGAGAAGGCCGCCTCCTCATCGCACGAGATCGCCTCCGATACTCCGCTGGTGACGCTCCCGACGCGCGCGTACAAGCTCGGGGGCAAAGAGATCACGGCGCTCGGCGACGGGTGGCCGATCAACTTCGATGGAGACGTCGAGGACATCCCACCGGAAGAGATCCAGCTGACCCGCGCGGTGATGCTGGCGGGCGCGATCCAGGCGGGGTCGGTGAAGACCAACCAGGTCGCGAACAAGGGCGTCATCCCGCTCGACGAGAAGCTCGACGATAGTGTCCTCGAAGGTTGGCGCGCACTCATGAAGGGCCGCAAGACCAAGTCTCCGATCGGAGATCCGAGCGGGTGGGCGGATATCCTGCGCTCGTCGGCGGCGCTGATCCGAGGCGCGATCGAGGGGGCGTAGGATTTCGGATTTCGGATATGATTCAATGCTCCCATGACCCGACGAGCTCGCGGATCAGCTGACCGACCGCCACCGCGTCCGCGCGGAAGGCGCGTCATCACGGTCGACGAACGGTCGTACTACTGGTCCGTTCGTCGAAAGGGAACTTACAGCCAGCTGCTGGGGCGCGACGGTCTTGTCGTCGCGATCACGGGCACGGCTCCAGGCGGGCAGCGCCTCGTGGTCGAGACGGGACTCCCGCGTATCGACAGCTGGCTGACCTTCGAAGTCGCCGTGCCCGTCACGCCCGCTCAAGTCCGAGCCTGGATACTCGAGGGTGTTCGGCAGGGCTGGACCCCGGAGTCACCAGGCTCCCCGCTGCAGATCGTGAGCGCGCCGCCTTCCCCGGCAATAGCGAAGGTCGAGTACGTCGTCGACGGAGCTGACTTCGAGACGCTCGAACAGTTCTACGAAGTGGTCAGCCGAGTACTCATACCGAATGCCGACTGGGGCCGAAATCTCGATGCGTTCAATGATATCCTCCGGGGAGGCTTCGGCACGCCAGAAGGTGGATTCGTCTTCATCTGGAAAAACGCGGCTCGCTCGCGGGTGCGTCTTGGACACGCTGAAACAGCGCGAGTGCTCCAGGCACGTTTGGGTCGATGCCATCCCTCGAACCGAGAGCACGTCGCCCGCGAGCTCGAGGCTGCGTCGCGAAACGAGGGACCAACCGTGTTCGATGGGCTGGTCGAGATCATCGAGGCCCACGGACCCGGAGGCGCAGAAGCGACGAGCGGCGTCGAGCTGCGCCTCGAGTCCTGACCGATTTTCGTCTACAACGGGCGCACGATGGGTGCTGACAACGTCACGGTTTGCTACGGCCTTCGCTTTGGTCTCGGAGACAACGTCTCGGACGCCGATCTCGAGCCCTTCGAGCTGAACGCGGACGCGCGCATGGTGGCCGCTGCCGGGGTGGAGCTCGAATCCTATTTCGGACGCGTCACCGATGGCGGCGAGTACTTTCTCTTGGTCGGCGTGATCCTCGGGAGCGTTGGTGTCGAGGAAGAAAGCCACGTCGAGATTCAGGACGACAATCTCACGACCCGCATGACCCGGACGCGCGAGCTGCTGGTCGAGGCTGGCCTGCGAGGACGGCCCGCGTTGCATTTCCAGCTCGAGGCGCAGTACTGACGTGGTTCGTGCGAAGACGATAGCCGTCGGCGTGGGCCGGCTCATGCTCACAGCCACCGCGGGCCTGTCTTCGCCCATCGCGGCGGACCCGGAATCGCCGATCGCGACCTTCGAGAGATGCTGGCAAGGGGTGGCGTGCACGCCGATTGCCGAAGCCCGAGATCCGAGCCGCCAGTATCAGCACCCGGAGTGGGTGCCGCCGGGAGGCATGAATCCCAAGGATTTCACTTTCCCGGATTCAGAGACGGGTCGTCGTCGGGTATCCGAGGAAAAGGCATATGAATGGCTTTCGATCTGGGGCGGGGAGCTCAAGGCGTGCTTCACGAGCCGCAAGGCCAAGTCGGTTGCAGTTCTCATCTTGAACGATAAGCGGCCGTGGAACGCGGATCCTGTCGTCGTGATTCATTCCCAGAATGACGACACGATGGCGACGGCATGGTGTGTTGCCGAGTATTTCGAGAACCGGAATAGTTACTTATTGCTCAATCGGTGGACATCCGTGTTCGAGCTATCCCGAGATGGCGTGGGCTGGCCTTGTGTTCCGCGCGCGGGCTGCCTCACGGCGACCTCCACGACGCATTGACTCAATTTCGGAGCGGCGTCGCGACCGTCCAGATCACCGACCGATCGAACGCCACGAAGCTCGTTTCGCCGATGATCTCCGCGCCGCCGCGAACCCTCACCGTGACCGGGCCTTCCGCTGCAGGGAACACGAGGAAGCGTCCGTCGCGGTCCGTGGCCGTCGCGCGCACGTCCGGTCGGCCCGCGGCATAGTATGCCTGGCACGGGCGCTGGCCTCCGGGGGCGCAGGGCGGCGCGTATTCGATCGTGGCGTTCTTCACCGGGTCGCCGTCGCAGTCGACCACCGTGCCGATCACCTTCGCCGCGGAGCCCTGGCCGAGGCCGGGCGTGAGGCCGAAGAAGTGATCGACCTCGACGATACGCGTGGTGATCGTGGCGGTGGACGTCAGGCGATTGAGCTCGTACGTCGTCACGCAAGGATCGCAAGGCGAGCCCCAGAAACCTTCGGCGATTTTCCAGGCGATGCGGACGTTCCCGCCGAGCGGCAGGGTGACGTTGCCGTGCGCGTCGGTCACGAGGATGAACGGGTCGATGCTGGCGCCGGTGCGTGGGTCCACGAGCTCCACGCGCGCGCCGACCGCGCCCGATCTGACGCCTTCGCGATCGCTATTGGTCATGATGCCGACGTGGAAGTGCTGGTCGACGTTTCCACCCGGCGGGCCGTCGCTGAAGCTGTGATTGCAACGATAGTTGGCCGGCGTGACTCCGTCCGGCTTCGTGACCGAGCTCGTCGGCACGGGCGCGCCGCCATCCACGAGCGCCGCCGCGTCGGGGAGCACATCGGCCGCATCCGCGAGCCCCTCGGCCGCGTCCACGAGCACCTTGGCCGCGTCCGCGAGCACCGCCCCCGCGTCCGGGGGCACCGTCGCCGCGTCCGGCGCCACCGCCTCGGCCGCGCAGGATGCCACCAACAACGTCACGAACAGCGCTCGCATCTCCGGTGAAATACTCCGTTCGCTCTCCTTCGGGCGAGTTTCAATCGCTCTGCTTCTGCTAGGCTCTGCCGCCGATGAAAGCGGGAAGGGCCAGCCAGACCTCGGAGATGGTGTGCATGGGGCGCGCGATCGCGCACGCGAAGGCCGAAGTGCCGCGCTTCTCCGATCCCACCGCGATGAAGCTCTTGCCGCCCGAGGCGCAGGCCCGCGTGGAGAAGTATCTCGCCGGAGCCGCGTCGCCCTTCGACAAGATCTATCTGCGCTCGGTGACCGCGCTGATGACCGCGCGGACCGTCGAGATCGACGACGCCGTGCGAGCCGCCGCCTGTCCGCAGCTCGTCATCCTCGGGGCGGGCCTCGACGGCCGCGCCTGGCGCATGTCCGAGCTGCGCGACGTGACCGTGTTCGAGGTCGATCACCCCGACACCCAGCGCGACAAGAAGGCCCGCACCACCGCGCTCGAGCCCGTCGCGCGCGACATCCGCTTCGTCGCGGTGGACTTCTCGAAAGACGATCTCTTCGCCGCGCTGGAGGCGGCTGGTCACGACGCGACCCGGCCCACGATGTGGATCTGGGAGGGCGTCGTCATGTACCTCACGCGCGAGCAGATGGAGTCGACGCTGGCGATCGTCGATCGCCGCTCGGCGCCGAAGAGCCGCATCAGCATCACCTATCACCGCCCCGCGCTGCGCCTGCGCGTGCTGAGCCTCTTCCTGGGGCGCTTCGGTGAGCCGCTGCGCTCGTCCTATCTCCCCAGCGAGCTGCGCGCGCTGCTCGCCCAGCGGCGCTTCACGGTGGTTCGTGATCGCGACATCGGCACGATCGCCGGCGCGCTGGGTACGGAGGTGGCGAGGGCGGCGACGCACGTCGATCACATGCGGATCGCGACCGCCGAGCGGAGCTAGGAAACGTTACTCCTCGATCACGAAATAGATCGAGAGGGTGTCGTCTTCCTTCGGCACCTTCTCCGCGTTCGTGATCGAGACCTGCGCGCCGTCGGTCGTCACCGAGAAGTCGCACGCTTCGCCCATCATCACGCTCGCGCAGTTCGTCAGGCGCATGCCGTTCACTTCGACGACGACGCCCGGCGGATACTTGGCCGGCGGGTTCAGCGCGTAGGTGTTGGTGACGACGAGGTCGCGGGCGATGCGGGCGAGTGTCGCGCCGAAGTTGCTCTGGCAGATGGTGTCGATGATGCAGGCGACGCGCTGGCCGGACGCGCCGCGACAGTCGACGTCCTCGACAGTGGAGTCCGCGGCGCGGACGGCGTCCTCCACGTCGTTCGCGAAGTCGATGTACCGGCCGCCGGGGAACGCTGCGCAGCAGTCGGGCGCGTTGAAGTACGAGCATGACTTGCAGGAGTCCGGGACGGCGGCCCATAGGCCGAAGGCCCCGGGGTTCGACATCTGGGTCGGCCGGCCGAGCGCGCAGACGCTCTCGCCGCAGGTGGGCTGGGTGCCGCAGTATTCGGCGCGACCGTCCTTGGATCCGACGACCACCGCGACGCGCAGCTGCGAAGCGGACTTGCCGGCCGCGGTGAGGATCTCCTGGACGTAGTTCCGGTTGGGGCTCGAGTCCTCCTCGTCCGAGACCATGACGATGACCAGGTTGGCTTCGGGGCGAATGAAGCCCTGGTTGCAGGCCCGGCCGAGCGCGATGAGCGGAGTGATGAGGCCCTGCTCGACACCGGAGCCGCACGAGCCGACCTTCACGTTGGCCTGGAACGCCGTGACCTGCTCGGCGGCCGGCATCGCCGAGGTGATGATGCGCTTCGCAGGATCAGGCCCGCGGAAGCAGCCGTGGGGCACGCCGGGCACCTGATGGCCCACGCAGGCGGTCATGAAATCGGAGCCGTTGTTCTCGAAGTACGGCCCGGCCGCGTAGCGGTTGGTCACCAGTCCGTCGAACTCCAGCTCGTCCGGCGCCTCGGTCTGCGGGAACCCGAGGTCGCCCGCGTCCGTCGTGATCACCGCGAGCTTGTAGTCGTTGTCCGGGTTCGCCGAGAGCACGTCGATGAAGGACTGGAAGCTCGCCGCCAGCAGCGCTTGCTCGTCGGCCATCGAGCCCGAGTTGTCGACCATGAAGAGGATGTCGACCGGCTTCGGCTTCGCCGCGGCCAGGACCTTGTTCACCTCTTTGGTCGACTCCGGCACGATCACCCGGAAGTCGTAATTGGTGCAGCTCACCAGTGTGAGCGCCAAGAGCCTGGATACGCGTCGCATCGGCGCATCTTCGTCGCCGAGCGGGGGTCAGTCAATTCCCTGGTCGGCCGATGCAGGCTATTCCTCGACGACGAAGTAGATCGAGAGCGTATCCATCTCCCCCGGCACCTTCGCGGCGTTTCTGATCGAGACCTGCGAGCCGTCGGGGGTGACCGCGAAGTCGCAGGGGTCGCCTCCGGCGCAGTTCTTCAGCCGCTCGCCGTTCAGCTCGAGGACGACGCCCGGCGGGTATTTGGCGGCCGGCTTCAGCTCGAAGTCGCCGGGCGCCACGAGATCGCGCGCGATGCGTTCGAGCGTTGCGCTGAAGTTGTCCTGGCAGATGGTGTCGACGAGGCAGGCGACGCGATCGCCCTGAACGCCGCGGCAATCCCGGTCGGCGATGGTGGGATCGGCCGCGCGGACCGCGTCCTCGACGTCCTGGGCGAACTGCACGTAGCGACCGCCGGGCTGCGCGGAGCAGCAGTCGGGCGCGTTGAAATAGGAGCAAGAGCGGCACGCGGTGTTGTCGATCGCGGGCGCAGTCCACAAGGCGTTGGCGTTGCGATTGGTCATGACGTCCGGCTGCCCTTCGTCGCAGACGCTGTGACCGCACTCCACGCCGCTCTTGTTGCACCAGCTGGCGCGCCCGTCGGCGGATCCGACGATGGTGGCGACGCGCAGCTGGCTCGCGGTCTTGCCCGCCGCGGCGAGGATCTCCCGCACGTAGTTGCGGCTGCTCGGGCTGGAGTCCTCCTCGTCGGAGACCAGCACGATGACCAGGTTCGCCTCGGGACGGATGAAGCCGGCGTTGCAGGGCCGGCCGAGCGCGATGACCGGCGTGATGAGGCCCTGCTCGGTGCCCGAGCCGCACGATCCGACCTTCACGTTGGCCTGGAATGCGGCGACCTGTTCGGCAGGTGTCATCGCCGACGTGATGACGCGCTTCGTGGGATCGGGCCCGCGAAAACAGCCGTGCGGAACGCCCGCCAGCTGCCGCATGCACGCGAACGTGACGTCGCTCGCCGAGAAATCGAAGTATGGCGCGCCCGAGTACTGGTTGGTCACCACGCCCTCGAACTCGAGCTCGTCCGGCGCTTCGGTCCTCGGGAACCCGATGTCGCCCGCGTCCGTGGTGATGACCGCGAGCTTGTAATCGTTCTTCGGGTTCGCGGAGAGCACGTCGATGAACGACTGGAAGCTCGCCGCCAGCAACTCCTGCTCGTCGGCCATCGAGCCCGAGTTATCGACCACGAAGAGAATGTCGACCGGCTTCGGCACGATGTCCGCGACGACCTTGTTCACCTCCTTGGTCGACTCCGGCACCACCACGCGGAAGTCGTAACCGGTGCATCCGGCCAAGGTGAGCAGCAAGATCCCGGATTCCCATCGCATCCCGGCATCTTCGGCGTGCGCGCCCCCCGGGCGTCAATCGCTCGACCGGCCCGGCGACGCCTGCTATACGCGCCCGCCATGCTCGACTTCCGCCACGTCGGTGCCGATCTCGAAGGCTTCCGCGCCCGTCTCTCCCGCCGACCGACCTTCGATGCGCGGATCCTCGACGAAGTCGCAAAGCTCTTCGGCGAGCGGACCGCCGCGATCCACAAGACCCAGGCCCTCCAGGAGGAGCGCAACACGCACAGCAAGGCGATGGGCGCGATCATGAAGAGCGGCTCGCCGGCCGAAAAGGACCTCGCGCGCGAGAAGGGCAAGAAGCTCTCCGAGGACGTGAAGACGCTCGAGGTGGACACCAAGGATCTCGAGGATCGCCTCGAAAAGATGATGCTCGACATCCCCAACGTCCCGCACGCCAGCGTGCCCGACGGCAAGGACGAGCACGACAACGTCGTCGTGCGCACGTTCGGCGAGAAACCGACGTTCGACTTCACGCCGGCGGATCACGTCGCGATCGGCGTCGACAAGCTGGGCGTCCTCGACTTCGAGCGCGCCGCGAAGATCGCCGGTACGCGCTTCGTGGTGGAGTACGACGAGGCCGCGCGGCTCGAGCGCGCGCTCGCCAACTTCATGCTCGACACGCACGTGCGCGAGCACGGCTACCGCGAGGTCGCGGTGCCGTACCTGCTCAATCGCGCCGCGCTCACCGGCACGGGAAATCTCCCCAAGTTCGAGAGCGATCTGTTCAAGGTGCCGTACAACGAGTCGACCGACTATTTCCTCGTGCCCACCGCCGAGGTGCCGGTCACCAACCTGTACAACGACGAGATCCTCGGCCCCGAGCACGGGCCGCTGCCGCACGCGTTTTGCTGCTTCACCACGTGCTTCCGCAGCGAGGCGGGCGCGGCGGGGCGCGACACCAAGGGGATGATCCGCCAGCACCAGTTCAACAAGGTCGAGCTGGTCCGCTTCACCGAGCCCAGCCAGTCGAACGCGGAGCACGAGAAGCTCGTCGCGCACGCCGAGAACATCCTGAAGAAGCTGGGCCTCCACTTCCGCACGGTGCTCCTCTGCGCCGGCGACATGGGCCCCAACGCGGTCAAGTGCTACGACCTCGAGGTCTGGCTGCCCGGCCAGGACGCCTTCCGGGAGATCTCGAGCTGCTCCAACTTCGAGGACTTCCAGGCGCGTCGGGCCAAGATCCGCTTCAAGAAGGAGCCCAAGGACAAGGCCCAGCTCCTCCACACCCTCAACGGCTCCGGCCTCGCGGTAGGGCGGACCCTGGTCGCCATCTTCGAGCAATTCCAGGAAAAAGACGGCAGCGTGCGGGTGCCGCCAGTGCTGGTCCCGTACATGGGCGGCCTGGAAATCATCCGTAAGCGGCAGGTCTGAGCCCTTCCGGCGTATGATGGCGCAGGAACCATGTCGCGCCGGCAAGTCGCCCTGTTTCGCCAGTTCCTGATCCTCTTCGACGCCCTCGTCAGCCTGGTGGCGTTCGTCATCGCGTTTTACATCCGGCAGTGGCTCGCGGTCGCGGCCAGCGGGCCCGACGCGTGGGGCT
>Ga0105048_10005346_pt1 | contig 20763 bp, 23 predicted proteins | sample MAT05_FD_78382 | JGI IMG/M metagenome (GOLD analysis project Ga0105048, IMG submission 78382) | Freshwater microbial communities from Lake Fryxell liftoff mats and glacier meltwater in Antarctica - MAT-05 | ecosystem: Environmental > Aquatic > Freshwater > Ice > Liftoff microbial mat | place...
CGGCATCGGTCTCGGCGTCGGGAGATCGGCCTCGGCTTTCACCTGAAGTCGAACCTTGCTGCTCCAGATCACCGCGCAGAGTCCATTGAATCCTCGAATAGCGATAGATCAAGGCCTAGAGCACCGATCAGGTTGAATCACCGGTACAAACGGCCGATTCTCTTGCTGCGACGCGCGGCCTCGTCGCTCCGCTCCTCAGATTACTGTCAGGAGTGTGTCGGCGAAAGGATTCGGGTGCGGATCGTCTCGCGTCAGGAAAAGTGGAGAGCCGTCAGCGATCAGCGATCAGCGATCAGCGGTCAGCGGTCAGCCAGATCCGAGAGCTGAAAGCAACCGCTGAGCGCTTGTCGCAACCTCGGTGCGATCGCGAATATCGTTCTGTCGTTCCTTGGCACGCTCAAGATCGGCTCCCACAGCATGCTCCCCGCCAGCGGCCTGCCACCACGCACGTTGTCCATCCTCAGGCTGGATGACCAGCCAGCGTCGGTCGTCGTGCAGCGCCAAAAAATTCTCTCGTCGAAATTCTCGCTCGCCGATCAGGCGCCTGCTGCGCGGCGCATTCGCCGCAGCGTGCCGCGCCAATCGAAGAGAACGCGCGGGTATGCCTCGACGTAGAGATCATTCGTCAAGCTGCGCGCAATGGCGAAGGCGTCTATTCGCCCGAGCGCAGTCTGGATGTCGTCGACATGGACGAATACGTCGAAGGCGCCGTCGTAGCCACCGCCCACGCACCCTTCCCCCTGCGGCAGACCGGCGCATTCGAGCGTGCTCACTTCACGGAGAGCGTCGCGGAGCTTGGGGAGCTCCAGAACGGGAACCTCGGCGCCGCCGCGGTAGGCCATTACGACGTGCAGCGTGGCGGCGCCAGCGACCGGAGCGGTGGGAGCTCGCCCGCCTTCGCGAAAGACCTCAGTGACCCGCTGCTCGAACACCTCGCGCCGTCGCTTCTTGAATGGCGGCACGACGCCATCCAGCAAGTAGGGTTCGTGCGGGTGCGGGTCGAACATCTCCCACGGGTCGACGCCGAGGCAGCTCGCGACAATGCAGTCGATGGATCCGCTCCGTGCGTGCTCCCGCGCGGTGAGGGCGTCCGCGTCGACGGTGGGAAGCGGTCGACGACCGATCTGGGGCCACGCGCCAGACGCGAAGTCGCTGTCGGGTGTCTGTCGCGCCGCGATGGGTACGCCGTCTCCGGCCTCGATGCGAGCCTGCAGCGTGGGCAGGTCATGGCTCAAGAGGTCGAGCGCCAGCACGATCGGCGAGCCTCGGCGCTTTGGCGAGTCACCCGTGAAGGCGAGGATCTGCACCGCGCCAAACGCGTCGTCGGTGAGTGGAACGGCGAAGACGTCGCCGACGTCGAAGGCTTTTGCGGCCGGCCGGCGCCACGCGCGCATGGAGGCGCCCGCGGCGTCGAGCTCGCTATCGTTGAATATCGCATTCGGCGCGAGCTGGCGGATCACGCGGAGGGCGGCCACCATGGCGTCAGGGGTACGTGCGTCGACGAAGACCCAGTCAGACTCCGCATCGATGTCGAGCCCGCGCACGCTCGACTCCCGCAGCGCCTTTTTCAGCCGAAGCTCAGCCTCCCTATTGGTCTCGTGACCGAAGAGCCTAGCGAGATCGTGCATCAACCAAAACGTTGGATCGCTGGCGTCTGGGAGGTGCACCGTGAGCGGACCACACTCGATGCGGTCGGGCGTCGTGCCGTGGGCCACTGTCGCAGTCTACCCGACTCCAGCCTGGTCGGTCAGGCGAGCCGCCGTCCATGACGCATTTCGTCCACGCAGCAAGAGCTGCGGAGATCAGTCATCGATCGCCTCGACACCGAGTCGTCGAAGCTCCGCAATGTGGTCCCTCATCGTCTTGAGCTCCTCGGGTGAGGTGCCCCTTCCAATCCGCGACCTCGCCCCTGACCCGCAACGGATCGCGCGAGCGGTATGACTTCGTCGGGTTGCCGGGGAACTTCTTGTCAGTCAGATTGGGGTCGTCTGCAATCGGACCAGTCGGCTCCACGATGTAGATTCTGCCGGGCCCTTCGCCGGCGGCCAGCTCGGCTCCCCAGGTTGCCGCATTCAGAGTGGCAGTCAGGTAGACGTAGCCCGCCTTGTTTCCCTTGCCGTAGTTGGAGCTATAGCCGGGCTCGATCAGGTCGCCCGGCTTCAGGTCGGCCTTCGTACCGTGGTAGAGCTGCTGCGAGCTCAGGTCGTCTATGGCTGCCATTGGTTTCCTCATTCCAACTCTGGACCGTTCTGCCTGTCACGCCACTCGTCGGGCTTTGGCTCGGCGTTGACAGAGGCCAGGCATGGCATCTCAGCCAGCACTGTCCAGGATTGCCTCAACCCGTGAGATCGTGTCGAGCTCGCTCTCGTAGTACTCGCGATAGTCGAAGTAGTCCTCGTCGAGATCCGTGTCCGCCAGCCCCTTGGCGACAACGTCGCGCCTGTGCTGGACGGCAGCGCGGAGGCCGCGTCGATCGTCTTCCGCGATCTCCCCGACGTTTTCGCGGGAAAGCAGAGTCGCGATGTAGGACCATCCGGCGACGCGACAGACGTCATGTTCGTCGGTGCTCGCAACGTAGGCGTGTACGAGCCACGGAAGCGCGGCTTCGGCGGGGCACGCGCGAGTGGTCCGAAGCACCGCGTTCGCGATGGAAACCTCAGTCCTCGCGAGCAGAAACGCCAGGTCGTTCCAGCCGAGCTCGAGGCGCCCTTTCGCGATAATTCGCAGGAGGGCGTCGACCGTCGCTGCCTTGGCATCACTCAGCGCGCGCAGAAGGGAAATTGCGTCAGGTCGAACAAGCTCGGCGATGGACTCCTCGGCGAGGCGCTGCCCGCTGGAGACCACAGCCGAGAGGCCGTCGGTTGCCATTGGGTCGTCCGCGGCCATCGCCACGAGCGCGAGCAACGCCGCGCGCCGTTCGACAACGTCTGCAGCGTCGAGAAGGGGCAGTATGGTCCTCGCGTCGAGGGTCAGCCGCCCGGCGACGATCTCGTTCAGGACGGCAATGCGAACTTCTGGCATGTCGTGCGTCAGCTTGCCTTGCGCGAACGAACGCGCTTCGCCGTCATTGGAAGAAGCCGCAGTCCTAATGGTGTAGGCAGTGGCGACGGCGCGCACGCTCTCGTGCGGATCGCTCCGGGCGACTTCGAGCACAGCGAGTCTCTCTCCAAGCCCGGCGAGGATGACAACGAGTTGCTGGCGTAGACCTTGCGTGATCTCGCCCGCGGCAACCTCGCGCAGCACTGCGTTTGCGCTTGCGCCGAAGCGCAGCCCGATCGCCCACGCGGCGCGAAGGCGGTCCGGCGGCTCACCCACCTCCACCAAGTGGCGCAGCTCGCTCTCCGGGAGCTCTAGCAGCTGAGGGAGGGTTCGCATGTTCGCTGGTTGGAAAGCAGGGTAACAAGCGCGCTGCGCGACCGATACGCAGCCCTCGTTGCAGTGAACAACAGGCCGATCCAGATCGCACGCTGCTCGCTTGCTCGCAAGAGTCGGAAGCAGGCCGCATCGGTGGCGAAGCGGCGCCCACCTTGCAGGGCACCGTCACCGAGCCGGCGGTCGAAGGTGACAGCGTCGACCTCTTGGTGTTCTGGAGCTTTTACCCGGGCCAGCTCGACGAAGAGCCGCCGAGCATGATGCCAGCCGAGCGAGTACAGGTAGCAGGCAGCTTCCCGAGCGCGTTCAAGCTGGGCACCATCGCCCCTCCGCCCGATTTCGACCACCGACGCCTCCGGTCGCCACGGCGGGCGATTTGAGGACGTCGGAAGGGTGCAGGCGCGGATCCGGCGGCGACGGCGGGCCTCGCGCCGAGCGCGGACGCAACCGCCACCCCCACCCCCACCCCGCCGAACCAGATTGAGCGTTTCCGCGCGTGAGCGCTGCCTGGTGCGTATCTTGCCAAACCGTCTCTCAGCACCGCACCACGGCCCTTTTCTGGGCCGTGTTGGGCCACGCCCGGGAGACACTGTCATGAAAACCAAGACCGTCACGCAGGCGCCTGTTCGCAAACCCCGCTCGAAGAAGCCGCTGCGCGCTGCGTTCGTCGTGACACTTGCGCTGGCAGCCGGCGGTTGTGACAGCGAGATCAGCTGCGACGATCCCAACGTCGCGTGCAACCCGCCCATCGTCGATTGCCCGGCGGCCGTCCCGACCAGCGGCGACAGCTGTGACAGCGACGTCGGTAGCTGCTCGTACACCGACGATTGCGGCAGTGACGTGACTGCGACCTGCGACGGAACTTGGTCGATCGAGATCGCTTCCTGCAACCCACCCCCGCCAGGCGACTGCCCGGAGCAAATACCTTCCTTCGGGGAGGAATGTGACCCCGCGGTCGGGGACTGCCAGTACCTCGACGAATGCGAACAGCCGATCACGGCCAGCTGCAACGGAGCCACGTGGGAAATCGAGGAGGGAGGATCTTGCAATCCGCCTGCGCCGTGCCCGACCGAGCTACCCGCCGAGGGAAGCGTTTGTGACTTCAAGGGCTATTTCGGACCGCCAATCGGTTGCGAGTACGACGTCGAGACTGCCTGCGGGCCCGCCCTCGCTGAAGCCGAGTGCGTTGGTGTCGAGGAGCAGGGCATCGTCTGGCATGTCACGGCGCCGCCGTGCACGCCGCCTACGCCCAATTGCTTCGACTACGCCAATGGCGGTCTCTGCGAAGCCGACACGGCTTGTCGCTGGCTCGTGCCCGGTTGCGGAGGCGAAGGCGATCCGGGGTTCGCCGCCGGTTGCTTCCCGGCGCTCGAGTGCACTGTAGGGCCGGACGACAACTGCGCCGAATTCGAAGAGTGCGTGACCTTGAATCACGACCCGTGTTGGAACTCGAATTGTGGTGCATGCGGAGCCGACACCAACGTGTGCCTGCCCGTCTTCACCGACGAGTGATTCATCCGTCGAACGTCAGGGCGGCGAGCAGCAGGCTTGCATCGTCGGGCATCACGACCACGTGAGCGGTATTTAGCCGGGTCACGGCGATCATGATCGACCTCGCGCTGATGGCGAAATCCGGTGACGACTTCGACGCCATGTTCCGCAGCGTGTTCGATACGAACTCGGCGGTGTGGCTGACGGGGCTCACGATCCGCGGCCCGCCCGGGGGCGGCCGGTACGTCGAGCACGATGGTGCGGTCGGCATCGCAATCCACAACGAGGCGCTCGCCAAGGTCGGAATGATGAACGTCATGTGGCACGGCGCCGCCGGTGACACCGTGCCGGGCAAAAGGAGCGACTTCGCATTGCTCACCAAGAACATGAATGACTATGCGAGTGACGGAAGCGTGCTCGTGATTCACGACTACATCCGAGCCGACGCGTTGGCGTCGAGCCTCGATCGCATCGAGCGCGACCCGCAGGTGTCGGTGATCACGATGGCACAAGCGGTGGCAGCAGGTAGCTCGAGCACGCGGATCCCGGGTAGACGATTCCGCGGATCGTTTCGCGTCGAAACACGAGAACGAGTGACGCGGCCGGAAGAACCAGTGCCAGCTGCAGGTTGCCGGGGCGGTGCCAAGCGCTGTCCAAACCGTTGCCGGTGATCTCCTCGAGCAAGATGTCGAGGTGATCGTCAACGCGTGGAACCGCAACATCATCCCTTGGTGGTTGCTGATCCCGCAGGGCGTGTCCCGAGCAATCAAGCAACGCGCCGGTAACGAGCCGTTTCGAGAGGTCGCGCGGCATGGGCCGATCCCGTTGGGCGGCGCGGTGCTCACCGGTGCCGGTCGCCTGCCCTTCAGGGGGATCATCCACGTCGCCGGGATCAGCATGCTCTGGCAATCATCGGAGCGGTCGATCCGGGCGTCGGTGGCGAGCGCGCTGCGCGTGGCTGGGGAGCATGGCTTCGCATCCGTTGCCATGCCGCTGATCGGCGCAGGCACCGGCGGCGGCAGTGAGCCGGTCGTCCAAGCGATGATCGAGGATGAGGCCCGCCGCTCGAGCTTCGCCGGCCGTGTGGTCGTCGTGCGCTACGCACCGCCGCAGCCGCGATAGCCTGCGAAACCAGTGCACGCCATCTTTCAGCAGCTTCAGGGGCGCGGTTGGATCGTCGAGCCAGGAGCGAGATCCGAGCCGATGTTGCCTCCCGCTCTCGCTGCTCGATACGCGGCGCTACCGAGCGAAGTCCTGGCAGTCCTCTCCGCTGTCGATCTCTGCTCACACCCCAACAGCCAGTCATGGTTCATCACACGCGATGCAATCGAAACCTCGCACGGCGGCGTCGCGTGGAGCGCGTGCGAACAGAACGTCATCGATGAGGTCCCGGAGGTTCGAGCGGAGGTCACGGCCTTCTGGGATGTGCACTTCCCCCTCGTCCTGACGACCCACTCGGATTTCGACTTCTTTGCGCTCGAGCTCGACGGCGCACCAGCGCCCGGTAGCGTGGTGCACGGTTGCGCCTTCGAGGTGGCTGACGAGCCGTTGCGGGTTTTGTCGCCCACCTTCTTTGCCTTCCTGGACGAATTGGGGCGGGCAAGCGAGCTGGTAAAGGTTGCCTACCCGTGGGACCTCATTCTTCAGGCGTGGGATTCGTAACGAGCCGTTCGCCTGGGTCAGACAAGTGAGCGCCTTCACGTCTGCACCCTCGGAGCATCGTGTCGTATCGTTCGGAACGGAGCAAATTGACCAACCCGCTGAACATCGCTCGATACCGGAGAATCGTTGTGCTGACCGGCGCTGGCATCTCGGCCGCGTCTGGGCTGCCGACCTTTCGCGGGCCGGACGGCCTGTGGGAGCGTCCGGATGGCCCCGGCGATGGTGGGCTCGACGCTGCTGCGATCAAGGACGACCCGCAAGCCGTGTGGGCTTTCTGCAACAACCTGCGCGACGCCATTCGCAAGGCGAAGCCGAACGCTGCGCACATCGCGCTCGCCGACGCCGAGCGGGCGTTGGGCACCGATTCGTCGCTCACCATCATCACCCAGAACGTCGACAGCCTCCATCAGCGCGCCGGCAGCCAAAACGTCGCGGAGCTGCATGGCTCGCTCGCGCGCACGCGTTGCTCGAACCGTGACTGCACCACCGAGGCGTTCGATGATCCGGCGCCGCCGGTCGAGCTTCCTCGCTGCCAGGCATGCGGAGCGAACCTACGCGCGGACATCGTGCTGTTCGACGAGGAGATCCCCGCCGAGCCAGAGCACCGAGCGAAGCGCGCGCTACGCGAGTGTGACCTGTTCGTCGCCATCGGCACCTCGGGTACCGTCTGGCCCGCGGCCAACTTCGTCCGCGCGGCCGAGCATGCGCGGGCGCGGACGGTGTTGGTCAACTTGACACCGATGGTTCCCCGACACCCGGCCTACGACGAGGAAATCGTCGGACGCGCCGAGGAGCTGCTTCCGGTGCTGTTCGCAACGTGAGCGTGTCGATGTTTACCGACGCAGATCGAATCGTCGTGATGGATCTGGAGGCAACCTGCGACGACCGCGGCACCGTCCCGAAGCACGAGATGGAGATCATCGAGATCGGCGCCGTGCTCCTCGAGCCCGAGTGCTTCAGCGTGATAAGCGAGCACCAGAGCTTCGTGCGACCTGGGCGTCACCCGACGCTGACTGCGTTCTGCACGCAGCTCACGACGATTTCCCAGGCCGACGTCGATGCAGCACCGCGCTTTCCAGAAGTCGTCATTGCGTTCAAGAAGTGGATGTACGCGCATAGCTCGTGATCCAGAACAAGGGCAAGCTGCCGATCTTGGTGCTCGCGGGGACGATCGTGAAAGGGGGCAAACAGGACCGCCAGATCGGCGAGGACTTCGTCGTCCCACGAGACAAGCAGGTGGATGTCTCGGCGTTCTGCGTCGAGCAAGGTCGCTGGAACGGGACCCGCGTGGCCGTTCCCGAGGCCTCGGAGGTCACGGCGTTCATCGATCGGATGGAGGTCGCCGCAGTGCAGGAAGCCAAGAGCTCGGGCAGTCAGACCCAAGAAGTGCGCAAGGCCGACGAGGGGTACGCCTCCGAGCTGCGCTACGACTTCAGCGACGAAAAGTCGGCCCCGCCAGCCAAGGGCGGCAAGCCCGCAGGCAAGAAGGGCAAGCCCTCGGTGCGGCATCGACAAGCTGAGCTACGACGGCATCTCGGTCGGCGACAGCCTCGCGTCCGTGTTCGCACGCGACCCCTTCAAAGAGCCTTGCGGCGACGGCGCCATCAACGACGGGCAGCGTCGGCTGATCTCGTTCATGGCCAAGCCCTGTCGTGAGCGGGCTTTTCCCAACAAGACGACCGTGATCATCTTCGTGCCCCGCAAAGAGCGGCCCGACAAGGACGCTCAGCCGGTCGAGGCGCTGGTCTGGCTAGGCGGCACCTACTTCGAGCCACGCAGTCAGTTCGCCGGGAAGAGCGGCATGCCGGTCGCTGATCACGCCGTCAGCACGCGAACTGCGGGAAACAGTCGCTGCAGTCGGCTGAGGTCGTCGAAGTCGCTCGTGTAGACAACGTCGCCGCGCAATGCAGCGGAGGCCATCACGGCTGCGTCGATAGCTCCTGCAGCGGGCAGCTCCGCCAACGCCTCCCCCACGGTTCGAGCGAGCTCCGGCGTCAGCGGCTCCACGATGATGGCGTCGACAATCTGCTCGCGAACATCGGTGCGACCGCGCCACCACTCCATGAAAACCGGCGCCGGAACCGTGATGGGTACTCGCTTGGTTACGCAGGTGCGTAGCACCGCAAGCATGCGCGAGCGACGGCGCTCGAGACCGATCAAGGCGCCGGTGTCGAAGGTCACTCCCATTCGCGGGTGATTGCGTTCATCTGCGTCTCGTCGAGCGGCGGCGCCTCCAAGGTGCACAGCAGCCGGAGGCCAGCCTCATGCATTCGCTGGGCACGGAGCGCCTCGCTCACCACCGCCGACAGACTGAGACCCAGGCGCTTAGCGCGACGACGCGCCCACTTGACCTCGGATTTGGCCAGCGTCACGCTCAGCTTGTCAGTATTCGCCGCCGTCATCCCACCAAGGGTAGGATGACAGACGATGGCGGTCAATCCGGCTGGCAATCCTTTGGGGACCTGGCGTTATCCAGATCGCGAACAAGCCAGCGAGGCTGCGGTCAATCGCCAGCGCCTGTCGCACTCACTCGCAGTCGGCGGCCGAGATCTTCTTCACCTCGTTCGCGTCCGTACACGCTTCCTGCGCCTTCTTGTCGGTCTTGGCCAGGCAATCGATCTTGCCCTTCTCGTACGCAGCGACATCGGCCAGACACTTCTCGCGGTGCTTGTTGCCGCACCCCGAGAGCACTGAGGCGACCAGCACGACGGCAGCGAAGGAGCTCGTTTTGAACATGCCGGACCTACGCGCGGCGCCCGCGGCGGTTACCCCTCTCCACGAACCTAACATGCTGAATTTGGAAGCCTATTGGGTGGTCCATGACCCCAGCGGTCGCGCGCCTACATGTCGGCCCACGCCCGGCTCAGTGGGCGGTCGCTGGGCAGCGCAGCGGCGCGAACATCAGACGCGTCATCCTCACCGCGGCCCTCGACCCAGGCGAGCGAGGGCGCGGGCGACTTCGCGAAAACGTAGCTTTGTCGCGAGCGGAGGCGCTTCCATCTTGTCAGAGCGTCGCTTCGCGTGACTCGACGACGGAAAAGCGGGCCGAAGCGTCGGTCGCCAATGCGTGTTCGCCCGCGGACGAGGGCCGGAGATGTGTCGCTTGATTCTCTGACGCCCCCCGCGCTGGAGCGGCGACCACCGCCCGCGGCGGCCCTTTGCTGCCGTCCTCGGAATGAGGCCGAAACCGTTCGCCGGACGCGCGACGTGAAGCTCGTCATCGACCGTACGGGCGCGGTCGCACCCAGGACGGAAGAGGCATCTTGGTCGTGTGTTGCACGGCGTGGAGTTTCAGCGACCTGTCGTTCCGGCAGCCCGAGGACCTCGAAGCGCTCTGCTTCCGCTGCGCTACTCCTCCAATTGAAAGGTTTCCCGCTCGGGGCCGCTGCCCCGTTCTCGAGCTCGAGCTCGGTGCGAAAGCCTTGGCGTTCGTGTGCTTCCCGATTCGTGACCCTGACCCTCACGAGCTTCGCAAGCAAATCGAGCCGCTCCTCGACTCGTTCGTCCTGCGCCTCGGTGAGCTGTTCGGCGAAGAACCCGTGCAAGCCTATGGCGTGTGCTGTGAGCGCCCGTTCGTGTACGGCTACATCAACGACGAGACGCTGGCGCTCGTCCGCGGTCGCCGCCTCTTCGTGCTCGGACTGGGCTGGAGCGACTGACCGCCGCCTGACGCCAATGGTGCCGCAGGTGTTGGGTCGCGCGCTGGGTCTTGCAGGTCTGGCGGATCGCGCGCGCGGCGCTCGCGCACCTCCGCATTCGCCCCGAGGATTCGGTACATCGTGCGCACGGAGCATTGGTACTCGCCCTCGTCGAGCAGCTGCGCCCAGACCTCGGTCGGCGCGAGGTCCACGAAGCGCGGCTCGTGAAGTCGTTCGAGCGCAAGCCGGCGCTGCTCTGGCGACAAAGATCGTGCTGGCGACGGCCTTGGCCCAGGTGTCACAAGCCGCCGTTCCTCAACCCGGAAGAAGAGCCATTGCGTTGCTTCGCGTGTCGAGGACCACTGCCAATGTGGCCTGCCCTGCCTGAACGTTTCACAGGGGATGTACCTGTGCGGTGATCCTTGCACCAGTGACGATGATTGCATCGGGCGAAACGACCCTGCCAGCGGCGTCCCGTATGAGCGCTGCGCGATGGCCGCGACGGGGTTCTGCTCTTGACTGGGGCGCCCCCCTACGCGTCGGCGATGAGCGACAGCTCGTGGCGAATGCTGGCGACGCCATGGGCACCCGCTTCGAAACAGCTCGCAACCTGGCTGGGCTCGACGCCGCCGAGCGCCACCAACCTCGTGGCGGGCGCGTGCTCTGCCAGACGTCTCGCCGCGTTTCGCAGCGCGACGACACCGAGCGGCGCCCCCTTCCCCGGGCTCCGGAAGATGGGCGAGAGAAAGACGATGTCAGCACCCTCGAGCGCGCGAAGCTCGACCTCGTGCGCGCTGTGACAGGCGACCGACACCCACGCAGGCTGCTCGATCGCGCCTGCAAGCCCTTGTCGTGCAGCGCGTGCGCCGACCGCCGACCAGGCAGCGCTCGCGAAGTGAACACCATCGAGCCCGAGCTCTGCGGCCCACTCGAGCGTCGGCTCCAGATCGCTCGCCTGCGGGATCGCGAAGAGCACCGTGAGCGGAGATCCGAGCGTCGCGTCCCACAAGCGTATTTCCATCGCCAGCGTGAAACGTGCTTCCAGTGGCAGGTCCTTGTCGCGCACGAGCACACACACCGGATCGACAGACCGTGCGACGCGCACCCATAAATCTTCGATCTTCACGCTCGCCGTGTCGGTGACGTACGTGATGCACGGAAACGGCGCGCTCAAGGGGTCGAAGACGCGGCAGCGCTCGCGGAAGCGCTGGCTTGCGGAGGTGCAGACGCCGACGGCGCTGCGCTTGCCGACGAGACACCAAGCTCGCCGAGCTCGACCTCTGCCGCGGCGGCGGCGCGACTACGCGGGTATCGCTCGACCAAAAATTTGAGCGTGCGCACCCGTGCCTCGCGATCGCCGGCCTTCTCGAACTCATCAGCGAGTCGCTTCAGGGCCTCTCCTGGGGTGTCTTCTCGTTCGCCGCTGGTGGGGGGCGCGTCACCGGCACATTGAAACGGCGCAATGCTGCCGAGCAGCAAGCCCACCGAGCAAGCCAGCGACGCGGCGTTCAATCGAGCAACCCTCGATCCGGCGACGACGCAGTTGCATAGAGCTTCTTCGGGATGCGGCCCGCGAGAAACGCCTCGCGTCCGGCGCGCACGGCAGCGCCCATCGCCGAAGCCATCAAGACAGGCAGGCGCGCGCCGGCGATGGCGGTGTTCATCAACACGCCGTCGCAACCAAGCTCCATCGCGCGGGCTGCATCACTGGCGGTGCCCACACCCGCGTCGACGATCACCGGCAGCTTGATTTGCTCACGAATGATCGCGAGATTGTACGGGTTGCGAATACCGAGACCCGAGCCGATGGGCGCGGCGAGCGGCATCACGGCTGCGCAGCCGACGTCCGCGAGCTTTCGGCAAATGATGGGGTCGTCGATGCAGTAGGGCAGCACCACGAAGCCCTCTTTGACCAACACTTTGGCGGCTTCGAGAGTGGCTTCGTTGTCGGGAAACAGCGTGGCCTGGTCGCCGATGACCTCCAGCTTGATGAGCGGCGTCTCGAGTAGCTCGCGCGCAAGACGTGCGGTGCGCAGCGCCTCGTCGACGGTGTAGCAGCCTGCGGTGTTCGGCAAGATGGTCATGCCGAGCTTCGCCAGTACGCCATGCAGAGAGCCCTCGCCGCGAGCCGCCAGGTCGACCCGGCGCAAGGCGACCGTGACCACCTCAGCCCCGGAGGCGCGGGTGGCCGCCTCGGTCTCGGCGAGGTCTTTGTACTTGCCGGTGCCGACGAAAAGCCGCGAGCTGAAGGACTTTCCGCCGATTTGAAGCAGGCCGCCGATCTGGAGAAGATCGTCCATGCCCTGGGCTAGTCAGGCAGGCTGTCGGCGACAAGCCCCCAGCCCGAGATCACATGTCGGGGGCTTCAGGCCGCAGGGCCTCAGGGCCTCAGGGCCTCAGGGCCTCAGAGCCGTCGCCTGAAGTCCTGAAGTCTGTAGCCCGAGGCGTCTCGCCGCGGTTCTGCGCTGCGGCTCGATCTGGCTGTGGCCTGTCGCCTGTGGCCTGACTAGAATGCCTCCCATGCGTGTTTCTTCCTTTGCCTTCGCTGCATGCGTGACTGCGTCCGCCCTCACGCTCGGTGTCTCGCCTGAAGGCTCGCCGGGTATCGGCTCGGAGGCCCACGCAACCACTGCCGTGCTGATCTCGCTGGACGAGATGCTCAAGTCGTCCGACCAAGTGGTCGTCGCGCAACCCCTCGAGCGGTTCTCGCAATGGGAAGAGATCGGCCAGAGTCGTCGCATCGTCACGTACACACGCCTCACGATCGAAGAGCTCGTCGTAGGCAGCGCGAAGCAGGACATCTGGGTGCGCACACTGGGCGGCACTGTCACATCTCCCAGCGGCGACAAGATCGGTCAGCACGTCGCAGGCGAGGCAGAGTTCACGATCGGTGAGCCTTCGCTGGTGTTCTTGACGCGCCGGGCCGATAACTTCGTGGTCACGGCCATGGCGCAAGGCCACTATCCGGTCGAGAGCAGCGGCGGCGTGCGCAAGCTGAAGTCGAGCCCCAACACAGGCACCCTGCTGCGCTCCAAGAAGGCGCAAGGGCGCTCCGCTCGCGAAGATCTCGTGGGTGAGACGCTCGAGCGCGCAACCCAGAAGATTCAGGCTGCCAAGGCCGCCAGCAAGTGACGCGTCGGCGAGAGGCGCACAAGAACGTCGTGAAGTGGCTGCTGGTCGCCTTCGTCATGGCCGCCGCGGCAGTCGCTGCCGAGCCCCACCAGATGCTCAGCAAGGGATTGCTGAGCGTGCCTAGCGCCTTCGGTTACTGCCGCACCTCGACCTGCGAAGGTGACGTCGTCGGCTCTCGCTGCGAACCGGCGCTGCCCTCCGACTGCGGCCTCGAGCTGTTTTGGCCAAGCCATTGCGTCGGCTACTCGGTGCAACGCGATGCCTCGAGCCAAGTGGACCTCGAGACGACTCGGGCGCTGGTTGCCGAAGCGTTTTCAGCCTGGGAATCGGCAGCTTGTGAAGACGGCGCGCCGACGATAACAGCTGAAGATCTGGGACCGGTCAGCTGCGACCAGGTCCAGTACGACGCCGAGACCAAGAACGCGAACGTGATCGTGTTTCGCGACACCGACTGGCCCTACGGCGGAAGCGCGGCGTTGGCGCTCACGACCGTGACCTACGCGCTCGAGACGGGCGAGATTCGCGACGCAGACATCGAGATCAACAGCGCCGAGGTCAGCTTGACCACCGCTGACGATGTCGTCGACGTCGACCTCTTGAGCATCTTGACCCACGAGGCAGGGCACTTTCTCGGGCTGGCGCATGCACCTGTCGCGGCGGCGACGATGAACGGTGATTACCCGCCGAGCTCGATCACCCTCCGGAGCCTCGACGCCGATGATCAGGCGGGCATCTGCGCCATCTACCCGCCCTCGGCGACCGGCCTTTGCGACTCCACGCCGAAGAACGGTCTCGGCGACGAATGTGCGGAGCCCTCTCCCGAAGCCGAAGAGACGAGCTGCAGCTCGCGAACGCTGGCGAACCCCAGCATCGGAGTCGCAAGCTTCTGGCTGCTCAGCGCGGCGGCATCGCTTGGACTCCTGCGGCGGCGAGCAGGCTCTCGTCGGCGTCGGTCTCGGGGTTCGGCGTCGTGAGCAGCTTGTCGCCGTAGAAAATCGAGTTGGCGCCGGCATACATCGCCAGGAGCTGAGCCTCACGCGTCAGCTCGCTGCGGCCGGCAGAGAGGCGCACCATCGCGAGCGGCATCAGGATGCGCGCGGTCGCGATCATGCGAACGAACTCGAGCGCGTCGATCGGCGGCAGCCCCTCGAGCGGCGTGCCAGGCACGCGAACCAGCGCGTTGATCGGCACACTCTCAGGCTGCGGATCCATACTGGCGAGCTCGACCAACATCTGACAGCGATCGTCGATCGACTCGCCCATACCGATGATGCCGCCGGAGCAGATGCTGATGCCGGCGCGGCGCACGGAGCGCAGCGTCATCAAGCGGTCGTCGAAGGTGCGTGTGCTGATGATCGATTTGTAGGCGTCGCGCGAAGTGTCCAGGTTGTGGTTGTACGCGTCGAGGCCCGCCTCTTTCAGGCGCGCTGCCTGATCAGGCGTGAGCATGCCGAGCGTACAACAAGCCTCCAAGCCGAGCTTCTTCACGCCGCGCACCATGCCGAGCACGCGGTCGAAGGCCGGGCCGTCTTTGATCTCGCGCCAGGCGGCGCCCATGCAGAAGCGCGTGGCGCCGGCGTCCTTGGCCCTGCTCGCCGCCTCGAGGACCTGTGCCTCGTCGAGCATCTTTTCGGCGCCCACGGTCGTCTCGTAGTGGCTCGACTGCGGGCAGTACGCGCAGTCTTCCGGGCAGCCGCCAGTTTTCACGCTGAGCAGCGTGCACAGCTGGACCTCGTCCGATTTGTGATTCGCGCTGTGCACCACGCGCGCGCGATCGAGCAGCTCGAACAGCGGCAAATCGTGGACCTTGCGGACTTCTGCAACGGACCAGTCGTGGCGCACGAGCACGGCGCTTGCTTGCAGAGGTGCAACGCTGCGAGACCCGTCCGTTTCGTTTCGCGTCACGGGGCCCCGTTCGAACGAGAGCGTCATACGCGAGGATCTACCATCGCAAGCCCCATGATTGCAGCCATTTCAGGCGAGCACGCCCGCAGCCGCTGCGATCACCACCGCCCCTGGCATGGCGGCTGCTATCAGCCACAGACGTGACCCGGATTCTCGTGGTTGACGACTCTGCGTTGGTTCGCAAGGTGCTCGAGCGGTTGCTCGCCGAGCGCGGTATGGAGGCGCTGCAGTTCGCGCGCGTCGAAGCCGCGCTCGAACTGGATACGCGAAACGTGGGCGCCGCGATTCTGGATGTCGAGGTGGACGAGGCCTGCGGCATCGAGCTCGGCCGCGCGCTACTCGATCGAGACCCATCGCTGCCGGTCGCGTTTCTCACGGGCACCACGGACCCGAACCTCCTGCGAGATGCGCGCGCGCTCGGCCCGGTGTTCGAGAAGGGCGACGACCTCACGCCCGCGGCCACCTGGGCCAAGTCGACAGCGCGCAAGTGACGTTGCCCACTACTTGTGGATGTAGACCAACGTACCGCCCTGCGGGCTGACGGCGCCGTGCCACTCGGCGGGCACCTGCGGGTCCGTCCAATCGAACAGCCACGCGGCGTCGATCGGCGGCAAGTTGACGCAGCCATGACTGCGCGTCTTGCCGAAGTCGTCATGCCAGTAGGCAGCGTGCAGCGCGTACCCCTCGTGAAAGTATTGGATGTACGGCACGTCGCGAAGGTCGAATGCCTCGTCGCTGCCTTCGTTGCCATCCATGGTTCCGGACACGTGTTTTGCCCGGAGCAAGAAGGTGCCCCGAACGGTGGCAAACGTCTCGGCAGGATCGCTCATGCCGCCACGCCCAGTCGACACCAACGCCGCGTAGACAGGACGCTCGCCTTCCAACGCGATCAACATCTGCTTCTTGATCGACACGCTGATCCATTTGCGGCCGCGTTCAGCGTGTTTTGCCCGGTCTTTGCCGAGGTCACCAATGATGATGCCAGGACTCGGTAGCCAGGTACCTTCGGTCGTCTCGTACAGGCCCTGATCGCCGCCGTGCACTTCGCCGGTCAGCTCCCAGCCTGACCTGCCCGCCGCTACGCCAACCTCGCGAAAATGTTTGCCGTCTTTCTTGTACGCGGTGGTGCCAGACGCGACGACGAAGGCAGGCCTGCCACCGTTCTCGAGCTTGATGCCGTGCACCTTGCTGATCTTGGCGGGCTTGGTGCGATCGAGCGGAACGAGATCGAGCTCGGTGGTGAGCCCGAACCGCCTGTCCGTCCAGTCGAAGACCGAGGTGAAGCCGAACGCCGAATTTTGATTGGCGCGCCCTCGGTGCACCGAAAGCGACAGGTTCTTTTCGCTGCCGTACGGCTGCGGCAGGTTGTTTCCATCGAGCAAGAACTGAGGCACCGGGTCGATCTCGACCTCGGCGAAACGCACGCGAGAGAGCGCCGCATGGGTCTTCACAGTGGGGCCTTCGACGCGCAGCTGATCTGCCTCTTTGGGGAGGCGGAAGTACATGTGAGGCGGCGGCGAGTCGCTCATCGCATAGGTGTAGGGCGTGGCTTCACCGCGGCGGGGGCCGCGCGCAGCGGCGAGCACGATGGGATGCCGCTCGTCCAAGCTGGCGCCCTTTCCGACACACGCGTAACCGCGCGGCGCGACCCGATACCAGCCGCCCTCACAGCCCGCCGTACCGGCGGAGGCTTGCGCGCGGTCGATCGTCGCGCCGGCGCGCAAGTAGCCGAGCTTGCTAGAGCGGGGGGCGGGCGCGTCGTAGATCCAGGTGCGCATCGCGATGCTGGCGAGGCGACTTCCGTGTCCGGGCATGAGAGCCTCCGGCGAGACATCTGCGCTGGCAACGACCGGCGCCGCGGTGGCCGCCGTGCTCAGCGCCGTCGGCCTTGCCAAGCCCTTCGTCGCCGGCGCGTCCGCTGTGCGGCCGGGCGGGTCTTTGCGCTCGCACGCTGCCAAAGCGACGACGCAGCACCCGATGAGCCAGCGCTGTCGTGCGCGCGTCACGGACAAGGCGGCGTTTGGCAGGTGCCCATGCAGCAGATTTCCGGGTTGACCGGGCAGTGTATCGGCAAGGTGCACTCGGCACACGCACCCGTGGCGTCACAGAAGCCGGCGCCCACAAGACAGGCGCTGTTCGGAGCGACTGGGACCGGCGTGCAAACGTTGAGCGTACACACGTGGGACTCGCACGCTGTCGGCAGCGGGCAGTCGGCCGGCGAGAGACACTCGACACATTGTCCGGCTGCGTTGCAACGGTTCGCCGGTGTGAGCAGGCAGGCAGAGCCCGCTGGCACTGTCTGAGGCACACACGCGTCGCTGTCGCAGGTGGAGTAGGTGCACTCAGTCTGTGCAGGACAGTCGGTCGCGTCGACGCACTGGACGCAGCTGCCGCCCGCCTTGCACACGCCGCCGCCACACGGCGTATGTGGCGCCGCGAACACGTCCTCGCACTGAAACAGGCTGTTGCAGGTGGGCGTCGTGCACTCGACTGGCGCGCCACATTGCGTGTTGGTGGTGCAGCCATCGCAAACACCCGCGCCGTCGCAAACGAGCTCGACGCCGCAAGGCGAGCCGGCCGCCAGGTTGTCTTGCTCCGGCTGGTCGCCGTTGCAGATGCCGTTGGTGCAAGGCAGGCCGTCGTCCGGCGGCAGGTCAACGCCGTCGGGCTTCTGCCCCAGGCTTCCAGCGAGACAGGTCGGTTCTTTGCAATCACCATCCGGGTCGCGCACAGCGACCACTGGATCCCCAGAGACGGGCGTGTAGACGCAAATTTGTTCGACACACTCGCCCGACAAACAGGGGTCTGCCAGCGGGCAAGGAGACGACTCCGAACACTCGACCAGGCAGTCACCGTCGGCCGAACACACGCCCATCACGGTGCCGATCGCACACTCGCTGCCTTCCGGAAGCGGGTCGTGCACTGCACCAGTGGGCTCGCAGGCGTCCTCGGTGCACGAGCGACCGTCATCCTCGTCACTTGGATCATTGGCGATGGCCAATTCACCAGCGACACACGAGTCCGTCTCACAATCGCCGGCGATCTGCGTTCCGGCCAAGCCGTCTGCAACCGGATCAGGGACGCAGAAGCCGTCCTCACAAACCCTTACGGCGCAGGGGCCCGGGTCGGGGCAATCGTCCTGCGTATTGCAGGGCGGCGGCCCGACAGTTGTGCCTTCTGCGTCGATGAAACAGCCTGAAAAGCCGATCAGCAGCGAAACCGCGACCAGCGGAGGCGTCGCCTGCAGAAGGTTTTTGCCCCACCCGCCACCAAAGAGCCAGCTCCCCGTCTTCACGTCAAGTCGGGCTCGTCTCTTGGGGTCGGACGTCTGCTTCGGGTTTCGCGGCCGCCGCGGTGAGCTGTCGGTAGAGCTGCATGTAGCGGCGCGCGGGCCGCTCCCAGCTGGTGTCGAGGCGCATCACCCGACGTCGCACGGCGAGAAAGCGCGGATGTGCGAATGCCGCGAGCGCGCGGCCGACGCCACTGACGAGCGCATCTTCGCTGACTCCATCCATCAGGAAACCAGTGCCGGTCTCGAGATCGGAGTCGAGATCGACGATGCTGTCGATGAAGCCGCCGGTGCGCGTGGCGATGGGCAGCGCGCCGTAGCGCTGCGCATGTAGTTGGACCAGCCCGCACGGCTCGAAGCGAGACGGCAGCAACACGAAATCGGCTGCGCCGAGTAGACCATGGGCGGTCGCTTCGCTGACCCGACCCAGCACCTGCACCCGCTCCGGATCTCGCTTGGCTGCCGCTTGCAGTGCTGTGGCGATCGCCGCGTCGCCTTCGCCCGCAATCAAAATGGTGAGCTCTTGCTTGAGGAGACGCGGCAACGCGCTCGCGAGCACGTCAGTGCCCTTCTGCGCGACCTGGCGACCAAGGGACACGAATAGAGGCCGCTGCGGATCGATCGACAGCCCGAGGCCGGCGAGCACAGTCGACTTGACCCGCCCCTTGTTGGAGGCGTCGTCTGCGTCGAACCGAGCTGGTAAGGTCGCGTCTGTCGCCGGGTTCCAGGTGGCATAGTCGACGCCGTTGAGAATGCCCAACAACGTCTCGGGCGGGCCGGCCTGCAGGCGCTCGGCTGCTGACCCGAAACGGGCCCGCAACACGCCGTCGAGGCGCTCGCCGCGCTCGGCTGTCAAAATCTCCTTCGCGTAGGTGGGCGACACGGTGGTGACGGCGTCCGCCGCCAAGATGCCGCCCTTGAGCAACGATGCCCCGCCGTAAAATTCGAGCTTTTGGGGCGTAAAATGGTCGGCGCCCAAACCGAAAGCCGAGAGCACGTTGCGGCTTGGCCCAGCAACCCCCTGCTGGGCAGAGCCAGGTAGTTGCCCTGCGAAGAAGCCCTGGTGCGCCAAATTGTGGATCGTGAGCACGCTGCGGGTGCCGCTCAGCGCCGGGTTCTGGCGCATCAAGTAGGCCACCATCGCTGTAGGCCAGTCGTGCACGTGCACCAGGTCGAACGGCTGCGCTTGGGCTGCGCGCTGCTCGATGAGGGCGATCGCCGCGCGGTTGAAGGCAGCAAAGCGGCTGGCAACGGCTGCCTCGTCGCCGTCATACACGCCGGCGCCGTCGTGACCGGTCACATGTCCGAAAAGGCTCGAGCCGTCAGGCGTGGCGATGTCGAGCAGCACCAGATCGACCCCTGAAGAGAGGCGGCCGTCGAGCACGGTGGCTTCGGACGGCTGGCCGGCGGCGGCAGGCAGCAAAAGCGGCGTGAGGCGGCGAGCAAACAGCAAACCCGCCTGTTCGAAGGCCGGGTAACGGGGCAGCGCGATGGTGACGCGATGACCGTTGTTACGCAGCGTCTTGGCGAGCGCCGAGACGACGTCGCCGAGGCCCCCGACTTTCACGGTGGGGGCAAGCTCGGTCGCGACGAAAAGAATATCCATGCGGGGTCGGCTCTAGCATAAGTGGGGCTTGGCTGGACCACACCGTGAGCCGACTTCGCGTCCACGAGCTCGCTGACAAGCCCGACCGGCCGACAGGCGTCGATCCGCGCGCCGTGGTTACGGTGCTGCGGGTGCCGCCGGAATGCGAAGGCATGCGCCTCGACCGCTTCGTGCAATCGCAGCTGAAGCGCACCAGCCGCACGCGGGCGCAGGTGATCGTCAAGGCCAGCGCCTTCTCGTGGGTGGGCGCGCAGCTTCGCGCGAGCGACCGCGTGCGCGGCGAGCAGCTCGTTCTGCTCTGGCGCGCGCCCTGGGACGAGGAGATCAGCGAGCTGCCGCTGCCGATCTTGTTCGAGGACGACCACCTGCTCGCGATCGACAAGCCCGCCAACGTGCCGGTGCATCCGACCGCTCGCTACTACAGATCGACGGTGGTGAAGCTGCTCGAGGCGGTTCGGCCCGGTGAGGTGCAGCGACTCGCCCACCGGCTCGATCGCGAGACCAGCGGTGTGCTGCTGCTCTCCAAGACGCCCGAAGCCGACCGGCACGTCAAACGTCAGTTCGCGAACATCGACCCGTGGACGGGTAAACCGAGCAAGAGTCGCTTCGTCGACAAGACATACCTCGCGATCAGCCGCGGCAGCCCAGCCGAGCCGCGCTTCACGATC
>Ga0105048_10005348_pt1 | contig 20762 bp, 22 predicted proteins | sample MAT05_FD_78382 | JGI IMG/M metagenome (GOLD analysis project Ga0105048, IMG submission 78382) | Freshwater microbial communities from Lake Fryxell liftoff mats and glacier meltwater in Antarctica - MAT-05 | ecosystem: Environmental > Aquatic > Freshwater > Ice > Liftoff microbial mat | place...
ACAATGTAAGCTTCAGCTATCCCGGCGCGACGCCGGCGCTTGATGGTTTGAGCTTCGAGGCCAGCGCTGGCCAGACGATCGCGGTCGTCGGCCCGTCCGGCGCGGGCAAGTCTACCGTCTTCAGTCTTCTGCTTCGCCTTTACGAAGCATCGGGCGGCGCTGTGCTTGTCGACGGCCACGACGTGCGCGACCTGACCATGGTCTCGCTCAGGCGCAATCTCTCAATCGTCTCGCAGGACGCCTTCCTGTTCGATGTGAGCGTTCGCGAGAACATCGCGCTGGGAAAGCCCGGCGCTACCATGCTCGAGATCGAAGCCGCCGCCCGTGCTGCGGCTTGCGATTTTATCGAGGGCCTGCCGCGCAAGTGGGATACGCCCGCAGGCGAGGGCGGTCGCAACCTCTCCGGTGGTCAGCGTCAGCGGATTGCACTGGCCCGCGCGCTGATCTCGGATGCGCGCGTGTTGTTGCTCGATGAAGCGACCAGCGCACTCGACTCCGAAAGCGAAGCGCGGATCCAGCAGGCGCTCGCCGCCGTGTCAGGTCAGCGCACAGTCATCGTCGTTGCGCACAGGCTCGCCACAGTACGCAAAGCCGACCGCATTTTCGTTATGGCGGATGGTCGTTGCGTCGAGGCCGGCACGCACGATGAACTGGTTGCGCGCGGCGGCGTCTATGCGGGTCTCGCCGCGCATCAGCTATCGTGAAAATGTGCTACCAGTGCGTAGCCTTACGTTAACGTTAGCAGTCTAAGAGTTCCCTACGGCAGGGGCCTCCGAGATGAAGAACACGTCGGACATCGGTGTCCTGATCAACTGCAACGTTGGCGGTATTGCGCGCACACTTCGCATGGCGCTGCGGGGCATGGGTGTTCGCAGGATCTTTCTCGCTCTCAATGACGATCAGCTCGAAGAAGGCTTCGCGACGGTCGATCCCAGCGTCATGCTTGTCTACGTCGACAGCGATGCCGACACGGATCCAGGCCTGAGCACGCTGCGCAATGTTCGGCGGTCGCCTGACAGCCTGATGCCGAAAATTCCCGTGGTCGCGATCTCGCAGCGCAGAGACCTCGCGACCATCAACGCGGTAATGAATGCTGGTGCGCACGAATACGTGCTGTTTCCGGCGTCTGGCGATGTGCTGCTGAAGCGCGTGTTGGCGGCGGTAAACTCCACGCGGTCGTTCATCGAGACGCCGGAATATGTCGGGCCGGAGCGCAAGAGCGTCGACGTGAGCAAGAGCGCCAAGGCCGCGATCAACAGCTGACGCCTGCTGGTCCCGCTGCATTCGCGGCACAATTTCGCCAATTCGGGTGCTATCCTGCCGCGCAGGAGGACGCCTTCATGCGATTCATGACCCTGCCGGCATTGCTGGTCCCGGTGTTTGCCCTGGGGCTCGGTGCGTGTGCGACGATGCCTGTCGACGCCCCTGAACAGCCACCACAACAGCTGGGCAATACGCCGCCGGAAGATCTCGACCCGTTCGTCGTGATGATCGGCGCAGAGCGCTGGATCGTCATTCTCGGCCGCGCGCTCGAAGGCGCAATCGAAGCGCCGAGCGCCGTTCCTGATCTCAGCGATAGCGATCTCTATCGCACCGATGCTGCGCTGAAGTCCGGCGCTGCAATGGTGATCGAGTTGCGCAACATGGTGTGTGCGCGCGGCCTGCTGACCGGCGAGGCGTGCAAGCTGCCGGCGTTTCCCGCGTGGACGCACGAGCCCCCCAACGCCACAACGTCGCTTGAAGTGCTTGACCAGCGCAGCGCCTGGCTGAGCGAAGTGATGGATCCGTTCACGACTGCGGGGTGCGAAGCCGGCCGCAAGGCAACAAGCGACTATCAGTTCTGTTCGGTAGAATAGGTCAGAGTAGGCTGATCCCCTGCCAGAGATAGACAGCGCCTGTCGCAGTCACGATCCACTTCGTCCACGTGCGGAAGTTGGCGTCTGTCATGCGCTCCAGTATCAGCCCGCCGAGCCACGTGCCTGCGAGGGACAGCGGGATCACGGCGGCGAACATCCAGAGCGGCGGCATGCTGGCGGCCAGGGCCGAGCCTTCGGGTGCGCCCAGCACCGCAAGCAATGGCCAGCCCCAGAAGGCGATCTTCACGGCGTGCGCCATCACCTGCGTGAGCGCTTTCGTTGCAACCACGGTCTGACGCGTCAGCTGCGACTTCACGAAGAACAGGTCGAGCAACGGACCTGCAACGCCCGCGATCGTGTTCAGGGTCTGGACCAGGAAGCCGCATAGTTCCGCCTGGAACCGGCGCTCGACATTGATGTCCACCCAGGCCTTTGGAATCCACACCAGCAACGCGGTCAGTCCCAGCAGAATGAAGACCCAGGGCTGGGTCGGACGCCACGCGATCAGCGCGATCACTAGGATGGCGGCGCCAATCCCGAGGGCATAGCGACCGGTTATCGCCCACGAGATGTGCTTACGCAGAAGCAGTGCGCGCGAGCCATTTGATATGATCTGGATGAAGCCGTGCAGCACCATGGCCATGGCGACCGGCACGAGGCTAGCCAGAACGCCCATCAGGATCAGCCCGCCCGCCATGCCGAAAACGCCGGAAATGGCGGCGGTTATGAAGGTGGCAGCGAGCAGCAGGACGATGATGGCGTAAGACATCAGGCGGCGGCCAGATCTTCGAATCGGGGCGATGCGGCAACTGCCGCATTCGGGGCATTAGCTGCCGGAACTGAAGATGTCGAATTCAATCCACTTGCCTATCGCGCCGACCACCCTCACGTTGGTTATGTCGGATGGAGGCCTTGCATGATCCACATTCGAGTTGCAGAGCGCGCGGATGCCCCCGGCATAGCGCGCGTGCACGCGGCGACCTGGAAAGAAGCCTATCGCGGCATCCTCGATGACGCCTACCTCGAAAGCCTGTCACAGAAGCGCCTCGCCACACGCTGGCGTGGGACGCTGGACCATCGCGAGGAGGACCTGGACGAGCAGGTCTTTGTAGCGGTGCAGGGCAGGGACGTTGTGGGATTTCTGACCGTGGGTGCTTCGCGCGAAGCCTTCGCGCCATGGGATTCCGAGGTCGGAATGGTCTACGTCCTCAAGGAGGCGCGCGGCGCAGGGATCGGGCGTGTCCTGATGAAGGCGGCGGCGGATCACAGCATCCGCCGGGGCATGTTCTCCTGCGGGCTGTGGGTGCTCCGCGACAATGGCGGCGGACGCGATTTCTACGAAGCGCTCGAAGGCGAAAGCACTGGCCGCAAGACCGATAGCGTCGGCGGTCAACTGGTCCAACTTGTCGCCTATTGGTGGCGCGACGTAGCGACGCTGGCGGACAGGTCCGCCACGGCGTTTCAGCCCGGCCGTAACTGAACTCCGAACGCAAAGCACGCTAGCCATACCGGTTTTTCCAAAACCCGGCCCTGATGCCATTGCGTTGACGCTGGCGCACGGTTACGGCTGCTTTCACCAGAAGCCGTAGACGCGCGGCCGCGAACCCGACGGACAGGGGTCCGAATCACGGGACGCGGCGCGAAACCGCGCGTACGGGAATTAGGAACCCACCCCATGAATTTCGAATACACGCCGAAAATGAAAGAATGGATCGCCCGCGTTTCGGCGTTCATGGACAAGCACGTCTATCCGAACGTGAAGACGTTCGAAGAACAGCACGCCGCTGGCGACCGTTGGGTCACGCCGCAGATCGTGCACGATCTCAAGGCCCTCGCGAAGAAAGAAGGCCTGTGGAACATGTTCATGCCCCCGAACAAGGAGCATGACGGCGAATACAAGGGCGCAGGCCTCACCAACCTTGAATATGCACCGCTGGCCGAACTGATGGGCCGCGTGTCGTTCGCCTCGGAAGTGTTTAATTGCTCGGCGCCCGACACCGGCAACATGGAAGTGTTCCACCGCTATGGAACGCCGGCGCAGAAGGAAAAGTGGCTCAAGCCGCTGATGAACGGCGACATCCGGTCGGCCTTCCTGATGACTGAGCCGGCCGTAGGCTCGTCGGACGCGACCAACATTGAAACCCGCATCGAGCGCGATGGCGACGAATACGTGATCAACGGCACCAAATGGTGGTCGTCGGGCGTGGGCGACAGCCACTGCAAGATCGCCATCGTCATGGGCAAATCGGACTTCAACGCCGAAAAGCACAAGCAACAGTCGCAGATCCTCGTTCCGCTCGACACGCCGGGCGTGAAGGTTCTCCGCATGCTTCCCGTGTTCGGCTATGACGACGCGCCGCACGGCCACGCCGAAGTCCAGCTGGTCAATGTCCGCGTTCCCGCGACCAACATGCTGCTCGGCGAAGGCCGCGGCTTCGAGATCGCGCAAGGTCGCCTCGGGCCGGGCCGCATCCACCACTGCATGCGCACCATCGGCTCGGCGGAAGTCGCGCTCGAGAAAATGTGCAAGCGCCTTCTCTCGCGCACCGTGTTCGGCAAGAAGATCGCCGAACACTCTGTGTGGGAGGAGCGCATCGCTCGCGCCCGCATGGACATCGAGATGACCCGTTTGCTCTGCCTCAAGGCGGCGGACATGATGGACAAGGTCGGCAACAAGGGCGCGCAGAACGAGATCGCCATGATCAAGGTCGCTGGCCCTCTCGCCGCGCTCCGCATCATCGACGACGCGATCCAGGCTCACGGCGCCGCCGGCGTGACGACCGATTTCGGTCTTGCTCGTGCTTACGCCTCGATGCGCACCATGCGCCTCGCAGACGGCCCGGATGAGGTCCACAACCGCGCCATCGCTCGCAACGAGTTCAAGAAGTACCGTGACAACGAGTACGCCGCGAAAGTCGACGCCGAAAAGAAAACAGAAGGCGTTCGTTCGTAAGAGCGAGTGCTTTCAAAAAGTCGTGCGGCGGCGCAGCAATGCGCCGCCGTTTTTCTTTTGCGCGACGGATCAATCGCTGCAATGTGAGACGCGCGGGTTTGTGCTGCCGCGCATTCGCCCTGATTGGGCAATCAATGTTTCGCCGCGCCCGGGGACATGCAGGGCGCTTGAAAGAGGGACGCCAATGATCGCCATCACGAACCGCCTGCTCCTCGCCGCTTCATTTGCGGCCATCGCCATTCCAGCCGCCCACGCACAGGTTGTGCGCGGCGATCAGATTGTGGCGCAAAGCAACTATGTCAGCCGCCAGCAGGTCGCCATCCCGCAGATTTCCGTCGTCGTCCGCGCCGACTTCGTGCTGTTCAGCGTGCGCTACGAAACCGGCACGCGCTCCGTCGATGAGCGGGCCAGCGAGCTCGAGAAGACATTCGGCCAGGTAACAACGCGCGCCGGACGCACCAATGGCGACATCATCATCGAAGTCGGCGCGCCCGGAAACTCGGCGGCTATCGAGACGGCTGCACTTAAGGAAGTCGTCGTGGATATGGGCGAGCGCTCTTACATCGACCTCGTCCTCAAGGTCGCCGTGAAGCCGACCGACACATTCGACACAATCCGCGCCCGTACCGAGAAATTTGTGGCCGATGCGCCTGTCACAGGACGGGTCGAAGCGGTGATCGGCGACAGCCAGTTTCTCGGGGTCTCTGAGCCCAAGAAGCACCGCGAAACCCTGATCAAGGCCATCGCGGAAGACCTTCGCCTGATGCAGGCGACTTTTGGCGCCCCAAGCTCGCCTGTCCGGGTGTCCCTGTCAGGCATGGAGCAGCGTGCGCAGACGCGACCCGTAGGCCCGCTCGACCTCGAAATCTACATTCCCTATTCCATGAGCCTGGTTTCCGGCTCGAACGACTGACGATCCTTGCGGCTGGGCCGGGCGCGGCGTAAGCGCCTTTCATGATTTCTCCGCGTCTGGCCCGCCGCATCGCGACAATCCACAAATGGCTCGGGCTGCTTGTCGCGGCCCAGCTTATCGTGTGGACGGCCACCGGCCTGTTCTTCGCAGCGTTTCACATCGATGACATCCACGGTGATAGCCTCGTGCATCCGCCGGGCTATGTCGCGCCGATGGACGCCGCGCGTATCCGGATATCCTCACTCGACGCGACGAGGGCGGTCGCCGAGGATCGCCCGCTTGAGGTTTCGCTCAGGCCCCTCGCGGGCGAGCCCGTCTACGAAGTGCGCGGCGACATCGGCTCGTTCCTCGTCTCGGCCGAGACGGGCGAGGTTATCAGCATAGACGAGGCGCGGGCGCGGGCGCTGGCGCAGGAAAAATGGATCGCGCAGGACGCGGTCATCTCTGCTGAACTGTTCGAAGTTGCGCCCAAGGAATCCGGGCTGCCGGGGCAGGCATGGATCGTGCGCTTCAAGGGCGAGGGCAATCCGGCGCTCTATGTCTCGGCCATCAACGGTCGCGTCAGCCCGCCGCGCACGGACCTTTGGCGCACCTACGACTTTCTCTGGCAGCTCCACCTGATGGATTGGGGCCTCAACGAGAACTTCAACACCCCATGGATGGTCGCCGCCGCCATTCTCGCGCTATCCACGGTGCTGTTCGGCATCGCATTGCTGGTCCATCGCTTCACGCGCGGACTTATCAGGAAGGAAACACCATGACGGAGCGTCGTGAGACGGGCCAGTCGTTTGCCGATGGCGAGCGCATCGCGAAGTATCTTGCCAGTGTAGGCGTCGCCTCGCGCCGCGATGTCGAGCGGATGATCACAGAGGGCCGCGTCAAGGTAGACGGTCGCGTGCTGGATACGCCCGCATTCAAGGTCACGGGCCGCGAGAAAATCCTCGTCGACAACCTGCCCATCGCCCGCCTCGATGCGGCGCGGCTGTGGCGTTATCACAAGCCCGTCGGCCTGATGACGACGAACAAGGATCCGGGCGGTCGCCCCACCGTGTTCGACGACCTGCCGAAGGACATGCCCCGCGTGGTCACCGTCGGCCGCCTCGACGTAAACACAGAAGGCCTGCTGCTGCTCACCAATGATGGCGAACTCGCCCGCGCGATGGAGCTTCCCGCCACCGGCCTCAAGCGTACCTATCGCGCCCGCTGTTATGGGCGCGTGCAGCAGATCGACCTCGACAAGCTGCGGGATGGCTTCGTGCACGAAGGCGTCGAGTACAAATCCATCGTCGCGAGGCTAGACCGTGTCACCGGTTCCAACTGCTGGATCGACGTAACGCTGGCCGAGGGCAAGAACCGCGAAGTACGCCACGCCCTCGAAAGCCTTGGCCTGAAGGTGAACCGCCTGATCCGGATCACCTATGGCGCGTTCTCGCTCGACGATCTCGGCGCTGGAGCGATCGAGGAAGTCCTGCCCGCCGAACTGCTGGCGCAAATGGGCAACATGATCTCCGAGAAGCGCCGTCCGAAGCCATTCGCAAAGCGTGAGGCTGCGTCGAACAAGTCGAAATACGTCAAACCGGTGAGTACGAAGCCGGTTCACGCCAAGCAGGCGGCCAAGCCCGCACCGCGGTCTGCGGAGGACGATGGCAAGCGACGCAAGGGCCTCAATGCCTTCGTCGACAACCGCCCGCAGAAATCCCGCCCGCCCCGTTCAGGCGCAGCGCAGCGTCCAGGCGCGCCAACCCGCCCCGGCGCGTCTCCCCGTCCGGGCGGCGCAAAGCGTCCGGGTGGCGGTGCACGGCCGGGTGGAAAACCGCGCAGCAGATAGAGCGCGGCAACGCGCGGACATCAAAGGTTTGGGAAGCGGCGCTAGTCTGGCCCCGACAGGGAGAAAAGCATGAACCTCTACTACTCACGCATGGCGCCCAACCCGGATCGGGTCCGCTATTTCCTGCAGGAGAAGGGGCTTTGGGATGCGTTTCCCAAGACCGAGATCAACATCATGAAGATGGAGCACCGCGAGCCCGCATATCGCGCCATCAGCCCGATGGGCCATGTGCCCGTGCTGCAGCTCGATGACGGTACAGGGCTCACGGAAAGCCGCGCCATCTGCGGCTATCTCGAAGCGCTCCACCCCGAGCCCAACCTGATGGGCGCCGATCCGCTCGAGCGCGCGAAGATCGAGATGTGGGATCGCCGCGTGGAGCTTACCTACTTCATGCAGATCGCCGGCTGGTTCCGCAATTCGCACCCCGCCATGGCCGAGCTGGAAAAACCGCAGAACCCGGAATGGGCGTCGATCTGTTCAGAACGGGCAAAGCGCGTCGCGAAGTTCTTCGACCGGCGCCTGGGCGAAGCGCCATACGTCGCCGGCGACCGCTTCACCATCGCGGACATCACGCTCCACGTCTCGATGGGTTTCGGAAAGCTGGTGAAGTTCAAGCCGTGGGAAGAACACGCCAACCTCAACGCGTGGCGCGAGCGTGTGAGCGTGCGGCCGGGCTTGGCGATGTGATCTGGGAAATCGACTGGCCAGAAAGACTGGCAGGGGCGACAGGGATCGAACCTGCGACATCCGGTTTTGGAGACCGGCACTCTACCAGCTGAGCTACACCCCTGTAGTCGAGGCGGACGCAATACGCGATCTCTGGGGCGAGTTCAAGGCGGGGCATGACAGGGGCCGAAATGGCCGCTAGGGACATGTAAAAACCAGCCTCCCGGAAGCCTGTAATGTCGTCATCCATTGCTATCGAAACCGGCCCCTGGGCGGGCTGGCGCACCTGGCCGCACGACACGTTCGAGAGCGGGGTGGGCCCGTTCTATTACCGCAAGGACGCGGATGGCCGGGTTGTCTGCCGGTTCATCGCCGAGCCGCGCCACATGAACGGCGGCGGCTTCATGCATGGCGGCTGCTTCCTCACCTTCGCGGACTATTCCTGCTTCGCGATCTGCGAGGACGTCACCCAGGGCGGCCCGGCCGTCACCGTGAACCTGTCCGGCGATTTCCTGGCGTCCGCGATGGTCGGCGACACGATGGAAGCAACAGGCCAAGTCACCCGCGCCGGCGGACGACTGATCTATGTGCGCGGCCTGATCACGGCGAACGGGAAGCCGGCCCTGAGCTTCACCTCGGTGATCACCCGCGTGACGCGCAGGCCTGCGTCGTCGGTTTAGGGCGTCCAGCGCGCAAAGAGACCGGTCGGCAGCACGACATCGCGCCCCGCTCTCTCGCGGATCGCCATCTCACCCGCCGTGACCATGCCGCCATTCATCGCGCCGGCAACCGCTTGGCCAACCGCGATATAGGACAGCCGCACGGCATAGACCGTGGCGATCACGAACAGCGGATTGTCGCTCAACATCGTCCGCGTGTGCTCCAGCAGTTTCGGGAAGTCCGTCTCGAACTGCCACGTCTCGTTCTTGGGTCCACGCCCGAACTTCGGCGGATCGAGCACCACAACGTCGTATTTCGAACCCCGGCGCAGCTCGCGCTCGACGAACTTCATGGCATCGTCCGTGATCCAGCGTATCGGCGCGCCCTCAAGGCCCGACAGGGCCGCGTTCTCCTTCCCCTGCGCAATCGATTTGGTCGACGCATCAAGGTGCACAACCTCTGCGCCCGCCTTCGCCAGCGCCAGCGACATCACGCCGGTGTAGCCGAACAGGTTCAGCGCCTTGATCGGCCGCTTCGCCGCCTGCACCTGATCCATCGCCCACCGCCAGTGCACGGAGTGTTCGGGAAACACACCCATGTGGCGGAACGCAGCGAGTCGCGCATTCAGCTTCAGCCCATTCCACGCAATCGGCCAGTCTTCAGGCGGCTGCTTGCCGATGAATGTCCACGCGCCGCGATCGTCATCATCCGTCTTGGCCGAAAAGATCGCATCGGCTTTCCAGCTTTCAACCGGCGCCTTAGGCTTCCAGAACGCCTGCGGATCGGGCCGATTGACCCGCACCTTGCCGAACCGTTCCAGTTTGCGCAGGTCGCCCGAGTCGAGCAGCTGATAGTCGCTCCAGTCATCACTGACGAGCAGCTGGAAATCAGACGCGCTCATCGGTTCGAGCCCTGATATCCACGCGCCCGCCACGCTTCGTAGATCATTACGCTTGCCGCCGTCGCGAGGTTCAGGCTGTCGGCCTTGCCCATCATCGGAATGCGCACGAGCTCATCGCATGCGCTCTCAACCTCAGCGGGCAGCCCGGCCTGTTCATTGCCCATCAGTATGCTTGTGCGCTCGGCATAGGTTGCCTTGTCGTGCGCGTGCTCGCCATGCATCGACGCTGCGACGATGCGAACCCCGTTATCACTGCACCATTTGCGGTATTGATCGAACGACGCCGTCGCCAGCGGTATCGCAAACAGCGAGCCCATCGTTGCGCGAACAGCCTCGATCGAGAACGGATCACACGTCGTGCCGAGCAGGACCACGCCATCACATCCGGCAGCGTCCGCCGTGCGGATCACCGTGCCGAGATTGCCGGGATCGCGAACCTCATAAAGCGCCACAAAGCGCCGCGCGCCGGAGGCGGGCAGGTCGACCAGCGTGCTGATCCGCTGCCTGAACGCAGAGATCACCGCCTGTGGATTGTCCTTGCGCGAAAGCGTGACGAGGATCTTTTCCGTCCCCGTCAGCACGCGCGCGCCGGCCTGCTTCATGCGAACGAGCAGGTCTTTCGTCTGGGGCCGCTCCAGCGCCGCTTGGCTGGCGAAGGCGTAAGCAGGCGACCAGCCATTGGCCAGCGCCTCCTCGGCGTGACGCGCGCCTTCAGCCAGGAACAGGCCGGTCTCGCGGCGTTCCTTCTTGTGCTCCAGCGAGCGCAGCAGTTTCACAGTGTCGTTGGCGGTCGAGGAAATGTGCTCGAACACGTCGTCCGCCCACCCGCCGGGATGTTCGTTGCGCGGTCGCGATGGTTGATCGGGCGAATTGGTCAAGCGGGCCGCCTGCAGAGAATGATCGCGCAGCTCTAATGGTTCGCATGCGATTTGAAAATCGCAACTTCAGGCGGCGTCTGCGCCTCGCGCCGCGCCCGATCAGCCCACATCACGGTTAACACCCAACTTGTTCGCGATTTCGCTCGCCAGACGATAAGTCTGCTGTAGAATTTGTATCGGGACCGGAGGCGCTTTTCGGCGGCGCTGCCGGGTCGGGCCCACAACATAATTCAGGTACGCCTTCGGGCGGAGCAGGCGCGTATGGCGGATATTCTTATCTGGCTTGTTGTCGGGCTTGCCGCGGGCGGGGCAGCCGGATGGTTCGGCTATCGCTACGTAGAGGCGCGCAAGCCGCCGCCGCCCCCGCCGCCAACGGTTGGCGAAGTCGCCGAAGCCCGCACACACGCATCGACACTCGAAGCGTCATTGCAGAAGGCCACCACCGAGGTGGAAGACCTCCGCACCCGCTCGGGCATTGCCCGGCCGGGCGAGGAAGGCCTGCCTCTCATCGAAAGCTCTCTCGCCTGGCGCCTGCGCCATCAGGAGACGCGCGTGCGTTTCCTTGAGGCGAAGCTGACTGAAGTCGAGACATCAAGCGCTCAACTTAGCGCCGCCGAAGCTCGCGCCGGCGAGGCGCAGCGTCTGCGTTGGCGCAACACCTATCTCGAAGGCCGCGTCCGCTACCTTGAGGAAGAACTGGTCCGCACCGGCGGCATGCGCCCCCCCGTGATCGTCGATGCAGTGGAGCCTGTGCGTGCTGCCGCGCCAGAAGGCGAGCCGCCCGCCCTGATCGATGCGGCGCGCGACGGACGCGCTGACGACCTGCGGCGGATATCGGGCATCGGCCCTAAGCTCGAACAGAAGCTCAACAGTCTCGGCATCTGGCACTACGACCAGATCGCGGCATGGTCACAAGCCAACATCGACTGGGTCAACGCGGCGATCTCATTCCGCGGCCGAGTCGAGCGTGAACGCTGGGTGTCGCAGGCAATGCAACTGGCGCAGGGCAAGGCGACCGCGCCCGAGCCTGTGCCCGAAACGCAGGACAGCTAAGCCGCCCTCACGCCTTCGATTTCCACGCCAGCGCCTTGGCCTGTGCGTCCCAATCGCCGCGACCGTCGAAGTTCACGATGCGCACTTCCTCGAAGTCACGCGGATTGTCGAGGCATCGCAGGTTGACGCTGAACCCATCGGGGTTCGAGCGCGGCACGTAGAAGGCCTTCACGCCACAAACGCTGCAGAACATGTGCTGCGCAACGCCTGTGTTGAACGTGTAGTTCGTCAGTCTGTCCTGGCCCTGCAACAGCCGGAAGCGCGCCTTCGGCACAATGATGTGCAGGAATCCCGTGCGCGCACACATGCTGCAGTTGCAGTCTTCCACCTCGATGATCGCAGGCGTCTCAACCTCGAAACGCACGACCCCGCAGTGGCAGCCGCCCTGCCGCCAGCGCATCTCGTCAATCATGGAAACGCCTCTACTTGCAGAAGCGGACGATGCCCGAAAGCTTGTCGCGATCAAGGTTGATCGTGATCAGATTGAAGCCGTCGCGGCCGTTCGTGTCCGGCTCCGTCGTCAGGATCTGGAAGCGTGTCGCCCCGCTCAGAACGTCGAGAAAGCGCGGCGAGAGATCAACCGTCACCGCCACATTGCCACGTTCGGTAAGTTTAGGCGGATTGATGATCTCATAGGGCTGCAGCACGATGTTGCGTACGTCGGCAAAGCCATCCTGCGTCTGCGCGTCTAGCTGCCATACGGCAGACAGGCCCTTGCTGGCGAGATCGACGATGCGTGCGCCGTCGATGGCTCCGCCCGCGCGGTTCACATCATGCACCAGCCACAGGAACAGTCGCGGCGCGGCCGTACGGTCGCAATAGATCTCGACCTTGTCCTGCCGCCACTGATCGCCCTGCAGGTATTGCAGGAAGAGCTGGCCCTGCGTGTCCGTCTTGTATTCCCACGACTCCGTCCGGTATTCGAACGTGATGCGATATTCGCGGAGTTTGTCTTCGGGCAGCGTGTTGATCGCGTCGGGCTCGGCCTTTGACATTTCGGCGAGGAAGATCGGATCGACGCCCATCGAGCGCACATACTCAACCACCACGCCATTCGCGACCTGCATCATGGTCAGCGCTTCGTTGAGGTCCGGGCAATAGTTCACATTGGGAAGTTCGACCCAGGGAAAGCGCGACAGGGCCTTGCTCTTGTCCACGCAATTCATGCTGACCTGGTGGACCGCGTAAATCGAACCCGGTTTTACTTCTCGCTTCACGCCGCCAAGGAAGGCGAGCGAGCAGGCCGAAACGCAATGGCCCGGATAAACGCGGCTGTTGTGATCCAGGTCGATTGTATTGGCCTGTCCCGGATCGCGCGTATTGCGCGCCACGCCTGAGTTCAGTTCCGCCCGCCGGATGATCTTGCCGACTTCCATCCCCGCGCCCAGATCGCCGCCCAGCGAGTTGAGATAGATCATCCGGTCGCGCGTCGGATTGATGTTGCGTGCGAGGAAGCTGCGCAGTGCGGCAGGGGTTTCGGGCGTAAACTCGCCATCGCCGAAGATCGCCGGAACGTTGTCATAGGTGACGCCCCATTCGAACGTCATTGGCTTGCCGGAATTGTCGGCGGCGGCGGGCAACGCCATGCCGACCCAGGCTGCGCAAACCGCAGCCAGGCGCACAAACAGGCGCAGAATTGGCCCAGTCATTGGCCTGCAGTCTCCCGAATCCAGCCTGCTACATCTACCTGAGCGGCGCTGCGGGGCAATCGCACAACGGCATTACAGCTTGCTCAGAACGCTCTTCAATCTCGGCCGAAGAATATCCCAAGCAGCTCATCTGCCGCTGTCGAAGCTGGAATTTTTGCCTCGATGACCGCCCCGCGCATCTCCGCGATCCGCCCTGCGACCGAAGGATGCGCTGCAAAGCCTGCGGCCAGTCCATCCTGAATCAAGGCCTCCAGCCAGCGCACCTGCTGGCCTGCACGGCGGCTGGCGCGCGAGCCGGAGTCAGTGGTCTTGCGGCGGTGCGCATCGATTGCTGACCACAGCTCGGGCAGGCCCATGCCCGAAAAACCTGAGATTGTGTGTACCGGTGGGGACCAGACCGGGTCTGCCTGTTCCATTATGTGCAGGGCGAACTCGTAGGCGCGGGCGGCGCGCTTGGCGGCTTTGTCGTCGATATCGGCCTTGTTGACGGCAATCAGGTCCGCCACTTCCAGCACGCCTTTCTTGATGCCTTGTAGCTCGTCGCCCGCGTTCGGCAGCATCAGCACAAGAAAGAAATCGACCATGTCGGCAACCACCGTTTCCGACTGGCCGACGCCCACCGTCTCCACGAGCACGATGTCGTAGCCCGCCGCCTCGCACAGCAGCATCGTCTCGCGCGTCTTGCGGGAAACCCCGCCCAGCGTCTCGCCGGCGGGCGAGGGGCGGATGAAGGCGTTCTCGTCCGCCGCAAGCTTCGCCATGCGCGTCTTGTCGCCCAGGATCGATCCACCAGAGCGGCGAGAGGTCGGGTCAACCGCCAGCACCGCCACCTTGTGGCCCATACCCGTCAGCAGCGTCCCGAAGCTCTCGATGAAGGTGGACTTGCCGACCCCCGGCACGCCCGTGATGCCGATACGCTGCGCCTTGCCCGTAAGCGGCATGATCTCGCGCAGCATCTCCCGCGCCAACGCCTGATGGTCCGCACGGCGCGACTCCACAAGGGTGATGGCGCGGCCGAGACCCGCACGGGTGGAAAGATCAGGCTTCAAGCGAATCCGCCGCGAGACTGGTTATGTGTCTGGCCGTGTCCTACTCTGCGGGGGTAGGGGACTCAAGGATGGCCGCAATGAATCAGGGCACCGACACCGCGCCGGACGTCAGTGTATCCGCGGTTGAGCCTGAAACTCCTGCATCGCCGACGCCAGCAAAGGCCGGGTGGTTCACATGGCTTCAGGCATCGGCGCATGTCGCCGAGATAGTGGGCGTGATCGTCGTCATCGCCTCGCTCTTCTTTCTGTCCATCCAGGTGCAACAGAACACCACGCAACTGCGCCGCGCCGACCTTAACGCGACGCATGACCATTGGTCCGCTATTCGCCTTTTCATCGCGGGCGATCGCGACAACGCGGCGTTCTGGAGCGCCTCGCTCAACGGCGCTGATCTCGATCCGCCAGATCAGCTGCGTTTCAACGCACTGATGACTGAACACACGCGGGCCACGTTCCAGATATGGGACAGAAACAGAAGCGGGAACTTCGAGACAGACGATTTTGTCCGGTATGCCGCCCCACCTTTGGCGCGCTTGCTCTGCACGGCTGGCGGCCTTCACTGGTGGAGCCAGTTCCGGAATGAGTATCCGGGCCCCTTCGCCGAAGAAATGGACAAGGCAGTCGCCGCGATGGTCATCGGCGCCGGCTCCGGCGATCCAGATCATCCATGTGGCGGGCTATCGCCCGAGCCCGTGACAGCGAACGGCTAGCTATTTCGTGGGCAGGTGCACGCGCGCCAACAGCGCGCGGTGATCCGATCCAAGGTTCGGCCCCACCTCATAACGACTTACCGTAAGCGACGGCGACGCCATCATGTGATCGATCGGCAGGCCGACAAGCGGCAGCTTGCTCAGCCATGTCGGCGCAAACAGGTGGGACCCGATCCTCTTCCCCGGAATATCCGCGAACACCTGCGTCCACGGCGTCGCGTTGAAGTCGCCGGCGATCAGGAAAGGCTCGCGGGCAAGCGGGGCGAGCTGCGCGATGTGCTGGTCACGCTCGTCGGTCAGTTTCGCCGTCATCGGTGGCACGGGATGGACCGCAATCATGTTCAGCTGCCTGCCGCCGAGCGCCACGCTGAACGCCACGAATGCGCGCTCATGCACGCCGGGCCCCGGATGGATCGCCGTTTCACTCAGCGCAACACGCGAAAAAACCACCACGCGCGTGGCGTATGTCTGCGCAGGCGACTGTGGCGGTCCGGCAATTCGATACGGATAATCCCCGGAAAGGTCATCGTTCGGCGACATGCCTCGCGGATATTCACCGATCAGGATGATGTCGGCATCCTGCGCTTTCGCCCAATCGAGCGCGCGCTTCAGCGGCTCGGCCTCGGTCCAGACATTCGCCCAGACCACAGTCAGCCCTGGCTTGCTCGACAGGCTTGCATCCGGCTTGATGAATCGCGGTGTGGGCATGGCGCCGATGTTGATCAGTACGATGCCCGCCGCGATAGCGGACCATCCCCAGCCGGGCTCAAGCAGCAAGCACAACAAGGCGCCAACTGCGCCCGCCACAATCATCTGCGGACGAAAGTGCTGCAGCAGTTCAATGGGCCAGCGCCTGCGCGCGACGAGGCTCAGCAGAGAGACCGCAGCATATAGCAGGACAAGCGCTGGAAACACCATTGCCGCGCCGTCCCCCTGATCGTGTTTTCAGCTACGACCTACTGAAAGCGCTGCAGCACCGAGTAGGCGTCATACGCATTCGGGTCGGCAGGCTTCGGCCCGCGGCCCATGAGGACTTCGATGGTCGATTCAAACTGGCGCGAGTCCCCACCGAGGTTGAAGCCGAGTCCCAGGCCGACGCTCGATCCATAAGAGCCTGAGCTTCCACCAAGGCCGATCGTCGGTCCGCCAGCCGTGCGGCTGCCGCCCGCAACATCGGTCATGCGGGACACGACGTGGAACCATTGATAGCCATTCTGGATCGTCAGTTCGGCCGCGCGGCGAAGGGCCATGTCTTCGGCTTCAGCAGCCTTGAGATCCGGGTTGGCGCGGAAGGAGACGCGATAGCGCTGCTCCTCGATGCGCTGTTCGCGATAGCCCATGTCGTCCCCATCAAGCGCGGGGATATAGCGCGTCGGCCCGCTGGAGCAGGCGGCGAGGGCAAGGCCAAGTGCAAGGATAGCTATGGTGCGTTTCATGGGTTCTCTCCCTGAACTCTCAAACTAGCTCGAATCGCCGGATGCGCCAGCACCGAGGATAATCGGCAAGGCCTATCGGTGGCGCGGACATGCGAAATCCCGATGAATGCAGGTTGAGCGGACCTAACCCGCCACCGCGTTCCGCGAGTTGTGGCCCAGCTTGCCCTTGAGCTTGTCGAGCAATTCCACAGCCGCGTCCGCGATCACGGTGCCCGGCGGGAAGATCGCCGCCGCGCCAGCCGTGTAAAGTTGCTCGTAGTCCTGCGGCGGAACCACGCCGCCAACCACGACCATGATATCGCCCCGGCTTTCGGTGTTCAGCGCCTCGCGCAGCTCCGGCACCAGCGTCAGGTGCCCCGCCGCCAGCGAGGACGCCGCAACGACATGCACGTCATTCTCGACAGCCTGCCGCGCAGCTTCCTGCGGCGTCTGGAACAGGGGCCCGATATCCACGTCCCAGCCAAGGTCGGCAAAGCCAGACGCCACCACTTTCTGGCCCCGGTCGTGACCATCCTGGCCCATCTTGGCGATCAGGATGCGCGGACGGCGGCCCTCTGATTTCTCGAACTCATCCGCCAGTGCGCGGGCGGCGACGACCTTGTCAGACTTTGCGCTCATGCCCTGAGCATACACGCCCTGGATCGATTTGATCACTGCCTGATGGCGCCCGACCACCTTCTCGATGGCGAAGCTGATCTCGCCCACGGTCGCCTTGGCGCGCGCCGCCTGGATGCCCAGTTCGAACAGGTTGCCGCGCCCCATCTCGGTCGCCTTGGTGATGGCGTCGAGCGTCTGAGCAACAACAACCTCGTCGCGCTCGCCCTTGAGACGCTTCAGCTTGTCCAGCTGCATCTGGCGCACTTTTACATTGTCCACTTTCAGAACCGGCACATCCTCGTGCTCGTTCAGGCGGAACTTGTTGACGCCAACAATCGTCTGCACGCCGCTATCGATGCGCGCCTGCGTCTTCGCGGCGGCTTCCTCGATGCGTAGCTTGGGCACGCCTTCCTCGATGGCCTTCGCCATGCCGCCCATGGCCTCGACTTCCTGGATATGCTCCCACGCGCGCGCGGCAAGATCCTGCGTCAGGCGCTCCACGTAATAGCTGCCGGCCCATGGATCGATCGTGCGACAGACACCGGCTTCCTGCTGCAGGAAGATCTGCGTGTTGCGCGCGATACGCGCCGAGAAGTCCGTCGGCAACGCCAGCGCTTCGTCGAACGCATTGGTGTGCAGTGACTGCGTCTGCCCGCCCGCCGCCGCCATAGCCTCAAAGCATGTGCGGATCGCGTTGTTGTAAACGTCCTGCGCCGTCAGCGACCAGCCGGACGTCTGCGAGTGCGTGCGCAGCGAGAGAGACTTGTCCGATTTCGGATCAAACTGCTTCACCAGCCGAGCCCAGAGCAGGCGCGCCGCCCGCATCTTCGCGACTTCCATGAAATAGTTCATCCCGATCGCCCAGAAGAACGACAGGCGCGGCGCAAACTTGTCGACATCGAGACCCGCGGCGATGCCCGACCGGATATACTCGACGCCATCGGCCAGTGTGTAGGCCAGCTCAAGGTCCGCCGTCGCGCCCGCTTCCTGCATGTGATAGCCGGAGATCGAGATCGAGTTGAACTTCGGCATGTTCGTCGAGGTGTAGGCAAAGATGTCGGAGATGATCCGCATCGAAGGGCGTGGCGGATAGATATACGTGTTCCGCACCATGAACTCTTTGAGGATGTCGTTCTGGATCGTGCCCGAAAGCTGCGCGGGCGATACGCCCTGTTCCTCGGCCGCCACGACATAGAGTGACATGATCGGCAGCACCGCGCCGTTCATCGTCATCGACACGGACATCTTGTCGAGCGGAATGCCCGCAAACAGCGTGCGCATGTCGTAGATCGAGTCGATCGCGACACCGGCCATGCCAACATCGCCAGTCACACGCGGGTGGTCGCTGTCATAGCCACGGTGCGTCGCCAGATCGAACGCAACCGAAAGCCCTTTCTGACCGGCCGCAAGATTGCGCCGATAGAACGCGTTCGAATCCTCAGCCGTCGAGAACCCGGCATACTGACGGATCGTCCAAGGCTGGTTGGTGTACATGGTGGGGTAGGGCCCACGGCCGAACGGCGCGATCCCCGGCCAGCCGTCCACGAAATCCAGCCCGGCCGTGTCTTCCGCCGTGAACAGCTGCTTCACGGGCAGGCCTTCTGGCGTCTCCCAGATTGACTTCGCGCCATCGCCCGCGCGAGCCGCCCAGCCAGCCAGATCAGCGGCGGGAGCGTCGTCGCCAAGCGGCAGCTTGGAAAAGTCGGGAAAGGACAGGGCCATAAGCCGGGCTCCGGAAGGCGGATTCGGATCGGTTTCCTAGCACCCCTCCGCGCCGTCATGAAGCCTTCGCACGTGCGAAGCGACGCTCAGCCGCCGTTCAGGTTGGCATTTGTAATGGATTGTATCGGCAGGGCTGCAGCCAGACGGATGCAGTTGCAGCTGTCGTTGAAGCTTGTGATCCTCTCCCTTGTGAGGCGATCAGGGGGACTACACGCCCCGGTGTTGGGGCACAGGAGATGCAGACCCGATGACGATCAGGAAAATTCTTGCTGGCGCCGCGCTCAGCGCGCTCTTTGCTGCCCCGGCTCTCGCCCAGCCGCCCGGCGGCGGCATGACGCCCGAACAGCGCGAAGCGCGCTTTGTCGCGGCAGATGCAAACAAGGACAACAAGCTCGACAAGGCCGAGTGGACCTCGGTCCTCCCCGAGCAGGCCAAGGCGATGGCGGACGAAATCTGGTCGTCGCGCGTCGATGCCGATGGCGACGGCTTTATCACCAAAGAGCAGTTCCTGGCCATGCGCATGGGTCCGCCCCGCGGCCAGTGAAGCCTGATTGAAACAGAACAGGCGGCCGGCGATCACTTCGCCGGCCGCTTGCGTTTCTGCTTGCTGCCTGCGTCGATCTTCATATTGCTGACCGCCTCGGAGGGAGGCTGCTGAATGAAGATCATCCACGGCGACCTGATCAAGCTCGCGCTCGAAGGCCGCTTCGACGTTATCATCCACGGCTGCAACTGCTTCTGCAGCATGGGCGGGGGCATCGCGAGAACAATCCGCGAAGTCTTCCCGGAGGCATACGCTGCCGATCTCGAAACCGAAAACGGTAGCCGCGCCAAGCTGGGAACATTCACCCGCGCGCATATCTCGCGCGACGGACGCGCGCTCACCATCGTGAATGGTTACACCCAGTATCATCCCGGCGGTCCGGGCGCCGCCGACTACAACGCTATCCGCTCTGTCATGCGCGGCGTGAAAATAGCCTTCACGGGGCGCGCCATCGGCTACCCCCGCATCGGCGCAGGCATCGCGGGCGGCGACTGGAACGTCATCTCCGCCATCATCCGCGAGGAGCTGGCCGGCGAGGACCACACGCTGGTCGAATACGCCCCCTGACAAGCTTCCTCATGCGTCGAAAGATGCTAGACCCGGACCATACAAAACACAGGCGAGGCGGCGATGAACGACATGAAGGGCAAGCGGGCAATCGTGACCGGCGGCGGTACGGGCCTCGGCGCAGCAACAGCCGTGGGCCTCGCCAAACGTGGTGTTGATGTCTGCATCAACTTCAATTCCAGCGCCGACGCCGCCAACGATGTCGTCGCCGAATGCCGCAAGCTCGGCGTCAACGCCTTCGCCGTGAAAGCCAACGTCGCCGAGGACGAGGATTGCCGCGCGCTGGTGTCCGCCGCTGTTGAACAGTTCGGCGGGCTCGACGTTCTGGTCAACAACGCCGGCATCACCAAATTCGCCAAACACTCGGATCTTGATGCGCTGGATTCGGAAGACTTCCTCCGGCTCTACACGGTCAACGTTGTCGCCGTGTACCAGATGACCCGCGCCGCCCAGCCGCATCTTGCCGCCAGCGGCAAGGGCACGATCGTCAACGTGTCGTCCATCGCTGGCGTCGCCGGCATTGGCTCGTCCATCGCTTACGCGGCCACCAAGGGTGCGCTCAACACGATGACGCTGTCCCTGGCCCGCGCCCTCGCGCCCAACATCCGCGTCAACGCCGTGTGCCCCGGTTATATCGGCTCGGGCTGGTTCACGAAGTACCAGGGCGACGCCGTTGAATCGCAGACTGCCGAACAGGTCGCCAAGACCACGCCGCTGCGCGTCGCCTCAATGCCGGAAGACATCGCGGAATCGATCCTGTTCTTCGCAGGCCCCGAAAGC
>Ga0105048_10005349_pt1 | contig 20760 bp, 16 predicted proteins | sample MAT05_FD_78382 | JGI IMG/M metagenome (GOLD analysis project Ga0105048, IMG submission 78382) | Freshwater microbial communities from Lake Fryxell liftoff mats and glacier meltwater in Antarctica - MAT-05 | ecosystem: Environmental > Aquatic > Freshwater > Ice > Liftoff microbial mat | place...
CGCGCACGGCGTCGTCGAAGTTCCCCTGGTTCATCATCATCGCGCCCAGGGCCACGCGGGCCGGCACATTCGCGGGGTCCACATCCGCGATGCGTTTGAGCGACTTCTCCTCCGCGGCCAGGTCGCCGTTACGCTGATAGCACGAGGCGAGAAGCTGGTTTAACTGAATCTCGAGCCCCGGCATCTTCACGGCCTGGTTGCGAAGGGTTTCTAGCATCGTCTGCGCTTCCGCCCAGCGGCTCTGCTTCATCGCTAGCCGGGCGTTCAGATATTGAAGTTGAATCGCCGGGGCCTTTCGCTCCGCCAGCCTGCGAACGATCTCCTCCGTCCGCGTCGTGTCCCCCTGCTGCACAAGCAGGTCGGCCAGCGGAATCAGCAGGTCGAAGCCATCGGGCACATGCCGAAGACCTTCCTCGAGGACTCCAATCGAGGCGGGGACATTTCCGCGCACCAGTTCCAGCCAGGAAAGGCTGCGAATCATCCGGAGATCGGACGGGTACAGCGAAACGCCCTGCCGCAGCAGAGCGTGTGCCGCCGGCACATTTCGGCCCTTCTGAAGGATCTCCGCGAGCATCTGGATCGCATCCGCATTCATCGGATCGAGTTCGAGCACCTGCTGAAGGTCCACGACCGCACGATCAAGTTCGCCCTTGGTTCCTGCTTCCGCCTCGGACGCCGACGCCACGAACGCCTCGAAGCGTGCCCGCACCAGGTACGCCTCCGCGTCGACGGGCGTCGCTGCGATCAAGCGGTGGAGAACCTCACGAGCGCCCGGAATATCGTTCTGATTCTTCCAGACGAATTGGGCCAGCTTCTGATAACCCAGGATCTGCTCGGGAGCCTGGCTCACCGCTTTTTCATATGCGATGCGAGCCTCGGCCAGTCGATTCATCCCCGTCTGGGCCACGGCAAGCTGCTGCCAAAGCGCGGCTTCCGAGGGGTGGTCTTTTAACAAGATCTCGGCATGCGGCACCGCGTCCGAGAAACGGCGCATCCGCAGACAGAGCGTCAGGGCATCCCGGCGGACGCTTTCGCGGCCTGGATCATCACGAAGGATCTTGTCATGAAGGAAGACGAGTTCGGACGAACGACGGAAGTTCGGATCGCGATCGCGCAGGAACTCCGAAAGGCGAACGTAGGCATCGTGATCCTCGGGGCAGAACTCGATGTACTGCCGAAGGTAGCGTATGGCGCCGTTGAGGTCCTTGGCTTCCGCGGCACGATCCACCTGTCGCCTTAGGGCATCGGGGATGCGGCGAGCCTGAAGCGTGTTCGCTCCGAAGAGCACGCCCGTGAAAGCGGCGAGCACGAGGAGTAGCTTCAGGAGGAACGGTTTGTTGATCGTCGGCATGTTCCCGCGTCCGTGCGGCGCGGGGAGCGGCCGGCTGGCACCACTGCCACCCTGGCGGCCCTGCCCCCCGTGAGGAAGCAATCGTAGAGCACCGCACAGGCGCGAATCAACCCCAACCCTTCGATTCAACGTGGACGTTCCTGGGCTGCCATTTCCATCCGCTCCAGGAAAAACCGGGCGAATCCCGCCTGCCGCGGAGCAGGGAGCCCCCAACCCGGCGGCGGCAGGGGATTCACCTTCTGAAACTGTTCACGGGCCCTGGCGTTGTCCCCGTCATAAAGGGCCAGCAGCCCGAGATCGAAGTGATAATCGGCTTCCACCTGTCGCCGCAAACGCAGGCTATTTATCAGGATAAACGTACGCTGAAACCCAGCCAGGAGCGCTCCCGACAAGCCTAATGGCGGCCCCGCCTGGAAGAGTGGGATCGCAATGTTGAAATCGCCCAGCGGAATGTAAGGCTTCAGAATCGCTTCAGGTATGCCAATGTTTTCCGACCTGAGGCTCTCCAGAAGGCTGGCGGCTCCCCGGTAATTCCCAAGGATGTTCGCCAGCATCAAGGCGAGTTTGCGAGTCACGATTCGCAGCTCCGGATGCGTCAACTCTCCTTCCCGGATCGCTTGATCGAGCACCGCGAGATGCTGGCCCGCCTCACGAACGCGACCGAGATAGAGTTCGAGAGCCACTTGCTGCACCACCACGAGCGGCCAATCTTTGCCGAACTCCTTGCGAAGGTCCGCCTCCTGGAGCAGTTGCAGTGCCTTCTCGTTCAGGCCCAGCCGGCGTGCGTAGAAGTATCCATCCCGGACCCTGGGATTACCTGCTCGGAAGTCCTCGAACTGACCGTTGATGTCCTGAAGTTCTTTCTCGAGCTTCTTCAGTGCATCCACCCAGCGGTCTCGCTCGGCCGCCAGTTCCGCGTTCGGCCCTGTCGAGGCAAGCTCCGCCGAGACGTACTGAATTGCCAGGCTCAGAAACTGACGCACCGAAGACAGCGAACGCACCTGTTGAGCCCCAAGGAAGCTTGCGAACTCCGGGTTCTGCTCCGCCAGGTTCAAGCGGCTATTCTCTTCCAGAACGGTTGCAAGAGCCCCCGCAAGGCTTATGGGTGAGAACGCCAGCCCTCGTGGCTGTTGGGTGCCGGGTGGCGGAACGAGTCGCAAGGCCTCCTGCATGGCGAAGGCCATCGTCGCACGGCGAGTCGGTTCGTCGATCATCAGCGTCGGCTCGGAGATCGCCCTCACCAGGGCGAAATAGCCATCGGGGTGATCCGGATTCGCTGCGATCGCCTGGCGTGCCCCCCGCAACGCCAGCAATCCGAGCACAGCTTCGTCCGCCGGGTGAGTGTTGGCGATCGAAGGTGCCACAAGCTGGGTGATCAGCGGATCGAAGGGCTTCCCCGTGTTCGCGAATAGCAGGGCCACACCCTTCACCTGTCGGCCGCGTAAAGCCAGGTCGTCCTTGTAGTCGATCCAGTGGATCGCCTCATCCGCCTCGGACGCCGCCGCGGTTGCGGGTGGGAACAGGTCGTCCAGCAGTGTCTGCGGTCGATAGAGATCGGTCGACGGCACGTTGCGAAGGCCAGCATTCGTACCGAACGCCAAGACCGTGGGGTTCAACCGGAGGCCGTCAAAACTCGGTCGCGACTGCTCCGGCGATGGCCGCCAGCCCAGGATCGCCGAGCGTCCGCCAAGCGACCAAAGCGACCAGTGATCCTCGTCCTTCAGCAATCGAGCCACACTAAGGCCCAGCGACCGCCCCGCTTCGTAAAGGCCAAGGTAGCTGATGTCGTACTTCTGGGTGATCTTCGCCACCTCTGCCATGTTCGGCTGCGCACTGCTATCCGGGCGTGTGCCAACGTTCGAGCGAAGTCGGGTGTAAGTGGGAAGCTCCGGTTCGTGGAAACCGTAGCGAGTATTCACGAACACCTTCTCCGCGGGGGCGAACCAGGCGCAATAGTTCCCCAGTTGCGTGGAGAGGAGCACGCCATGATCCCGCGGTGTGAGTGCGCCGCTCTCTCGCCAGGCCTGGATTTGCTCGGCCGTCTTCCGCATCGAGGGATCGGGGATAATGCCCCATGCCACTCGAGGCGTGTCCGAGTCGTAGTCCTGCGTGGGGTGCAGCCAGCCCGGCCAGGCAAGCACGATCAGCACGCACATCAGCACCAACCCCAGCCCCCGGCCGAAGGTCCCGGCGAAGAGCCACATCGGCACACGCGACTCCGGGAGGCTCGCACGCACGAGGCGCTGGGTGAAGGAGTTCAGCTGCCCCGCCAGCAATGGGACACTCACGAGGGCAAAGAAGGGAATTGCCGAAACGGTTCGAAGCGAAAGCAGTGCAAAGGCGAGCCACAGTAGCAGATGGCCGAGACGTAATCGACCGACGCCAAGGCCGAGCACGAGCCCACCGCCCACGAACAGGATCAAATACGCGGCACCATTTACGTTCCTGCCATTGCGGGCCAGGTCCGAGTAATCACCGTCCAGAGGGCTCAGTAGAATCTGACGCTGGAATAAGGGCTCATTCGCCATCGCCGTGGAATGGGTGACCTCGATCGGCAACTGCCAGACGTGAAAGTGATGCGGGTTCACCATGCACGCGAGGAGGCCGATGAAGAGCGACTTCGCGAGCGTGCTCGTCGCCGGCGAGGCACCCAGCGGGGGATTGGGATCGTCGGATTCGTGGGCCTTTCGCCAGGTCTGAATGGCGGAGCCGACGAGCAGAGCGGCGATCACGAGAGGGCCGAGAAAGAACCACTCGTCCAGATTCGACCACAGGGCGAAGAGCACGCCGAGGAGCGCTGGCAGCTTCCAGGAACCCGCAGGGCTGGGGATTCGGAAAAGCAGGAACAACAGCAACGCCATGCAGACCATGGACGCGCTGATCGGCGAAAGAAGCATCTTCGGCGCCGCGGCCAGGAGTGCAAGAACGAGGACGAGCACCCAGGGCCACATCGATTGGCCGCGGCGGCGGATCGAGAGCAACAGGCCCGCGGCGCCGGCGAGCGAGAGCGCTTTGAGCACCACGAGTGCGACGCCACCCAGCCGCGAGTAGATCTGGTATTCCAGCAAATCGAAGAGCCATGCGGGGTTGGCCCAGTAACGACCGACCGTGGCGAAACTGAACGGATCGATGCCGAAGGCATACTGACCCTGGGCGAGCAAGCGGCCAACCGCAAGGTGCAGCCAGACGTCCGCATTCCGTGCGGCGAAGGAGGCGAGCAGGAACGCGAGAGCGATCGCGAGAACCGCGAGCAAGCCATCCGCAGGCGTATACCACCTCGGCCATTCCGACTCGGACGGAGTCGGCGGAGGGGCTTCGGCAACCGCGGATTCACTCAGGTTGTTCGTCGGGGGTGGCGGCGCATTCAGCTTCACGGCGTCCTCTCGATCGGCCGGCGTGAGGATCCGCGGCCATCGCACATTCTACGTAAGGCCCGAGTGATGTCTTTACGATCCCGGGTCGCCCGGAGATCGCGCCACCGGCGGTTGCAGCGTCGGATAGCGGTACGACGGCACCGCCGGCGGCCAATCCGGCCGATAACTGGGCAGCGGAGCACCGGGAACGTCCTTCAAGCCCGAGTTCGGTCGCAGAGCCCCGCCCACACCGATAGATTCTGGTTTTCGAGCGATCTTGTCCGAGAAGATTTCGAGATCCTTCGCGATTCGCTCCGCTCGGCCCATCACTCGCGCCAGTGAGAGTGCCGCGTCATTGAGGTTGTGGTAAAGCATCGGGTCACTGAAGAACTTGGTCAGGCTCCCGCCGCCCTGGCCGAGGCCGCCGGTGAGGGCTCGCAGTTCTTGCATGCTCTTCGCAAGCTGATCGAGTGTGAAATCAAGGTTCGCCACCATGCGGTCGGAGCGTTCGCCCAAAGGCTTCGTGAAGGCCCGCAGGTCATTCAGAATCCCCTCGGACTGGGTCACTCGTGCGTTCAGCGAGCGGACCGTCTTCTCGCCTTCATCCAACAACCCCCCGATCGCCACGGTGAGCCTGACGAGGTTGCCGCTGAGCGAGACAAGGTTCTTGGTGAGTTCCGAGAACTGCTTACGATTCTCGGGGGAAAGCACCTCGTTGACGCCGTCGAACATCTGCTTCGCGGAGTCAAGCGTCACCCTCGCGGACTTGATCGTGGCCGTCACTTCGGGTTCGTTGCGGCGGATCGCATCGCGTACGTCCTCCACGGCCGGTTGCAGCATTCGCAGGAACTGGCGGGCATCGCCGACGAGAGCGCGAAGATTCGTCGCATCCCGCTTCGCGCCGGGCGGCATCATCTGCGGCGGGATCGCACTCCCCGGAATCACAGGGGCCACGGCCACAAACGCGGCGCCGAGGTCCGGCTCTGGGCTGCCGATGAATTCCTGAATCTGCCGATTGGTCTTGCGAAGCTCTGGAAGGAATTCCCGGCCATCCTTCGCGAGATTCGTGAACTCCTCGACGGCTCGCTCGATCTTCGGTGCAAGGCGTTCGAGCTTCTCGAAAGTCGCCACCATGCGATCGAGCGATTGCTGCGTCGAAGGAAGAATCCCCTGGGCCTGGCTCATCAGGCTGCGAGCCGTGATCGGCGGCAGACCCGCAATGTCGCTGCCAGGTTCGTAAGTCCCGGCGATCGGCAACGGCTTCCCGTCATCGTCCACGCGAGGAAGGAAGTCGATCGTGGTGTCGCCACTGAGCAAGCCGCGGGCGATGATCGCGTCCTCATGGCGTCGAGGCTGATATTTCCTGTCGACGTCCGCACGCACGAAGACTTGGCCCGTCTCGGGGTCGAGATCGATGGCCGCGACCTCGCCGATGCGAACTCCCGACTTGCGGATCGGTGTTCCCACCGCGACGCCCGGTGCTTCCGAAAAGGTGAGCGTATACCGAGACTTGGCCGTGAAGAGCGACGGCGCGCCGCCGAACGCGACGACCAGCCCCGCCAGGATTCCCAGGGTCACGAGGACAAAGCCGCCGAGTTTCACCTTCACGCCACGGTCACTCATGATCGATCCTCCGCGAAACTCCGATTGAGGGGATTCCTTGCCACGACGCATCGCCGCAGGCAGCAGAATCCCTTACTCGTCTTCCTTCCCCGCGCTCATGCGATCGCGGGCCTCACCTTCCACAAACTGCCGGACTCGCGCATCCTCGGACGTCGCGAGCCCTGCGGGCGGGCCGTCGTAGATCACCTGGTTCTCGTCCGCGCCGAGGCGTGCCACGGGGAAGAGCATCACCACGCGATCCGCAACCTTCCGCACGGTGCGCATCTCGTGCGTCACCACCACGCTCGTGATCGGCCGACGACGTCGCGCCTTCAAGATCAACTCGTTGATCACGTCCGTCATGATCGGGTCAAGGCCTGTGGTCGGTTCGTCGTAAAGCATCACGTCCGGGTCGAGCGCGAGAGCGCGGGCCAGCCCCACGCGTTTTCGCATCCCTCCGGAGAGTTCCGCGGGCATCTTCGGCTCGACGGCCGCCGCGAGGCCGACTTCGCCCAGGCGTTCGTGGACGCGGCGATGAATGTCGTCCTCCGCATAACCCCCCTTGGCTCGCAGCCCGAAGGCGACATTGTCGAACACATTCAGGCTGTCAAACAACGCCGCCTGCTGGAACAGGAAACCGACGCGGAGACGCATGCGAGTGACCTCCGCCTCGGTCATTCCGCGAATCAGTCGGCGTTCAAAGAAAACCTCCCCCTCGGTGGGCTGCAACAAGTTGACGATGAGCTTCAGAAGTACAGTCTTGCCGCAACCGCTCTCGCCGATGATCGCGAGGGTCTCGTGAGCACGGATGTCGAGCGCGAGCTTCCGCAGCACCAACTGCTTGCCGAAGCGAATGCTTACGTCCGCGAGACGGATGATCGATGTCGTGTCCTCAGGCATTCGTCGTGGTCCTCACAGCATCTGCATCCCTTGCATGGGCCAGATCAGGTCGTGAATCGTGTTCGAGAAGAGCGCGAGGAAGAAATCCAGCACCAAGATCGCGACGAACGAGTACACGAACGCTTCCGTGGCGGCCCGGCCGACTCCTTCGGCGCCCGGCCGGCTGTGGAAACCGCGATGGCAGGCGATCAACGCCAGCACGCCTCCAAAGAGCACGGACTTCCCGATGCCCACGAAGATATCCCACGGTTGCAGGAACGTCTTGGAGTGCTGCCAGTAGTGGAAAGCATCGATCTTGAAGATCTGCAAGCAAACGAGAGAACTCCCCGCGAGCCCCATCAGATCCGCAATGACGCAGAGCAACGGAATCATCAGCACGCAGGCGAGGAATCGCGGCCCCACCAGATACTTCACCGGATCGACGCCAAGGCAGGCGAGCGCATCAATCTGCTCCGTGACACGCATCGTCGCGAGTTCCGCAGACATCGCCGAGCCGACCCGCCCGGAAAGCATCACGGCCGCAAGTACCGGGCCGAGTTCCTTCACGATGGAAAGATGGATGACAGCGCCAAGCGACGTCTCAAGACCCAGCGTGTGAAACTGGCTGTAAGTCTGCACGGCGAGGACCATGCCGATGAAGGCGCCAGTGATGGCGACAACGCCGACGGAACTGAGCCCAACCTGCAAGCAGATCGTCAGGAGTTCGATGGTGCGGAAGGATCGCCCGGTAACGCCGCGGGCGGCGCGAAGGGAGAAGAGTGTCCAGTCGCCGAGATTCTCGGCGGCGTTGCCGGCGCGTTCAAGGGCCGCCGCGAGGAGTGCCGATTCTCGGGGCTGTGCGGGTGACATGGATCCCACCGTCCTGGCCGGGGATAGGGGCGGATCGTGGTTCGGTCCGCCGCGCTGTTCTCCCGTATCGGATGGAGGGGGAAGGCGAAGTCGCTCAAAGCGTGGCCACGTCGCGAATCGGACGGCCGTGGCGCCATTCCGTCCACACGCGCCGCACGGGATCCCACGTCCAGCCGCTGAAGGACTCGCCGACATATCGAGCATTTTCGGGAGAACCCTCCTCGTGGATCGGATTCGTCGCCCACCGCGACCCGTTCCGGGCGGCCTCCTGCTGTCGCACCGTCGCCAGTTCGCCCTGGCCGAGCATGTACACCACGACGGCAAGCACCACAAGCATCACGCTCGGGGCGAATGGCAGAAAGTGGATGAGCCCAAGCCCCTGAAGCCCGAGCAGAATGGCGATGAGAGTCGCCACGCGAGCAGCGATCTCCGTGGCCCGAAGCCGGCCCAGCCGCGTGGAGAGCAACGCCCGGAACACCCGTCCGCCATCCATGGGGAATGCGGGAATCAGGTTGAAGAGCAGCAACCCGATGTTGATCCAGAACAACTGGACCATGAAGTCGTGGGCGAGCGACGCCCCCTTCACGGGAAACGCGAGGCTGCCCGCGGTCAACCCCAGGAAGAGGCCCGCCGCGATGGCGAGGTTCACCGCCGGCCCGGCCAGGGCCACGACGATTTCGTGCCAGGGGTTCCGCGGCATACCTTCAAGGCTCGCCACGCCGCCGATGGGGTAAAGCGTGATGTCCCGCGTGCGGATGCCGTAGGATCGCGCCGCCAGTGCATGCCCGACCTCGTGCAGGGCCACGCAGCCAAAGAGTGCGAAGACCACGGCCACATCAAACGCCGCTGCCTCGAGGCCACCGTTGGCGAAGCCGCTGAAGACGATCAGCAGCGGCAGGATCCAGAAGGTGCCGTGGACGTAGAAGTCGATGCCGAAGAACCGGCCGATTTTCGACGAGGATAGCATGATTGGCAAGGCTCCTTGAACAGAACGGGACGCTCGAAGCCCGGCATCTCGCTCCTGTTCCTTATTCGCTCCGATTCCGAATTCCTTGAAGATCCATCTTTACGAAGTTACCACGTTGGATACTCCGCAAACGTGCAGGGATTTCAAGAATCGCTGCGAATTTTAGAAGAAGAGCATGGCCACGATGTTGAAGTAAATGACGATGCCAAGGACATCGGAGAGTGTGGCAATGAATGGGCTGGACATCAGCGCGGGGTCGCCCCCGATCCACTTGATGAGCATGGGCAGCAACGCCCCGACGAGAGCACCGGTCACGCAGGTCCCCATCACGGAGAACGTGACGAGCCAGACCAGATGGGTGAAACGAGCCCCAGCGATGATCAGATCCGTTTCGACACTCAAGGGGGTCAAAAACCAGGTTCGCAGAATGGCAAGCAAGCCGAGCCCCGCCGCGAGGGCGAGGGCCATCAGCAATTCGCGTCGAAAGACCTTCACCCAATCGTGGAGCTGGATCTGCTGAAGCGCCAGGGCACGTGTGACCAGCGTGGCCGCCTGTGAACCAGAGTTGCCACCCACGGATAGACACAGCGGGATGAACACCAGCAGGAACGCGATCGATTTCATCTCGCCTTCGTAATGGGCCATCACGTTGATCGTGACCATCTGGAAGATAAAGAGGACCGCGAGCCACTTGAAGCGGTTGTACCAGACCGTCCAGAATTTCGCTTCGAGATAGTTCCCCTCGATCGGTCCGACCGCCGCCTGGCGTTGCAGCGATTCGGTGGCTTCTTCGGTCACCACGTCGAGCACATCGTCGTGCGTGACAATGCCCACGAGGCCGTACTTCTCATCCACGACGGGCACCGCGATGAAGTCGTACCGCTGGAAGATCTGCGTGACCTTTTCGAGACCGTCGTTGAAATGCAGGGCCACGAGCTCCGTATCCATGAGATCGCGCACCATGGCCTGCCTGGGAGCAAGGATGATGTCGCGAAGCGAGATGACACCGAGCAAACGGCGCGGGGCGGGTGAATTGTCCACGCGTCGCGTCGGTTCATCGAGCACGTAGACGTAATAAATCGTCTCGCGATCGGGAGCCTGCTGGCGGAGAAGTTCGATCGCTTCGGCGGTGCTCACCGTCGCGGGCAGCCAGGCGTAGTCGGTCGTCATCAGCGAGCCGACGGTGTTCTCGCCGTACTGCACAAGTGTGGCGATGTCCTTGCGGTCGGCTTCGTCGACGAGCCGGATCAGGGCTTCCACGACCCTTGGCGGCAATCGCCGAAGAAGATCTGCACGGTCATCGTGCGACATCTTGCCGATCAGTTGCCCCACCTGGGGCCGGGCGTTTTCGATCATCTCGATCTGGCGGGCGAGCGGGAGATACTCGAAAATCGCGGCCTGGGTGCTGATGCTGCTGGGGCTGATGACTTCCCAAATTTGCTCGGGAGTGTACTCGTCATCCAGGGCTTCGACGACGGTGGCCGGGTGAAGCGATTCGCAGAACGCGGACATCGCCTCGGCATTGTTCTCCTCGAGTAGGAGCTTCAATTCGGGGCCAAAGAGAGGGTGGGACATGCGAACCCTTCCGACAAAACTCGAGGCTCGGCCGATCGCGACTCTTGCTGCCTACGATTTCATCATGGGAACTCTCGCAGTTGACGCAAGTGATGTTCCCTCCGACGCGAAGCGTGGATCGCCAAGCTCGAGGGAATCGACCACGGTGAAGAGCGGCCTGGGAGAGGGTGATCCCTTGTCGCGAGGGGGGAATCGAATTAGGTTAACGGACTGTTGAGAACAACGTCCCGTTGAAGGAGATTCTGCATGGGTCGCAAGCGCCAAGGGCCGAGCAAGATGGACCTCCGCCGCGCCGCCGAGGCGGCCGAGGCTCGCGAACGCGAGGCGGGTGCCGAGGAGGAAGAGGAAACCACCGAAGAGGAAGAGTCTGAAGCGGAAGACGCCGAAGAAGTGGCGGATGTGGAAGCCGAGCCGGAAGCCGAGGGTGATCTCGAGAGTGACGGTGACGACGACGACGACGAGAAACCGAAGAAGAAGAAGGCCGCCAAGAAGCCTGTGAAGAAGAAGGTTGCCGCCCCGAAGAAGCCAACCACCCGTCGCGCACGAGTGCCGAAGGAAGTTCGTCTCAAGGCCGTGTGGGTCGTCTTCGATAACTCGAGTAAGCGAGTCGAAACTTTCCCCTTCAGCCAGAAAAAGGAAGCGGAAGAATTGCTGGCCCGGAAGACCGAGGAAAAGAAAACGACCTTCTACATCAACCTGGTGAAAGATCCTTACGAATAATCAATCTCTCACACCATTCGGAGTTCGCCGGCACCGCCTGGCTCAACTCTCTTGAAAACTCAAGCCCCCTGGTTTGAAACCAGGGGGCTTTTTCGTCGCTCCGTCACTGCTGTCGCTCACCTTGAATCCGTGCCCGTGACCGTCTTCTCACGGAGCAGTTCCTGCACGGCATCGAGCTTCCAACCGATGCCAAAGACATTGCTCAGCTTGAATTCCTGGCGCTCGGCTCCGGCTGTGCGAACAATGAGGTCGCCGGAACCGAAGCCGAGGATAATGTGGCGGAAGAGATCGTCACGCTGCTTCTCGAAGGTCATGCCCGTCGTATCGAAGTTCCGCACCGAATCCCCAATGTGCTCACAGATGCGAATCTGGCCAGGCGTGAAGGTGATGTAAGACCGTTGATCAATCAAGAAGACCGTGACGGCCCAGATGATGAACAGGGCCGTGGCGATGAAGAGATAGCCGGCCATGTTGACGTGGATGTGCAAGTTGTCGATCGCCTGGAAGATCACATCCCACACATTGAGCAGGCTGAAAACCAGGGCCATGACGATCAGCAGGATGATCACCAAAAACGACCAGAGCCCACGCATCGGCACGCTGGTGATCACAATGGTCAGCAGCAGAATGAACGCCCACATCGGGCCCATCCACGCTTTCTTGGAGATGCGAGTCCGGAAGGCGGCTTCGTTCCCGGAACGATTGGCGGCTTCGTCCAGCACGCGGTGATCGGAAGTGGCAGGCACGGTCAGAGTGTAGTTGAGAGAATCCCCCGCAGCCTGAGCGGGCGAGACCTTCGTGGTCACGGGGACAATCGCCATGCGATCGTCCTCGAGATACGTCCAGCCTGCGAGGGCGAAGCCGAACACCCAGATGGGCCACCAGTAAAACAGAGGCGAGTGCCCGACAAGTCTGATCTCACGGCGTGGAGCCCGGGCGACGGGATTGGGCATGGGTGTAGCGCTCGACATGGATTGGCTCGGAGGGTTAAGGAAAATTCCACCAGGCCCAACGCCTGGCATGGGAGTTCATTCGTTTCCGCCACGCGATTCTTGCGCCGATCCAGCACCGATGCAAGAGTCTGTCGACGGGTTCAATCGACAATCACTGTCGCTCGCCCGGACCGTTCTCGAACGGAACCACACGGGTCGCGATGCGAAACGACTGATGGCAGCGGTTGCAAGCATGGCCCAGGTCGACCACTCCCGCTTTCGCCTTGGGATAGTCCCGCACCGTGGCGGCGAGTGCCAGTTTGCCGGCGGAATCGCGAAGGTCCGCCGCTCGACTCAGCCAAAGATCCTGAGCATCCCGGCTGGCTCGCGGCGGGCGAAGCATCAGGAGATTCGCGGTCTCCGCGATCAGGAGGGCCTGCCCTCTTGCGAAGATCCACGCCTCCGCGTCTTTCGGAGCTTCCACGAGGATCCGACCCAGCCCCTGAAAGTTCGGTCTCGCCAGCCCTTCCATCAGCAACTTCGTCTCGGCGATCGGCTCGGGCTTCGGTGGCACCAGCATGATTCGGATCGGCGCCTGCGAATACGCCCCGCTCCCGGCGAACGCGGCCATTACGATCAGCGTCATCAGAAAGATCCGCCGAACTCGATCCATGACGATTCCCCTCAGCCAGTCGGCAGCGCAGGGCTTTCGATTTGGAGCTCGCCATCCACCACATGCACGATGTAGCTGCCAGTTCGGATCCGCGGATTATCCACCCACGCCCCATCGCAGAGGCGGAACTGCCAGTAATGCCAGGGGCAGGTGACCACGCCATTCTCGACGAATCCACCCGAGAGCGACGCCGCCATGTGCGGGCAGAGATCGTCGATCGCGTGGAACGTTCCCTCCACATTAAACACTGCGACATCCTTGCCGCGGACGTCCACGACAATCACGCCGCCTACGGGCACATTCGCGGCCGGCCCTGCCAAGACTCGCTCCGCCACGGTGGGTCTCCTTACGGTTCCGCAGGTCGTATTGTACAAATGTGACGTTCACCGCGAGTCCCGTTTCCGAGAACGAGTCATGCTCGAAGTGGAAGTGAAGTACCGATCGCCGGACCGCGACGCTCTGAAACGGATCCTCACAACCTGGGGTGGATCTCCCAAGGAAACCCGCATCGAGGAAGATCATTACTTCAACGCTCCGGACCGAGATTTTCGCACCACGGACGAGGCCTTTCGGCTACGCCGGATCGGCCCCAGGAATGTCCTGACGTACAAGGGACCCAAGCAGGACACGGCCACGAAGACGCGCACCGAGATCGAAGTTCCGCTCGCGGATGGCGACGCGACGGCCACGAAAACTCGGGAGATGTTGACGGCCCTGGGGTATCGCCATGTCACGGTTGTCCGCAAGCTTCGCGAGGTCTGGCGCTTCACGCGAGACGGCTTCACGGCCGAGGCCTGCTTTGATGACGTGGATCAGGTCGGTGCGTTCGTCGAACTGGAAATTCAGGCGGAATCGACAGACTTCGAGCGAGCGAAAGCCGCCGTGCTGGCTGCGGCGGAAGAGCTGGGCCTCACCGAGATGGAGCGGCGATCCTATCTCACGATGTTCCTGGCGAAGGCCGGTGAACGATGACACTCCCGCTAGCGTCAACGATCGTTGGGGTTCGCGAAGCGGTGGCGAAGGCTCAAGCCGCGGGCCTGCGGATCGGATTTGTACCGACGATGGGTGCCTTGCACGAAGGGCATGCGGCCCTGATCCGTGCGGCCAAGGCGGATGCCGGATTCGTCGTCGTGTCGATCTTCGTGAATCCCACGCAGTTTGGGCCGAAGGAGGACTTCTCGCGTTATCCTCGCACCCTCGACGCGGACTGTGCACTCAGCCAGGCCGCCGGAGCTGACCTTGTCTTCGCTCCAAGCGTGGAAGAGATGTATCCCAAAGGCTCATCGACCTTCGTGGAAGTCCCCGGCCTGCAAGACACACTCTGCGATGCCTACCGGCCCGGCCACTTTCGCGGCGTCTGCACTGTGGTCTTGAAGCTATTCCAGATTGTGCGGCCAGATGTGGCAGTGTTCGGTGCCAAGGATTTCCAGCAATCCCGGATCATCCAGCGAATGGTGAGTGATCTCAACCTTCCGCTCACGATCCACGTCGAGCCCACCGCTCGCGAAGCCGATGGCCTCGCACGGAGTTCGCGGAATCGTTATCTCTCGCCGGCTGAGCGTGCTGCGGCCCCCGCGATTTACCAGGCGTTGACCGCGTTGCGTGAGGAAGTGAAGCGTGGCTCAAAGAATGTGCAGGCACTCGAAAGAGAACTGAGCCATCGTCTCGCCAAGATTCCCGATTCTCGCGTCGACTACGCCCGTATCGTGGATGCGAATTTTCTCTCGACGATCGACTCCATCTCGGGCCCGGCGGTCGCGGCCGTCGCATTGTTCCTGGGAACCACGCGACTCATCGATAACATCGAACTCGAACCCTCGTGATCCGAGCGCTTCGCACATCAGTTTCCGGTCGTGGGTTGATTCGGATCGCCAGTCATGGGCTTCGGGTCCGGCTTCTTCACCTGGATGATCGTGATATCGAAGGTAAGTTGCTTGACGGTGTTCATGAAGTCGTCCCATTGAGTGCCAAGCGTCTTAACCGCCGTGGGATCAAGCGACTGCCCATCCTCCTTCAACAGCTTGAACGCCCGGCCGAACGCGAGCAGCAGCGTGGCAGGGTCAAGTGGAAAATCGTGAGGCAGACGTTCCAGTTCCTGGCCGAACTGACGCAATTCGGCGGGTTTCTCATGCACGAGGAAGTAAAGCAGCGACCATGACGTCGCTTCAGCCTTTTGGGTGAGTTTCTCCTTCAACAAGGCACGAGCCTTGGCAGGGTCCAGCTTCGCTTCGATCTCCTTCCCCTTACCCGGCCCGCGACGCGCATCGGGGTCTACACCCGAGGCGATCGCCGTGAAGTACTCATCGGCGAGCACCTTCGTCAATCGGGACGCCGGGTCCGTGTCGAGTTCGCCGGCTTCGAGCAGGTCGCGATACGACTTGAGCAAAGCGAAGTGGGGAGCCCCGATTCCGCGGTTGATCGGGAAGGTCATTCGCGGAGTTGCGGTCTCTCGCTCGCTGTAAACGGGAAGCCGGGCACGCTCATAAACGCTTCCATAGCCATGCTCCAGCCAACGCGGCAGAGGCACATATTTGGGGAACGATCCGATCGCATAGAGAATCTGTCGCGACCCTTCCCGACTGATCGCGGCCGATTCTGCATCGTCCTGAGCCACACGATCAACCAGAGCGAGTGTCGTCAGTCTCGCGACCGTCTCGGGAATGACCTGATCCCTGATCGGCGGTCCGTTGCCCTTCACCAGCTCGGCGGCGGTCTTGCCCTGATCGTAGATGGGCCGCACCATCCGCTCGAAGGCCTGACCCACGGGATCCATCGTGCTCGGCGACAGCACGAGAACATCATGCTCGGCCGAGAAGAAGCTATCCGTGGAAATCGAGCGACCCTCCAGAGCCCGATAAAGCTGCGAGACATCGCGAGAGCGGGGCGCCAGGATCACCACCATCGGCTTGCTCGGCACCTTCAGCGCTTCGCCTCGAAGGGCATGCCAGAGGTAGAAGTTCTTGAAGTTCTGCTCGAGTTTCTTCAGCCGGCGTGTGACTTCCTCACCCGGAACATCCCAGTAAATCAGAGCATAGTGCATGTACTTCTGGACGTTCGCATTGGCGGCGAGCGTGGTCAGCTGATCCCGCCAGCGATCCGCGTCCGAAGGCAGCGGCGCGGGGGCCTTCAACTTGGGGGCGATTTCCGCATAGGCTTTCGCAAAACGCTGGACCTTCGGTGAAAGGCTTACGGTCTTCCCCTGGGCCAACGCGAAGAGCTTTTCACAGTAGGCCTCCGCCTCGGTCGACATCTCGGCTGCAAGGGCTTCCAGGCTGATTTCGAGTAATTCGTCCGGGCTCTTCTTCTTCACTTCCCAGGCGTCGAAGCGATCGCGAATCTCCCGATCCCTGGAGGGCCGGGCCACCGGATGAAGGAAAATGGAAGTGCCATCCGTGAAAAGAAACGTCGTGCCGGAGGGGACCGCGAACTTGTGGCGGATGACATTCCAGTAAGGATTGGACAGAGGATTCTGCGATTTCGTCAGGTCGAAGACACGCTTGTCATCAAACTTGCCGATCACGGGCACCATGACAACCACCGACCGAGCCGGATCCCCCCGGGGCGGCGACTCCTGTGCGGGAGGCAGGCTACCCTCGACCGCCGGTGTCTCGGGAGGCGACGCCGGCGCCGTTCCGGCTGGAGCGCCCGGGTCGCTGGGAGCAGCATCGATAACCACACGAATGATGATCACATTCGCGAGAGCGACGGGGCTGACAAGGGCCAGCAACACCGCCGTGAAGACGAACCGCGACATGGGAGAACTCCGAAGGTTCGACCTTATTTCTGGAAGCGGGCCAGTGAGGAATTGCCATCGCCTCGAATCAGCAGCCCGCTGTAACCCGGGCTTTTGCGAATCTCCTGACGCGCTGCAATCAACTTCTGAAGGTTCATGCTGGTACGCCCGGCCGCGCCACTCTGTTCAAGCGGAATCAGCACAGCGTCAGCCGCCTCTGCAATCGCGTTGACCGACTGCGGGGAACGATTCGCAGGGACCGACGAATTCGCGACCAGGGTTTTCCAGCCTGCCAGGGCCGCGCGAAGTCGTGAGGCGAAAATCTTCCATGGCGTGGTCTTTACCTGGGAATCCAGGTTCGGATTGTTCAGCGTGCTCGCGAAAGTGAGAATCCCCGTGGCCACGGCATCAGCCGCCGCATCCATCATCAGAGTGTTCCCCGGTTGCATGCCGCAGAGCCCAATCGCAGCCTCGGCCACATCCATCGGGCCCGGAGCCGGTGTTATCGTGGGGTCCGACATGGCAATTCGTGCCAGCGTGTAAGCCGGTTGAATCGTCCCGTTCGCACCGTCGTCGATAACGGCGATCCGCACTCGCGCCAACGCCCGAATCGCCTGACGGCGGATGAAGGAAACCACTGCACCGAGTTCCGCCGACGGCTGTTTCGGGTCCACGCCCTGCGGGAAGGGGACAAACTTCGTCGGATCGAAAATGTTGGCTTCGAGCACCTTCACCAAGGCGATGAGATCCGTGGTCTTGAGAGTGTGATCGAGCGGCGTGCTTCCCGCAAGTTTCTGGATGTCATAAGCCGCGAGGAGAGCCTCCGCCGCCTTGAAGGCGTAATACTTCACCTCCGCAGGCGTGTTCGCATTCGCGAGCAGATCCGTGATCAGCGGGGCGAAAGCGGGTGCCCCGGACGCAGCCCCGACCGCCATGAGCCTCGCCGCGTTCAGTCGCACAATGGGGGATACGGGTTGCGACTCGATTGTCGGCTTGAAGGTTTTCACGAAGGAATCGCCGTACGCCTTGATGTAATCCGCCTGATGGATCGTGAATCGCTGTCCGGGAACAGGGATTAGCACCCGGCTCGCGAACTGGTTGAGCATGTTCTCCATCGGCAGAATGGGCGTGGCGAACTCCTTGGCGGCACTGAACATCTCTTGATGCTGAAGCTTGTCGCTGAAGTAAGCCATGAAGTCGTCGAGTGTTTTTCGGTATGACGGTTTGAATTCCGTCTCCCCCTTTTTCATCTCGTTGACTTCGGTATCGAGCTTGGGTGTCAGCTTGATGTCATCGAGTTTCTGCTGACCCCGCGCCAAGGGGAGCGGAAAGGCGAGCCCCAATGCCAGGAGGACTGTCCAGGACACACATCGCTTCAGGAACATCGCAACTCCAAAGTGGAGGATCACGACGGGAACCACTCAGTCAAATAACAATCGAGGGATATGACCGTTTGCATCCGTTTTCCGTGGAACCCACGAAAGCTCCTGTTCTGAACGTAACGGGAAGTGGCTAGGGAATCAAGGGTTGCTGGAGTGTGCGTGGCCGCCGAAGGCCATCCAGGGGATGAGGTATGAGCTTTCGTGAGCCTCGCGTGCCAATCGTGGATTGCCGAAGTGTGTGAAAGCGAGTAAACCAAGTGAGTCGAAGTTCGGGCCGTAGCGCAGCTTGGCTAGCGCGCTTGCTTGGGGTGCAAGAGGTCGTGGGTTCAAATCCCGCCGGCCCGACTGACGGAAACCCCTCGGCGGAAGGCACTTACGCTTCCGCCGAGGGAGCCCCAAAACAGAAGTGGGCAGAGTTTCGGGCAGAGTTTCTGCCCGAAACATGCGGCGATCAGGCAGAGAACGCGAAAACCCCTCCCCCGCTGCAAACGAGGGAGGGGCCAAAGAGTAGACCTTCCGGCCTACCCGTGGATCAACGGGAGGACTACTCATGCGTCGGCCGGAGCCTTGGTATCGCGCCTCCAAGAGTGCGTGGTTCGTTCAGTTCGGTAGCCAACAAGTCCGCCTGGCCAAGGGGCCCAAAGACGAAACCGAGAAGGAAGCCTTCGAGGCATACTTCAAGCTGATGGCCCACCGCCCCGAAGGGCTGCCATCGGCTGACAATCTGTTCACCGCCCTGCTGTGTGACCTGTTCCTGGAGCACAGCCAGAAGCACCACGAGCCGTGTACCTACACCCTCTACAAACACTTCCTTCAGCCGTTCTGCAAGGACCACGGCCGTCTGCCCGCGAAGGACATCAAGCCGTTCCACGTCACCCGCTGGCTCGACCAGCACCCAACCTGGAAGGCATCTCGCCGCCATGCTGCCCTGGCCGTGAAGCGGGTGTTCACCTGGGCCGACAAGCAGGGCCTGCTCGCCCCGTCCCCGCTCCGGTCGCTCGAAGTCGAGCCGAACAACCGCCGCACCCGGGTGCTGACGGCGGACGAGCGGGCCGAGATCCTCGGAGCGACCCGCGACGAAGAATTCCGCGAGTTCATCACCGCGATGATCGACACCGGGTGCCGCCCGGGGGAGGTGTCGAAGGTGACTGCCGCCCAGGTCAACCTCGACCTCGGGGTGTGGATCTTCGAGAAGCACAAGACGGCCAAAAAGACCGGGAAGCCCCGCGTGATCTACCTCACCGCGGCGATGGTCGAACTCAGCCGCAAGCTGATTGCCAAGTACCCAGAGGGACCGCTGTTCCGGGGACCGCGGGGGGCCAAGCCGTTCACCAAGAACGGCGTCCGGTGCCGCTTCCGCCGACTGCGGGAAAAGCTCCCCCACCTGAAGCACTTCGTCGCCTACAACTACCGTGCGACATTCGCCACGAATGCGCTGGAGAACGGTGTGGGCATCGCACAAGTCGCGGAGTTGCTCGGCCATGCCGACACCACAATGGTGTCAAAACACTACTCGATGCTGTCCGAGCGGGTGCAGCACCTGCGCGAGATGGCCACGAAGGCTGCGGCCGGTTAGCCGAGGGTGATGTGCTTCAGGGCGAGGGGGCCTGGCCGGTGCCGCCCTTCGCCCTTGCACTGCTCCCGGTAGCGTTCCGCCTCGGTCTCCTCGATGCGGATGCAGCCCCGCTTGCCCGGCCGCCCATGCCGGGTGTGGGCGATGACCCCGGCGTCGCACAGCGCATACACCAGTGACGGCGAGATCCCCAGCCGAGACGCGAGCTCCTTGACGGTCAACACCAATCACCTCCGTTCCATAGACCACGGATAGTCCAGCAGGACACGTCGCATTCTTGAACGGCGTGCCGCCACTCAATTGACTCCGACATCCCACTCGGCCCGGACCGGCACCCGCGGGTCTGGGTGGGCTTCGGCAGGCGGCTGCAACTTCGCCGGAGCGGCCTCGGTGCCCGGCATCCGCCCGTCGCCTCCCAGAATTGCTGTGGCGTCTGCCGGGAAGCGGATCGCCCCGCGGTCGGTGCCCAGCCGAACGTGAGGCAGTTTCTTGGTCGAACACATCGCATACACCGTTGCAGCCGAGACTGCGAATGGCCACTGCGTACCACGTGCCCAGTAACGCTTCTGCACTTCGAGCCCCCAATCCCACCAACCTGGCCACCCAACTTGAAAAAGGTAGAAACTGTGATATCGGTATCATACGACCGACATCGAGGCTATGATAACCGATATTGAAGATATTTCGAGGGGGAAAAATGGGCCGGCGCAGAATCTCGAAGCCACCTGACAACACTCCGTCACTCTGCCAACGGTTCGAGTGGCTCTTACGAGCGGATTTCTCGAACTCGATCAAGGTCATGGCTGACGCGATCGGTGCATCTCATGCCGCGCTGTCTCGTGTCATCAACCACGGCCAGATGCCCAGCGCGGAGATGATTGTGGGGTTGGTCGGACTGGGACGAGTAGACCCCGCTTGGCTTTTGTGCGCGGATGATGCCCAGAGCGAGAGCCGCATTTCGAGCATGCACGGGTATTTCCCAGTCTCAACGAGCCTGTTGACGGGTCCACCGAGTGAAACGCCGGAGCTTCTTGAGCCGCTGAGCCTGCCCACCGCCACTCCGTTCTTGATCGGCGACGGCTACTGGTATCGCGTCCCCGCGGGTTCGCCCCTGGCTGGCCGGGAAGCAGAGAAGGTGGCTCCAGGTGAC
>Ga0105048_10005350_pt1 | contig 20760 bp, 18 predicted proteins | sample MAT05_FD_78382 | JGI IMG/M metagenome (GOLD analysis project Ga0105048, IMG submission 78382) | Freshwater microbial communities from Lake Fryxell liftoff mats and glacier meltwater in Antarctica - MAT-05 | ecosystem: Environmental > Aquatic > Freshwater > Ice > Liftoff microbial mat | place...
CCGAACAGTCTGTTTTGCGTCGTAACCGCCCGATGTCTTCACGTAAGTCGTTGATATTCGAGCTGAACGTTTCCGGTTCCAGACTTTTTGCGCTCGCATCTAATTAGTGATTAGTTGCGCCACCGCCCGGAGAACTAATCACTAATTACTCATCACTCCACGAGCGGTCTCTGCAACACGATGCCGTCACTTTCTCCGTGAGTGTGAGAAATGCGGACTAGGCGCCGCTTAGCCGCCCGCACGCTTGGGCCGTCCACCCATTGCGGCGGGATCATGATTTGGCGGGGCACGTCGGGGACGCCGTGTTCGTGCTGGGAGAGCTGGGTGACGATGAGATCCACGGCGGCGGCGGCGAGGTGGTCGCGGCGCTGATAGATGCCGGCGTAGCCTTTCATCCTCGGCGTCCAGTCATGCACGACGAAGCCGATGTCCTCGGGCACGCGGAGGCCGAGGCGCTTCAGCCAGTCGGGGACGTGGGTGTCGAAGGTGATGAGCGCGTCCGGCTGGTGCGTGCGCATCCATTTTGCAAAAGCGTCGTAGCCGTGGCTGATGTCGTTGTGCGGGAGCAGCAGGAGCGGCACGCGATCCTCGGGCGGCAGGCTTTGCTGGAAATGGAAGAGGCCGCCGCTGTAGCCAAATTGCGAGCGGTTCACGATCCAGTTCGTCACCGCCACGCCGATGCGCCGGTAGCCGCGGGCGGTTAGTTCGTCGGTCGCGGTCTGGATGCCGAGCGTCATGTTTCCCGCGGTCATGTGCAGCGCGGGCTCGCGCATGGCGTAGCCGAAAGTCACGGCGGCGAAAGGCGAGTAGTCGAGCTTGCTGCACGGGAGCTGCGTGCTTTGCGGTGAGACGATCACGCCCTCGATGCCGCGCGCGTGCAGGATCTTTTGCAGGCGCTTCGGCGTGAGGCCGTCCTTGCCGAGCCAGAACTCCTCGACGCCATAGCCGTGCCCATGCGCGCGGCTGCGGATGGGCTCGATGGGCACATACTGATACGAGGGGCCGAGCAAATCATCCTGCGGCACATGCTCGCGGATCACCGCGATGATCGCCCGCACGCGCACCTGCTTCCGGCCGCGCACGACTTGCATCATGCGCGCGAGGTGCGGGTCCGGCTGGTAGTTCAGCCGCTTCGCTTCGGCGAGCACGCGTGCCCGCGTCGCATCCGTCACTTTGGGCGAGCCGCGCAGCACGCGGGAGACAGTCATCAAAGACACGCCGGACCCGCGGGCGATGTCTTTGAGGGTGGGTGCGGGTTGGCTCACGCGTGTTAATATAACACGCGGCGGCGCTGTTCCAAGGCTGGAAGACAGGTTAGGAACGGATCCATGAAAACCGCCCTCACTTTCCTCGCCGTGCTGCTCGTTGCCCTGGTCCAAGCTGCCCGGCCTGAAACCGCTGCCGCCGCGATTCATCGCACATGGCAGGGAATCCCCGGACTCGAACGCACGGCGAAGGGGCGCGTGTTTTCATCGTGGTTCAGCGGCGGGGCAAAGGAGCCTGCGCCGGAAAACACGGTGCTGCTTTGCCACAGTGACGATGGCGGCAGGACTTTCACCGAGCCGCAGCCGATGGCTTTTCCGAAGGCCGGCACGCGCTGTTTTGATCCCACGCTATGGATCGATCCGCCGGGACGACTTTGGTACATTTTCAACCGCGGCAACAAGGACACTGCGCAGCACGACGTGTGGGCGCGCATCTGCGATGTCCCCGATGCCGCGGTCCCGGTGTTTGGCCCCGAGTTTCGCGTCGGCTACGACGCGCCGTATGCCTTCCGCATGAACAAGCCGACGGTGCTGTCCACCGGCGAGTGGATCATGCCGGTGACGCACGCGACGGAGCCGGTCCACGACTGGTTCGCGGGGCCAAAGCAGCTCCAAGGCGTCGGCATTTCCACGGATGAAGGCAAGACGTGGAAGCTGCACGGTGCGCTGAAGGCGCCGAGTTGGGCGCTGGAATGCATGATCACCGAGCTGCGCGATGGACGCCTCTGGCTGCTCACGCGCACCGGCGGCGGCGTGCTTTGGGAAAGTCATTCTTCCGACAAAGGCCGCACCTGGACCGAGGCCAAGGCCAGCGCGATTGCGAATCCCGGCTCGCGCTTTTTCATCCGCCGGCTCGCCTCCGGAAATCTGCTGCTGGTGAACCACTACAAGTTCACCGGCCGCAGCCACCTCACGGCGCAACTTTCCACCGATGACGGTGCGACGTGGAGCGACGGGCTGCTGCTCGATGAGCGCAAGAACGTCTCCTACCCCGATGGCGTGCAGGACAAGGACGGCCTCATCTGGATCACCTGCGACCGCGACCGCGGCGGCGACGGCGAGATCCTGCTGGCGAAGTTCCGCGAGGAGGATGTGGCCGCCGGGAAAAATGTCTCAGGCGCGGTGACGCTGAAGCAGGTCATCAACAAACTCGACAAGGCCGAACTCGTGCCAGCCGGGTGGAACCCGGCACTCGCGGGCGACGAGGTGATGGCGCGGCTGGCAAATGCCTCTGCGCCGCAGGTGAAAGGCGCGCATGATGCGGAGTTCGTCTGCGTGGGTGAACGGACTTACGTCGTGGCGGAGGCGAATGATGTGAAGGCGGGTGAGAGCGCGGGGTGGCCGTTCATCTACGCCACGATGTCGGTCGTGAATCTGAAGACACTCGCGTTGGAGAAGGTGATTGATTTTGCGAAGGGCGAGCAGCGGTTTGAAAATGAGACGCTGCCGGTGGGCGCGTGCTTTGTGCCGCGGATCATCCAGAAGGACGCGGGCACGCTTCGCTGCTATTTCACCAGCGAAGCTCCGGGGAAGCGCCAGTCGCAGATGTGGTATCGCGACTTTGATCTGAAGTCGGGTGAGTTTGCAGCGACGATCCACAGGGCGAAGCTCAAGACGGCGGCGGGCACCTTCGACATGCAGCCGCAGTATTTTCATGCGGATGCAGCGGCGCCGGGCTTCACGAAGCCAGCGGTGGATTCGTCGTTCTTCATCTTCGATTCGTTCAAACGTTTCGACGGCCGCACGTATGTCGCCTTGAATAATTTTTCCGGCAAACAGAACGCCCTCGCGCTTGTGCATGATGACCTCGCGACTTTTGAAGTCATCGGCCACTTCAACGAGCCGCAGTCGGAGCAACTCAGCGAGTCCGCCGTGAACCGTCTGCCCGATGGCACCTGGATGGCGATCTGCCGCAATGACAAGGGCAACTACCACTTCACCACGAGCGCCGATGGCAAGACGTGGAGCGTCGGCAAGCCGCTGCCTTTCGTCCCGAATGGCGCAAACTCGAAGCCGACTTTCGACAAGTTCGGCGGCGTCTTTTACCTCGGCTGGCAGGAGGCGACGCGCATCCAGGGCGTGAGCCGCAGCGTGTTCAATGTGGACATCTCGCGCGACGGCAAATCGTGGGAGCGCAAATATCGCTTCGAGTCACCGCAGTCATTCCAATATCCGACCTTCCACGAGCACGAGGGCGTCGTGTGGCTCGCGGTGACGCAGGGCGACAAGGATGCGAGCCGCAAGGAGCGCATCATGTTTGGCAGGCTGGAGGACGTGGGGCAGTTCGCATCGCAGGCAGGCAAGACACGCAAGCCGCTGCCGCCGCCACTGGCTCCGCCGCCACAGGAGCAAGCGGCGGTGTTGAAGAAAGGCGTGAAGCTTTTCACGGATCGCGAGTACGCGATCGACGAGATGCCGGAAGCGGTGCGCGACCTGCCGTTCCTTCGCACGAGCATCGAGAAGACCGACGTGGAAGTTACCAAGCAGGGGACGCTTTTCGCGCTGACGCCGACGATTCGCCCGAAGGCAGCGAGTCAGGAGAACGCGCTGAAGCAGGCGGGCTTCACGAAGGTCGAGGTGCCGGAGGTTCAGCTTTTCCCCGGCGAGATCAATCGCGTGAGCCTTTTCCGCAAGGAGGTGAAGCGCGGCGAGCGGCTGAAGTTCAAGAAGATGGTGCTGCTCATCATGCAGGGCGGCACGCGGGCGGGGTCGTTCGATCCGGACGCGCCGGTGGTGCTCATAAATCCCGGCGCGGAGTTTCAGGACGATGCGCGGCCGGGCGCGATGATCATCGGCATGGACCGCACGCCGAAGGGGCGCATCTGGGGCTGCTGGACGGGCACGGGCGACAAGAAGGACGGTTACTTCCTGCTCGCGACGAGCGACGATGACGGCGCGGCGTGGTCGAAGCCGCGCCTCGCGGTGGGCGCGGTCACGACGGCGGGCCAGCGACTGAGCGGTGCGCTCGTCGGCAACTTGTGGACGGATCCGCACGGACGTTTGTGGTTGGTTTTTGATCAGCGGCTCGGCGATCCGGAGGGACGCATCACGAACTGGTTCATCCGCTGCGACAACCCCGACGCGGACGAGCCCGAGTGGTCCGAGCCGGTGCGTTTTTCCGAAGGCTGCACGCTGAACAAGCCGACTGTGCTCAAGAATGGCGACTGGCTGCTGCCGGTTTCCGACTGGCACAAAAAAACGGCGCGCGTGTTTGCCTCCACCGACGAAGGCCGCTCTTGGAAGGAGCGCGGCAGCCTGAAGTTTCCCGAATGGGAATTCGACGAGCACATGATGATCGAGCTGCGCGACGGCCGCCTGTGGATGCTCGCGCGGACGCATGGCATTCCGCACGAGAGTTTCTCGATCGACAAGGGCGCGACGTGGAGCGAGCCGAAGCCGTCCGCTATTCAAAATGTGAACGCGCGCTTTTTCATCCGGCGTCTCGCATCCGGCAGACTGCTTCTCGTGAAAAACGGGCCGACCGACCAGCGCCTCACGAAGCGCTCGCACCTGTCGGCATTTCTCTCCGACGACGACGGCAAGACGTGGAAGGGCGGGCTGCTGCTGGATGAGCGAAACGGGGTCTCATATCCCGACGGCTTCGAGTCGCCGGACGGCCTCATCCACATTCTCTATGACTGGAACCGCCACACCGACGGGGAGATCCTGCTGGCGAAATTTCGCGAGGAGGACGTGCTCGCGGGCAAGGTGGTGTCGAAGGATGCGAAGCTTCAGATGCTCGCGAACAAGGCCACCGGGCCGAAGCCCGAACGTCTCTACAACGGCATCGAGCTGCCGCTCCCGTGGCCGCCGCCGCATCGCAGCCCAAATTCCGCCGAGCCGATGCCGGTGCCGTATTTGCTGCATGCGCCGAAGACGATCCCGATTGATGTCGGGCGGCAGCTCTTCGTGGACACTTTTCTTATCGAGAGCACGACGCTGAAGCGCACTTTTCACACGGCAAAAAAGTTCGAGGGCAATCCCGTCTTCAAAGCGGAGACGGAGCGCGAACTCGCCGCATCGAGCATCGGCGAACGCGGGCAGGAAGCGGTCTGCTATCTCGGTCATGGCGGCGTATTTTTCGATCCCGTGGCAAAGGCTTTCCAAATGTTTTACACGGCGGGATGGCGTGGGCCTCTTGCTCTCGGGACGAGCCCGGATCTGAGGCGCTGGACGCGGCCGAATCTCGGCATTCTCGAAGACAATCTGATCCTCGCCAAAGGCAGTGCCGCCGGTGGCGACAACAGCGTGTGGCTCGATCTTGCCTCGAAGGATGCGCGCATCAAATTCCTCACCGACCGCGGGCGCGCCGGGCACGAATTGCAAACCTCCGCCAATGGCCGCGATTGGTCGCAGCCCGCGCAGACCGGCACAGCCGGCGACTACTGCTCCATCTTCCACAACCCATTCCGCAATGTCTGGTGCTACAGCATCAGGCAGGGTGGCCCGCGCGGACGCTCCCGCCGGTATCACGAGGACGCTGACTTTCTGGCAGGTGCCGATTGGTCGAAGTCCGTCCATTGGTGCAATGCGGACAAGCTCGACGAACCCGATCCAGCGGTCGGCGATGCACCTCAGCTCTACAGCCTCAGCGCCGTGGCTTATGAAAGCATCATGCTCGGCGAATTTCAGATCCTGCTCGGGCCGGACAACAAAATTTGCGATGCGGGCAAGTTTCCGAAGACCACCGAACTCAAGCTCGGCTTCAGCCGCGACGGCTTCCATTGGGATCGCCCGGATCGCCGTCCCTTCATCGCTGCCACGCGCCGCGAAGGCGATTGGGATCGCGGCTATCTTCACGGGACGACGGGCGTCTGCGTCGTGATGGATGATCAACTCTGGTTCCCCTACTGCGCCTACTCCGGCATCGCGCCGGGCGGCACGCGCGGCATGTACACCGGCGGCAGCATCGGCTTCGCCACGCTGCGCCGCGACGGCTTTGCCTCGATGGATGCGGGGGAAAAGCCCGGCATGCTCACGACGCGACCCGTGACTTTCAAAGGCAGCCATCTCTTCGTGAATGTGAACGCGCCGAAGGGCGAACTGCGCGTCGAGGCGATCGATGCGTCCGGCAATGTGCTCGCGACTTCGCAACCGATCAGCGCCGACAAAACCAAGCAGCGCATCGAGTGGCAGAGCGGCTTCGACCTCGCCCGGTTGATCGGCAGACCCCTGCGCTTCCGTTTTCATCTCACGAATGGCCAGCTCTACGCATTCTGGGTGAGCACGAGCGAAAGCGGCGCGAGCAACGGCTACGTCGCTGCCGGCGGACCGGACTTCGCGGGTGTGCGTGACACGGTGAAATAATCACGCCACATCCCCGCCATGCACCGCTTCCTCGCCTGGTTCACGAATCTCTATCCCGTCTGGCTCCTCGGCACGGCGGCGCTCGCGTTCGTTGTACCGCAGGCGCTGCTGTGGTTTTCTGGGCAGTGGATCCTCTGGGCGCTGAGCGTCGCGATGCTCGGCATGGGATTCACGCTGAGCATCGGCGATTTCCGCGGCATCTTGAAAATGCCCGGCGCGGTCGCGCTCGGCTTCGGCGCGCAGTACACGCTCATGCCGCTCATCGGCTGGTTCATCGCGTGGGCGCTCAAGCTGGAGCCGGGCTTCGCTGCCGGCATCATCCTCGTCGCGAGCTGCCCGGGCGGCATGGCGTCGAATATGATCACCTTTCTCGCCGGGGCAAATGTGGCGCTCTCGGTCGTGCTCACCATGGCGTCCACGCTGCTCGCGTTCATTTTCACGCCGCTCTGGACGAGCACACTCGCGGGCCAGTACGTGCCGGTGGATGCGTGGGGCCTCTGCAAATCCACGCTGCAAGCCGTCGTCGCACCCGTGGTGATCGGCGTGCTGTGCAACTGGCGCTTCCCGAAGACCGTCGCAAAAATCACGGGCTTCGGCCCCGCCGTCGCCGTCGTCGCGCTGAGCATGATCACCGGCGGAATCGTCGCCGCCTCGGCCCCACTGATCGCGGCAAACTTCGGCCTGCTCGTCGTCGCCGCGCTGGCGCTGCATGTGCTCGGCTTCGGCCTCGGCTATCTCGTTTCCAAAATGCTCCGCTATCCCGAGACCGTGGCGCGCACGGTGAGCATCGAGGTCGGCATGCAAAATGGCGGCATGGCTGCGATGCTCGCGAAGCTGCATTTCGCCGCGCAACCGCTCGCCGCCGTGCCCGCCGTCTTCAGCGGCGTGTTGCAAAACCTCCTCGGCAGCCTGCTCGCCTCGTGGTGGAAATCGCGTCCGCCGGCGAAGGAGGAGCCGAAGGCACGATGAGCCGGCGCGACATCCATTATTGGAAGTGCGACCGCCCCGCCGCATTCCACGGCACGCAGGAACGCAGCGCGCCCGATGCCGACATCAGCCCGCAACTCCGCGTTGCATTGACGGATTTTTTCAGCGCAGCCCGGCTCGATCTCAGCGCGGGAATCGGCCAGGGAAATCACCTCACATGGAATGCCGAGGTGGACGGAACGCCCATGTTCATCCGTGTCGAAAACGGCCCCGAAAAGGACGGCCATCTCGCCGTGGAATCGGCCCTGCTCGACCGCGTCCGCGGCGTCGGAGTCCCCACACCGCGCGTGCATGGCTGCGACGCCGCCCGCCTGCGCGTCCCCTTCGCGTGGCAGGCGCTGGAGCGCATCGCCGCGCCGGATCTCAATCATTGGCAAAAACAAGGCCGCCTCGATGTGCCGCGCATCGCGTCCGACATCGGAGCCGCCGTGGCCAAGTGGCAGCAGATCTCCCTTTCGGGATTCGGCTCGCTGGATGAATCGCTGCACGGCTACCGCGCCACCTACGCCGATTACTTCCATCTGCGGCTGGACGAACACCTCGCCTTCCTCGTGGAGCGCGATTTTCTCGGCCACGAGCAGAGCGAGGATATCGTCACCGAGATCGCACGGCATCGTGCGCTGCTCGAAGTCGGCACCGGCTGCCTCGTCCACAGGGATCTCGCCCTTTGGAACATCCTCGGCAGCGAGAACCACATCGCCGCATTCATCGATTTCGACGACTCCATCAGCGGCGACCCGATGGACGATCTATCGCTGCTCGCCTGCTTTCACGACGCGGCATTTCTCCAGCACGCATTCTCCGGCTACGAAAGCATCCGCCCGTTCCCGCCGGATCATCTGCGCCGCTTCTGGTTGCATCTCCTGCGCAACATGATCGTCAAAGCCGTCATCCGCGTCGGTGCCGGCTACTTCGACCGCGACGACGGCTTCTTCCTCATCCCACGCGGTGCTTCAGGTGGGACGCTGCGCGAGTTCACGCTCGCGCGGATGAATGCGGCCTTGACCGGCCTGCGCAACGGCAGCGCCATCGAAAGCCTTTGAATCATGAAAACACAAATCGGCACCTTCCTCTCCATCGGCTCGCCCACCGTCGCGGAACTCGCCGCCTTGTCAGGCTTCGACTGGGTGCTGATCGACCTTGAGCACGGCAGCGGACCAGAAGCCATCGTCCCGGATCAACTCCGCGCGCTGCGAGGCAGCCGGACGCGCGGCATCGTGCGAGTCGGTGCCCCGCACGCCGACCGCATCGCGCGCATCCTCGACTGGGGCGCGCATGGAATCATGGTCCCGCATGTGAACTCCGCCGCCGCCGCGGAAGCCATCGTCCAAGCCGCCCACTATGCCCCCCGCGGCCACCGCGGCTACTCACGCTCCGTGCGCGCGCATGATTACGGCCTGCGCCCGCCCGGGGACACCGCCGCTCCGATCCTCATGGTGCAGATCGAATCCATCGAAGGCGTGAACCATGCCGCTGAAATCGCACAAGTGGACGGCATCGAGGTGCTCTTCGTCGGCCCCGCCGATCTTCAATTCGATCTCAAGAACCGCGCCGCCGCCGCTCCCGGCGACTTCGCGCATTGCCTGGGTATCGTTGCCGCCGCCGCGAAAGCCGCGGGCAAACAAGCCGGCATCCTCATTCGCGATCCCGCCGATGTGCAGCGCCACCTTGCCCTCGGCTTCACTCAGCTCGCCATCGATTCCGACCTCTCCATCCTGCGCAAAGCGTGGCAGCAGACGCTGTCGAACGTCGCGCGCTGATCTGCTGCGCGAGCTGCCGACGAATGAGATTCAACCCGGCCGGAGAAGGTGCAATCATCCGCGAAACTCCCATGAATCGCCGCACTTTCCTCCGACGCACCACGGCTGCCACCGCCGGCTTCGCCGCTTCCTCCCTCGCCACCGCCGCTGCGCCAGTCGCTTCGCGCATCGTCGATACGCACACGCACTTCTATGATCCCTCGCGCAAGGAAGGCGTGCCGTGGCCGGGGAAAGGGACACCACTTTACCGTACGGTGCTGCCGAAGGACTGGCTCGCCGTTGCCTCGCCGCACGGAGTGCGTGAGACCGTCGTCGTCGAGGCGAGCAAGTGGCTGGAGGATAATGCGTGGATTCTCGATCTGGCGGCGCGGGAAAAGTGCATTGTCGGTTTTGTCGGGCATCTGTCGCCACAGGAGACGGATTTTGCGAAGCATCTGAAGCGTTTCGCCGCGAATCCCATTTTCCGCGGCATCCGCGTTTCCGGCGCGGAGTTTCCCGACAACGTGGACAAGGCGGAATTCCGCAGCGGCATCGCGCTGATGGCGGGCCTGGGGCTGAGCCTCGACCTGAATGGACCGGCAAAACAGCACCTCGCCGCAGCGAAGCTCGCCGCCGACGTTCCGGCGCTGCGAATCATCATCGACCACGTCGGCGGCGCGGGTGATGCGGCGCATGTGACTGACGAGTGGCGCGAGGGAATGGCGGCGCTCGGGAAACAGAAGAACGTCTTTTGCAAGGTATCCGCGCTGCAGGAACAGACCCGCGATTCCGGGAAGCAATGGGGCACCGCGCCGCGTGATACCGCCTACTACGCGCCGATTCTCGATCAATGCTGGTCGTGCTTCGGCGAAGACCGCCTCATCTACGGGAGCAACTGGCCGGTGTCCGAAAAGGGCGGCACGTATGCGGATCAATTCCGGATCGTGAGCGAATACTTCACCGCAAAGGGCGGCGACGCTTGCGAGAAGTATTTCTGGAAGAACTCGCGGGAAGCTTACCGGTGGGTCGAGCGGGCGGGGAAGTGACAGGGTCGTAGCCGACGACGTGACGAGGCAGGCACGCTTTCAAACGCGGAACTCGGCAGGAAAGAATCGGCCCGCCTCCTCACGTCATCGGCCGCGCGCCGCGCGGCAGTTCGCGCTTGTGTCCGTCACGCAGCGGGTGATCCTCGGGGAAGTTTCCGGATGAATTCCCCCATCAAATTCGTGGCAGTGGCGGCACTCGCGGTGGCGTCGTGGGCCGTGGGATTCTTCCTGTCCGGCGGACCAGTCCCGGCGACTGCAAAGGGCGGGGCGAATGCCGAGGGAGAGGCCGCTTCGACGGGGGCTCGGAGAACCCGTGAGATGTCAGCGATCGATGCATCGTCAGCCGGCCGCGACGGCGGGACGCCCGAGGAGCGGCGCGGGCGGGTGCTCTCGGGGCTGCTCGCGGCGATGCAGCAGCCGAATGACATGCGCAAGTTCCGCGGCGTTTTCGCCGCTGTGGAAAAGATCGGGCCGGACGACATCCAGGCGGCGCTGGAGCTGGTGAAGAATCGGACGGGCGACGAGCGACGCTTCATAATCCCGACGATCGTGGCGCGCTGGGCGGAATTCGACCCGCAGTCCGCCGCAGCGTATGCGCTCGCGATGAAAAGCGACAGCCGTTGGGAGCGCGACTATGCGCTGTCCTCCGCGGCGAGCGAATGGGCGCGCAAGGATGTGCCGACGGCAAAGGCCTGGGCTCTAAGCCTGCCTTCGGGCAAGGAGCAGCAGACGGCCGTCGCGGGCGTGGCGACAGGCATGGTGCAGGTGGATGCGAGCGCGGCGCTCGCGTGGGTGAAGTCGCTGGCGATGGACCTCCGCTCCCCGGATGTCTATCAGAAGATTTTCTCCGACTGGGGCGCGCGCGATCCGGTCCTCGCGTCGCAGCAGGCACTTGCCCTGTCGATGGGCGAAGGCAGGCAGCAGGCGCTCCTGGCCGTCGCCAGCCGCTGGGCGGAAAAGGATCCGCAGGCAGCTCTCGACTGGCTGAAGCAGGTGCCGGAAATCGGCACGCGCAACCGCGCTATGGCCACGGCGATCGGACGCTGGGCGGAGACGGATCCCGAGGCGGCACTGACTGCGGCGGGCGACATGCCCGCAGGCGAATCGCGCACACAGGCGATTGCCAACGTCGTCACGCAGGCCGCGCAGCGCGACAAGGATCAGGCGCTCCGGTTGCTCGACAAAATCCCGGAAGGCCAGGGTCGCGCCGAAGCGGTGCAGAATGTCGTTAACTCGATGGCGTGGCAGAATCCGAAGGCAGCCTCGGAACTCGCCGCCACGCTTCCCGCCGGCGAAAACCGGGACAACGCGCTGAGGAACTCACTCCGAAACTGGGCGCGTGAATCACCCAGCGAGGCGCTGGATTTCATCGCGAAACAAATCCCGGCCGGCGAGACGAAGCGGCAGACGACGACCGAGGCTGTCTCCGCGTGGGTCCAGAGCGACCCGAAGGCGGCGCTGGAGTGGATGACGAAGTCTCCTGACGTGAAACCGGAGGACTACGGTCGTGCCATGGGCGGCTGGGCGCAGCAGGATCCGCAGGGTGCTCTCGCATGGGCAAAGTCGCGACCCGATGGCGTGCAGAAGCAGGCATTCCTTGCCGGGGCAATCGGCGGTCTCGCCAACCACGATCCGCTCCAGGCCGCGGAACTGTTCGCTTCCCTTCCGCCGAGCGAGACGCAGAAGGGGACGGCCGGGTACATCGCAGGCGTATGGGCGAAGCAGGACCCGGTGGCTGCCTCGCAATGGGCAGTGCAGATTGCCGACCCGGCGGCGCGGGCCGCGGCATTCCCGCAGATCATCAATGCGATGGCCGAGAGTGACGTGACTCGCGCCGCAGCCTGGCTCGAGAAACTGCCGGCAAGCGCCGAGCGCGATGGCGCTGTCTCCGCGTACGCCGCGAAGGTCACCGGGCGCGACCCCGAGGGCGCGGCGTTGTGGGCCGCGACTGTGAGTGACGAGAACAAACGCGAGAACGCTGTGCGCGGCGTGTACCAGCAGTGGAAGCGAACCAGTGAGACTGCGGCGAATAACTGGCTTGCGGCGACGCCCGCACTTTCCACCGACGCGAAGAAGCGCATTGGCGGAAAGTGAACTTGCTTTTGCATTGAGCCGCCGCACCCCGCTCGTCCCTCTTGCGGCGGCTGGAGGTTCCCGCTAGAAGTCGCGGCATGGGACGTCAATGGCTCCAAGCAAAACGCGAAGTCGCGAACCTGCGCAAAGGCGCGGTCGTCGGCAAACTCACCAAGGAAATCGCAGTCGCCGCGAAACTCGGCGGCGCTGATCCGGAATCGAATGCACGTCTTTTCGCCGCGGTGGAAAAGGCGCGCAGGAACTCGGTGACGCGCGATGCGATCGAACGCGCGATCAAAAAAGGTGCGGGCATCGGCGACGAGAAGATGGTGATGGAGCACATCGTCTTCGAGGGCTACGCGCCGCATAAGGTGCCCGTCATCGTCGAGGTGCTGACGGACAACAACAACCGCACCGCGCCGGAGATCCGGAACATTTTCAAAATGGGGCAACTCGGCGCGCCGGGGAGCAATAAGTTTCTGTTCGAGCACGTGGGCCTCGTCGAGGGGCACACCGACAAGATGGACGCGGACATCGAGGAAGCCGCCATCGAGGCCGGCGCGAACGAAGTGGAGCCACTCACGCACGAGCAGAACGACGACATCCCGGCGGATCGCAAAGGTGCGCGCTTCATCTGCGACCGCACGGCGACGGGCGCGGTGTCGAAGTGGCTTTCGCAAAACGGCTGGAGCGTGGTGACGAGCGAATTCGGCTACCTGCCGAAGAACTTCCCCGACCTCACGTCCGAGCAGCAGCAGGAGGCCGGCGAATTCCTCCAGGAGATCGAGGACCACGACGACGTGCATCGCGTCTGGGCGGCGGTGAAGTAGCAGAGGCGCGTGCCCCGGACGCCGTTCGCACGCCGGCTAGCCTCAATGCCTTTCGGATATTCCGAACCGAACAGGAGGCGACTCACCGACAGTGGGGCGGGCGACTCGCCTGCCCCAGTCTCTTCCGGCGACTCGCCGGAAGAAGCGACGGTGTGTGGTGTGCCATGGATGTGTTTCCCCCAGGGCAGCTCGTTCTCTGCGGCTGCCGCTCGCAAGAACCTGCGCCGGGAAAAGTTTGTCCGCGGCGCAACCCCCGGCGTTGCTTTCTTCCGGCGAGTCGCCGGAAGAGACTCAGGCAGGCGAGTCGCCCGCCCCACTGCCCACTGCCGGAGGTTCGCCTCCTGGTGGGGGCGGGAATATCCGAAAGGCATTGGGGCTAGGCGCCCGTGGGAGCAATGTCTGCGAACAATTCCGAGAGTGCGAACTTCACACCGGGGACAGTGCTGCACACGAGTTCGTCCGCGAACTCGTAACGGCGTACTTCGCGGTAGGCGAGGCCCTCGGGCTGACGGAAGACTTCGATGGCGCGCTCGTTTGGCAGCACGACCCAGTATTCGCCCACGCCAGCTTCGGCGTAAATCTCCGCGAGCGCACGGTCGTCGTCAGCACTGGTGACGGCGACTTCGACGGCGAGCGCAGCGGTGGTCGGGTGGGCGTGAAAAAATCCTCGTGAGAGCCCTCGACGATGGCGAGATCCGGCTCGGGTTCTGAATCACACAGTGTGAGGGGATCATACCGCCGCAGACAGAAGCGCTGCGGCACCAGCGGTGCGAGGATGTGATCGAGGATCGAAGCGATGGTGCAGTGAAGAGGCGACTTGCTGATTTTTTCGAGGACGATCCCGCGAATGAGTTCCGTCCGCTTGCCTCGGGCGTTGTATTCGCCGAGCTGGTGGTATTCCGCGACACTCAGGTGCGAGACACGCGCGCGGAATGTGGGACTTTCGAGCACGGAGAGCATGGCGCGCCAGTGCCCACGATCAGCGACGGGCGCAAGCGCTGGCGTGTTCGGGGAAGAGCGCGGTGATCGCTTTTTCCGTCGCGCGGCAACGGCCGCGTTCGGTGATGAGGCCGGTGACGAGACGGGCGGGCGTGACGTCGAAGCCGTAGTTCGCCGCGGGGCTGTCGGGCGGGGCGACGAGGACTTCGGCGTGGCGTTTGGTCGGCTTGCCATTGGGGCCGACGAGCAGGCCGTCGGCGAATTTCACCTCCTCGGAGCCGCGCTCCTCGATGGGGATTTCGCGCAGGCCGTCGCGCATTTTCCAGTCGAACGACGAGGACGGCAGCGCGACGTAAAACGGCACGCGGTTGTCGCGGGCGGCGAGGGCTTTCAGGTAGGTGCCGATTTTGTTCGCGACGTCGCCGGTGCGTGTGGTGCGGTCGGTGCCGGTGATGCAGAGGTCCACCATGCCGTGCTGCATGAGGTGGCCGCCGGTGTTGTCGGCGATGACGGTGTGGCGGACGCCGTGCTGGCCGAGTTCCCAAGCGGTGAGCTTTGCGCCCTGGCTGCGCGGGCGCGTCTCGTCCACCCACACGTGGACGGCGATGCCGGCATCGTGCGCGGCGTAGATGGGCGCGGTGGCGGAGCCGTGGTCCACGAAAGCGAGCCAGCCGGCGTTGCAATGCGTGAGAATGTTCACCGGCGCGCCCGTCTTTTTCCGACTGATCGCGCGGATGAGCGGCACCCCGTGTTCGCCGATGGAACGGCACGCGGCTGCGTCCTCTTCGGCGATTGAAACCGCGGTCTCGCGGGCAATGGCGACCTTTTCCTTCGCCGTGGAGCCCCGTGCGACGGCGGCGAGCTGGCGGTCCACGGCCCAGGCGAGATTCACGGCGGTGGGGCGCGTGGCCCTTAGGTTTGCGGCGGACTCGACGAGGCGTTTGTCAAAAGTGCGGCTCCTCGCTGCCTCGATCGCCGCGAGATACATGCCGTAGCCCGCTGCCGCACCAATGAGCCCCGCGCCGCGCAGATGCATCTCGGAAATCGCCGCGGCCATCTGCGCGACGGTCGCGATTCTTTCGATCACGAGCCGGTGCGGCAGTGCGCGCTGGTCGATAATCTCAACGACGCGGTCGTTGCCGGGCTTCAGCCAGATGGTGCGGTAGTGTTTGCCGTGGACGTTCATCGCGGAGGCTTCTCATCGGAGACGCGAGGGAGCTTGTCGAGCCGCCGGGGCCGATGGCGTGCAAAAGCGACCGGCGGCGCTTTCCTATTTCCTCTGCGACTTCACCCATTCGAGAGCTGCCGATCTGCTATCGTTGCGCACCCTGCGGATCATTTCCGAAAGAAGCTGCCCGTCGCGCGACTTCATGATCCGCTCGGAGTTCGCGGTCACTTCCTTCGCGAGCTGCTTCTCCTCCTCGATCTCTGCAAGGCGCTGCTCGCGATCGACCTTCAGCCAGCCTGGCTGAGAATCCGCGGGCAGCGCTTCGAGCGCGCGCTTTTCCATCGAGATGCCGACGAGCTGGCCGACGAGCAGGCGCGAAGCCTCGGGCGTGGCGAAGGTGCGGCCGAGATTGTAGGTGAGCCGCAGTGCTTCATCCGCCGCCGCAGCGTCGCCAGACTCCGTGGCCGATTTCTGCCACTCCATCAGCATGCGGGACGTCTGCTGCGCCGCCGACACGTGTGGCAGGGTGAGGCCGAATGTGGCGAGCACTGTGGCTTCAGTCGTCCCGAGTCCGAGGTCCGCGTAGAGCCGCTGCGCGGCGTCCATGCGCTCGTTGGCAAAGATGTAGAAAGCGGGGCGTTCGAGGGCCGCGCGGATTTCCGCGACCGCACCGGGCGTAGCGCCGGCCTTGAAAAGCTCCTTCGCCGCATAGATCCACGGCACCGGATTGTTCGGGTCGGCGGCCTTGAATCGCTCGATGAGGGCGAGGCGCTCCGGGTCCGGGTCAAATTTTTCGCCGCCCTTTGCTGGCCCGCCCGGGGTGGCGTCGATCGCCTTCATCAGCACGTTCGGGCTGTTCGGAAAAAGCTCCAGCGCGCGCTCAAGCCAGCGCCGGCCGGACGTGCCTTCGAATACTGCGATGAGATTCGCCGGTGTCTCGCCGTGCTTTGCGAGGAAGCGCGCGGTGGTCTCCGCCGTGAGGCGCGCGTGCGCCTTGCTGGGATCGAGCGTGCTCAGGAGGTTCCAGTCCACCTCGCCCGCTTTCGCGGCAGAAGCCTTGGGCTTGTCGGGACTTTCCTCCGCCCGCCAGGCGATGGCGGACGGGTCCGGATTCGAATCGCTCCCGACGCCCGATTCCGCGCTGCGCTCCGATGACGCCGTGGAGCGGCCGACATCCCGGCTCGTGAAAAAATACGCGCTCACCGCTGCGGCGGCGCAGATGGCGACAATGAGGAGGATGCGGGGGTTCATCGGCGAATGGTTCTGCCCATGAAGACGCACAGACGCACACGATTTGTCTATGGCGTCAATCTACGCCTGCCGGGGCCCACAGCCGCGCCGCTGGCGGAATGGTCGCGACCGTGTATGATGCCGGCCCATTTCCATGACCAGCCGCGCCAAGAACTCACCCGCCCCGAAGGCGGTCCGCCACATCCCGAAGGTCGGGATGATCTCGCTCGGCTGCGCTAAGAACCTCGTGGATGCGGAGATCATGCTCGGTGATGTGCTCGCGCACGGCATGCAGATCACGAACGATGCGGACCAGGCGGACGTGCTCATCGTGAACACGTGCGCGTTCATTGATTCCGCGAAGGAAGAGAGCATCGAGGCGATCCTCGACGCGCATCAGGCGAAGGGGCTGAAGCGAAAACGCGCGGGGCAAAAGCTGATCGTCGCGGGCTGCATGAGCCAGCGGTTCAGCAATGATCTCGCGGGCGAATTCAAGGGCGAGGTGGATGCGTTCATCGGGCTCGATCAGGTGAAGGATGTCGGCGGGATCATCGAGCAGGTGCTGGGGCGGAGTGCTCAGTCTTCAGCGCCCGGTGCCCAGAAAAATGGCGGCCTGGCGGGCGCTGCATCGGATGCGTCATCCGTCATCCGTCATTCGTCATTGTCCTCGGTCCTCCTCGACGAAGAGTGGCAGCCGCTGAATCTCGTTTCGCGCAAGCCGACCTACATCCCCGACTGGGACACGCCTCGCGTGCGTCTCACTCCGCCGCACACCGCGTACACGAAAATCGCCGAGGGGTGCAATCACCCGTGCAGCTTCTGCGTCATCCCGCAGATGCGCGGGCGGCATCGTTCGCGCACCATCGAGAGCGTCGTCGCCGAAGTGCGCGGGCTTGTCGCGGAGGGCGTGAAGGAGATCAATTTGATCAGCCAGGACACAACCTACTACGGCATGGATTTGTGGGAGGAAAAAGCCGGGCCGCGGCAGAAGGTGGACCCGTCGCGCGGCGTCACGCTCGTCCATCTGCTGCACGAGTTGGACAAAATTAAGGGCGAGTTCTGGATTCGCCTGCTCTACACGCACCCCGCGCATTGGAGCGACGAACTCATCGCGTGCATCGCAGCGTGCAAACACGTCGCGCGCTACGTGGACATGCCGCTGCAGCACATCCACCCGCGCATGCTCGAAATCATGAAGCGCGAGACGAGCAGCGAGCACATCGAGAACCTAATCACGCGCATCCGCGCCGGCATCCCCGGCATCGCGATTCGCACGACCTTCATCGTCGGCTTCCCCGGCGAGGCGGAGGAGGAATTCGAATACCTCCTCGACTTCATCGAGCGCACGCGGTTCGAGCGCCTCGGCGTCTTCACCTATTCGCAGGAGGAAGGTTCGCGCGCCGCGAAAATGGAAGGCCAGCTCCCGGCGAAGGTGAAGCAGGCGCGCTTCAAAATGGCGATGAAGCTCCAGCAGAAAATCGCCTCCGAGATCAGCCGCGCGCAAATTGGCAGGACGATCCGCGCGCTCGTGGACCAGCCCCTCATCGCCCGCGGCGAGACCGACGCGCCGGACATCGATGGCCGCATCCTGCTGAAGCAGCCCGCGCCCGTCGGCGAGTTCGTGAACGTCCGCATCACCGGCACGCAGGTGTATGACCTCGTGGGTGAGGTGGAGTAGCGCAACGTAAGGATACATGGATTGCCACGGCACGGGCGACGCGCTTACCTCTGCGCGCATGAAACTCGCCCTGTTCATCGTTCTCTTGTTTGTCAATTTCGCCGTGGCCGGACAGACCGTGCAGCAGTCGCAGGTTCTGGCGATTTACCATTTTCCAGACTTGGCAAAAGCAGGCTCGGCGGTGAATCACCGCTTTCTCGAACTCGTCACCGCCGCCCGACAAAAAGACCCGGCGCTGGACGCCGATGCCTACTGGCCGCTGCGTCTCGCCCGAGAGGCGACGGCTGACCTCGCGGCGGATTGGCCGGACGGTCCGATTGAACAAATCCAACTCGAAGAGGGTAAGCGGCTCGCAGGATTGCGTTCCGAGGGACTTCAGCGCAAGGGCGAGGAATCCATCATCCGGCTGGCCTCGTTGATCCGGCAGCGGCGATTTTTCGAAGGCAAGGATGCGGTTGAACAGCAGCGAATTGATGTGCGCATCGCCCAGATCCATCAGGCGATGGACAAGGTGGTGATTGATGCTGCATTCGGAAGGTGGCAGCACGAGACGGAAATGGAGATTTCCGCCCTCAAGTCCAAGGCTGGTCTGACGCAGGCCAAGGGAGAACTTGCAAAATGGAGTGCCATGCAGTTTCAGCAACTCTCCGACCAACTGCACGACAGTCGGCGGTTTGGCGAGATCGTGCCGCCTCCCAAACAGCCTCCGCAGGGTGCGGCGGTGACCCAGGCAGCCCCGGCCAAAGCTGAAAATTCAATACCGGAGCTTCCTGCAGGGGCTGTGCCCATTTTGTTTGAGGGTGTCCGCACGGACTACGCGTCCTATGCCGGCAAGGGGGCAGTCTGGGTCATCGGCTACGTGAAGTTGGCCGACGGTCCTGCCAGATTCGGCCCGCTGACCCATTTCGGTTTTGAGGTTTGTGACAAGAGCGGACGCTGGCGAGGGGTGTTCGACGGGGCCAGGGAGAGTGACAAGATGAGGGCGCTCCGCGCCAAAATCCTCGAAAAAGGGCAGGGGCCGGTGCGCGTTGTTGATACGCCTCGACCGCGACCCTTTCCTGCGGCGCGACGAGATGTCCGGCGAGTTGCCCGGCTGGGCGAAAGCCCCGGCGGTGAAGTGACGCGCTACATCCGTTGATATGCGCGTCTCCGGCATCGACAATTTCCCCGTCGCATCTTCATTAAAAGAACCGGTGGAGTGAGCCATGCGGGACTTCACGGGCATTGTCCCGACTGTCTTGTGGCTCGGACTCTATGGACAGGCATTGGAACTTCCTGCTCAGCTTGTTTTTCGAGAACTGCCGATTGAAGCAGCTTCTCGTGGTTCCGTTTTATGCGGCGTGTTTTCCAGTTTGGTAGCGAGTGCATACGATTAGCCGCTGTGTCACCTGAACCGCACCGTTACCCCGAGGCGGTGCCGGTGGTGGTTGGCGTGGAGAAAGACACTCACGGCTTTCACCTCGACGGCTTAACCCCCACGGAAACCGCCCTCATCCAAGGCACAGCAAAAAAATGAAAGCGATCCGACTGACCAAACACGCCCAGGGCTACACGACTTCGCGTGGATTCACCGCAACGGAGGTGGCGGAGGCCATTCGCACTTGCCCATGGGGTGCGGCGGAGCTTGGGCGGCTGGATTGCCGGAAGGATTTCCCATACGGCGGGGACTGGAACGGAAAAGCGTATGCCACGAAGCAGGTGCGTCCGGTGTTTGTGGAGAAGGCGGAGGAAATCGTTGTGATCACCGTCTATACCTACTACTTTTGACTTCATGAAAATCAGCTACGACGCCGAGGCGGACGCCCTGAGCATCACCTTCCGGGAAGCCACCGTGACGACCAAGCATCTGGGCGAAGGTATCGCCGCGGATTACGACAGCGAAGGGCTGCTTACCGGGTTGGAGATTCTCGACGCGCAAAAGCGATTTGGCGGCCCCGAGACGATGCGGCAGGTGGTGCTCGAAGGCATGGCCGCGTGACGCACGGCAGCGTGATCAGCCGGAAATGAAAATCGCCGAACTGGATTGCGTGGTGCTGACGGCTGATCTGCCTGCAGAAAATCTCATGGCGGGAGATGTCGGCACGGTCGTGCTGATCCACAAAGAAGGAGTCGCCTACGAGGTGGAATTCCTGACGCTGGACGGACACACGCTCGCAGTCGCGACGGTCGAAAGCTCGCAACTGCGGCCAGTTTCCTCCCGCGACATCTCGCATGTGAGGGAACTGCCGGTGGCGTGAGCTTCACGCTGCGGCAGCTTTTCTCCGAGCGCGTCCTTTGCGGCTACGCGCCCTCTGGCTCAGTGAATGGGTTGAAGAGTCTCAGCCGCGCGATGTGCTTGAAGTCGTCCACGTTGCGCGTCACGAATGTCAGCCCATGCACGAGTGCCGTTGCTGCGATAATTGCGTCGGCCAATCCCATCTTTCGCTCCTGCCGCAATGCGATGGCACGTTCCTCCACGGACTCCGTAAGCGGCAGCACCAGCATTCGCTGGATGGCCG
>Ga0105048_10005351_pt1 | contig 20757 bp, 14 predicted proteins | sample MAT05_FD_78382 | JGI IMG/M metagenome (GOLD analysis project Ga0105048, IMG submission 78382) | Freshwater microbial communities from Lake Fryxell liftoff mats and glacier meltwater in Antarctica - MAT-05 | ecosystem: Environmental > Aquatic > Freshwater > Ice > Liftoff microbial mat | place...
CTACCTCTTTCACTTCTCCGACGGCGACAACTCCTCCGACAGCGACAACCGCCTGACCGTGCAGCTATAGGAAAAGCATTTGCTCCCCGCCATCAATCTCTTCGGCTATGTTCAGGTGAAGTCCGCGTACGGGAGCGGTCACTTCTACACCGTGCTCCGCGAATCGTTCCCCGACCAGAGCGGCACGCATGTCGACGCTGCGGGTAGCAAGGTGATCGCCAGCCGTGTGAACGAACGCGATGACATGTACGACAGTTTGCGTCTGCTCTTCAAGGCCGGGCGGTGAACCCCGCTGCTACAAACGCCGCTTGGCCCGCAACACGCGTGGCAAGCCTTCGAGATCATTGAGGATCGTCGCGTCGGTGAGCCGCGGGTGGTTGAGCGCGTAACCCAGCACCACGTCCGCGGTTGACGCGGCGATCTCCACCAGCATCATGCCGCCCGGCTTGAGCAGCGCCGGCCCCTCGGCGATGATCGGCTTCACCAGCGTCACACCCTCGGGCCCGCCGCGCAGCGCCATGGCGGGCTCGAAGTTCCTGACGTTCGGCTCCACCGCGTCCCACTCGTGATCGGGGATGTACGGCGGATTGGCGACCAGGTAATCCAGCCCCTCCACCGCCGCGCCCGGCACGCGCTCGGCCAGCGGTTCGAGCAGATTGCCCTCGATCAGTTCCAGCCGCTCTTCAACTTTGTGCCGCCGCGCGTTGACCAGCGCCGCGGCCAGCGCATCGGGTGAACGGTCGGTCGCGATCACCTTGGCCTTGGGCAGGTTGGCAAGAATCGCGATCGCGATGCAGCCCGAGCCCGTGCACACATCTGCGATCGTCAACTCGCTCATGCTGCGACGCTCACGCCGGGGCACCGGGGCCGCTTCAGGATCCACCGCCACCGGCTCGCCCGCCGCGCGCCGCACCGACTGGAGCACCTCTTCCACGATCAATTCCGTGCACGGCCTGGGAATCAGCACCCGCCCATCCACTGACATCGGCAAGCCGAAGAACCACGCCTCGCCCGTGAGATACTGGATCGGCTCGTGCTTGAGCGCCCGCCCGACCAACCCGCGCAGCGTCTCCAGTTCGAACGTGGCCGCCTCGCGGTCCGTGTCCATGTAGAGCTTGAGCCGCTCCACTTGTAGCACATGCGCCAGCAAGATCTCCGCGCACAGCCGCGGCGAGTCGAGCTCGCGCTTGGTAAAAGCCTCGCTCATCCACGCGAGCAGGCGGCGTGTTGTCCATGGTTCGGGCGGGGTCGTCACGAGGCCAGTGTACGGGCATGGCCCCGCGCGGATCAGGCGGCGGACAAAGCCCTCCCTCTCAGTCGGGCTGCTTGTCGAACAGGGCCCGATGTCGCGGCAAGGACCGTTGCCCGCATCTACTCGTCGAACCAGGTGGCCGCGACGCTGGAATCGACCTTGAGTGGGATGCTGAGTTGCATGGCCGCCTCCATGCGTTCCACCACCAACGCCCGTGTGGCGTCGGCATGCTCCATCGGCACCTCGAAGACCAGTTCGTCGTGGATTTGAAGGAGCATCCGTGCGCCTGGGGCCGGGGAAAGCCCTCGCTGACGGTCGGGCTGGTTGTTGCCAGCCTGGGCCCTCGTGCTGTGTGAGAGTCGCGCGTGCAGATCGATCATCGCGAGCTTGATGAGGTCCGCCGCCGAGCCCTGCACCACCGAGTTGATGGCGATCCGCTCCGCGAACGCCCGGCGGCTGGGGTTGGTGCTCTCGATGTCGGGGATGGGCCTGCGCCGTTTGAGCATGGTCTCGACATAGCCAAACCGCTTGGCCTGCGCGACGCACTCGTGCAGGAAGGTCGTGATCCCGGAGAAACGCCGCTTGTACGCGTCGATGATCTGTGCAGCCTCGTCGTTGGAGCAGCCCAGCCGCCGGGCGAGACCGAACGGCGTAACGCCGTACACGATGCCGAAGTTCACCATCTTGGCCCCGGCCCGCTGCTCGCGCGTCACCCGGTCCAGCGGCACCTTGTTGATCTGCGCCGCAACCGCGGTGTGGATGTCCTGATCCTGCATGAACGCCTCGATCAGCGCCGGGTCACCCGACAGGTGCGCCAGAATGCGCAACTCGATCTGCGAATAGTCCGCGCTCACCAGTACGCAACCGGGCTCGGCGACAAACGCCCGGCGGATCTCGCGCCCAATCTCCGTGCGAATAGGGATGTTCTGGAGATTCGGATCGCTCGATGACAGGCGCCCCGTAGCCGCCACCGTCTGATTGAAACTGGCGTGGATCCGCCCCGTCTCCGGGTTGATCGCTTCCTTCAACGCCACGAGGTACGTGGACACCAGCTTCGAAAGCTGCCGGAACTCGACGATCAAACTCGGGATCGGCGTGGTGATCGAGGCGTCGCCCGCCAGCGTCTCGAGCACTTCGATATCCGTCGAGTGGCCCGTGGCCGTCTTTTTGAGGGGCTTGATCCCCAAACCCGGCGGCTCGGCATCGGGTCTATTAAACAGTGCCGCGGCGAGTTGTTTGGGCGAGTCGGGATTGAACACCCGCCCGAGTGACTCCCTGGCCGCGGCGTCGATCGCTGCCCGCAGCGTATCGATCCGCGTCGCCAACCGTGCGCGCTGCCGCTCCAGCTCAACCGGGTCGACGCGGATGCCGTTCCACTCCAGCTCGGCCAGCACCGCCACCAGCGGCATCTCAACATCGCCGAACAGCCCATCAAGCCCCATGGCCCGCAGTTGCGGGGCCATGGTTTCATACAGCCGCAGCGTGACATCCGCGTCTTCCGCCGCGTACTCCGTCGCCAAGTCCAGCGGCACTTTGTCAAAGGTCCGCTGCGACGGGCCTGTCCCGATCAGCTCCTTGATCGAGATATTGGTGTGCCCGAGGAGCGCGAGCGCCAGCGCATCCAGCCCGTGCGACGATCGCGATGCATCAATCAGATACGACGCCACCATAGAATCGAACACTAGAAAATCGGCTCCTCGCTCCGCTGCGGGCCAACCGACCTCCACGCCGTGCGCCCGCAACACCAGCACATCGAACTTGAGATTGTGCCCGCACTTCGCTCGCGAGGCTTCCGCCAGGATCGGCCCCAGCGCCGCCAGCACCGTCGCCTCGTCGAGATGCTCCCCCGGCGTCGGCGACCGCACCGGGACATACCACCCCGTCCCCACCTTCGTCGAAAACGACAGCCCGCACAGCTTGCACTCCCGCGGCGACAGCCCCGTCGTTTCCGTGTCCAACGCGACCATGGCTGCCGCTCTCAACTCTTTGCACAGTTCATCGAGCTCCGCCTTCGTCTTCACGCAGCGATACACACCGCGCGTGGCCGCCCCGGCCGCGAACGTTGATGCCGCCGCGCTCACCGCCAGCGCTCCCGCTTGGACCGCCGCGTGGCTATCGAACAGCCCGCCCTGCCCTGGCTCCGGTTCCACCTTGCGTCCCGCACGACGCGTCGACGTCGCGGACGTCGCACCGATCGGAGCCGCCGCGACAACCGTCCCCCCCACTCGCTCGCTCGGCTGGCCCATCAACTGCGCTAACTCGTCCTGGTAGCGATTGAACCCCAGTTCCTTCAGGATCGGCATCAGCGCCGCCAACTGCAACTGTCGCGTCTCGGCGGCCTCCAGCACCATCTCCACCGGTGCGTCGTGCCGCAGCGCCACCAGCTTCCTGCTCAGCGCCAGCGTCGCGTGGGCGGCGCGGATCGCCTCGCCGCGTTTACCCTTGATCTCGTCGCCGTGCGCCAGCACTTCGTCGAGCGTACCGAACTTGGCGATGAGTTCCGCCGCCGTTTTCGGGCCCACCCCGGCGACACCGGGCACGTTGTCCACGTTGTCGCCCATGAGCGCCAGCATGTCGGCGACCTGCCCGGGCCGCAGCCCGGTCTCGGCGTGCAGCGTCGCTGCCGAGATCACCGCGTCGGTGTGGATGTCGTACATCTCCACCGGCGCCGTCTCGTCCTCCACCAGCAACTGCTTGAGATCCTTGTCCTTGCTCACGATGCGGATCGCCAGCCCCGGCTCGCTCTGTCGCAGCCGCGTGACCAGCGTCGCGATGGCGTCGTCGGCCTCGAAGCCTTCCGCCCCCACGATCGGCACGCCGATCGCCCGTAGCAACGCCAGGCACCGCTCCACTTGTGGAAAGAGATCCTCCGGCGGCGGCTCGCGGTTGGCTTTGTACTCGGGATAGATCTCGCTGCGGAACGTTTCGCGATCGCCCGAGATGTCGATCGTCACCGCCAGGTGAGTTGCCGGGCGGCCTGTCGCGCTCGCTGCACCTTCACCTCGCAGTAGCTTGAGCATCATGCCCACGAAGCCGAACGTCATATTCGTCGGCTCCTTGGTCACCGGCGAGGTCATCGGCGAGCGGATCGCGTGATAGGCCCGGAAAAACTGGGCATAGCCGTCGATCAGATAGAGCGTGGGCATAGGGATCGGTCCAGGTCGGCTGCGGGCCGCGGCGCAACACGCCGCGGCCCCGACGCCATGAAGATAACGCGCCCGGCCCGATCACGCCGGCACCTGGCCCGCCTCAACTACGCGGCGCCCGGATCCATGGCTTCGCCAGCCCCACCGCGCTCAGCAGAAAGAACCCCGCGACCAAGAGCAATCCCACCGACTTCAGTTGCGCCCCGGCCGCGATCGCCCGCGTGCTCTCAAGCATGGCCACCGTCCCCGCGATAACGCAGAACGAAAACGCGAGGATCCGTCGGGTTCGATTGGACATGGCGTGCGACCGCAACTCAGTACCAGTGAACGCGGCGCAACATCGCGAACCGCTCCGCAACGATCTCAGCTCCCACCGCCCCCGTCAAGTGCCAGCCTGCTGGTGCAGCTCCGCCAGCCGCACCAGATAGGCCGGCCCGGGCACCAGCTTCCTTCGTCCCATGACGGTCCGGGCGATCTCCACGAACTTGTCGTGCCGAAAGCTCTTGGTGCCGGCGTCGGTACACCACGAGAACGGCGGCACCGTGCCGGTGGCCGCGGCGCTGGTCGCGATCATCGCTCCGGTGTGCAGCACCGTGCCGGTCATGATGCGTGTGCAGATCGCTGTCTTGACGTGGTCGCCGATGATCGCGCCCATGAACTGGTGCCCGGTCCGCTCCAGCGGCGCGTCCGGAGCCGCCCGCATCGTCACCTCGGCGTAGGTATTGAGCAGGTTGCTGTTGGTCGTGCCCGCGCCCAGATTGGCCCACTCACCCACCCAAGAATCGCCAACGTGGCCGTCGTGCGCCTTGTTGGCGAAGCCCTGGAAGATCGTCCCCCCCACTTCGCCCGCGACCTTGCACCACGGGCCGATCGACGTGTTTCCCTTGATGATCGCGCGATCAAGCACGGTCGAGTGCGGGCCCACGTACGCCGGGCCGATCACCGTGCAGCCGGCCCGCAGCGTCGCGTGCTCGGCGATCACGATCGGGCCCGCCTCGCGGTCGAGCACCACGCCGGGATAGATCTTGGCCTTGGGATGGATCGTCAGCGGGTAGCGGCCGAAGCTGAAGGCCATGTCGGTAGGGAAGACGTTCTGCGCGTTGTTGTGCAGGATCGCCAGATCGAGTTCCAGGCACGCGTCGCGCACCCCGCGGAAGTGCCACGGCCGCGCGATCAGCGTCCCCGTCGGCAAGGTCAGCCGCGGCTTGAAGACGCTCGCGTCGGTCCAGCGCCCGCCACGCGTCATCGCCGCGATTAGGTGGCCCGTGCCCTCTTCAACGATAGATTGGCCCGGCTCCAGCGTCAGAAAGTCATCATCGGGGAGCACACACCGGCCGTTGATGCACAACACCGGCTCGTCCGCTGGCAGCGCCGCGTTGATCGGCAGGTCCGGGAACTGCTCACGGGCCAGCGCCTCGTGCCCCGGCTGCACGTGCACCGACTTGAGCTCCAGATCAAAGACCCCCAGTAGCCGATCGATCATGTTGATCGCACCGGTCTTAATGGCCCAAACCGGGCGCAGGTCGCTGAGCGGGGCCAGCCGGCCCAGGCCGTCGTCAAAGATGAGGGTCGCGATCATGGCCCAGTGTATCGGCCACTCGGGCTAGCGCGCGTAGCGGCGGCTTGAAGTGTCCGCCAAGCCGAGCACACCGCTCAGCGCCCGGAGAACATAGAACAGGACAAAGGCCACCGCCGAGCTATACGCCGCCCACCCCAGCCGAGACAACAGCTCGCGCGTCGGCGACCACAGCATGGCGCTGTCGAACTGCGCCCGCAGCGTGATCAGGGCCACGGCGATCAGCGCCGCCAGGGCTCCACCGGCCAGCGTGAGCGCCACCAGCGAGAGCGGGTTGCGACGGATCATCAGCCCCCGCAGCGTCAGCGTGACATACGCCGCCGCCAGGAATCCGATTGCGTTAGGCCCGATCAGCGTCACCGTGATCGGGTCGGCCGCCGCGCGTGGGAACTTGGTCAGCAGATCGACCGCTATCCCCGTCAGTAACCCCATCCACAAGGCCTGCGGCGCCTGCGCCGACATCGCGACGAACACCACCAGCGGCAAGACCAAACTCGGAGCCACGCCTGTGTCGCCCAGCCCGAGCGCCGGCCTGAGCGCCAGCTCCAGCCCGATCAACACGTATGCCAGAATGCCCGCAGCGAGAGGATTCATGGTGCGCCTCCCGCTCCGCCGGGCCGGGCGGATGAGTCTGGCGAGCCGTTGAACCGCACGATGACCTCGCCCAGCGCGCGCAGGTCGTACACCGGCTTCACCGTCACCATGGGCCGCTGGTTCGTCGCCATGTCGACTCTTTCAACTCGGCCCACTACCAGCAGCCGCGCCGCCGGGGGCCACTGGCTTCCCACCAATCGAACGATCTGCCCGGGCTTGATCTCTGGCGCGACCATCCCGGGCCGCACCGGCTGGTATTCGACGGGGCCGGCGAGCCGACCCTCGGTCGTCGGCGTCAGCGAGCAGCGCACAGCGCTCGCCAGCCCTTCGCCCGCGCTACCGCCCTCATCGATCATAATGGCGGCGTCCTGCACGCCCGACGCGCGGTCGACGATCGGCAACACGTAGCTGATCAGGTTGTCGGTCGAAACCACGCGACCGATCAAGTGGACATCCTCGAACACGGCCACCGCGTCGGTCGTCACGCCCTGGGCCGCCCCGGCGCGGATCTTGAGCAGCGTGCCGCTCGGGTCGGGCTGGAGATTGATGACGGAGGCGACAAACTGCCGGATGTCGAGCGCCGGGTTGAGGTCGATCCCGCGTTGCATGCCGACGATCCGCTCGCGCAGGCGTCGGTTCTCGTCCTCGGCCTGCAAGCGCAGAAGCCGCGTGCGCTCCAGCTCCGCCGTGATTTCCCGGAGCCGTGGATCGGTCTCGTCGTCGAGCCGCGCCGGGCCGCGAAGCGAACGGACCGCTGTGCTGACCGGGCCTTCGATCGGGGCGAGGAGTGTCTGGGCTAAGCCGCCGAACCAACCGATGAAGCCGATCCACCGCGCCGGGAGCAGTGAAAGCAACACCAAGCCGAGCACCATCACGGGCATCGAGGCGTTAGGCCGGCGCGAGCTGGAGAGCGATCGAGCCATCAGGTCAGCGCTCCGACCGAGCCCGCCCCGCAAGTACGCCTCACGGGTTCGATCGGCTCCATGCTCACGTCGTTAAACCCCCGGGACCGCGGACGGCTACATGTCCATGTCGTTTTCGAGCGTCCGCTTGACGAGCTCGATGTTGTCGAGGAAGATCGAAGTCCCGCGGGCCACGCATGTCAGCGGGTCGTCGGCGATCCGCACAGACAAGCCCGTGGCGTTCTGGAAGACCGTCGCGATGCCGCGGAGCAACGACCCGCCGCCCGCCAACGTGATCCCGTTCTCAACCAGATCGGCCGCGAGTTCAGGCTCGGCCCGCTCCAGCGTCCGCGTCACGGCGTCCACGATCGCCCCCACCGGCTCCTGCAACGCCTCGCGGATCTCCTCGCTGGTCACCACCGTCTTGCGGGGCAAGCCGCTGATCATGTCGCGCCCGCGCACTTCCAGCGAACGCTCTTCGCCCGCCGGGGCCGCCGACCCGATGTCGATCTTGATCCGCTCGGCGGTCTGCTCGCCGATCATCAGGTTGTAGGTCTTCTTCATGTGCCCGATGATGGCTTCGTCGAAGTCATCACCCGCGACCCGCAGCGACTCGCAGACCGCGATGTCACCCAGCGACAGAATGGCGACGTCGCTCGTGCCGCCGCCGATGTCCACAATCATCGACGCCTGCGGCTCCGTCCACGGCAGCCCCGCGCCGATCGCCGCCGCCAGCGGCTGCTCGCACAGATACGTCCGCCGCGCACCCGCCCGCTCCGCCGAGTCGATCACCGCCCGCTTCTCCACCGCCGTAATCCCCGACGGGACCGAGATCACCACCCGCGGCCCCACAAACCGGCGCTGCCCCGTGGCCTTGCGGATGAAGTAGCTCAGCATCGCCTCGGTGATCTCGAAATCACTGACGACACCTTCTTTGAGCGGGCGGATCGCCGAGATCGTCCCCGGGGTTTTCCCCAGCATGTCCTTGGCCACCCAACCGACCGCCTCACCGGTAGGCGTCATGATGACTTGATTGGTGCCCTTGCGCACAGCCACTACGGAAGGCTCATTGAGCACAATCCCTTGTCCGCGGATGGCTACCAGGGTGTTGCAGGTGCCCAGGTCGATACCCATGTCGACACTGAACATGCCTAACAACCGGTCGAAGAGCATGGCACTGAGGTCTCCGGCACGCTGTGGTGGGGGGGCAGCGGGTGAGGGGGGGTGAGGGGGGATCTGGCCCACGGTCCACAATCCCTCGGGGGCGCACCGGCCCCGAGGACTATCTGGTGGATGATAGGTTATCGGATTCTTTCCTGCCCGGCCACCAAACTATCCCCAAAGGGTGCCCGGACGAAAAACGCCGCAGAGACCCCTGTTGGGCATCCGCGGCGTTTGGGTGGGGCTAAGAAAAATCCCTAGGTCAGTTGATCCCGGCTGCGGCGTTCACGGACGCCGAGGCCTTGGGCTCCTGGACCCTTCCGGCGGGTAGGGGGGCGAGGGGGCGAATCTCGATGACCTCGCTCTTGGTTGACTTGGCGTCGGGCTTGCGCGTCGCGGCTTCCTTCAGGGCAGCATGGGCGGCCTTGGCGTCGAGGTCGAGCTTGGCTCGCGACTCGTAGTTGGTCCGCTGCTCGGCCCCGGCCAGACCGGCCAGTTCGGCTTCCTGCTTGCCGCGGATGTCGGCGATCTTGGACTGGAGATGGTCCAGGCTGGCCGCCTTGTAGCGCGACTGCTCGTCGATGGCCTCCTGACGACGCTGCAGAACCTCGATCATGCGATCGTTGCGGGCGATTGAATCGACCTGGCGGTCGAGCTGCCAGAGCTGGACCTGGAACTGCGAACGCTCATTCTCAAGTTTGGTGAGGAGCCCGGCCAGCCGGCTTTCCTGGTTGGTGAGATAGCCCAGGTCGCGCTGGATGTCGCCTAGACGCTGGGTGTAGGCGGTGCGGGTGTTGTTGACCTCGGCCGTGCGGGCGTAGGCCTGTTCCACGCTGAGCCGCTGGTCCTCGAACACGATTTCAATCCGGCGTGGGGCTGGGGCTTCATCGCTGAATGACGCGGGGATGATCGTGGCGCGGGCATCCTCGGCCTGCGACACGAGCTGCTGGAGCGTGCCGAGGTCGGACGCCGCCAGATCGATGACCCTTTGGGTCACGTTGCCCTCGCGTTGGAGCTGGGCGAGCTGGGTGCGGAGCTCGCCGAGGTCGGAGCGGACCTGGGCGATCCGCTTGGGATACTGGGATTCGAGATCGCGGAGCTGGATGCGGAGGGCGACGGGGTCGGTCACCAGCTGGTCGATCTGGCTGGTGACACTGCCCTTGGCCTGGGAAAAGAGGGCCATCACCGGCTGATGCCCGACCAGGAGGGCCAAGCCGCCAGCGCCCAGGACGCTGATCACGCCAACACGGAACACGGTGCGGGTCATCGAAAACATCTGATCGACTCCTCTAGATTCCCGGCCTCATCCCGCAGACTCAGCGGGAAGGAACCCCGCGGCGTCAGCGGCGGGCGGGGTGTGGGGGACGGGGGGTGCGTGGAGACTCTTTCGGAAGTCGCCACGATCTTTTTCATGACGCGCGGAATTCTCGCGTCGGGCCCGAAACGGAGCGATAATCATGCTGTTCCCAAAGCCGATCGGGTACAAATGCCCGTTTGACCCTGCCCAACCCTCCCCCGCGTCGCTCGGATCGGGGCCCCGGAGCCGCGAATAGATGCTCAACAAGCTCACCACCAGCTTTGTGTCTCGGCTACGTGCCCAGGACCAGACGGCATGGTTCGAACTCTGGGAGACGTTTGGCCCGGTCTTGCGGATTCAGCTTCAAAAGTGGGGTAAAGGACGGATCGGGCCGCAGACCGTCCAAGACCTTTCGCAGGAAACGCTGGCCGCCCTATCCGACTGCATCGACCGCTATGACCCGCGGAAGGGGGCCCGCTTCTCGACCTGGCTGCTGGCAATCGCCAAGCATGTTTTGGGCGACGAGATGGACCGCCGCCACGCCCAGAAACGCGGCGGGAACAAGCGGCCGGCGGAACTCGACGAATCGTGGATGCTGCAAGCCAAGGGGGCCTCGGCCGACGCGGAATATGAAGCGGCAATCTTCAGGGCCAAGGTCGAGGCGGCCATCCGCCTGACAGAGAGATCTTCGGACTTTACCGACTTTGCGGTTTTCCGCATGCGGATCCTGGACGGCAAGCCCGGCAAGGACGTCGCGGACGCCTTGGGGATGAGTGAGCCGACCGTGAGCCGACGGCTGGCGAAAGTCCGCGAAACGCTGCGGTCGCGATTGGGCGAGGTCTTGGCGACCTATTCGTTCACCGACGACGAGACGGGCGAAGCGGGCCGAAACGGATTGGTGCTGGGTCCCAACAAGGCAGACGGCCCGGCCACCCCGACCCCCCCAATCGACGCCGCCTTCGATGAGGCGGTCGCCGAGATTTACCACCGTTCACAGTCCCTCCGTCGCGAGGAGATGGGAACGCTGGGTGGTCCCGGATCGGCGAGCCCGAGCAGCCGCTTCTAAAGGCCTGTTCGTCCGCCGGCGATCCCCCCACCTTGGAACCGACCCATGCAGATCAACGCAGATTCTCCAACTTGGGCCATCGTGGGCGGGGGCTTCCTCGCGTTGGTGGTCAGCGTGCTGGTGATCGTGTTTGTGATCGTGCCGGTCGTTCAGGGTGTCGGCTGGATCGTGGGCCGCGTGTTCCGGCTGATCGGCGCGGAAATCGGCGACGCTTTCCGACTGATCGGGCAGATCGTGACCGGGCTCGTCTTCGGCGGGCTCTCGGCGGGCAACGTGCTGGTGGGGCGATGGTCCCGCGCGCAACACTATGGGAATCAGTTTCAAGGCGAAGTGACGGCGGCTTTCGCGACGCTCTATCGAATGGCCATCGGACACCCGGCCCGGCTTGTCGGGGCGCAGGCCATGCTGGAAGGCCTCGAACGAAGAGTTCCTCAGGCCATGGCCGCCGCGCCGCCCCCGACCAACTCGATCGCCGGTTCCTCGCGGCCGGGCCAGTTCCCTGGCTACGAGATCATCGGCACGCTCCCCGGCGGCGGTTCCGGCGGGCGGCTGTATGTGGCCCGGCCCGACCGTTCCAAGCTGGCCGCGTTCGAGCGGCAGGGCTTCGGCGCGGTGGGTGATGTCGTGGTCAAGTCGTTCTCGATGAACAACGGTCCGCAGGGCTCGACATTGCCGCAGATCGTGCGTGAGAACCGAGCGCTGGAAGCGGCCAAGAAGCTCGGGCTTGTGCTCGAGCACCAACTGACCAACGAGCGTTTCTACTACGTGATGCGTTATGTGCCGGGCGATTCGCTGGGGCTGGTGACGCAGCGGCTGCACGCGGCGGCGGGGCCCGCGCTGCGCGGGAAGGAGTTGGAGGCCGCGCTGGGGTACGTCGCCGACCTGGTGGGCACCCTGGCGGATTATCACCGCACGGGTCTATGGCACAAGGACGTCAAGCCCGACAACATCATCGTCTCGTCGGGGCACGCCCACCTGGTGGACTTTGGGCTGGTAACGCCGCTGCGTTCGAGCATGACGCTGACGACGCACGGGACGGAGTACTTCCGCGATCCTGAGATGGTGCGGCTGGCGCTGCGCGGGGTCAAGGTCCACGAGGTCGACGGGGCCAAGTTCGACCTTTACGCCGCGGGAGCCGTGCTGTATTCGGTGATCGAGAACTCGTTCCCCGCGCACGGCGGTTTGTCGCAGATCAACAAGCCCTGCCCGGAGGCAGTGCGCTGGATCGTGCGTCGGGCCATGACCGACTACGACAAGCGCTACCCCTCGGCGCTGGCAATGCTGGCGGATCTTCGCGTGGTGCTGAACGCGGCGCGGGCCGGTCAGGCCGATGGTGTGCGTCCGGCGGACCTGCCGAGTGTAAAGGACGGGGATCTGGTTTCGGTGCCGCCGGCGGGGTTCGCGCCGGAGCCGTCGTTCCATACGTTGCCGCCAGCGGTGGGGCGATTTGCGGGCCCGACGGGCTCGGCGGCCGCCACCGTGGTCCCGCCGACGGGCACGCGGCGCACGGCCCGCGAGCAGCTTGAATCGGCGCGTGCGCGGGTCGCCAATCGCCGCGATCGCGCTCAGATGCGGCTTTCCCGCACGGGCCGCATGGGCACCGGCGTGAGCAAGGGGACCGCGTTAGGGGTGTTCGGCTTTCTGACGGCGTGCGTGGCATTGGGTGCGATCGTCATCGGTGTGGCCTCTTATCAAAGCAGCGATCTGAGCCCCGTGGCCGTGGTCAACGACGGCACGCGCGTGAGCATTTCCAACGGCCGCGTCGTGATCGATCGCCCGGCCAAGCCGGGGACCCCGACCCCCCCGACGCCTCCGACGTCGCCGAGCTTTGGCGACGCGCCTCGGGCGGATTGGTCCAAAGCGCGGGCAGACCGAGCGGCTCGCCGCGCGGGCAAGCCGGGCGAGTCGGGATCGCCGGTCGCTCTTGTGCCTGACGTGGGAGCGAACGCGACGATTCTGGTGATCCAGGAGCCAGCCGGGTTCGATCAGCCGGTGCTGGACTCGATTCACGCGGAGCTAGCGAGCTTGATGGCGCTGAAGTTCGAGGTCCTCGGGACGGCGTTGCCGGCGGAACTAGCCGCACACGATGAGACGCCCGAAGACACCGACGCGATGGCGGCGGAGCTGCGGAAGGCCGTGGGGCTGGTGTCGATCCCCAGCGACGGCGCTTCGGCGGTGATCCGCAAGTGGTTGGCGGAGCACCCGCACATCGACGCGGTGCTGTGGATCACGCGTGACAGCGAGGCTAAGGAATCTGCCGGGGCCTTGCGCTGGCTGGTCGCGGGCGAGGGCTTGGGCACCGAGCAGAGCGACGCGGTGGGCCGGGTGATCACCGGTCGATGAGCCGCGTTCGTGAGCCGGAGGGTTCGTACCATTGGGCATGGCCGATCTCTCCGGGGTTGAGCGCATCGTGGCCCAGGCTCGTCGCAGGCTGTTAGCCGACGCGGCGCTGCGGCTGGGCGGCATTGGAACAGCGTGGGGCAGCGCGGCCGCGTTGCTTGCGAGCTCCGCCGGCAAGGCGTGGTGGCCCGAGATCGGAACAGTCTGGCTGGTTGCGACGCCGATCGCGGCGGGGCTTTTGGCGGGGCTCACTCTGGCGATAAGTCGGCGGCCGAGTGCGCTCGCGGCGGCCCAGCGGCTTGATCAGGTGCTGCGGCTCAAAGACGGCTTGGCCTCGGCGCTGGCGCTGCAGCCAGCATCGAAGCAAGACGCGGCGTTCGTCGCGATGACGCAGGCCGACGCGGCGCGGCTTGCTCCAAACGTGCAGGCGGCGCGAGCGACTCCGCTGCGGCTGGGCCGGGCTTGGCCGATCGCGAGCGCGCTGGTGGCCGGGGCACTGGCCGTGGGATGGTGGGCACCGGCGGGGCTGTGGTTGCCTTCGCCCAGCGCCGACCGCGCTGCCAAACTCGCCGAGGAGGCCCCGCGCCGCGAAGCGGCGCAGAAGGCGATCGCGGAGGCCCGGCAGCTGCTCGAGACGCCGACCGATGCCGATGTCACCGGGGCGGCCAGCCCGGAGGAACTGGCAGCACTCGACGAGCTTGATCGCGAACTTCGCGCCGGATCGACCACGCCGGGTGAGGTGGAGCGGCGGAGCGCAACGGTCTTGGAACAAGCGTCGCGGCGGATCGAGCGGGAGAGCGGCGAGAGATCAGCGACGGCAGAGGCCGTCCGCGAGAAACTGACGGCCCTCAAGCAGAAGCCGGCGGCGGAAGACTCGGCGCTGGCGCGGGCGTTGAAAGCGGCCGACCCCGCGACGGCGGCGCAGGAGGCCCGCGAGCTGAGCGATCGGCTGGCGCAGATGAGCCCGGAGGAACGGGCCGAGGTGAGCCGGGAACTTGCGGAGCTGGCCGAGCAACTGCGCGGCGAGCCGAATGCGGGTGAGGCGGCCGATGTGACCGACAAGCCGACGGCGACGGAGCAAGACCTCAAGCGGCTGGGCTTCAGCGATCAACAGATCGAGGCGCTACGGGACAAGCCTCTGGAGGACGTGGCGAAGAGCCTGGAGCAGCAGGGGCTGGAGCCGGAAACGGCGGAGCGGATGGCCGATCGGCTCGAACGCGATCGTGAGGAACGGCGGCAGGATCAGGACGCGCGCGAGCGGGCCCAGGAACTGGCCAAGTCACTCGACGCCGCGGCGGAGCAACTCCGCGAACCCGAGAACCCTCCGACGGAGTCGAAGCCGTCGGACGGCGAGAATCGCACGCCGCCGGTATCGGGTTCCGAGCAACCAGCGACGCCGGAGAAGCCGGGGCCGGAGGCGAAGCCAGACGGCACCAAGACCGCGCCGCCGTCGAGTACGCCGACCAAAGGTGACAACTCGCCGACGAAGGACGCGGGTGCGCCGAGTGAGCCGAAGACCGCGCCGGAGCAACGCGAGGGGGCGGGGCCGTCGAGCAACAAGGCCCCGCCGGATGCACCCGATTCGCCGGGAGCGGCTCCAAAAGAGAGCGACAAGGGCGCGCCGAGCGATACGAAGTCAGGTACCAAAGGCCCGGCGAAGTCGCCCGACCAAACGAGCACTCAGAATCCGTCAGCACCGGGTCAACCGGCGGCGAAGGATCCGCCGCCGGCAACTCCTGAACGCACCGCGGAGCCGGGGCCTGATGGCCAGGACGCGGGGAAAGGCAAGCAGCCCGCGCCGGGAGCGGACCCATCTGGGCCCAAGGGTGCCCCGAACACACCGAATCCGAACGCCGCGCCGAACCCGACATCCGGCCCGGGCGGAGAGCAACCGGCGCCGGGCGAGCAGGGCCAGCCCGATGCGCTTCCTAAAGACGGTCAAACCAAGGACAACCAATCCAAAGAAGGCCAGCCCAACGGCCTCGCCTCGCCTAAGGACGGCACGCCACCAAGCCCGGGCGCGGCACCGGAGCGACAGGATTCGCCGGCGCCGGGTCCGCTCCCGAAGCCGGACCTTTCGCCGCAAGGGCTGGAGAAGCTCGCCGATGAACTGGAGCGTTTGTCGCGCGATGTCGATCGCCGCGGGAAGCCGCCGGAGGTCTCGGAGGAGATGCGTCAGAAGGCCAAGGAGATGTTCGAGAGCCTGTCGCCAGACGAACGCCAGAAGCTCAATGAGTTGGCGCAGCGTTTGGCGCGAGAACCCGGAAAGGAGCCAGGAGAAGGCCGGGCCGGGGACCGCGAAGCGACGCCCGGCGCGGGTCGGCGTGCCGGCGAAAGCGCTCCGACGTCCGACAGTCCCGGCGACCGCGTTCGCAATGGTTCGCCACCGGCGCAGGCCAGTCCGCGCTCGCCGGGTGAATCGCGCCTCGTCGATGCGCCGCGGCCCGCGGGCGGGGCGAGGAGCCCACAGGAGCGGGTCGTGGGCGAGTTGCCGCGCCGTGACGGCCGGGTGACCCGCGGTTCCGAGACGGGGCCCGCGGCGACCGAGCAAGCCCTTCGCGAGGCGGCCGAGAGCGGCCAGCGGGCGATCGCGGATCGGCTAGTGCCGGGACGGCTGGCCCCAGCGATTCGCGAGTATTTCAAGCGATTGCCGCGGACCGGCGGCGACGCTGCTCCTTCTCCGATCACTCCGCCCGCCCCCACCCCTCCCGCCACCGTGCCACCCGTAACCAAGCCACCGCCGGGCTGATGCCCGCCGGTCGGGCGATCGAGCCCCGCGACCATGTCCATCCGTCTTGACGAACCCTGGTGGCTGCTGTTGGCGCTCGGCTTGATCCCGATGAGCTGGTGGGCGTGGCGCAGTTTCTCGGCCATGAGCGTTTGGCGGCGAGCCTCGGCCGTGCTTTTTCGGGCGGCGCTGATGCTGCTTCTGCTAACGCTCTTGGCCGGTGCGAGCATGGTGAAGACGAGCGACCGCGTGTCCGTGGTGGCGGTGGTGGATGTTTCGGGTTCGGTGAAGACCTTCGCCCCCCCGCTACCCGTGCCGCCCGATCCCGCGGATGCCGGGCCGCCGAGTGTGCTGGCGTCGGTGCAGCGCTATCTCGAACTGGCGACCAACGCCCGTGGTCCAGAGGATCTGTTGGGCGTGGTCGTCTTCGACGGCCAATCGATCGCGCTGGCGACGCCGACCGCGGGGCCCGCGCTCGATCGCCCGCTGGACGTGTCGATGGCGGAAGGATCGGACTTGGCCGGGGCGATCCGCTTGGCCACGGCCATCGGCGCGCCCGACGCCGCCCATCGCATCCTGGTTTTCTCCGACGGCGTGTCCACGGGGCAAGACCCGGTCGAGGCGGCAACGCGCCAGTCTGGCCGCGGCGGCTCGGGTGCCGCGCCGACGCCAATCGACGTCATCCCGCTCGATTACCGGGTTGAGAACGAAGTGTTGATCGAGTCTCTCGATGTCCCGTCGAACGCCCCGGCGGGAGCCGTGGTGACCGCGCGGATCACGCTCTTTGCCACGGCCCCGGCCACGGGCACGCTGCGGCTACTCCGAGAGGATGAAGAACTCGATGCCAATGGCTCCGAGCCGGGGCTTGGTCGGCGCGTCACGCTCAATGCCGGCCGCATCACCGAGTTGATCAACGTGCCGCTGACGGCGGGGCGGGTGCACCGCTTGCGGGCCAGCTTTGAGCCCGATCTTGTAGATGGCCGAGCGACCGGCGATTCGCTTGCTGTGAACAACACCGCTGAAGCGGTGACGGTGACGCCGGGAAAAGGCTCGGTATTGATCCTCGACGGCGTGGATCGCGGCCGAATCGGTGGGCCCGGTGAACAACTCGCCCGCACGCTCCGGCAAGAGGGCCTCGATGTCGACTGCCTCGCCCCGGAGGGCTTGCCGACGGACCTGCTCCGCTTGCAGGCGTACGACCTGGTGATCCTGCAGAACGTGCCCGCGGAGCAACTGGGCGAAGCGGGGCAGGAGCGGCTGTCTCGCTTCGTCAGCGATCTCGGCGGCGGGCTGGTGATGGTCGGCGGGCCCGACAGCTTCGGGGCGGGCGGGTACCTCGGGAGCATGCTGGGGGCCATCCTCCCCGTGAAGCTGGACCTCCCCGATCGATTGATGAAGCCAGCGGCGGCGGTGCTTTTGGTGATCGACAACTCGGGCTCGATGGACCGCAGTGTGGCCGGCTCGATCCGCACGCAGCAGGATATCGCCAACGAGGGCGCGGCCGCGGCCATCCGCTCGCTTGATCGCGGCGACCTCGTGGGCATCATCACCTTCAACAGCGACTACGACGTGCTGGTCCCACTCGGGCCTAATAGCGACGCCAAGAAATCCATCGAGGCGGTCCGCGGGATCTCCGCTGGCGGCGGGACGAACATGCCCCCGGCGCTGGAAGAGGCGCGGCGACAGCTCAAGGCCGTGGACGCCAAGATCAAGCACCTGATCGTGCTCTCCGACGGCTTGTCGGAGAACAACCGGCGCTTGCCGGATATCGCCAAGGGCTTGGCGGAGGACGGGGTTCAGGTCTCGTCGATCGCGCTGGGCGACGCGGCCGACGCCGACGGCCTGGCGCGGCTGGCGGAGATCGGGGGCGGGACGTACTACCGCGTGACCGACCCGACGATTTTGCCGCGGGTGTTTGTGCGGGCCGTGCGGGTGGTGCGGACGCCGATGATCCGCGAGAGCCCGTTCGTGCCGATCCTTATTGACCAATCGTCGCCGCTGGCTTCTGGTCTGAGCGGGGCGATCCCGCCCTTGGGCGGGCTTGTGCTCACGCAGCCGCGGCCCGAGCCGACGATCAACAACGTGCTGGTGACCTCCGAGGGCGAGCCTGTGCTGGCGCACTGGCCGGTGGGCCTGGGCCAGGTCGCGGCGTTTACGTCGGACGCGCACCGCTGGGGGGCGGAGTGGATCGATTGGCCAGGATACCGCCGGATGTGGTCGCAGCTCGCTCGCGCCATCGCGCGGCCCACAGGCCAGCGGCAGGCCGAACTGTCGACCGAGATCGTCGGCGACACCCTGCGGATCCGCATGGACGCGAGCGACGATCAGAGCCAGCCGATCGACGGCCTGGCCGCGCCGGCGTCGGTGTACACGCCCGACGGACGCCGCCAGGATGTGCGGCTATCGCAGGTGGGGCCGGGGCAATACGAAGCGCTTGTCGCCGCGCCGCAGGCGGGCTCGTATGTGGTGACGGTCTCGCCCAAGCTAGGGGCGAAGGCGCTCAGCCCGGTCATCGGAGGCGCGGCCCAGGCCCGGGGCGTCGAGTTTCGCCGATTGGCCGCCGACCCCGAAGCGCTCAAGCGACTCGCGGCGGCGACGGGTGGCCGCGTGCTCGACCCGGCCCGCCCGCAGGACGCGCGGCTATACGACCGATCAACGCTCACGCGGCAAGAAGCCAGACTGCCGCTGTGGCCGCTGCTGCTGGTGGCGGCGCTGGTGTTAGCGCTACTCGACATCGCCACGCGGCGGATTGCGTGGGACCGCGCGTTCAGCGCCGAGTTCGGCCGGAGCCTGCGCGACGAAGCGGCGCGATCGCTGCGCGATCGTGGGGTACAGGCAAGCAAAGCCCTCGCGGCTCTCCGCAGGATTGATCGAACCGCGCCGAACGCGAGCAAAGCCCTGGGCGACGCTGACGCCGATGAACTCGCGCAGCAAGCAAGGCAACGCCGAAGAGCCGGGGTGGCAAGCACGGCCAACGCGCCGGCGCTGCCGCCAGATGACGATGCTGCGGCCAAGGCAGCGGCGGCGCAGCCGGGGTCGGCAGAGCCCGAGGGAGGACTGCTGGCCGCCAAGCGCCGGGCGCGGGAGCGGTTTGGTCAGGAATGAGGGATCGCATAGCGAGTCAGACCGGGCTTGGCACGTCCAGCCCGCCGAAGCGGCGTTCGCGGGCGGCATAGGCGCGGACGGCCTCGTGCAGCGACCGACGATCAAAGTCGGGCCAGAGCGTGGGCGTCACGAAGATCTCGGCGTAGCTGATCTGCCAGAGAAGAAAGTTGCTCACGCGCATCTCGCCGGCGGTGCGGATGAGCAGGTCGGGGTCGGGGATGCCGGCGGTGTCGAGCTGTGCGCCGATCATCTCGGGAGTAATGGCCTCGGGGTCAAGCCGACCGGCGGCTGCGTCGCGGGCTAGTCGTTGCACCGCTTCGGTGATCTCCATCCGACTGCCGTAGTTCACAGCGAGCACGACCGTCATGGCCGAGTTGGCGGCTGTGGCATCCTGCATCGCGTCGCGGAGCGCCAGGGCCTCGGCGGGCAAACCCTCGCGGCGGCCGATCTGGCGAAGGCGGATGTTCTCGCGCATGAACTCGGCCCGCTCGCCGTGCATGTAGTCCTGATAGAGCTGCATCAAAGCCGCGACTTCCTCGGCGGGGCGCTTCCAGTTCTCCAGTGAGAATGAATAGAGCGTGAGGTACTCGACACCGAGCTTGAGGCATTCGGTGATGACCTCGCGGACGGCCGTCGCGCCGTTGCGGTGGCCCACCATGCGGTGGAAACCGCGCTGGGCGGCCCAGCGGCCGTTGCCGTCCATGATGATGGCGACGTGACGCGGGATCCGCGCGGGGTGAACGTCCGGCAGCAGCCCCTGCGGGTCGGCCTTGGGGTTTCGGCGCTGGATGCGCTCCACGGCGGCCCGGGCGGTGCCGTCGCTGCTCGCCTGGGCGGGCGGGGGCTCGATCAACGGTTGAGGGGTATTCATCGCGGCCACGTCCACGGATCAGCCTATGTCGGGCTGGGCTCAAGCCACTTCGATTGTTTGTGCCCGATCGGGTCCCACGCTGACCATGCGGATCGGCACGCCGACAAAGTTCTCGATCAGGTCTAGGTACGCTCGCGCCCCCGTGGGGAGTTCGGCCAGCGAGCGTGCCGAGGTCAAATCTCCCGAGAATCCGCGGACGGTCTGGTAAACCGGCTTGACACTGTCGAGCCAGCCGCCGTCGGGGGTGAAGGTCTGCGTGCGGCCCGCGGGGGTGTCATAACCAACGCTCACCTGCAGCTCGTCGAGCCCGCTGAGCACGTCGAGGAGCATGATGCACAAGCCGTTGACCCCGTTGAGGCGTGCGGCGAACTTGGTGGCGACAAGGTCGAGCCAGCCGACGCGGCGCGGGCGGCCGGTGGTGGTGCCGAACTCGCGACCGCGCTGGCGGATGCGCTCGCCCAGCTCGTTGTGCAGCTCGGTCGGCATGGCCCCGGACCCGACGCGCGAGGTGTAGGCCTTGCACACGCCCAGGATGGTGCCGATGGAGGACATCGGGACGCCCACGCCGGAGGGGATGCCCAGGGCGGTCGTGCTCGAGGCGGTGACGAACGGGTAGGTGCCGTGGTCAACGTCGAGCAGGGTCGCGTTGGCGCCCTCATAGAGGATGCGGTCGCCGGCCTCGAGGCGGTCGAGCAGCAGGGCGGAGGTGTCCTTTATGC
>Ga0105048_10005353_pt1 | contig 20753 bp, 10 predicted proteins | sample MAT05_FD_78382 | JGI IMG/M metagenome (GOLD analysis project Ga0105048, IMG submission 78382) | Freshwater microbial communities from Lake Fryxell liftoff mats and glacier meltwater in Antarctica - MAT-05 | ecosystem: Environmental > Aquatic > Freshwater > Ice > Liftoff microbial mat | place...
ACTTGGCTTTGGCGACAAGAAAGACGACGTAGCTGTTGCAACAGCGCCCGCTGCCCAGGCTGCACCCGATGCGCATGCCGCTGCAGCCACTCCAGCGCCAGTTGCCATCAGTGAGGTCGATGTGGTGGCCAACCTTGCCAAATTGGCCGAAGCGCATGCCGAAAAACTGAACTGGAAAACATCCATCGTCGATCTGCTTAAGCTTCTGGGCTTGGACAGTAGCTTGGCTGTGCGTAAAGAGCTGGCTGCCGAACTAGGCTGCCCTGCAGAAAAAATGGGCGACTCTGCCCAAATGAACATGTGGCTGCACAAGACAGTGCTCCAAAAGCTGGCCGCCAATGGTGGCAACATACCGGCCGATTTGCTGAATTGAAGTTCAAAATAGGCCTGCCTAAGGCTTGTCGCTGTTGCAATATTTTTGAAACAGTTCTTCTGCAAGGGCATGCAGGCCTTCTGTCTGCTCGGCGTTTGTAGGGATGTTGATCAATCGCAACAGGTCTACCGACAGACCGTGCGCCAGATCACCCGACTCGCCCACGATGTTGTCCAACACCACGCGTTTCCATTGCTCGTCTTGCGACTGCAGCACGTAGCGCACATGCGGCACCAGTGGCGTGCCTATGCGGACCAGAAAGGGGATGAAGACTTTGGCCACCGGCCAGTTGGCGTCTTCTACCCATTCCAGTATCTCACCCAGCACGGGTGCTACCGCTGGGTAGCCCAGAGCCACCAGCTTTTTGGCCTTGTCGGTCTCGTCTTTGGCCTCTGGAACGAGCTCGGGCAGGCTACGCGCCATGGTGATGGGCGACGGTGCGTCGCGCTGCCTCTGTAGGGTCGAAAGACATAACTTGTGTCTCCTGCTGCAAACGTTGCAATGGGGAAAGAACCACGAAACTGAGGGTAGCTGAATTACCGCTTGTTGTGGTGGCTTAGCGTGTTGGTCAAGTGAGAATTGGTTCGCTAATGCTTCTATACTGTAATTAATATCAGTATATTATTTCCTGAAGTGCTCCATGCTCGAAAACACCACTGCGCCAACCGGACTCTTTACCGATGAACAACAGGTCACACGCTGCGTATGGTGCCGCGCAACGCCACACTACCAGCACTACCACGACCACGAATGGGGTGTGCCCGTCCACAATGACGAGCGCCTGTTCGAGAAAATTTGCCTGGAAGGTTTTCAGGCGGGCTTAAGCTGGTTGACCATACTGAACAAGCGCGAGGCTTTTCGCAGCGCCTTTGCGGATTTCGACATGTACAAGGTCGCCCTGTTTGATGACACCGACGTCAAACGCCTGGTGCTAGATGCTGGCATCGTGCGCCACCGCGGCAAGATTGCATCCACCATCAACAATGCCCAGCGTGCCCAAGAGTTGCGCAAGGAGTTTGGGTCTCTGGCCGCATACTTTTGGACCTTTGAGCCACCAGCAACCACGCGGCCCAGCCAGATCACGCCGCAGACCATGGTTGGTGTGACCACATCGCCCGAGTCCATCGCCCTGTCCAAGGATTTACGCAAGCGAGGCTGGACCTTTGTGGGGCCCACCACAATGTATGCCTTCATGCAGGCCATGGGTCTGGTGAATGACCATATTGAGGGCTGCGGTGCGCGGGGCAGGGCGTTTTCGGCGCGTTCTGCATTCTCGGTACCGCAGGCGCGCGCAAGGGGTTGATCAGTCTTCCTGTGCAAGTCGTATGCTCGGGGCTACGCGAGATACTGAAGGAAATGCAGATGCCCGATAAGAATGACCTGGAAGCCACCCGACGCCTGCGGAGCAGCGTGACCCTGGTTGACATGAACGCAGCCATCACCCGCTTGGGCGGCAGCCGCACGTTTTATGACAAGGTTGTTGCGTCTTTCCGAGAAGAGGTTGCACATTACATGGTTGACCTGCAGCGCTTTCTGGCAGAGGGCGACTACCACCACGCCATGCACCGCGTGCATACACTCAAAGGCCTGGCGGGTACAGTCGGTGCCACAGCCTTGTCGGTGCGGGCCGCACAATTCGAAGCCCTGCTAAACCCTTGGCAGGATGCTGCTGCCTCCGAGCAACCGACGGATGCTGAGCGAGCGTCCATAGCCCACCTGCTGCAACCGCTTGAATTGGAGATGGCGCAAACCCTGGACGCGCTGGATCAGTTGCCGCGGGAACCGCTTTAAAACGCTGGCGCAGTTTCCGCAGGATGGCGTGGATATGGCTCCCCTGATGGAGTATGCCGACCAGTCGATGTACGCGTGCAAAACTTCGGGGCACATGCCTCTTGAGTTTGCGTAAACCCGGTTTTGGCCAGAAATAGGCCGGTTTGTGACCACTGTGTGACAGCTTGCAAGTCGCTCCATGCGACAAAATCCTGGGAACCAACCCGAAAGTGATTGATGCGCGCAAGATTGACGGCCGAACAGCAACGAGCCCTGGCACAAGCCACTGACTACGCAACCTGGCGCACCCATGCGGTTGATCTGGATGCCCAGGCTGGTATGGATGTCTGGAAGAGCGACCCCCATTCCCCGTTTTACCAACATCGGTTGATCCAGCAGCGCCTGATCAACCTGCGCAATTGGCGAAAGGCGGGGGACTGGGCGCAGGTGATCTTCAGCCTGCGCGAGGGGCTGCACCGCAACCTGGGCAACCTGGCCAGCCCCGAGCTCTACAAATACACGCGGGTAGGCACCAAGTTTTTGATCGATGACTACATCACCGAAGTCACGTCCCTGCTCAACTATCTGTGCGACCACGACATTCCCGGCCTCCCTTATGCAGAGAAGCTGATGTTCTTCAGGCATACGGGGCAGAGCTTTGGCCGCTCGGCGCTGATGCTCAGCGGTGGCGCCAACATGGGCATGTTTCACCTGGGTGTGATCAAGGCGCTGCGTGAGCGCAAGCTGCTACCGCGCGTGATCTCAGGTTCCAGTGCCGGTGCGGTGGTGGCCGCATTTTTGGGTACCCGCAAAGACAACGAGCTAGACGTCCTGTTTACCGGTGACGGCATGGATTTCAAATCTTGGCAACGCCTGGGCCTGCGAGAAATGCTCAAGCAAAGGTCCATCATGGACATCCATGCGTTGGAGCGTTTCTTGCGCAAGAACTTGGGTGAGTACACGTTCGAAGAGGCGTTCAAACGCACCAAGCGCATCATCAACATAACCGTGTCGCCCGTGGACAAAAACCAGCACGCGCGGTTGTTGAACTACCTGACGACACCCCACCTGTTGGTGTGGAGCGCGGTCATGGCTTCTTGCTCGGTGCCGGGTCTGTTTCCGCCAGTGAAGCTGATGACCAAAGACCGTCTGGGCCACGAGAAGCCCTACATGGCGTCGATCCGCTGGGTCGATGGGGCGATTCAGAGCGACCTGCCCGCCAAACGACTGGGGGAGCTGTACAACGTCAACCACCACATCGTCAGCCAGACCAACCCGCACGTGCTGCCCTTTATCGCCGATCAGACCCGCAAGGAGGGCTGGCAGTCGTTCCTGACCACCTTGGTGAAGAGTGAGGTGAAGTTTCGCAGCAAGCAGGTCATGCAACTGGCGTCCTACGGGTTTGAGACCGGCATCATCAAGAACCTGCTGGAGGGCGCGGTGGCCATTGTGGACCAGCAATACTATGGCGATGTCACCATTCACCCGCCCATGCGGTTCAAAGACTACCGCCGTATCCTGAGCAATCTTTCGCAAGCAGAATTCCAGGAATGGGTGTTGGCCGGTGAGCGTGCCACCTGGCCCAAGATTGCGATGATCCGCGACCAGACCACGATCGGCCAGACGCTGGAAGACTGCATCATGCGTCTCAAAAACAAGCGCCAGCGCCGCACGGTTGAACAAGAGGCTTAGCCAACGCCCCAGCCGGGTCGTCAAGCCGTCTTGAAAAAGCGCACCAGTTCGCGCACATGGCCCACCACGGCCGCGTCACCCAGCACCTGGGCCACGGTGTTCTTACACAGGGCCTGGCCAATGAATCGTCGGATGTGTGAGTCTCTGCGTCAGTGGCAAAAGAACACCCACCTTTAAAATCACACATCCCGGTCCGATCGCCCATCCATTGAAAGCGCGCACATGCAGTTTCTGATTTCCATCCAACCCAAATGGCTGCGGCGTGCGCGATGGTTGGGTGGGAGTGTGTTGGTGTTGTGGGTGTTGGCCTGGATGGCAGTACCGCCGTTGGTCAAGCAATTGGTAGAAGAAAGGGCCACTGCGGCCTTGGGGCGCACGGTTAGTGTGGGTGCGGTGGCTTTCAGGCCCTGGTCGCTTGAGTTGATCCTGTCCAATGTATCCATTGCCTCGGCGGACGGCACGGCCAAGCAACTGGAGATTGCGCGGGTGTATGTGGATGCCGAGCTGGAGTCTTTGGTGCGACTGGCGCCGGTGCTGGACGCAATAACGCTAGACGCGCCCACCGTTCAGCTCACCCACTTGGGCGATGGCCGCTATGACGTGGACGACATCATTGAGCGCCTGAACAAGGCCCCTGCCTCGACCGCGCCTCTGCAGTTTGCGCTGTACAACCTGACGCTCAATAACGGTTCGGTCGATTTTCATGACCACACGGCCTCTGGCGTGCGCCAGCACAGTGTGCGTGGCCTGTTGCTGGCGGTGCCATTTTTGAGCACGCTGGAGTCCAAGCGCACGGTCAAGGTGGTGCCGCGCCTGGCATTCACACTCAATGGCAGCAGTTTTGACACGGCCGCACAGGGCACCCCGTTTGCCAGCACCCAAAAGGGCGAGGCCTCACTCAAAATCAACAAGCTGGATCTGGCGCCGTACTTGCCGTACCTGCCCAACAGTCTGCCGGTGCGCCTGCAAACTGCAGTGGTGGATGCAGACTTGCGCTTGGCGTTTGAGCAGGCAAAGCAGCAAAAGCTGGCACTGTCGGGCATGTTCAAGGTGTCCGACTTGGCAATCGGCAATGCGGCGGGCGCGCCGTTGCTGGCGGTTGAATCGGTGGTGGCCGAGTTGGCTGACGTGCGCCCGCTGGAGCGGGTGGTGCAGCTCAAATCGCTGGAGATCAATGCGCCCACGCTGCAGAGCACGCGCAATAGGGCTGGCCGTCTCAATCTGGCTATCGATTCAGGTGCGGCCAAAGACGGTGCAAATGATTCAAAAATGATAGCAATAGAGCAAGCATTATCGGGGGCTAGCGGCCTAAAAGGCTCTAAGGCATCTGGCGCAGCAGCCTCCCCAAGGGCCTGGAGCCTGTCGCTGGATCGTTTTGCGTTGCGCCGTGGCGCAGTGGCCTGGGTCGATGACAGCACGCAGCCCCAAGCCCGGTTGAACCTGACCGAGCTGGAGCTGCAAGCCAGCGCCTTGCGCTGGCCGCTGACCGCCACACCCACCACGTTTGAAGGCTCAGGTAGCGTGCCGTCCAAAGGTAGAAAAACGGGGCGTCTGGTCATCAAAGGCGAGGTTACAGAGCTGCTTGCCAGCGCGCAGATGAGCCTGATGGATGGGGAGCTCGGACTGGCAGCACCTTATGTAGCGCAGTTTCTGCTACCGGGGGTGCAGGGTGTGCTGGACGTCGAGCTGGAGGCACGCTGGGCAGCGGGTAAGCCAGGCGACAAGACGGGTGATTCGCTGCAAGTGGCCGTGCCGCGCCTGACCCTGCGCGACTTTGCGCTGAAGATGCCCAGAGAGCCAGGCGCCACCACGGGTGCCGAGCGCGCCGCCGCAGAGATGCCCCGCATCAAGCTGCTGGAAGTGACCGGTGCGCAGTTCGATCTAAATGCCAGAACCGGCTCTGTCAGCAAGCTGGCATTGCGTGCGCCTGCTGCCATGCTGCACCGCGATGCACAGGGGCAGTGGATGGTCCAGCGCTGGCTGAAATCGGCTGGGGTTGCGCCGACCATTAAGCAAGACGTTGCGAATGCCGAAGTGAACAGCGCCAACCCGACTGGAGCTGGCCGCGATCCCGTTGCACCCTGGCGGTTGAGCTTGGCCGAGCTGGCCATCGCTGACGGCAACTTCAAGCTGGACGACCGCAGCCTGGCCCGCCCGGTGCGTTTGGAGCTGTCAGCGCTCAAGCTGCAATTGCAAAACGTAACGCTGGACGGCACCAAGCCCGCGCCGCTGGTGCTGTCGGCCCGTGTCAAATCGGGCCGCGCAGAGCCCGGCACCCTGAACTACCGGGGCACCGTGATGTGGGAGCCTTTGGAGGTGAAGGGCAGCGTCGATGCCCTTGATCTGCCGGTGCACGCCGCAGCCCCCTACTTGGCCGACCAACTCAATATTGCGGTAATGCGGGCCGATGCTAGCTTCAAGGGCCAGGTGCGTTATGCACAGACCGCCGCCGGAGCCGAGGTGCAAGTGCAGGGCGATGCGTCAGTGCAAGACTTTCGGGCCAACACCGTGGCCGGTACCGCCAGCGCTGGCACACCCACGGATGAATCCCCAGACCTGGATGTGACAGAGGAACTGCTGAGCTGGAAGTCTTTGACCGTGCCAGGCGTTGCCCTGGCTATGGCGCCCGGTACTGCTACCCGGCTGCAGGTGCGCCAGGCGAGCCTGTCTGACTTCTTTGCCCGTGTGATTGTCAGCCCCAATGGGCGTATCAATCTGCAAGACCTTGTTAAAGCGACGACGGTGGATGGGGCACCCGCGCTCACCTCCGCAAAGCCAGCGTTGGAGCCCGTTGTCAGCATGGGCCCCGTTAGCCTAACCAATGGCAAGGTGCTGTTTTCGGACCGATTTATCCGCCCCAATTACTCGGCCAATTTGAGCGAGCTGCAAGGCACACTGAGCCAATTTGCATCCCAGGCAATAGATGGCAGCGTGCAGATGGCCGACCTCGATGTGCGGGGCCGCGCCGAGGGCACAGCGTCGCTGGAGGTGACCGGCAAAGTCAACCCCTTGGCCAAACCACTGGCACTGGACATCAAGGGCAAAGTGCGTGATCTGGACCTGCCGCCGCTGACGGCCTATTCCATCAAGTACGCAGGGTATGGCATCGAGCGCGGCAAGCTCAGCCTGGATGTGCGCTACACCGTGCTGCCTGACGGCCAGCTCACCGCCAGCAACAGGCTGGTGTTGAACCAGCTCAGCTTTGGTGACGAGGTCAAAGGCGCACCCAATAGTCTGCCGGTCAAGCTGGCCGTGGCCTTGCTGGCCGACAGCAACGGGGTGATCGACATCGATCTACCCATTGGTGGCTCTTTGAATGACCCCCAGTTCAGTTTTGGGTCTTTGGTGTGGAAAGTTATTACCAACCTGGTCGGCAAGGCACTCACTGCGCCTTTTAGTCTTATCGCCAACGCCTTGGGCGGTGGTGGTGCAGCCAATGACGAACTCAGCAACGTGGCTTTTGCACCCGGCAGCAGCGTGCTGTCGCCCAGCGCGACCGAAGGATTGGACCAGGTGGCAAAGGCCCTGGGCGCGCGGCCCAAGCTGAATGTAATCGTGGTGGGCACGGCCAGTCTTGACCAGGAGCGCGATGCCTTGAAACGTGAACTGCTCAAGGGGCTGATGCTGGCCGAAAAACGCCGCCGTGCTGCGGTCTCTGGCCAAGAAAGCACTGCCGCTGCAACACTCACAGACGCCGAATACCCGGTCTTGCTTGCCCAGGTGTACCGCCGCGCCGACATCACCAAGCCGCGTACCGTGATCGGTCTTGCCAAAGACCTGCCGGTGGCCGAAATGGAGACCCTGCTGCTGGCCAGCATCCCGGTCAACGAGGACGCCATACGTCAGCTGGCGCTGCAGCGCGGTGTGGTGGTGAAAGACTACTTGGCCAGCCGCAAGCTGCCGACCGAGCGCCTGTATGTAGGCGCCGCCAAGGCCGTGTCTGCCGATGCGGACTGGAAGCCGCGTGCCGAGTTGGGTGTGACGCAGCGCTAACTGTGTACCCGGTCGGCTAGTGGAAGCCTTGGCCCAATCGGAGTCGGTGCAGCTCAGTCAGCAAACCCGGCGGTGGTGATGTTGCATGGACAAACTGGGTCTTGTCGCCATTCAGTTCGACGGTGAAGTCCGAAGCCCCGCAGTGCACAAAAAAGCTGTTTGCATCGTAGCTGCGGTTGGTACAGACGCATTGCGCTGAGCGGGCCACGGTCGGCAAAAAAATTCCCTGGTTGGCCTTGAAACAGTGTTGCCCTTTACCCAACGCGTTGCGCAGCGAAGGAAATAGGTCGGTTTGCGAAAAGTGTGGGCGGCACTGATCACGCGCATTTATGAGGTGTTTCCGCTGATCTGCCCTAACTGCCCTAACTGCGCTGGCTAGATGCACATCATCGCCTTCATTGCGTTCAGCGCACTGCTTGGTGAGTTTTCCGCATTGGGAAGGCGGGTCGTGACGACTGCGCCGCGGTAGGGGTGTAGCTGCCGGGTAGTTTTTTCCGTTTATGTAGTGACGGCGGCGAAATTTCGTGGCAAATCAGACCGGACACTGCCCGTCAGTGTGCTTTGTGAAGCCAATTCTCCAGTGCATGCTTGGGCTCATGCGGTTGAATTTCTTATCCGTACCGCTGGCTATAGGGATGTCGTTACTTGATTGCCATTTTTAGCGGGCGCCCCCTACAATGATTCGCACTGCGTCTTCGTCTGCTCGCTCGGCGAGTCCCTGATCGACCATAGGCTTGAAATGCACCGTTGCCAGCTGTTGTTGCGTTCGATATTTCTGTTCTTTTTGTGGGGCCTAACGCCCGTGGTGGGGGCAGTCGCTTTGCCGGTGCAATACCACTGCGGGCTAGCTACTCAGATTAGCCTGACCACCTGGCCCGAGTCCGGATGGATCAATACTACCCGTGAGACAGAAAGTGCGGCAGGCAAGGTCCCAATTGGCCGCGGTGACTACCGATGCTGGGTCCGCATTGACGACTGGACAAAAACATCCCCCAAAGTTTCAGAGGCTGACCTCGACAATGCGCTGTCCTTCGGTGATCTCAATGTGCAGCGGGTTGACGTGGAGTTGTTGGATGCCAATGGCCATACGCTGGGTGTGGCCAAGCGGGTCGGTGCCAGCACCCATGCCTGGGTGACCGGCTCTCGCGCCATTTTTTCAACCAAAGGCGTAACGGCATTCCCGCTGTATGCCCGCATTGACCCAGTGGCTGGTTCGGCGGTGATTCCTGGCTTGGCACAAAATTTGTTGGTGGAGGCCGTACCAGGGCCAGAGACCCTGCGGGACGAGCAACGCGACGATCTTCTGAATCAGAGCGGCGCTATGTTCATGTTTTCCACCGCTTTAATCGCGCTGTTTTTTGGCTACGCGCTGCGCGACGCTGACTATGCCATTTATGCCCTGTACGCCACGACCCAAGGTCTTACCATTTTTTCCAAAAGCGGCTTGGCGTTTATTCTGGAGTCAACGTCTTGGCTTTGGCTCAACGCCTGGGCGCTGAATTATGTTGTCGCATTCTTTTCGGTTCTGCTCAGTGTGCGTTTTGGGCGCTTTGCCGTTCATAGCCCCAAGACGACCCGGGTCGCGTATGGGCTTGCCGCTGCCTTTTTGCTGGTGATACCCTTGCATTTTGCGTTGCCCGCGTGGGGCAGTATCGCGATTTATGTCTTGGTTCCATTGCACTTTTTGACCCTGTTGTCCGGCAATTGGCGGGGCTGGCGCGCCGGGGAGCGCGGGTGCGGCATCTTGTTGATTGGCTTAGCGCCCATTGCTGTGTACTGGGTTGTCTATGTGCACTACGGCGTCGTACTGCACGAGCCCATGCCCAGCGAACTGGCCCTGGGCTCCAAGTTTGATTTCTTCCGCACGTTGCTGCTGCCCACCGTATTTTGTTACGGCCTGGCGGACCGCACCCTGCGTCTGCAACAGGAAACAGCGCGGCTGGCCCGCTTTGACGCGCTAACCGAGCTTAACAACCGTGAAGGACTGCGCCAGTATGGACAGCAGCTGATTGACGCGGGTGGCCATCCCTGCACGCTGGTGCTTAATATTGAGCGGTTTCACGCCATCAACGAAACGCTCGGTCCCTTGCTGGGTGATGAGATTTTGCGGGAGACGGGTCAGCGGCTCAAGCGCGTTTGCAAAACCCAGCCCGGTGCCCGCGTGGGCCGCATGCATGCCGACCAGTTTTGCCTGCTGCTCACGCAAGTGGACCGTTTGTCCGATATACGAGCACACATCGAACGGGAGTTTGCATTGCCCGCAGAGGTCGAGGGGCAGGCGGTCGATATTACCTTGGCGGTGGGCGTGGCCAAGCCCGGGGAAGAGCGACAGTCCATGGCACAGCGCCAGCGCAATGCCGAAATTGCTCTGGATGCCGGTCGCGCCCAGCACAAGAGGTGGATGGAGTACCGCGTTGAGCTGGAGAGCAGCCAACGTGCTGACTTGGACCTGCTCTCCGAGCTCAAGCGCGCTGTGGAGCACAACGAACTGCAGATGTACCTGCAGCCCAAGGTGCGCGTCTCCGATGGTTCGGTCCAAAGCGCAGAGGCGTTGGTGCGTTGGTCTCACCCCAAGCGCGGTCTGGTTCCGCCGGGTGACTTTGTGCCCTTCGCCGAGAAGACCGGTGGCGTTACTCTGCTGACCTCGTGGATGCTCAGGCGTGCTATGGAGTATGTCAAAGACCGTCGTGCGCAGGGGCGTCCATTGCAGGTGTCGGTCAATGTCTCTACTTTTGACTTGGGTGAAGCGGGCTTTGCCGCGCGCGTGGTCGAGCTTGCGCGCACGGTGGGGGCCGACCCGGGGGACATTCGCATTGAAATTACCGAGAGCGGTGCCATGCAGGACCCTGCGGCTGCGCTGGAGATCATGAACGACCTGACCAGCGCCGGGTTCACCTTGTCGATTGACGACTTCGGCACCGGATATTCTTCGTTGGCGTATCTGCAAAAGATGCCGGTGTCAGAGCTCAAGATTGATCGGGCCTTTGTGCGCAATGTGGAGCCTGGTACCGACGGCGCATCGTTGCTGGATTCCACCATTGCCATGGGCCACCGATTGGGCCTGAGCGTGGTTGCCGAAGGCGTTGAGACGGCCCAAGAGTGGGCCGTACTCAAAAGCCTGCATTGCGATTATGTTCAAGGGTGGCTGGCCGCCAAGCCGATGCCGGTAGCAGACTTTGAGATGTGGTGTACAACCAGCACACCTTTTATGCCATGAGTTAATTTTTTTTGCTAGCAATTTTGGGAGCCCCGCTATGCACTGGCTGTCACACGGTGTTGAGCAACTAATTCAGTCTTGTCAGAGCGACACCCAGCCGTTGGTGCCGGATGTGCTGGTCGTTGGCTCTGGCTATGGTGGATCGGTCGCAGCCTTGCGCTTTGCCGAGAAAGGCTTGCAGGTGGCGGTGCTGGAGCGCGGCGCTGAGTATCAAGCAGGGGAGTTTCCTAACGATTTGTCCCAGTTTGGTGGCTTTGTGCGGGCCGAGGTTTCAGGCGCTGTGGGCAAGGCGGGTGCCACGGCAGTGGGCTACGAGGATGCGTTGTTTGATTTTCGGGTCGGCACACGGGCCACGGCGCTGGTAGGCAATGGACTGGGCGGTGGCAGCCTCATCAACGCGGCCGTGGCGCTGCGGCCTGACCCCCGCGTGTTTGCGCAAGACGCGTGGCCCGCGCCGATCCGACAAACCCCACTGGCGGCCGACTTTGCCATGGCGGAAAAGTTCCTGGAAGTGCAGGCCAGTGCCACCCAGAAGGCGGCACCCGCCTGTGTGCCCCAGAGCACCCTGAAATACCAGCGTATGCACGATATTGGCCGTGCTGCGCAGGCCCGCTTTGGTTCGGCGCGCCTGAGCGTCACGACCGAGGATGTGCCGCTGGCGATTGAATTCCGCCATGAGTTTCCAACCGATCTGGGCCCACGGGCTGCCTGTGTGGGTTGTGGGGATTGCTGCTCGGGTTGCAACCTCAACGCCAAGCTGAGTCTGGACAAAACGTACCTGGCCCGTGCCCACCTAGCGGGTGCAGCGATGTACACCGGGGTGAGCGTGCTGTTTGTGCGCCACCAGCCCCATGTTGCCTATCCGGGCAAGGATTGGGTCGTTCACTGTATTCGCACCACCGAGCGCGGCGCATGGGCACAGGGTAGCGCCACGCAGCGCGCAACGGCCTACGAGTTCACGGTGCGGGCTGGGCAGGTCGTGCTGTCGGCCGGCACGTTTGGCACGAGCGAAATATTGCTGCGTTCGCAGGCTCTGGGTCTGCCGGTGGCCAGCACCTGGTTGGGCAAGGGTATATCCGCCAATGGCGATGACCTGTGCGCGGCCTTTGACCTCGATGGCGTGGCAAACGCAGTGGGCGAGGGTAGTGGTCCGCCACCCGTGGCACCTCACCAACCCGTTGGCCCCACCATCAGTGCAGTCATCCGTTTCCATGACCATCTGGACCACACCCGCTCCACCGTGACCGAGGATGGTGGCATACCAGGCATGCTGGGTTCCATAGCGCAGGAGGTGCTGACCACCCTAGGTATCCTGCCGCAATTGACACGCTTTGGCTTGCGAGGTTCGCGCTCCAAAAAAGGCAACCTAGACCCACTGGCCGTGCGGCCTGATGCCATTCGACACAGCCTGGCGCTGTTGGGCATGGGGCATGACACATCGGCAGGCGGTGCCGAATTGTTGGACCACACCGCACGACTGTCATGGTCTTGGGCGGAAGGGGCGCAAGACCCGGCCCCTAGGCTCCACCGCACCCGTGGCACCATTGTCGAAGGGGCGGGCGCTGAGTTTGTACCCAACCCAGCCTCGGGCGTATTGCCGGACAGGATTTCCAACTTGCTAAGTGGCCCCAAAGCGCCCTCCACTTGGATCACCGTGCACCCGCTGGGTGGCTGCCGCATGGGCGCGTCGCCGCATACGGGTGTAGTCAACCACCGATGCGAAGTGTTTCGGCCCGATGGATCGGTACATGTTGGCCTGCTGGTTATGGATGGCTCGGTTATACCGACTTCATTGGGTGTTAACCCATTGCTCACCATCACGGCCCTGGCCGAGCGAGCCTGCCGCTTGCAATTGGAGGGCAGGGGTGCGGGTGCCCAAGGTGCAACCCCCGTGTCATCGTATGCCTTGCCTGACCAACCCATCGCAAAGCAACCGATGCGGGCCGTTGAGGGCGCTGCACGGGGTGCTGTATTGGCCGAGGTGCTGCGCGGAAGCTTGACCCCTAAATCCAAGGCAAAACTACCGGCGTGGCTGGCGCCACTGCCCGACGGTCAACCGAAGAAGGCCGCGCTGTTTTTGGAGATGGATATTACCGATTGGAGCCGCGTGTGGGCCGATCCGACCCACACCGTGCAAGCCATCACGCACCAGGGCGGGCCTGCTGGCCAGAGTCGGCGTGGGAGTTTTACCGCGTCGCGCCTAGTGGTGGACCAGCCCGGCGGGCCTGCTGTAGAACTTGCCATCACCCGTGGCACGGTGTCCCTCTTCGCGCCGGTGCAGGAATTGCTGCTGCCGCGCCTGGGCCGGGCGGTGCGGTCTTTTTGCACCTATTGGATTGCGCGCTGGCACCCGGATGGCATGCACCCCAATGCGCAACAAGGCAGTTTGCAAACCAAATGGGATGGCGCCAAACTGCTGTGGCACGCCAGCGCAGCACGGTCGTTCGACTACCAGCTGGAATTGTCCGATGGCGTGCAGCAATACCAAATCCAGGGCAGCAAGTTGATTCAACCAGCCTTGAGCTGGAGTGAACTTTGGAACTGGGTAAAAATTTACATGCGCCAGGGTGGCTGGCCGGCGCCGCAGCGGCGCAGTGTGTGGGATCAGTTGACACAGCTTCAGGTGAGCGTGTTGCAAGCCGGCAGTAGCGCGGTGTTGGCCGAGGGCCTGCTGAGCATGGACATCCCCGAGATGGCCCGGCGCATAGCGCCGCAAATGAAGCCCGGGCCGGATGTGGTGAATGCCTTGGCTGCGATCATCAGTTACCCCATGATTCTGCTGCGTTACATCGTGAGCAGCCGCATGCTGGACTTTCGATTACCGGATTACCAGCAAGACCTGCCTGCCACGGACCCGGCCGTAGCGCCCGATGACGGGCAGTTTGAACTGGCCCACGACGCCTATCCGGTCTTACAAGTACCCGGCGGTGGCACGGTCGTGCCGCAAGCGCCGGTCTGCCTTACTGTGCCCCTGAAGGGCGGCACCACGGCGTCCCTGGGCATTGCCGATTGGATTCGTATCGGGCTGGTGCGCTACGCCCAACCCCACGTGGACTTCGTCACTGGGCAAGATGGTGCCCGCCGTTTCAAATCCATCATCCTGCTCAATGGCTTTGCGCAGAACACCTTGCCCTTTGTCGCTGAAGAACTAGGTCCGCGAGCGCTGGCGGCCTTGCTGTACGCACAGGGTTGGGATGTATGGCTGCTGGAATACAGGGTGAGCCCGTTTTTGCGCGCGTCGGCACGCCTGTCTACGATGGACGACATCGGCGCATGCGACATCCCCGCTGCGGTGCGACACGTGTTGCAGCAGTTGGAGCAAGAGCGCTCCGATCCGGCCCTGCCCCCGGGCCAACTGTTTGTCTTCAGTCACTGTGTCGGGTCCGCCTCGATGGCCATGTCGTTGTTGGGCGGTCATCTGCAGCATGCGGACGGACGCCCCCAAGTGGCAGGCGTGTTGTTCTCGCAGTTTCAGCCTTATGTGATCGGATCGGTAACGGCTCAGATGCGGCTGCAGGTGGCCTCCCTGCTGGTGAACGCCATGGGGCTTGAGTTTGTCGAGTTTGCGGCGGGCACCGTGCAGGCAGACGGACTTCACGCTTTGATGGACCGGTTGTTTGCCAGCTTCCATTACGACGTAGCGGAGCGTTGCCCTGCCGAGCACGACCTGCGCAACCCGCAACCCGATTGCACGTCTTGTAAGCGCATGAGCGGCTTTTTGAGCCGTTTGTTCCGCCACGACCAGTTGATTCCCAGCACACCCGGGCACCCCGGCACCCACGAGAAGCTGGACAGCTACTTTGGCCGCACCAACCTGGGCGTGTTCTTGCACGGCGCCAAGTGCGCCGAGTACGAGCATTTGGTAGATGCAGATGGGCAGAATATCTATGTCACCGACGACAACGTCCGTCGGTTCCTGACCATGCCAGTGATGCTGTTGCACGGCGAAGACAACGTGTTGTTTGACAAGGAATCTCTGGCGGAGACTCAGCGCCAGTTCAGACGCGCCTTTGGCGCTGAACGTCTGCTGCGCAAGCACGACCGGTTCTTGCTCGCCCCAGGCCATGCCCACTTTGACTGCACCATTGGCAAACGGGCACCCGAGGTCATTTTTGGTCCAGTTGTCGATTTCTTTAACAATGCGCTGGTGGCAGAAATGCCCGAGCCCTGCGCCCACAACCGGCTGCGGGGGCGTTTGCCCCGCACGGGACCTATTGCGGGCTGGTGCCGCCGCGACGGCAAAGAGCAAGTTTTCAGGGTCTGGATCGAAGTCGACAACAGCCAGGCCGATCAGGCCGTCGCTGCGCTGACACTGGTTAAGGCAGGTAGCCACCGCTGCGTGCAAACCTGGGCCTTATCCAGCAACCCTTTGGGAGGCTTGGTAGGCGTAGCAGCTGGCGTCGTTGGCGCTGCGCCGGATCAGAGCATCGTGTATGCCGTTGCAGATGTAGCAGTGCCCGCTGACTGGCGCGGCAAGGTGACCATTCTTATGGTCAGCCTGCACCGATTTACCGGGGATGTGCCTGTGCTCGCGCCACAGGGTGCGTCGGCAGACGAATTGTCCAGCGCGGCCCTGGCGCAAACATGGGGGGTGCCCCTGACCGTCGGTGAGGCCCTGGTATCGGGCGGGCGCAGCCCGGTGGTGACGGGCCACAGTGGCACCGCTGATGTCGAAATCGAATCGGAACCCGACGCGGTGATCACCCAACCTGGCGCACTGGACGCTGCAGCAGAGGCAGATGGCGGGTTTGTGGGCCCGCAGGGCTCTCTGGCGCGGGTGCTGCCCCAAGCCCTGCCCTTGGACGTGGCCGATGCATTGGCCATCCTGCTCCCGTTGGCCACGCTGGTGCGTGCGCAGTGCGCCATAGCACGTGCAGCAGACCCTGGCACGCTCTCGCGCCAGCGCCGTACGCTGCGCAGTATGGGGGAGTGCGTGCTGCGTCTGGACGCGCTTGCAGCCACGCCGGTGGCGGGCGCGGATACGCCGTTACCCCTGCGCTTTTTTGCCGCTACTTGTCGCCACCCCGGAATCACGCCGCTGGAAAGCCAGCGGAGCGATCACTCCCTGAACGCATTGGCACAACGACAGCGTGCCGCACCCGCGGCGCACATGTGGATGCTGGGTGACCAGATTTATGCCGATGCCCGCGGCGGTTTGGCGACCAGCGCTTCACCGGTTGAAAACCTGCTGCCGCAATACCGTGGCGGCTTTGGGTCCGCAGGATTCCGGGCATTGGCCCGCCAGTTGCCGCTGTACATGGTGATGGATGACCATGAAATCGGCGACAACTGGAGTCGTGACGATGTTCAACTGGGCGGAACGCACAAAGTGCTTTTTGACAATGCGCTCAGCGCATTCAACGCGTTTCAGCGGCCCCACGGCCCGCCAGGGCTGGGTCCGGACGGTGTCGATTACGCTGTTGATGGCGCAGGGGCTGCTTTTTTGGCACTCAATACCCGACTGCACCGGGACCGGGCGCTGGGCCAAGGCGGCCGGCGTCAAATACTCAACAACGACCAGTGGCTGCACTTGCAGTCGTGGCTGCTGCACCAGCAGGCTCGGGGCAAACATCCCAAGTTTTTGGTGTCCGGCAGCGTGCTGGCACCCGGTGTGGTGCAAGGACAGGGTATGTCATCGCCGCGCGATACCGACAATTGGCAGTTGGTTGCGGCCGAGCGCCAGCGGCTGCTGTCTTTTATTGCCGGTCAGTGCATTGACAATGTGGTTTTCCTCTCGGGTGACTACCACTGTAGTGCCCGCGGGACCATTGTGTTCAGCGACAGCCCCGTAAAGGCCTGGTGCCTGGCGGCACCTCCCCTGCACGCGCCCATGCGCTTTGCCAACGTGGCTGCTGGGGATATTCTGACCAGCGAGGTCGTTCCGCTGACTTGTGGTTCAGCGCATATTGAGGCCCAGGCCTGGAATGGCGAAGGTTGGTTGGAGTGCGAGGTGCAACACGCTGAGGCAGGTACTACCCTGCACACGCGATTTAACCTACAGACCTTTGATGCAGCAGCGCCGCACACTGTGGAAGGACGTTGGGACTTGGTTTGACGCAGGTCAAACCCGGCCCAGACAACCTCTCGCCTGAAATCTTACTCCCTTGAAAATGGGCCAAAGGAGTCGCTATGGACCACTTGGTTTACAAAAACAGTGCCGGGTCAACCATTTTGCGGTTCAGCACCACACCCCAATGCAGGTGAGGGCCGGTCACGCGCCCGGTTGCGCCGACCGATGCCACGCGGTCGCCCGTGCGCACCATATCACCCACCTTCACATGGATGGCGCTCAAATGGCCGACCATGGTCAGCAGACCACCACCGTGGTCCATAAAAATCGTGTTGCCGCCAAAGAAGTAGTCGCCTGTATCGATGACTCGCCCTGGCAGAGGCGCCAGCACGGGGGTGCCGGTCGCTGCAGCTATGTCCATGCCGCTGTGTGGGCTGCGGGCCTGGCCGTTGAAGACGCGGCGCAGGCCAAAGGAGCTGGAGCGTCTGCCCCCCACGGGTGCTGCCATGCGCAGCATGGAGGCGTGGGGCAATGGCTCGGTGAAGGTGGCCATCACGGTAGCCATGTGGGCGCGTTCACGGGTAAAGCGGGCCTCGTCTGCGTCAGACAGGTCCACTTTGCTGGGGGCCACTTTCAATTTTTGCACCGGGTAGAGCTTGGGTGCAACTACGAAATCCACCGGCCGCTGGTCGCCGCCTTCCAGTTGAACCGCAATACTCGCCGGGCCAGGCAGGGTAGACAGCGCGATGCCAACCAGCGCGGTCCATCGGCCTGCATCGCCCAGCACCAGCAGCGGTAAATCACCCAGGTAGGCAACAGGGCGCGTCGGGGCAGGGCCCAGGTCCAGGCGGGCAATGCCGCCGGGTACTGCTGAGGCTTGGGGCCACAGGCCAGAGGCCGATTTTTGGGTGGCAGTTGCCTGCGCGGAGTGCAGTGCTAGCAAGCTCAGGCTTGCGATGATGGCCTTGCGGCGGCTGATTGTGGCGGGACTAGGGTGTGAGAGAGGCAGTGGCACGGTGGGCAAAGGCGCAAAAAGAGCAGGGCAGGCCTGCGGTGGGCCAAGAATAGCAGGCCCTCCCGCAACAGGCTCGCACAACGCCCTCTCAGCACGCAGCCGCACAGGGACCCGGCGCTATGATGCAGAGCATCCCTCCATTTACTGTCTGAAGTCGTTACAAGCATGCAACCCAATGCACCATTTTTGCGCCATTTGACGCTTTTTGCAGCACTCGCCACCGTGGTGGCAACTGCAAGCGCACAGCCTGCTTGGAACAACGACACAGGCTTGGTGCTGGTCGGCAAGGTAGTGACAATGAACGACGCGGGCGATGTACTGCCCAACGCCCGGGTCTGGCTGGCCGGTGGCAAGATCATGGCTATTGCGCGTGCGGGCGAGGCATTGCCCGATGGTGCCAAAGATGCACCCGTGGTCGACAGCAAAGGCGTCATCTACCCCGGCATCATCGATTTGCACAACCACCCCGAGTACGCTATTTACCCCTTGATGCCGATCAAGCGCAAGTACCGCGACCGGTATGAATGGCGCTGGTACGACGACATCTACAACAAGCGCATCACCTTTCCGCAAGAGGTGCTGACGCGTCCGCACTATCTGGATCTGGGCCTAGAGATTGGCCGTTATGGCGAGTACAAGGCCTTGGCCGGTGGCACAACCAGCCTGCAGGGCGGGCGCATCAACCTGGCCTATTCCAAAGAAGAGTGCCTGGTGCGCAATATCGAAAACTCGCCCGTGGAGTCGCGCATGGCGGCCAGCCGGGTGGACATAGGCCGCAGCTCCAAGGAGTGGGCGGCCATGCAGGCCGAGCGCAGCAAAGGCTTTTTGGTGGTGCACCTGGCCGAAGGCCCATCACCGCGCATGGCCACCGAGTTTGGCGCTATCAAAGACAGCAACTTGTTGGGCCCCGAGTTGATCGCCATCCATGGCGTCGGTTTGACCGAACCGCAACTGCAAGAGATGGCAACTGCGGGTGCCAAACTGGTGTGGTCGCCGCTGTCCAACTTCATGCTCTATGGCCAGACCGCCAACGTGGCGGCTGCCAAACGCGCCGGTCTGTCCATCAGCCTGGCGCCGGACTGGGCACCCTCGGGCAGCAAGTCCAGCCTGGGTGAACTCAAGGTGGCCGACCTGGTCAACAAGCATGCGCTGCACGGCCTGTTCAGCGACCGCGATCTGGTCGATATGGTGACGCGCAAGCCGGCCGACGCCATGGGTTGGGGCCAGCGCCTGGGCCAGATCACCGAGGGCTATTTGGCCGATGTGCTGGTGGTGGATGACCGCCACGGCGACCCCTACCGCAACCTGATCAACACGATTGAAGACAACATTCAGCTGGTTGCGGTGCGTGGTGAGCCACTGTATGGCGATGTGGCTTTGCTCAACGCCGCACGGCGCGCAGATGGTGTGGAGACCACGGCTATATTTGCCAAGGCCAAGCGCAGCAAGGGTATAACGCCCAATTGCCCCGCCACCAGCCTGCCTGCCATGACCGTGGCAGAAACCAAGGTGCGTATCCAGCAGGGCCTCAAGTTTGACGCCGCCCAACTGGCCGCCAAGCTGACACCCGAGCAACTGGCCAAGGACTTCGCCCAGTGCGGCCTGCCCGCACCCACGGGTGTGGCAACGAGGGTTGACGCCAAGCGGCTGCTTGCCTGCCGCTTTGGCCTGCCGTTCGAGAAGACCCGCCTGAGCCCGCTGACCACCAACGAAGACCCCGAGTTTTTCTCCCGGTTGATGAAGAACCCCAACCTGCCCAAGTACTTGAAGGCATTGCCTTCGTACTACCGGCAATAGCTTAGTCACCCATGGCCCACATACTGATTGCAGAAGACGACGATTTGTTGCGCGATGCGCTGTCTGCGCAGCTGACGCAAGCCGGGCATACCGTGGCCAGCGCTGCCCACGGCCTGCAGGCCCGCGAACTGCTGGAGAGCACGCGCTTTGACGGCGTGATCCTCGACCTGGGCCTGCCCAAGCTCGACGGCATGGCCGTGCTGCAGTGGATACGCCAGCGCGTGCTGGCCCTGCCGGTGCTGATACTCACGGCACGTGACGGCGTGGACGACCGCGTTCATGGCCTGAACGCCGGGGCCGATGACTACTTGACCAAACCCTTCATCATGGCCGAGTTGCAGGCGCGGCTGGCCTCCATGTTGCGGCGCTCGCGCATGCCAGCCTTTGGGGGTTCTCTGGAGATTGCTGGCCCCAGCACCAGCAAGCTGCGCGTAGACGCCGTGCAACCCCGAGCCTGGTTGGGTGACGACGAGATGGAGCTGACCCAACGCGAATGGGCGCTGCTGTCGCTGTTGGTGGCCAATGCTGGCCAGGTGGTCAGCCGCGAAGACGTGTTGAATGCCTGGCAGACCGAGCCGGGCGATGCCAGCGGCGGTGTGGCGTCCAATGCGTTAGAGGTCTATGTGCACCGCCTGCGCCGCAAGCTGGCCGACTCGGGTCTGGGTATTCGCAATGTGCGCGGGCTGGGGTACCTGCTGGAATCCAGCACTGCCTGATGACGCTTATGAAGCCGGGCGGCCGTTCCCTGTTGCCGGGGCTATCCCTCAAACGCCAATTGCTGCTGTGGTTGCTGCTACCCCAATTGCTGCTGTGGTCGGTCGGCGGGCTGCTGGCGTGGCGCATTGCGCTGAGTTATGCCGATACCGGTATCAACCAGTCGCTGAAG
>Ga0105048_10005354_pt1 | contig 20753 bp, 25 predicted proteins | sample MAT05_FD_78382 | JGI IMG/M metagenome (GOLD analysis project Ga0105048, IMG submission 78382) | Freshwater microbial communities from Lake Fryxell liftoff mats and glacier meltwater in Antarctica - MAT-05 | ecosystem: Environmental > Aquatic > Freshwater > Ice > Liftoff microbial mat | place...
ACACGCCGCCGGCGCTTCAACGACGGGAAAGGCAGCAGATGTCCTCCCGCTGGCCGGCGATAAATCGATCTGCGGGGGCGCGGAGCCGATCCGCACACCTACGGACCAAAGACTACGAGCTACGCGGTTCGTCCGCGCCCTCAGCCCTCCACTTGAGGGCAGAACGACAGCGAACCTCCAGGCCGAAGGGCCGTGGAGTTTTTCGTGTTTCTGCACTCAGAGCCGCTTCCGCAATGTCAGAGGCGGCGGCGTCAGCGGGTTCACCGTGCGCAGCTGCACATCATCCGCCAGCACATAACCCAGCGCCTCCCAGAACGTCACAAGGCGCGGCTGGTCCTCCCGCACGCCGATCTGCACGCCAACGCATCCACGCGCCCGCGCCTCAGTCTCGATCGCCAGAACCAGTGGCGCGCCAAGTCCAAGCTTGCGCAGCGCCTTCAGCACGCCCACGCGCTTGATCTCGACCCATATCCGCGCATCGCCCACCGGCCCCGGCACAGGATGAAATCGCCCCGCCCCCACAGCCTCTTCGCCACGCAGCAGGATCACCGCGCCGCCAGCGTCGAACTCGCGCGCGATATCCTCGGGCGTCTCGCGATAGGCGCTCGAGTTTGCCGCAACCGTTCCCGTCCAGCAGCGCAGCATCACATCGCGCAGCAGGGCTGCGTCGAACCGATCCGCCACGCGAACGGCAAACCCTGACGGAAGCATCATCAGCCCTTCCCACGCCCCCAACCGGGATCCGCCTTGTCCAACAGCCCCGAAGGACAGTGCGGATCCCGGCATACGCCTCGCGGCGTATCTCGGGCAACGTGCGTCAGAGCAAGGCCAGAACGCGAAACGCGCGGCCGAAGCCGCGCGCATCGTCGTTCAGCGTTACAGACCTAGTGTTCGACGTTCCGCCAGATGCGGCGATAGGACAGGAACACCAGGATCGAGAGCAGCAGGAGGAACGGGATCACCGCCACGCCCAGCTGCTTGCGAGCCTCGGTCCGCGGATCGCTCGCCCAGGCGAGGAACACGGCGACGTCATGCGCCTGTTGCTCAATCGTCGTCGTCTTGCCGTCGTCGAACGTATCCTGGTTGCAGGCCGCGCCGCCCTGTGCGCCCTCGACGCAATCGCGACGCAGGCGGATGTCCAGGTTCACCAGCGGCGGAGCCATCGCAAGAAAACCGCCCGGCGGCTTGCTGCGCGGATCCTTGCCAACCCACTGGCTGGCCGTGTCGCCGTGGAAGTACGCGTTGTAGTGCTGCCCCGGGTTGACGTTCAGGCCGGCCGGCGGCGTCACGAAGCCCTGCAACAGCGAGTAGATGTAGCCAGCGCCGCCGTTGCGGGCCTTGACGATGACGGACAGGTCCGGCGGCACCGCGCCGCCATTGGCGACAGATGCTGCGATGGCGTTGGGATAAGGCGACGGGAAGCGGTCGGCCGGGATGCCCGGCACCGAAACCATGCCGCCCGAATCCGGATCCACTTTCGGCACCGAGAACTCGCTGGCGATCTTCTTGACCACCGGGTTGTCGTTCGGGTTCGGATAGCGCGCGTCATAGAACGGAGCGCCGACATCGCCCAGGTTGCGGAACGACAGCAGCTTCATGCCGTGGCAGCTCGAGCAGACGGCCTTGTAGACCTTGAAGCCGCGCTGCATCGCGTTGACGTCGAACGTGCCGAAGAAGCCGTCATGCTTCCAGCCGCCAGCAGGCGTCAGCTCGTGATGATCACCAGCCGCAGCGTGCTCGCCGCCATGCTCTTCGCCGCCATGGCCGCCAGCGGCCGTGGTTTGCGGAGGCGTAACGGCAGGAACAGGCGCCGCAACAGGAGCCTCAGGCGCCGGCGTCGCGGCCGGAGCCGTCACGGGCGCATTGGGATCGACGGGAGCCGCCGTCGTCGGCGCAGGCTGCTCGACCGGCGGCGTGACCGGGGTCACGGGCTGCTGTGCGATGGCGGCGGCGCCGATAGCGCCGATCGCGAGGACGGCAAAACCGGAAAGGGCGAGTTTGGCGAAACGCATGTCTCTCTCCCTTATTCCGCAGCTTGCGGCGCGGGGTTCACGGCGGAAGCCGCCGGTGAACCATGCTTCTTGCGGACGCTTTCCGCGATCGACGGCGGACGCGCCTTGGGCTTCTCGATGATGCCGAGCATTGGCAGGAACACGAGGAAATACAGGAAGTAATACGCGCCCAGGATCTGCGACAGCCACAGCCACTTGAAGCCGTCCGAGTGGATCTCGATCGCGCTCTTGGCCTTGACCGAGTCGGCCAGCCTGCCCTGCGCCGAGATGGCGTCAGCATACTGGTCGAAGATCTCGCGCTTGGGCTCGGTCGTGCCACCCTCAGTGTAGATCAGGGCGAGCTTGTCCGGGCCGTACTTGAACACGAACTTGTCCGGGTCGTTGGCGCCGCAGAAGCCGAGGCCGATGCAGGCGACGACGAACAGCACGAACAGCTGCTTCGCGATCGGGCGGTAGCGCATCGAGCGCACCTTCGAGGTGTCGAGCCACGGCACAACGAACAGAATGCCGACGGAGCCGAACATCGCGATGACGCCCAGAAGCTTGGCTTCGATCGGGCCGATGTCGAACGTGACGGCGCGCAGGATCGCGTAGAACGGCAGCAGGTACCATTCCGGCACGATGTGCGCCGGCGTCTGCAGCGGGTTCGCCTCGATCGCGTTTTCGGCATGGCCGAGCGCATTAGGCGCGAAGAACACGAAGAACGCGAACAGGATGAAGAACACCAGGATCGCGAAGCCGTCCTTCACCGTGTAGTACGGGTGGAACGGGAGGGTGTCTTTCTTGACGTCCTTCACCGAAACGCCGGTCGGGTTGTTGTTGCCCGGCACGTGCAGCGCCCAGATGTGCAGGGCGACGATGCCCGCAATCACGAACGGCAGCAGGTAGTGAAGCGAGAAGAAGCGGTTGAGCGTCGGGTCGCCGATCGCCGGGCCGCCCATCAGGTAGGTCTTGATCACCGGGCCAACCAGCGGGATCGCGCCGATCAGGTTGGTGATCACGGCCGAACCGTGGAACGACATCTGGCCCCAGGGCAGCACGTAGCCCATGAACGCCGTGCCTATCATGAGCAGGTAGATCACAACACCGAGGATCCAGATCACTTCGCGCGGCGCCTTGTACGAGCCGTAATAAAGACCGCGGAACATGTGGACGTAAACGGCGAGGAAGAACATCGAGGCGCCGTTGGCGTGGATGTTCCGGATCAGCCAACCATAGTCGACGTCGCGCATGATGCGCTCGACCGACGCGAAGGCGTCCTGCGTCGAAGCCACATAGTGCATGGCCAGCACGATGCCCGAGACGATCTGCACGACGAGGCAGACAGCCAGGATACCGCCGAATGTGTACCAGTAGTTGAGGTTCTTCGGTGTCGGGAACTCCATCAGATCGGCGCCGAAGCGCACAATCGGGAGACGCTGATCCAGCCACTTGGTGAAGCCGGTCTTCGGTTCGTAGGTCGATGGTCCGCTCATGAGCCCTGCCCCTCGGCCTTACAGCGAAATTTGGATCATGGTGGCGGAAGCATACTCGTACTTCGGGATCGCCAGATTCTTCGGCGCCGGACCTTTGCGGATCCGTCCCGAGGTATCGTAGTGCGACCCGTGGCACGGGCAGTACCAGCCGCCGAACTCGCCAACCGAACCCTGCGCAGGACCAACCGGCACACAGCCGAGGTGGGTGCAAAGGCCCGAGGTGACGAGGATCTTCTTGTTGTAGTTGCCGTCCTGCATCTTCACGAGGCGGCTATCGTCGGTCGCCGGATCGCGCAGCGGCTGCGTGTCGTCTGCCTCGGCGCGGCTGATCTCTGCCGGCGTCCGGTGGCGGACGAAGAAAGGCATGCCGCCGATCAGGACGCGGATCTCGCTTCCCTCGACGACCTTGCTGACGTCAACCTCGGCGCTGGACGCGGCCTTGGTGTCGCCTGCCGGCCCAAGCTGCTGGACGAAAGGCCAGGCGACAGCCGCGACCCCGCCGGCCGCAACTGTGGCGGCGGCAATATGAATAAAATCGCGGCGCGTTTCTCCGGCGTGCTCTGAGTTCGCCGTTGCGGCCTTGGAACCGTGTTCCGACACACGAGTCTCCCATGCTATCCGGAGCTTTCGACGCCTTATGACCTTCGCGGGGTGAACCCCCCACGCGGCGTGGTGTCGCAAGATTGCCCCAGTTGTGACGGACCCGTCTAAAGTGCGACTCGCCTTGTATCAACCGGACATCCCCCAGAATCTTGGGGCAAATATCCGCCTGGCGGCGTGCCTTGGCGTCGCACTCGACGTGATTGAGCCCTGCGGCTTCCCTTTGACGGACCGCGCCCTGCGCCGGACAGCGATGGACTACGGGCAAAACGTGAGCCTGACGCGCCATTCCGGCTGGGCCGCATTCCGGGAATCACCGGAGCTCACCAGCCGCCGGATCGTGTTGCTCACCACGCGCGGCGCAGAAAAACTGGATGCCTTCAGCTTCCGCTCGAACGATTGCCTGCTGATGGGACGCGAGTCGGCCGGCGTGCCGGAAGATATCCACAATGCCGCGGATGCCCGGGTGCTGGTTCCGCTGGCGGAAGGGGCGCGCTCCCTCAACGTCGCTGCGGCAGCAGGAATCGCCCTGTGGGAGGCGCTTCGCCAGACGGGACAGTTGCCAGGTCAGACCAGCTGAGCTTGCCGGCGCCTTAGTGTTGCATCCCGCATTCAGCCATGATGGCAGGAACTTCGACGGCCAGTTGGGAGCGCAGCGGACCATCCAGCGCCTTGATCCGCTCGGAAGCTTCGCGCGGCTCGCCCTTCGCCCCCATTACGATCAGCTCGAGCACAGCCGGATCGACGCGCTCGGCGCTTTCACTGGCCAGGCAGGAGCAGACCTCAGCCGTATCACCGTTGGCGAGACAGGATTCCTCGATCGCCTTGCGGTTGGCCTCAACGGCGTCGCACCCGGCCAGCAGGCCGGTGGCAACCAGGCCGACGACAAAAAGGGATGACGCAACTACACGCCGCATGGCGAACCTTGAACCTGTTACGCCTGCTCTCTACGGGTCTGCGCTCGCTACAACAAGCGATCAGCTTGCGTTTGCGCAGGCTTCCATAGCCTTGCCGACGCTGGACAGCCCCTCGAAGAAGTCGCGGCGGGAAACGTTCGCCATCAAGGCGTCGGCCCCCTCGTGATTGCCTTCCTGCGACAGCACGTAGGCCTGCAGCACATCTTCGCTGAAGGCGTCGGAGGCGCGGAGGTCATCAAGGGTCACCCCCTGGCATTCGCACAGGGCCGGCTTTCCGCCGTCGTCGGTGCAGACTTTCGTGAGGCGCGTCGCCTCGGCGCTGGGGCCCGGCTTGGGCTCAGCCCCGCCGCAGGCGGACGCCAGAAGCACAAGCGAAGCCGCCGCGCATACCCGCAAGCTGATCATGAAAGTCCTTTCTGGCGCTTGTCCCGCCCTACGCCGCTACAAGCTGGCCCGCCACGCGGGCGACTGCAACCTCGCAGGTCAGTTCACCGCAAGCGGCTTCACCAGTTCGGCCAGATGAGCACAGGCCGCCGCATCCGGCGCGGCGCTGGAGGCACGTGCCGCCTTCATTTCCGTACGCGCCGTCACCATCGCGCCCAGGAACTCGTCAGACCCCTGCAGCGCCGCAAACACGCCCGCAGCGTTGGTCCGGGAGGCTTCGATCGAACTCATGTTGTGAAGACCACAGACGACACGGCTTTCACCGAAAGCCCGGCCGCGCGCGAGAATCTGGCTCGCCCGGTCCGGCGCAAGCTGGGAAACGACCAGCCCCGCCATCCAGCCCAGCGATCCGTGACCCGACGGATAGTCGAAACTGGCTTCGAGGCCCGGCGCACGCGCGATACAGATGCTGCCCGGATTGTGCATGAATGGCCGCGTCCGGCGGTAAAGCTGCTTCGCTGCTTCGGCCGCCATGCCGGCATCTATCGTGGTGCGCCCGAGGATCTGCATCAGCGTAGGCGAATTCTCGGGCGTCAGCGTCGCGCCAACAGCGCAGGAGAAGTCCGCCAGCAGGTCAGCGGGCTTATAGCTGTCGTCGGCCTGCGCCAGTTTCCAGCGGTCAGACCCTTCAAGCGCACGCGTCTTGCGGAAGATTTCCCAGTCGATCGTATTGCGGGCCTCACCCTCTTTGGGGGCCACGGGAATTGTCGCGACCGCATCGGGCAGCATTTCAGGTTTCAGAAAGCCCGCCGGACGGGTTGCGGCCGGCGTCGCACCAGCCATCGTCGATGGAGGTGTCTGCGGGGTCGTCTGAGCGGCAGGCGCCACGCCGCCAGCGCATGCGACCAGCGCCGCCAATCCAACCGCCAGCGCGGCATACGTCCCAGCCTCGGCCTTGGGTTTCATCTCGCCCCTCCATCGCCGGACAAGTAACTAGGCTGGGAAAGCTGCACCCCGCAAGCAAGATTGCGACGCAAGCAGGTCGCGTGTCACTCTCGCCGCAAAATGTGAGGGGAAACGCCCGTGATCGAGCAGCAGACGGACATCGCGACGCCCGACGGAACCTGCTCCACCTTCATCGTGCACCCGGATCGCGGCGGGCCGCATCCGGTGATCGTCTTCCTGATGGACGCGCCCGCCATCCGCGAAGAACTCCGCGACATGGCCCGGCGTTTCGCCACCTCCGGCTACTATGTGATGCTGCCCAATCTCTATTACCGCGAAGGCGTGAACGACATCGGGCCTATCGAATACGAGCCCGACAGCCCGTGGCGCAAGAAGATGGCCGACCTGATGAACACGCTGGGCATCTCGATGGTCATGTCCGATGTCGACGCCATGCTCGCCCACGCGAAGGCGGACCCGGCCGCGAATGCTGCCTCGGTTGGTACGGTCGGGTACTGCATGAGCGGACGCTTTGCCGTCTGTGCGGCCAAGGACCGCCCGAATGTGAAAGCTACCGCCTCGATCTACGGGGTGAGGCTGGTCACCGACGACGCAAGCAGCCCGCATCTCATCGCGAAAAACTCGCCAGCGGAATTCTACTTCGCCTGCGCTGAACGCGATCACTGGGCGCCGCAGGAAATGGTGGACCAGCTGAAGCGCGACCTCGCCGGCGCAAACGGCGAGGTTGAGCAATATCCCGACACCGATCACGGCTTCGCGTTTCCCGAGCGGCGTGCCTATCACAAGCAAGGCGCCGAACAGCACTGGCAGCGCGTGCTGGCGTTGTTCAGTCGCAGGCTGGGATAGGCGGTCAGTACTCGAACAGCTTCGCGTCGCGCTCGGCGCGTTTGCGGGCGGCTTCGAGGATATGCGTAGCGAGCGCTTTCTTGGCGCCCTTGCCCTTCAGCGTACCGGCCGGATCGAGGTGGTGATGCGCGATCAGGGCGCGCAGTTCCTTCACGTCGAACTTCGCCAGCCGCGCCTCGAACCCGGCCGCATCCTTTTTGTATTCGGCCAGCGGATGGAAGCCATCTATGCTGCGCTCGGCCCTTCGCTTGTCGGCGAGGTCCTGGCCGAACTTGGCCAGCGACTCTTCCAGCTTCTTCCCAAAAGCCGGATTGGTCGCAGCCTCGTCCGTCACGATCTTGAACATGTTCGCCAGGGCGCGATCGATCATTGTGTTGCCCCCTAGATCAGGCCAGCGCGTTCGCGGAACTCGGCCGCGAACTTGCGGATCACCAGCGCCGCCTCGCCATACTTCTGTTCCAGCGTACGCTTCTGGTCGGACCATTCCGCCGCGCGAGCGATCTGCTCAGCTTGCGGGATACGCGTGTCGAAAACGTTGAACTGCTCTTTCAACATCGCCGCCTCGCTCTGGTGCAGCGCGTTGTGCTGTTCGTACTTGGTGATCAGCGTCCAGATGCGATCATCGGTGAAGCGGCGCTGCTCCATTGAGCGCAACGCGCGCTTGCGGAACGCGAAGATGCCGAGCCGCGAGACGTAATCGGGAATGGTCGGGATCACGATGAATTCCGAAAGCTCGATGGCCGCCTCGGCAAACATCGAGATGCCGGGCGGGCAATCGAACAGCACGAGGTCATAGCTGTCCGACACATTCTCGATCGCCGAATGCGTCAGGCGTGAGAACCGCGTGTTGAGCTGGCGGATGTCGAAGCCCTGCCCGACCCATTTCTCCAGCGCGTGGCGCTCGATGTAGCGGAATTCAGGCGTCGAGATCAGCAGGTCGAGCGGCATGTCGCCCGAGATGTCGCTGACGCGGTTGGCGATGAAGTCGCGGAAGAAGCGCGGCTCGCCGCCATAAACGTACTGGTTGAAATAGTCGTCGATGGTGCGGTTGGACTGGCGCAACTCGATCCAGCGATCCTGCCCCGCCAGCATCATCGAGACGTTGGACTGCGGATCGAGATCGATGACGAGGACGCGCATCCCCTCGGACGCAAGCGCCTCGGCGAGGCTGGCCACCGTAGTGGACTTCCCGACGCCGCCCTTCATGTTCACGACGGAAACTACCCGCGGCGACAAAGGCCCTGCTCCCGCCTACTCGATCGATGGACATCTTCAACAGGCGTCGGCCGGTTCGCCCGCTACGTCAAGCGCCGGAAGCTGATCCAGGTCAGCACCCTGTTGGCTACTCGGCCCTACTGTTCCGAAGGCGGCTTTGTCGGGAACGGATTCGTCCCGGGTTCGATATAGAAGAGGCCCAGATCTTCCGGCTCGCGCCGGATCCGTTCCTGCCGCGCTGCATCGTGGGCGACGGCCTCGGCGACTCGGGATTTTTCGGATTCCTCGGGCATCAAACCAATGCCGACGGTGACCACCACAGCGACGGCAACCAGCGCAATTCCGAAGTATTCCCAGCCGTAATTGACCGGGCGCCACCATTTGGAGGGGGTATGGGTTTTGTCGAAAGTCGGGGTCGCCATGGCGATACCTTACACCGGCTTCAGTTCGGGAGGAATATACTTGTCCCGCAGTGTTACCAGTTCCTCTGCAATTGATGGATGGAGGGCGCAGGTGCGGTCGAAGTCCGCCTTGGTCGCCCCCATCTTCACGGCGATCGCCACGGCCTGAATGATTTCCGGCGCATCCGGCCCGACAATATGGACCCCGACCACCACATCATCCTTCTGGCGCACGACGATCTTCATCAGCACGCGCTCTTCGTCGCCCGTCAGCATGTCCTTCATCGGACGGAACTTCGTCTTGTAGATATCGACGGCGCCAAACTCCTTGCGCGCATCCGCCTCGGTCAGGCCGACAACGCCGGTCGGCGGCTGCGAGAAGACTGCGTGGGGAATTTCGGCATGGCCGAAGGTCGTCGGCCTGTCCATGAACTCGGTCTGCGCGAAAGCCTGCCCCTCGCGGATCGCGACGGGGGTCAGGTTCACGCGGTCGGTTACATCGCCCACGGCGAAGATGTGCGGGATGTTGGTACGCGAATATTCGTCGACGATGACGGCGCCCTTGTCGTTCAGTTCTACGCCGGCTTTCTCGAGACCGAGCCCCTCCGTGAGCGGCTCACGGCCCACGGCGTAAAGGATCTTGTCCGCCGTGACGCTCTCGCCATTCGAAAGGTCCATGTGCAGCTTGTCGCCATCCTTGCGGATGCTCTTCGGCGTGGCGTGGGTGATGACCTTCACACCCTTGCGCTTGAGTTCCTCATGCACGTGCGTGCGTACATCCTCGTCGAACCCACGCAGAACAGTGTCGCCGCGATAGACGAGGCACACGCGCGAGCCGAGGCCACTCATGATGCCGGCGAACTCGACCGCGATGTAGCCGCCGCCGACGATAACGATATGCTCGGGCAACGCATCGAGATGAAACATCTCGTTGGACGTGATCGCGAGGTCGACGCCCTCGACATCCTTCGGCATCACCGGACGCCCGCCCGCCGCAATCAGGATCTTGCCCGCCGTCACGGTACGGCCGGACTTCACCAGCTTCAGCGTATGCGCATCCACGAACTCTGCGCGGTCGTCGATCAGCTCGGCGCCGGCGTTGCGCAGGTTGCGCGCGTAGATGCCCGACAGCCTGTCGATCTCGCGGTTCATCTTGTCCATGAACAGGTTGTGGTCGTAGGCCACGTTTTCGACGGTCCAGCCATAGCCCTTCATGTGATGAAGCGTGCGGCCGAACTCGCTGGCGTAGACCATATACTTCTTGGGTATGCAGCCCCGCACCACACAGGTGCCGCCCGCGCGATATTCCTCCGCCACGCCGACCTTGGCGCCCGTCATCGCCGCCAGCCGCGCTGCGCGCACGCCACCGGAGCCCGCACCAATCACGAAGAGATCGTAGTCAAACGGCATATGCGGCCCCGGTTTGCGAGGCTCTTATGTATGTGGCCCCGGAGGCGGGGGAAAGTGCAGGAAACAGCGATTGGCCGTGCAGGCCTACTTCACCGCAAGCGGCCAGGCCGGGCTGACGCCCGTCGCAGCCCCGCCCACCGCGTCCTTGGCGAAGGTATAAAGCGGCTTGCCCTTGTAGGCCCACTGCTTCGCGCCATCGTCGCGGGTGATCACGGTCCAGTCGCCATCATCCTTGGCGTCAGCAGCAGCCATCAGCGGCGGCCATGCGGCGGCGCAGCCTGCGTTGCACGAGGATTTTCCCGGCGCCATGTCACGCGCGAATGTGTAGAGCGGCTTGCCATCCGGCGCGACGAACGCGCCTTCCTTCTCGGTCACGCCCGGAGGCGATGCCCATGCCGCTCCGGCCATGGCCAGAAAGCCGAATGCGACAAGACCAGCTGCAATGCGCATGATGTCTCTCCCTATGCGTTGTGATGAACGCGTGAACTGCCGAAGCGTAACACGGCAGCTCTCACGCGCAACGCACTGTTACATCGTCAAGCTTGTAGCGTCAGTTCGACGGCGGAACCGCGACGGGCGGTTCGCCCGGAACCGGCGGACCAACCGGACCAAGAGCTGCCGGCGCAGCGGCGCCCGGCTCAGGCCACGCAGCCTTGAGACGCTCAATCGCCTTGCCCATGGCTTCCTGAGCGCGCTCGTTCATCAGCACCTGGCTGGGTTCCAGCGCAGGTCCGATCTTGGCGCGCACATCGTCGCCGGTCTTGGAAGCGAAGAACTCAGTGAGCATTTTCAGCTCACGCACATTGTAGGTATCGACGAGGCCCTTGATCGCAGTCTCACGGACCTCGGCCATCACGGGTTCCAGTCCACGCTCGATCGCCATTGCGCCCTGGACGAACTGATCCGGCGCAAGCTGGCCTGCCATCACGGCTTGCTGGGCCTGTTGGCCGGCCATTTCACGAAGACTGTCGCCGCCGAGCGGGATCAGAAGGCCGGAATCAAGGATCTTTGCTGCAAGCCTCTTCTCGGCCAGCGGCAGGCCGCCTTCGCTTGCAGGCTGGCATGCGCCGGCGAGCACAGTTCCCAGGAGAGCCAGAGCGATCAGCCTCATATCGAAATCCCGTTCCGGATAGAGCGTTGCAACGCGGCTGCCTCTAAACCACTCCGGGGCTGGCGCATAGTAGGCGGAGACCCGGGGCTGGAACCGATTGGCCCGGAATTGGCCTCAGGCGACGGGCTGAACCCTACGGACGCCGCCTGCCTCTCCGATCAGAACCTCATCGGCGTAACCGATGAAAAGTCCGTGTTCGACAACGCCGGGCAGGTCATCCAGCAAGGCGGCAAGCAGCGGCGCGTCTGGAATTTCGCCGCACGCGACGTCGAGAATCAGGTGGCCGCCATCCGTGTGAAGCAGGCGCTCGCGCGTCGCCATGCGCCAGCTGCTCGCAACGCCGCCAAGGCCGGCGATCTCCAGTCGTGCATCAATCCGGCGGCGCGTGAGTTCGGCCGCGAAGGGGTTCACCTCAACCGGCAGCGGGAACTTTCCAAGCCGCGCGACTTCCTTGGCCGCGTCCGCGATGACGACCATCCGGTCAGACGCCTCGGCGATGATCTTCTCACGCAACAGCGCTGCGCCGCCGCCCTTGATCAGGCTAAGCGCCGGATCGAACTCGTCAGCGCCATCAATCGTGAGGTCGATGTGCGAGAGTTCGTCGGGCGAGACGATGGTGATGCCCAGCGAACGCGCCAGCCTGTCTGTGGCTTCGGAAGTCGGCGTGCAGGTGACTTTCAGGCCTGCCTTCACACGCTCGCCTAGCAGCGCGACGAAGATCGCGGCTGTGGATCCGGTGCCAAGACCCAGGATCATGTCCGGCTGAACGAGTTCGAGCGCGGCCTCAGCGGCATGACGCTTGGCGATGTCGGCTGACACGGGCCTAGCTCTTCTCGCCGGAGGCGGCGCGGGCGCCGGCGGTCATCATCTGCATGAAGCTGTCGGTTGCCTGGCCACCCATCGAATACCACTGCTTGAGGTAGAATTCGGGGCTGACCATCTCGACGTTCTGCTCAATCCGCTGCTTCACGGAGTTCACCAGCGTCTCGTTGATCGGCGTCAGGTCGGGAAGACCGAGGAAGGTGCGCGCTTCTTCCGGCGTGCACTCCACCGTGATGTTCATCTTCATCCGCGTCTCCTCTAGCCGCGGGCACCAGAGCGGATTCCGCCGCGTTTGCAAACCTCGCCTCGCGTGGATGGGGCGCGGCTTCGCAAAAATCCCTGCGGCGTGTTCGCAGTTCGTCGGCCGAAAGGGATTATTTTACCCGGATACAATTGACGCCAGCATTCTATCCGGGTAATTCCCCGCACCTTGTTGCGGAGCCTGCCAATGACACCCCCTCCCACCGCGATCGCATTCGAGGACAATCGGCGCGTTGTGTCTGGTCCGCTCGCCGACGTGGCGCTCGCGCTCCGCAAGCGCGCCGGCAAGGCGACGCACGAAGACATCCAGGTTTTCGACGGCGAGACCGGCAAGACGCTTCACCTTAATCTTGCGGGATCGGACAAGGACATCCGCACCCGGTATACGACGACACCGGTCGCGACGTTCACCACACCGGAGGACGCTGCTCCAGATGCGCCGCGTGGCCCGGGTCGTCCCAGACTGGGAGTGGTGCCGCGTGAAGTGACGCTGCTGCCGCGGCACTGGGACTGGCTGAATGCGCAGCCGGGCGGCGCCTCTGTGGCGCTGCGAAAGCTGGTGGAAGACGCGCGGAAGACGCACGAGCAAAGCGACAACTTGCGCGCAAGGCAGGAAGCGGCTTATCGCTTCCTGACCGCCATGGCTGGGGATTGGCGACACTACGAAGAAAGCACACGCGCACTCTTTGCAGGCGACGCTGTGCGTTTCGCGGAGTTGACCGAAGCCTGGCCAACCGACGTTCGTGACCACGCCCGCCATCTTGCCTTCGCTGCTTGTCCTCCCAGCAAGACCTGACCGGATTTTTCAGTGACCGAGACGATCGAAACCGCAAAAGCCCCGCTGAAGGGAACAACAGCGCAACGCTCGCTGATGGTGACGTTCGTCATCTTCTTGGCGCCGATGATGCTGTCGAACATCCTTCAGTCGCTGTCGGGCACGATCAACAGCGTGTTCCTCGGCCACATGATCGGTGTGAAGGCGCTGGCGGCTGCGACGCAGTTCTTTCCAATCATGTTCTTCATGATGGCGTTCGTCATAGGGCTTGGCGCGGGCGCGTCAGTCCTGATCGGCCAGGCGCATGGCAAGGGCGATCACGAGCGCGTGCGCGCCATTGCGGGCGCATCGCTCGCCCTGTCGCTCACCTTCGGTATCGTCGTCGCGCTTCTGGGCGGCGTGTTCGGCAGCCCGTTGATGATCGCGCTGCAGACGCCGCCGGACATCATCGCGGACGCGACACTTTATGCGCAGATCATGATGTTCTCGATGCCGCTGTTTTTCCTGTACCTGCTGGCAACGTCGATCCTGCGAGGCGTCGGCGATGCGGTGACGCCACTGTGGACGCTGGCGCTCTCTGCCGGTGTCAGCCTCTTGCTCACGCCACTTCTCATCACCGGTGCGCTCGGACTACCGCCACTTGGCGTCGCGAGCGCGGCGATCGCCTCGGCGATTTCGCTCGTGGTTGCGATGGCGTGGCTCGCCTGGCGACTGCTGCGGATGAAGCACGCGCTTGCGCCGACGCCCGAACTGCTGGCGCGCGTCAAGCTCGACCCGAAAGTGTTGAAGCTCGTGCTTCGCCTGGGCATTCCCACCGCGATCCAGATGGTGTTCGTGGCAGTCGCCGAGATCGCGCTGCTCTGGATGGTGAACGAGCACGGCTCGAACGCCACGGCCGCCTATGGGGCAATCAATCAGATCCTCGCCTATGTGCAGTTCCCCGCCATGTCGATCGGCATCACGGCGTCGATCCTCGGCGCCCAGGCCATCGGCGCGGGCCGTCAGCACCAGCTCTGGGCGATCACGCGCACGGCGCTGATCCTCAATGCGATCATCACGGGCGGCGGCGTGCTTGTAGTCTATCTTCTGTCAGGCCCGATCGTCACGATGTTCATCGCCGACCCCGCCGTTATCGCAATGACGCAGCGCCTGCTGCACATCGTGCTGTGGAGTGCGGTGATGTTCGGATTTGCCGTCGTGTTCTCAAGCATGATGCGCTCGTCAGGCACCGTGCTAGCGCCCACCTTCATCGGCATCTTCGCCATCCTCGCCGTGGAAGTGCCGACCGCATGGTTCCTCAGCCGGTCCATCGGCATTGATGGCATCTGGTGGGCTTACCCCGCCGCCTTCTGCGCCATGTTTGTCATGCAGGGCGCTTTCTATGGCCTCGTCTGGCGACGCAAGGCGATCCGGGCGATGGTGTGAAGCGGCACGTTGAGAGGGAGTCCTGAATGGACCGGTTCGAGTTCTTCATGGTCTTCTACGGGCTGCTGCTCGGCCTCGCGGTCGCGGAGTTGCTGCGGGGGTTCGCAAATATCGCGCGGGCAAGGACGCGGCCGAAACTCGGGTGGCTTACGCCCGTCCTTGCTGTTGTCGTGTTCTTTGCGATCATCACTTCTTTCGTCGATGCCTGGGCCAAGATGGCGGATGTCCGGCTTCGTCTGGAAAGCTTCATCCTGCCATCCATCATTGGCGGCGCGTACTTCTTCGCGGCTGTTGTCGTCGTACCGAAGCATCTCGATGAGTGGAACAATCTCGACGACTACTTCTTTGCCCGCCGCAAGTGGACAGTCGGCCTTCTCCTTGCGCCCTTCCTCGCGACGCTCGCATTGGAGTTGCCGCTGGTGATCGCCAATGTTCAGGCCAACGGCCCGGCGCGATTGCCCGGCTACATCGCTGTCAACTCCCTGTGGCTTGGCTCTCTGCTGGTTGCGCTGCTCGCGCGAAATAAGTGGGTTGTCTCGGCGGATTGGTCGCGACGCTCGGCGCCATCTATTGGGCCTATGGCTCGATCTCGCTCGAAACGATGTTCACGCCAAACGCGCCGGCTACCTGAGAGTTTGGCCAGGCGCTCTGGTCACGCCGTCCTCTCGTGCTAGGGATGGCGAAAGAGACAGTACACTCCGGGAGACTACGCCATGGCGTTCGAGAACCTTCAGCTTCGCAGCCTGATCAAGAAGAGCGGTGAGCTTGAGCTTTCCCTAGCGAAGCTTCCTGTGCCCGATCCGGCGCCGGACGAGATCGTGGTGCGCATCGAAGGCACGCCGATCAACCCGTCCGACCTCGGCCTGCTGGTCGGCCCGGCTGATGTATCGACGCTGAAGTCCACGGGTTCGGGCGACAATGTTGTCGTCACAGCCGCTGTGCCGGAAATGGCGATGCGCGCCATGGCCGCCCGCGTCGGCGAGGCCCTGCCGGTCGGCAATGAAGGCGCGGGCACAGTGGTCGCCGCTGGCTCGTCCCCCGAAGCGCAGGCCCTGATGGGCAAGCTTGTCGCCATCCTCGGCGGCGAAATGTATGCACGCTATCGCACAGTGAAGGCCAAAGCCGCGCTTCCGCTGCCCGCGGGTGCGACGGCGGCTGATGGCGCCTCCTGCTTCGTGAACCCGCTGACCGCGCTCGCGATGGTCAAGACGATGCAGATGGAGGGTCATACCGCCCTCGTTCACACCGCCGCCGCCTCGAACCTCGGCCAGATGCTGAACAAGATCTGCCTCAAGGACGGCGTCAATCTCGTGAATATCGTCCGCTCTGACGAGCAGACAAAAATCCTGAAGGACATCGGCGCGAAGCACGTCGTCGACTCGTCCAAGCCGACCTTCATGGAAGACCTGATCGCCGCCCTGACCGCCACGGGCGCCACGCTCGCCTTCGACGCCATCGGCGGCGGCAAGCTGGCCGGGCAGATCCTGGCGGCGATGGAAATCTCGTTAAACTCGCGCCCTGGCGCCTACAGCCGCTATGGCTCATCCACGCACAAGCAGGTCTACATCTATGGCCGTCTCAGCCTCGAGCCGACCATTCTTGGCGCGGCCTATGGCATGGCCTGGGGCGTGGGCGGCTTCCTGCTCACGCCGTTCCTGCAGAAGGTCGGGAACGAAGAGGCAGGCAAGATGCGCGCGCGCGTGGCGGCGGAGCTGAAGACGACGTTCGCCAGCAACTACACGCAGACGATCTCGCTCCATCAGGCGCTCGATGTGGAAACCATCCGCACCTACAACAAGAAATCGACGGGCGAGAAATACCTGATCAACCCGAACGCGTAGGCCTTCAAGTCGCGCGCCGGCAGGTGATGCCGCGCGCGCGATAAGCCTGCGGGCGAACGACGCCTTCCCCTGAAGACGCGGTATGCTATTACCGGCGCCGTTGGGGAAAGTTATCGGCTATCCGTCGCAAGATTCGGAAGCTTCCAGAGGCGGGAAGGAAGTCGCGTGACCACGAGAGAACAGGCGCTTGCACAGCTGACCGGGCCGGGCCAGCCGTATGAGATTGTCGAGGTCGACGCGATCGGCCGCCACATCCGCGCTTTCAAGAACGCGCCGCGCAACCTGCGCGAGATTTTCGCCGCCACGCGCAGCGACAAGCTCTTCCTCAGTTACGAAGGCGAGCAGTACACCTTCGAGGACACATGGCAGCGCGCCTGCACGCTCGCGCACGCTTTGGTCAACGACTTCGGCGTCAAGAAGGGTGACCGCGTCGCCGTCTCCATGCGCAACTATCCCGAGTGGATCGTCAGCTACATGGCTGTCACGTCCATCGGCGCGATGTTCGTCGCCATGAACGCGCTGTGGACGGCCGACGAGATGTCATACGGCCTCACCATGTCGACGCCGAAACTCCTGATCGCCGATCAGGAACGTCTCGATCGCCTTGCCTCACTTGCCAACGCGCCGTCCGGCTTTGCCATCATCGGCGCTCGCACCACGAAAGCGCTGCCCGCTGGCGCGCAGGCCTGGGCCGATGTCATGAGTGCGCCGCACAAATCAGACATGCCGGACATTGATGTCGCACCGGACGATGATCTTCAGATGCTGTTCACCTCGGGCTCCACGGGCAATCCGAAAGGCGCCGTCTCGACGCATCGCAACGTGATCCACGCGCTGATGTCGTGGGAGCTGGATCTACAAGCTTCCTTCGCGATTGGCCTGCTGACGCCGCCGCCGGCAGACCCGCCGCCGCCGCAAGGCGTCATGCTGCTGGGCATCCCGCTCTTCCACGTTACGGGCCTGCTGTCCTGCTACATGGCCTGCTACCGTTACCAGCGCCGCATGGTGATGATGTACAAGTGGGACGTCGAAAAAGGCGCCGACACCATTGATCGCGAAGGCGTCACGCATATGACCGCCACCCCCGCCATCACGGGCGACCTCGTCGCGCTCTCCCGCCGCACCGGTCGCAAGTTTCCGACGCTCGTCACCATAGGCGGCGGCGGCGCATCGCGCGCGCCGGAACAGGTCCGCGCCATCGATGCCGTGTTCGAGAAAGCATTCCCTGGCACCGGCTGGGGCATGACCGAAACCAACGCGATCGGCGTCGGGATCGCGGCGGCTGACTACCTGCGCAAACCGGAAAGCTCGGGCCGTTGCTCGGCCGTGCTGGATATCCGCGTGGTGGACGAGAACAACAAACCGGTTCCGACCGGAGAGCGCGGCGAACTGCAGATCCGCGGCGCGTCGATCATGCGCGGCTATTACAACAACCCGAAAGCCAACGCAGAGAACTTCGTCGACGGGGACTGGTTCAAGACCGGCGACGTGGCAATCATTGACGACGAAGGGTTCGTCTTCATCGTCGACCGCATCAAGGATCTTGTGATCCGCGGCGGCGAGAACATTGGCTGCGGCGCGGTGGAGTATGCGCTGCAGGAACACCCCGCGATCGAGGAAGCCTGCGTTTACGGAGTGCCCGACGAGCGCCTCGGCGAGGAAGTCGCCGCGACGATCTATGTGAGCCAGCCTGTCACCGAAGCGGACCTGCGCACGTTCCTTGAGTCACGGCTCGCGAAGTTCCAGATCCCGCGTTACTTCCGCTTTGAAACGGAACCGCTCCCCCGCGGCGCCACGGGCAAGATCCTCAAGAAGGATCTACGCGCGCAGGCCGCGAAGGAGCTGGCCGGGGTTTGACGTTTCAGACCTTGTGTCAGTTCTCATGTTCGCGAAGCAGGACAGCGCCAGCTTCGCCATCGCTCTTGATGGCGACGAGGGAAACAAGGAAGGCGATAAGGGATTTCATCGGGGAGGCTCCTGTGCGGTTTACCGCTTCTGGTGAGCTTCAGATGGCCCCTTGGCCCTTCCGTTCAACACGGCGATTGATCAGCCTTTCCGAAGCGTTGGTTCAGTCTGGCTGAGGCGTGACGCGCTGGTAAGTCTGGACGCGCCCGGCACGGTCGATGCGAACGCGTCCTCAAGCTGGCGGTCGCGCTATTCCTTGGAACACGTCGTCGACAGCGAGTTACCCGATGGGCTCACGTATGCGATCTCGAGATACCGGTCGCCGCTATAGCTGCTCGTCAGCCAGCTCGATGCCGTCACTGTGAACCCTTCCGGTATGCCGACAAGTCCATCGTGGAAGGTGAAGCTGGTTTCCTTCGTGCCGGAATACGTGCCCCACTTGTCGCCGGAGAACCCCGAATACTGGTTTCCTTTGATCTGCAGTTTGCCGAGCGTGTAGAGCATGCCGCCGGAATTGTACGTGCAGACATAGGTCCCGTCGGCCAGCCCACCGGCTGCCTGACCACCGGCGGTCGTGCCCGCCGGAGCACCGGCCTCACCGGCCGCCGCGCCCTCCACCGTGCCGGCCGGAGCAGCATCGTCGCCCTCGCCACAACCCATCACTACGGCCGTCAGCGCAATCGCGCCCGCCATCATCGCCTGTTTCAACATTCGAATCGCACTCCACCACGTCCACACTCCCGCCGACGCACCGCGCGCGCAATGGAAAGCTCAGCCGCCGCCAAACTGGCGGTCGGCATTCCAGTTCATTCCACTTCCGTTCATACTCGCGCTCGTAGGATAATACGGTCGGAAGGACTGCCCATGCCTGCCTATCGCTGCAAAACTCTGAATCCGAAAGGGAATCGTCGGATTGCGCGCCTTGCGTTTGCGGCGTCCGCGTTGGCCTTGCTGGCCGCCTGCGAGACCGGCCCGACCCCGGCCGAGATCCACGCGATGGATTGGGCGGAGGCCGCCCGCATCGACACGCCCCCCGCCTACGCCACGTATGCCCGCATGCACCCGGATGGGCCCTATGTCGCCAACGCGCAGATCCGCATCGCCGAACTCAACGAAATGGAGGCACAGGCCTTCGCTTTCGCACAGGCCAACGACACGGAAGCCGCCTACGCATCATTCCTCGCCGCCTATCCTTGGGGCGCACATGCAGTTCAGGCCGACGGCCGCCGCGCCGTCCTGGCCGCGCCGCGCCTGATCGCAGAAGAGAAAACCGATTGGGCCGAGGCGCAGTCTGTTGATCGCATCGAGCACTACGAGAACTTCCTCGACAACTGGCCACGTGGCGCTCACGCCGAAGCCGCCCGCGCCCGCCTTGCCGATCTCTGGAAGACCGACCAGGGCGCTTTCGTCCAGGCAAAGCGCACCGGGTCGGCCGTGGAACTCGAGCGCTTCATTCGCGCCTATCCCCGTTCCACTTATGTCAGCGATGCAAGACGCGAGATCGACCAGATCGGGCGTCGCGACGACGAAGCCTGGCGCCGCGCGCTCGCAACAAATTCCTACACTGGTTACGATGGCTATCTCGTCGCCTATCCCGATGGCCGATGGCGCATCGAAGCCCAACGCTCGATCGAACAGCTGCGCGAACGCGACTATGACGCCTGGCGCTATGCTGCTGCGCTGGACGAGATCTGGGCCTATGAGCAGTACCGCACCCAGTATCCATGGGGCAGCTGGTACGACACCGCCTTCTATCGGATCGACTGGATCCATGGCGGCCGCTACAATAATGCCTGGGACGATCGCTGGAACTACGGCTGGGATCGCGGATGGCGCTGGGGCCATGGCGGCCGCGATCGCGATCGCGACTGGGATAATGATCGCAACGACGGTCCGGACACCTATCCGCCGCTGTTCAGCGGACAACGCCCGCCCAATCCGCCGGGCAATGGACCGGGCGGCTCGCCCTCGCCCCGGCCGCCGTCCGGGAACCCCACGCCGCCAAGCCTGTGGTCTGACCGCCCCAATCCACCGTCCTCGCCGCCTCCTCCGCCCCGCGCCAGCCAGCCGGACGCGTCGGGATCACCGTCCCTGTGGTCGCGACCATCCTCTCCGCCCCCGCCTCCTCCGCCCCCGGCAGCGCCGCAATACTCCCCGCCGCCGCCGTCTGTAGCGTCATCTCCGCCGCCACCTCCTCCGCCGCGGCCCCCGCTTTTCGGCGGTGTCAGGCGCGTGGACGATTGAGGACCAGGGCCTAGTGGATTGATTCCATCGTTTGGCGCCCCCGTGTTGCGGCGGCGATGATCCTGTCGGGGTCTGCGGTCCAGACGAAGGGCTTGGGCTGCTGGTTGTGCTCGGCGACGAAGCGGTTGATGGCGGCCTGGAGG
>Ga0105048_10005356_pt1 | contig 20746 bp, 14 predicted proteins | sample MAT05_FD_78382 | JGI IMG/M metagenome (GOLD analysis project Ga0105048, IMG submission 78382) | Freshwater microbial communities from Lake Fryxell liftoff mats and glacier meltwater in Antarctica - MAT-05 | ecosystem: Environmental > Aquatic > Freshwater > Ice > Liftoff microbial mat | place...
ACTACAAACCGCAGGTGGTTACGGTGGCAAAGGTTCATCACGCGAAGGCGAAAGTGGTTCACGACAACGCTTGTCTCGATAAACTCAAGGCGTGGTTTTGCTGGCACCCGAGCAAGGAACAAGGCATTCCCTCGTTTTTAGCCGCGCCGTACCAGAGTCCGGTGCGGGCGTATTTCCGAAACTGCGTGGAACCGGAAATGGGCTGCACGACCGGTTGTGCCGCTTCCGGATGTGCCAACGCAGTCGCTGTCGGCCCCGTCGTCGCAGCAACCGTCGTACAACAAACGAGCTTGCCAGGTCAAACGCTATTGCCAGGGTTTCGTTTCGCGAAAGCGACTGCTACTCCGTCAGCCGTCGCTTCGGTGAAAGCGGTACCCTCGGCCATGATACCCGCCGGTTATGTGGCTCCCGTCGGCCCCGTGGCACCGAAGCCCAACTTGCTCGTGCGACCGTTTACGAATCCGTAACACATGGCGGAATTTAAACACCAGTCTCGCGTTTGACTCCTTCGTCGAACGCGAGACTGGTGCGTTTTGACACGCGTGTTATCGATACAATATTGACCGTAGACTTCCCGCTGCGGATACGTCACAATACGAACAACTCTTCCACACCTGGGAATCGCCATGCCACGCATCGCTTTTATCTGCTTCTGTGTGGCGACAATCGCTCCTGCGTTTGCCGCCGATACTCCAGTCGGTTTCACCCCACTTTTTAACGGCAAGGATCTCACCGGCTGGCACGGTTGGGCGATCCACGAAACCGGCGCTTCACCTGCCGAGATGGAGAAACTGTCTTTCGGGGATCGTGCGAAGAAGATCGCGATGTGGACCGACGATGCCAGGAAGCATTGGTCAGTTGCGGGCAGGGAACTCATCAACGATGGCAACGGTGCGTATCTGTCCACCGAGAAAATCTACGGCGATATCGAACTGCTGATCGACTATAAAACGGTGGCGAAAGCCGACTCGGGGATCTATCTGCGCGGCACCCCGCAAGTGCAAATCTGGGACTCGACCGAGAAGGCTAAGTTCGGGATCGGTGCGGACAAAGGAAGCGGCGGATTGTTCAACAATAGTAATGCGGCACCGGGCAAAGATGCTGAAATGCTTGCGGACAAGCCGTTCGGCGAGTGGAATCACTTTCGGATCATCCAAATTGGCGCGCGAACGACGGTCTATCTCAACGACAAACTCGTCGTCGATCATGCACGAATGGAAAATTTTTGGGAAAAGGACCGCAAAGTCCCTCTTCTGAAAACGGGTGCGATCTTACTGCAAACTCACGGCGGCGAAATTCGCTGGCGGAATGCGTTCGTCCGCGAAATTCCATCGGCCGAGGCGAATGCTACTCTCGCGAAACATGCGTCCGAAGGTTTCCAGATGGTCTTCAACGGCAAAGATTTCGATGGTTGGGCCGGCGACCTCAGCAACCACGAAATCGTCGAGGGTGCGATCGTCTGTAAACCGAAAAAAGGCGGCGTAGTGTTCACGAAAGAGCAATTCGACAACTTCGTGGTTCGATTGGAATTCAAGACGCCGCCGGGTGGTAACAACGGTCTCGCGATTCGCCATCCTGGCAAAGGACGCGCGTCGGTCGATGCGATGTGCGAAATTCAGGTGCTCGACGATAACGACCCCAGACACAAGAAGCTAAACCCGAAGCAATACAACGGCTCGGCCTACGGGTTGTCCGCATCCTATCGGGGATACTTACGCCCTACCGGCGAGTGGAATTTTGAGGAAGTGACCGTAAAAGGCACCACGATCCAGGTCGAACTGAACGGCACGCAAATTCTCGATGTCGATTTTACGACGCTGATTGGAATGAAAACCTCCGAACCGCACCCCGGCATGAACCGCACGAGTGGCCATTTCGGATTCTGCGGTCACAACGACCCCGTTGCATTCCGAAACATTGCAATCAAACGGTTAGTCGGAAAATAAGTAACCCCGCAGTTCGTACAGAAACTCGTGAAACGGGCCAGGCTCGCCGGTTTGCGTAGACCTTCGTAAACAATCAACGCTTAAACTGTAAACGTTTCACGATCACCAAGGAGTTTCCCACGATGTCCTCCGTACATTCGGTCACGCGGCTCCAGGGCCTCGGCCTCACGCCCGGTAAACTTCGCGGCCTGCAACGTATCAGCAACGCGAACGGCACCCTGACAATGGTGGCCACCGATCAAAACAGTTCGATGATGTCGATGATGAAGAAGGCAACCGGCAAGGAAGCGACCTACGCCGAAATCAGCGATGCAAAAGTGATGCTGTCGCGTGCATTGTCGCCACACTGTTCTGGCCTGCTCGTCGATGGCTATTACGGCTACTGGAGCACGGTCGCAGCGAACGCCGTGCCATCCAGCACAGGTCTGCTGATCCGCGTCGAAAAGTCCGGAGCGTCTAAGAACGCGGTCAACGCGCCCTGCGGCGAAGTCGAGCCAGGCTGGGGCGTCCACAAGATCAAGCAGTGCGGTGCCGATGCTGTGAAATTGCTCGCACAGTTCGAGCCAGAAGAGTTCGATTCCGCCGAGCGCAATTTCGAATTCACGAAGCAGATTTACAACGCCTGCATTCAGCACGACATCTTGTTCCTGCTCGAGCCGATCCACTTCGCATACAACGCCGAAGTCGATAACAGCCCATCGAAGCTCGCGCGTAAAGCGAAGACCGTCATCGACAGCGCGCGTATTCTCAGCCGATATTGCGACATTTACAAGTCCGAGTTCCCCGGCACGATGGGCGTCGAATCCGATGCACAACTGCTGGATAACCTCAAAAAGCTTAACGATGTCTGCGTGAAGCCGTGGGTGCTCTTGAGTGCGGGCGTCGATTACGACCAGTATAAGAAGCAAGTCGAGATGGCGATGAAAGCCGGCGCGAGCGGTATTCTCGGTGGGCGGGCGTTCTGGAAAGAATTCTTCACGTTCACCACACCAGCGGAACGGCAAAAGTTCGCGGAAACCGAGTGCGTGCGTCGCGTTAACGAGACCGATGCGATCGTGCGAACGGGTACGCCGTGGTTCCAGAAGTACGGCTACACGATGGAAGACCTCCACGGGATGCGCGCGGCCGAAGGCTGGCACGCCCGCTACGCCGGCGGCACCGCCTCCACAGGCGCGAAAGGCCCATCGGACCCGAACTCGGTGTATTGATGGAAACGGCGAGAATGCCCGACGTAGTCGGGCATTCGAAATCCCGGATGGTCAATCGTGTGCTTGCGAGAAACACTGCGTAAGCATCGAGCGGAGCACAACGCATAGGCGAGCGGTGGGTGTAAGCCCACTGATCCTGCCACCGTCGTGAGAGCGTTAACAATGCCTCACGGTTGCAATTCGCCGTTCGGCAATCGCTGCGTTTCGCCAGCCCTGGCGACCTGGAATTTAATCGGATCACTCGCCCGGGCCATAATCGTCGAGCGATTCGAGGATGTGACCGAGCTTTTCCTTCTTGGTTTTCAGGTAGTTGCGGTTGAACTCGCCCGGTTGTATCTGAATTGGCACACGCTCGACGATTCGCAGGCCGTAGCCGTCGAGGCCGATCACTTTTCGAGGGTTGTTGGTAAGCAGGCGAATGTCGCGGATACCGAGGTCGTGCAGGATTTGTGCGCCAATACCGAACTGTCGCAGATCGGGCGCGAACCCGAGCCGCGTGTTGGCTTCCACGGTATCGAGGCCTTCCTCTTGCTGTAACTTGTACGCACGCAACTTGTTCAATAATCCGATGCCGCGGCCCTCTTGCCGCATGTACACGATCGCGCCGCGTCCTTCTTTCGCGATCTGTTGCATCGCGTACTGAAGTTGCGGCCCGCAGTCGCACTTCGCCGAATGCAGTGCGTCGCCGGTCAGGCATTCGCTGTGCATCCGCACGAGAATCGGTTCGGCTTGTTTAGAGCCTCCAATGCCGCCCATCGTGAGTGCCAAGTGCGGCTCCGGATCGACCATCGACGAGTACGCGAACAGGTCGAACTCGCCATAATTCGTCGGCAATTTCAACGCGACTTCGCGCGTCACCAGTTTCTCGGTGCGACGGCGATACTCGATGAGGTCGGCAATCGTACACATCTTCAAGGTATGTTTTTGGCAGTATTCGCGCAGGTCTGCTAGTCGCGCCATCGTGCCGTCTTCGTTCAAAATCTCGCAAATGACCGCAACCTCTCTCAGCCCCGCCATGCGGCACAAATCGACGCTGCCTTCGGTGTGGCCCGCGCGAACGAGCACTCCGCCGTCGCGGGCAATCAACCCGTCCATGTGCCCTTTGTCTTTCGCGAGATCGTGCGGGTTCGAATGTGGGTCCGCGCAAACGCGAATCGTACGGCAACGATCGGCGGCCGAGATTCCCGTACCGATACCGTGACGGGCGTCGAAATTGTGCGTGAACGGTGTGGCAGTCGGGTCGAGATGTACGCCGGGCAGGAGGTCCAAACCGAGATGCTCCGCACGCACTTTGGCGAACGAGACGCACAGCCGTCCGCAGGCTTCGCGAATCATGAAGTTGACGGCCTCGGGCGTCATAGCCTCGGCGGCCATCACGAGGTCGCCTTCGTTTTCGCGATGCTCATCGTCGACCAGGACGATCATTCGTCCCGATTTCAGTTCGGCAATCGCTTCGTCGATCGTGCAAAAAACGCTGGCAGTGTCTTTCATGTTCATGTTTCAATTGTAAGGCATCGACCGTGCGACTTGCCCGAATCGTCGCACGATTTCACGCGGTGATCGCCATCGGCAGGCCGGTTTCGTCGTTCAGTGGCTGCACGGGATATGTGCGGGAGGTACCTGCGAAATGTCGCTCGGCCGTCCAGAGAGCGGCGAATGCATCGAGCAGATCGTCGTTGCGGTAGGCCGCTTTTGGCAGCGTTGCGGCACGATATGCCTCGCCGTATCGCGAAAGTACAAGGGCTTCTCGCTCGACACGCCCCGCTGCTGTTTTTTTGCTGTGCAACATCGCCTGGAAACCGTTCCAAGCGCAGAAGCTCAGTTCGGGATGCACTTCGTGGAATTGCGGCATTTGCTTTGGTTTTTGGTGCAGAAAGGCATCGACTTCGCGAATCTTCGGCAGGAGAAACCACGTCTGTTTGCTAATCTTTCGCCCGTCCGCCTTCATGCCAATTTCGCACGCACCGACATAAGCCTCGGAATCGAGCATCGGCCGAATCGGCGCGGGGAATACGCTACTGCCCCGCGATTTCAACAGGCGTCGCACCAGTGTGTCGCACTCCCGAGCACCAGCATTTGGCAAGCCGATCGGAATGTCGATCATCGCGATGGCAAGCATCGGTAAAGTGGCTTCGATGTCCGCAATGTGCGAAAGGATCTGAACCTCAACGGCGCGAGATTCGGTATCGAGAACCGCGCAAATCCAGCCCGTACGACAGCCATCAATCCCGGCGACGATGGCCATCGGCGTGCTCCCGTGCCGTTTACTGTGGGCCACCGGGACCACCGCCGGGTGCCTGCTTCTTCGGCACGGGCTTCATATCGGATTCGAACTTTAACAGCTTCCAGGGAATCGTTAGGAACTCCAATTTGCGTTCTTGCATTTCCACTGGCGTTTCCGAAACGGCTGCGGCGCGGGCTTCTTTTAATTTCAGCAGGAATGTGGGGTCGTCGCACACAAGTACCGCTGCGCCCCGCGCACCCGTCTGGCTACTTTCTCCGTTCGGCAATTGGAGTTCGATTGGCACTTTAATCGTTGCGATTTTATCGGTGAGCGTCAGAACCGGTGCCGTATCGCGGTTTTCCGCAACGATCGTCCCCGGCGGCGAAATGCGTCCCCCTCTCCAAACCGACAGAAACTGTTCGCGCTGCACCCGCTCGCGGGCCGCATCCGAACGATCCAACGGCGTGAAAAACCGAGTTGCGATTTGTTCGGAAAAATCTTTCGGTTCTGGATGAACGAAGCCCATCCCACCAATCACCGCAAAACGACCGAAGCTTTTCTGAATGACTTTCAGCGCGTGTGGCGATGGACCCATTGGTTCGGTAAACGTCGCCAACAAAATCGCGTTTTGCCCGCCGATACCGAACACGGGGAGCATGTCTTGATAGACGTACGTTGCGGATGCGGTTTCCATGTCGCGAATCAGGAAGCCATAGTTCGTCAGTTTCGCCGACTTCACGAAACCTTGCGGTTGCAAGACGATTTGCCACGCCATTTCTTGCTGCGAATTCAGTCCTTGAACCATTTGCAACGTCAACTCGAACTGACCTTCTGGGCATTTCAAGATGGCGTTCATCGTGCAATTCAGCGATCCCGAAGGTTCCCGTACCCATTGCGACAATCCGCCCGGTACGATTTCGAAGGCACCCTTGTTACGATGGGCAATCCGCATGACGTCGATCTGCCGGAAGATGACGAGGTCTTCTTTCCATTCCTTTTGCGTGTTGGCGATGGCAGCCGGTGTTTTGTTTGAAATCGACGACTGACGACCGGGTGGTGCGACACCGCGAAATGCCTCGTAAAACTCGGCATCGTTGGGATCGGTGAGGTCTGCTTTCACGATGTGATCCGACCAAATTTTCACTGCCGCCGCGGCATCGGTTCGCACGGCAAAGCCGATGCCGAGAAGGTATGCGGCGTACCCCATACCACCGATCATCGCCACCCACCACGCGAAATTACAAAGTGGGTAGCCGATTCGCGTGCCTTCCGAACTTTTGATCTGCCGACGAGCCGCAAACGACAGTACGAGCGCGATCATCGGCATCGCCAACATCAACGGCTGCACAAAATGTTGTTTGCCCAGATAGGCAATCAGCCCCAATACCACCAGCAACACCGCGAACAACCCCGCCAACCCCGCCGCCAACATCGCAGTGAAAGAGTACGGGGCATAACCAGTCGAATCACTGGTCGAAGGAAGCTTGGGGGAGTCAGCCATCGGGAGCGGTCCTTGTGAATGCCGAAGAAAACGCAGATCGAAGATGATGGCTTTCTAGCAGTACGCCCGCCCAAGGGAAACAGTTCGAGTCACAGAAACGTAGCTGGCGAACAAGTACGAAGAGCCTAACCCAGTATGAACGTCAACACGCGGTCGAGGTTGATTTGTTCGGGTGGGCAGTCCTTTCGGCGGGGGACAACGGGGTAGACTTCAGGGAAGGCATACTCGCCGGGTTCCCAACTTCGCGGCCAATCGGTTGGCACCGTCGAGGGTGTGAAGCGCTGTTCGGGGCCGGGTGCGATTTTCTTGCCGGATGCATCGCGAAGCGGCACTCCTATCAGCGATTTTTCGTCGGGTCTTGCGGAAACGACCGCGGAACACGGAAAGAATTCGTGGCTCATGCCATCGCGGTCGTCAGCCACTTTGCCCACCATTCGCCGCAGGAGGTGTAGCGCGCGATCGCGATCGCCGGGTTGGATCAAGTCGAGTTTCGGCGCGACGAATGCCACGCGCGTGATCCACGATGGCCGCATTTCGCGGGGTAAAAACAGCTTCGAGAGGTGCCGAACGCCCGTGCCAAACACGCTTTCGCCGGGTTCGAGGACGCGGAACAAGTCGTTGACCATTTGCCGATTATCGTCGTACATGCCCACCCCACCCGCGAGCAACATCGGAATATCAAGCATCACGATCAAGGCATGGCACGAACGCAGTGCGATCAGGAAATGTTCCACGATCCCCGTATGGTACTCGTCGTAATGCAACGCAAACAATTTCCCCATCGGCGTCTCACGCAACGCAGGTGGCAGGGGTGTGAATTGTCGCGAGGCATCGAGACCGCAGAGTCGACTTTTGGCGAGAGTCGCCGCATCCGCTGGGCGCGCCTTGCTACCGGTTTTATCGAGCAAGAATGTCGAAGGCGAGATCAACGGTTTGTACGAAAGGATCAAATTCGCGAGTGCGAGCTTGTAGCTGTCGACTAGCTCGATTTCCGTCGCGTTCGGTTGCGTTATCGCTTGCAGGAAAGGCAGACATTGCTCGCGGTACGGCGTGTCGCTTTGCAAGTGACTCAAGGTGTGATCGGACCAGTCGGCGTAGCTGCGGCCGAGCATTGCAGCATCGGCGACACGTTCGCCGGGCAGGTCGAACAGTTTCAGTACGACATCGCTGAAGTTCCAGTCGCTGCGCTCGAAGCGGCAGGTGTACTGGTAGCGGTCGCTGGTTTTTTCGGGCCAACTCCCCGCGTGAACGAGCGAGTCGCGATGCTTCGCGAACGGAAACTCGGCCCAGCCAGCATCGCACGGCAATTTCTCGAACTTGCGAATGCGCGTTTTCGGGGAACCGAGCGCGAAGCGTTCGGGGTCGTGGTCTTGCAGATGGTTAATCAGCGACGTCAGCAATACGGTTTTGCCCGCGTTGTACTGGCCGACGATGCCGACGCGGCACTCGGTCGTTTTCAGGCGGAGAAGCGGCATCATGTTCTGGTTCGCGGTTAAGTGTGGTGTATCGTAACTGCCAATCGCGCGTTTCAATGGCTGCGTCCCAGAGACCGACAGCCGGTTTACCAATTGCTGTTTGCATCAAAAATCTATTGACTTCCACTTCAAATGTGTGGAAACTAATTTAACCTGCCCAACGATCCTGCCGCACTCGCATCACTTTACCCGAGTTTGCCATGCCCCGTTCGAATCGACGCAGCTTTCTCCAAATCGGTTCACTCGGTCTCGGTGGCCTGACATTGCCGGGGTTGTTACGTGCGGAATCGAAAGCGGGCGTTCGCTCGAATCCCAAGTCGGTGATACTCGTGTACCTCGTTGGCGGACCGCCGCACCAGGATCTGTTCGACCTGAAACCCGACGCGCCGAAAGAGATCGCGGGGCCGTGGAAACCGATCCCTACGAAGGTTCCGGGGATCCAGATCTGCGAAGCGCTTCCGCAACTTGCGAGGATCATGGACAAACTCACGATCGTCCGCTCACTCGTTGGGAATCAAGCCGATCACGATGCGACGCAGGTGTATAACGGCCACAATCCGCGGAAGCCGACACCCGCGGGTGGTTGGCCGCAGTTCGGCTCGGCTGTAGCCAAACTGAAGGGGCCGATCGATCCCTCTGTGCCGCCGTACTTCAGCCTCTGTTACACCTGCACACATGGGCCGTACAACGAGCCTGGCCCCGGTTTCCTCGGGCCGGCGATGGCACCGTTTCGCGCGATGGGACAGACCCGCGACGATATGGTTCTCCGCGGGATTGCGGTGAACCGGCTCGCCGACCGCAAAACGCTCCTCAACCGGTTCGACGATATGCGCCGCGATGCGGATGCGACGGGTGCGTTGAAGGGAATGGACGCATTCACCGAGCAGGCATTCGGGCTACTCACGTCGTCGCGTGTTGCCGACGCACTCGATTTGTCTCGGGAACCGAAGAAGGTGCTCGAACGGTATGGCACCGGCGACCCAAAGATTTTTATGGACGACAACGGCGCACCGCGCGTCCCGCAAAGTCTGCTGATGGCGCGGCGTCTCATCGAAGCCGGTGCCCGCGTCGTGACGTTGAACTACAGCAAATGGGACTGGCACGGCGGCGCGAACAATACCATCTTCAAGCGCGAAGCCGAAGACTTCCCGCCGTTCGACAAGTGCGTGAGCGCGTTGGTCGAAGACTTGCACGATCGCGGACTCGACAAGGATTGCACGGTCATCGTAATGGGCGAGTTCGGCAGAACGCCGAAGATTAGCACGCAGGTCGGTCGCGATCACTGGCCACAAGTGAACTGCGCCCTGATGGCAGGCGGTGGCATGACGATGGGGCAAGTCATCGGTTCGACGGACAAGATCGCCGGTGAGGCCGCGAGCCGCCCCGTCACGTTCGGCGAACTCTATGCCACGCTATATCACAACCTCGGCATCGACGCGACCAAGGCCACACTCCCGGATCTGACAGGCCGCCCACAGTATCTGATTGAAGACAGCGCTCTGCCGATACGCGAACTGATCTGAACGGCACGGGATCGCACCCAGATTATGTGTGGCGTATCGTAACTGCCTGTCGCGAGTTTCAACCGACGAGGCATCATGACTGCGATTCGTTTCACCCACATCGATCATTGTTCGGTTTTAATTACCGATGTCGCCCGTTCGCGGCAGTTTTACGGCGAACTTCTCGGCCTGCGCGAGATCGCCCCGCCTGCGGAGTTCGACTTCGTCGCGGTCTGGTACGACATTGGCGGCAGTTATTTGCACCTGCTTTTGAAGGAGAAACCCGATACGATCAGCCCGCGGCACTTCTGTTTGCACGTGGAAAACGTCGAATTGGCGCGTGCCGAATTGGCCGCAAAAGAGTTGAAGATCGACGAAACCGTGAAGATCGCGGCTGCGGACCGGTTCTTCATCCGCGATCCCGATGGCAACCGGATCGAGCTATTGCAATGGCTACGCCCCTATCATTCAGAGACCGATGGCCAGTTCGCCAGATGAGGTTTGCGACACAGCACGGGGTACAATGTGCGAACAGACCGCTCAGGAGTGAGAGCCACCATGCCCCACGACGATTTTGCCCCGCCGCCCGTGAGTGTACAAACGCCCGATCCGCGTCCCGGACCGGCGGACAAGGTGAAAACCTTCCCGACGACGCCCGGCGTGTACCTCATGAAGGACGATCGCGGCACAGTGATTTACGTCGGCAAAGCGAAGAACTTACGGAGCCGGGCGGGAAACTATTTTTTGAAAGAAGCAGCGGAAAATCCGCGGACGCGCGAGTTGGTGAAGCACATCGTCGACGTCGAGTTTATCCCGTGCGATACCGAGGTCGATGCGCTCCTGAAAGAAGCGCGGCTCATCAAGGATATTCGCCCGCGATTTAACAAGGATCTCAAGGACGACAAATCGTTCCCATACTTGCAGATTCGCATTCGCGAGGAGTTCCCTCGCGTCGAATTCACCCGCACGCCACGTAGCAGGGGCGTGAAGCTTTACGGCCCGTTTACGAGTGCGCGGAGTTTGCGTGCGGCGATCCAGGTACTTCAGCGCGTGTTGCAGTTTCGCACTTGTTCGCTCGATATCGTTTCCACCGAAGACCGTTGGCGATGGTTCCGCCCGTGCTTGTTGCACAGTATCCGGCAATGTACCGCACCGTGCAATTTGCGCGTTTCCAAGGAAGATTACCGGAAGCAAATCCGCAAGCTCGTACTCATCCTCGAAGGCAAACGCGGTAAGCTCATTCGCGAAATGGAAGGGCAGATGAAAGAGGCCAGTGTCGCGATGCAGTTCGAGAAAGCGGCACGCATTCGCGATGAGATTGCCGCACTCAACAAGCTCGAACTTCGTGGCGATGTCGACAAAGATGTACAACCCGAAGTATTCGCGATCGATCCGAAAAAGGGGCTGCGCGGGTTGCGGAAAGTGCTTGGGCTTGCGACGGTGCCACGGAGTATTGAAGGGTTCGATATCGCGCACCTCAGCGGGCAAGACACGGTCGCTTCGCTCGTTTCGTTCCTCGATGGCTTGCCCTTCAAGCAGGGTTATCGCAAGTTCAAAATCAAGACAGTCGAAGGCGTCGATGACTTTGCATCGATGCGGGAAGTCGTATTCCGACGATTCAAACGACTCCACGACGACGATGCGGTGTTCCCCGATATTTTGCTCATCGACGGCGGCAAAGGCCAACTGAACGCGGCGATGGATGCCTTCCGTGCGCTCGGAATCGAACCGCCAACGGTGATCTCGCTGGCGAAGCAAGAAGAAGAGATTTTCCGCCCCGGCGAATCGGAGTCGATCAAACTCAGCCGTCACTCGGCTGCACTGCGGTTGCTGCAATACGTCCGGGACGAATCGCACCGCTTCGCGCAACATTATCACCACACGCTGCGCCGCAAGAAGTTGATCGATTAGCGGATGGTGCAAAGCGAGGTCGCCGTTTTGCCGAAAAAGAGCCACCAAAACTTTGGTTCTGGCGTGATTCCAGACCATCAAAATCGGACGTAAGTCGTTACTGGGTTAGGTTGGTTCCGAAATTCGGGAATGACTCCAGGGATGGGTGGGTAGTGCCTGGAGTCACTTTTCTGCTGCCGAAAATCTACGACAAATCGTAAAGCATTACGACGGCATCGGTGCCACGCATGATGATTTCGCCTTTGCCGAAGCCTTCCAGGTACGCGCGAATGGCGACTTCCTCGTGGGTTTGCCTGTGGGCCATTAGGATCCAGACCCGTTTCTGCCCGCGTAGCACGCTCATCTCTTCGCGGAATTGCCGGGGATCCTTCCCGCGATTCTCGACGCCAAGCACCGCATTATCGGTAGGAATTGGGTACCGCGAACGATAATATTCAAAGCCGGGTACCGCACCGTAAAAGACATAGACACAGTCGCCGGGCTGCCACGCGACGTGAATGGCTGCGATCGCTTCACGGGTCTCTTCCGCATGGATCGGCCGTTTCGCAAGTTGATTGCATTCGGAGATCGGCCCGATGAACGCGATTCCGAGGATGAGCCAACGTCCGCCGTAAACCGCCTTGCCGATCTGCTCGGAAATCAGGTTCAGCCCATACGCCATGCCGCCAATCGCAAGCGGAACCGCAAACAACATCAGCCGACCTGCGAACGGGTATTTCTTTAAACCCGACGCGAACAGCGCGAGTAACAACGGCGTCAGTAACGCGATTAACAATCGCCAGTTGGTTTTCGTAAGCGAGAGACAACCGAATAGGAAGCATATGCCTGCGAAGCCCGAGAGACCGAACTCGCCGTTCATGCCGCACGGATTGTCGAAGAATACGAAGTAGTGGTGGACAATCCACGCGAGGTCACCGGGCCGCGTCGGTGGCAGTGGCAGGAACGTGCCCGCCCAGTAATCGAGCAAATACGCATTGAGGCCAAGATGCCGCAAAAATACGAGGTAACACGCAGCGAAACTGGCGAGCCAGCAACTGACGACGGTGAGCCGAACGCACATTGCACGACGGTGGCGGCGAGCGATCGCATCTGCGAGAATCGCGAAGCCGATGCCACCGAGAACGAACACCGACGGATGCGAACACCATACGGCCGTTGCACCGACGAACGCGAGTATTATCGATCGCCATGAAGCGTACGATCCGTTCGCCATCGGCATCCCAAGTGCGAGGAGTCCGACTGCGATTGAGGCATCGAGTTCGTACTGTTTGAACTCGGCCGCGTAGCCGATCACGTTCGGCGAGAGTGCGAAAAGTATCGTTGCCAGCCGCGCGATGGGTCTCGGCATGGCCCGGTAAGCGAACGCGGGGAAGATCAACAGGCCGAAAATTGATGCGAGAAACGGTATCGTTCGCATGGCGCGTTCGTTGTCGCCGAGAATCGCAATGGCCGCTTTCGATGCCATTAGAAAACCGACTGGCGCGCCCTGGTTCCAATCGAGCGGCTTCATCAGTTCCGCCGGGCTGCGATTCACGACATTGAGCGCGAGCATCGCTTCGTCGATCCACAGCGAAGAATCGCGAAAGTAGACGCCGACCCGGAACGCGAACCCAATCAGCAAACAAAACGCAACCAGCATGCGTCCACTCGGCCACCAATTTGAAGGAGCGTTTTCGAGAGTGGGAACAGACGTTTCCACCAGCACAGGCACGGCCATTCGGTTTTCAGTCGTCAATCGCATGGAAGCGTCTCGCGGATGGCAGAATCTCATCAAACGCGAGCGTAACATTCCCTCCGATTCGCCGTCAACGCGGAATCACTGCCCTGCGATCGCGCGATTCCAACAGTCGTGCATTCCCGTTCCCAATGATTGCATCGTGAATTGCGCGACGCGATCCCGACCGCGTTCCACGAGGTTTTTGCAAAATGCCGGTTCGTTTAACACGCGTAACATCGCGTCGCGAAACGCACCGACATCATCGGGGTCGACCAGCAATCCGGCGTTGCCGACGATTTCGGGAATGCTCGTTGCCCGGCTCGCGATTAACGGCACATCGAGTGCCATCGCCTCGAGCGTGGGTAAACCGAATCCTTCGTAACGGCTCGAATAAATCACCGCCGAAGCACGGTGCATCGCGGCCAGGAACTCGGTGCGTTGGAGCGTCGGCACGATCACGATGCGTCCATCGGTCGAATGCCAACATTGGTCGACGATGTATCCACTCTCGTTGGGTGTCAGCAGTTCGGTCAGCACGGTTTCCGTAAGTTGCGTGGTGCCCGCGATGACGAGTTTGGCGGTTCCAGGCGGTAACATTCGGAAGCCACGGATCGCGTTGGGGACATTCTTGCGAATGCGGTTGAAACCGGTTGCGGCCCCTACGGGCAGGAAGAAATACGGCAAACTCTCGGCGATCGTCTGCGACCCGAGTCGGATTGTTTCCGGAGGGATCGCCTTTGCGGCTGCGAGAAGTTCCGCTGAATCGGGCAGTGCGTGCCAGACGACGGCGGTCCTGGCGGGTTCCCACGGCAGATGGCGGCAGATGCGATCGCGGGCATCGTACGAGATACAATGGATGAGAGAGATGGCAGGGCGGATCGTTACGAGCGTGCGGTGGCGGATCGCAGCTGTGGCCCCAAAACCTTCGGGATTCTCCAGAAAGCCCGCATCGTGGAAACTCACCACTTGCGGACAGCCAGGCCTGTGCATCCCCGTGTAATACGAACAATACAGTAAGTCCGGTTTCACTTCCGTAACGATCTCGCCGAGGATCGGGTCGAGTGCGTTCGCCAAGCTGAAGCCTGTTGGGATGTCCAACTCGCGATATTCGAACTGCGTTCCCCGATGCCACGGTTCGAGTGCCGTCGTTGGGAACAATTGTTGCGGGGAGGCGGGGCTGACCACCGTGAACCGATGTGGTGATTCGACTTCTTGCAGCGCGGTCAAAAGCATCCGGCAATGCACGCCCAGCCCGCCACTGACATCCAAATGCGGCAAAAACAAAATGATCGACATCGATTAGAACTCCCGTTGCGGTTACGCAGGCAATATAGGAGTCCATCCGATTGACTCCAGACACTACCCACCCACCCATCCCTGGAGTCATTCCCGAATTTCGGAACCAACCTTACCCAGTAACGACTTACGTCCGATTTCGACCGTCTGTATTCACGCGGGAGCCAAAGTTTTGGTGGTTCGTTTTCGGCAAAACGGCAACTTCACTTTGAACCGTGCCATTTTTTTTGACTCCAAGGAATCGTGTGGGTGATACCAAAAGGGTACGTTTCACATCGCAGCGTTGCCTGAGAGACAGCCGCCTGTTAGCATCTCCTCGTCACACAAACACGATTTCAAAAAGACCTGAATAACCATGGAAAACACGGGATTCACGGAAGTGAAAACGCCAAATTATCGTCTAAAGGAGAGGGTGTGGGCTGCAATCACTAAGGCAGGTATACGAAGGAGTTCGTGTTGAACATGGCCAAACTCAGATTGGCGACGCCGGGTTCGCCGTTCGATGTCAGGAACGCTTTTGCGACTGCCATCTCGGTATCAGTCGGGTTCCTCGCGAGGCAGCGGCGGTAGATATTTCTGACCCAGTCGTCGGGCGTCGATTTCGGCACGGCCATCACGCTCTTCGCGAGTTTGCGGCTCTGTTCGTAGGTGAATGGGCCGTTCATGAGGATGAGTGCTTGCGGTGCGAACGTGCTCACGCCGCGGCCGTTGCAGGGCGTCAGCGTGTCGGGCTGGTCGAACGCCTCGAGCATCGGGAGCCGCACGTTTCGCTTCGCAAACAGATAAATACTGCGGCGATCGTGCTGCTTTGCATCGGTGGTGACGGGCCAGAGGCCATCGGGTTCGCCTTCGGTGAAGATCAAATCGTAGACGGCCGATTCGAGCGGAATACGCACGCTCGGCCCGCCGGTGTCGCGGTTGAGCGTGCCGGTGGCGGTCAAAATCGCATCGCGAAGTGCCTCAGCATCGATCCGTTTCCGGTTCATTTTCCACAACAACCGGTTGTCCGGGTCGGCTGTCACAGCGGTGTCAGTCAGCGTCACGCGGCTCGCCTGTTTGTACGTTTCCGATGTCACCATCAGGCGAATCATTCGCTTCATGCTCCACGGTTCGGGCTGTTCGATCATCTCGCGTGCCAGCCAATCGAGCAATTCCGGGTGCGTCGGTTTGTCGCCGCGGGTGCTGAAATCGTTGACGGTGCCAACGAGGCCACGACCGAACAGATGGTGCCAAAGGCGGTTGACGATCACCCGCGATGTCAGCGGATGTTCGGGCGTCGCCAGCCAGTCTGCAAACTCGACGCGGTTCTTCGGCGAAACGGCTTCTTTCAGCAAGACTCGTGGAAATCCCGGCGAAACGACTGCCCCCTTGCGGTCCGTGTCACCGCGTTTTAAGACGTGCGTGACGGGGCGTTTTTCGTCGTCGGTGATCGCCCACGCCATTGCGGGAGGTGCGGGCAGCTCGGCTTGAATCGCGTGAATCTTCTCGCGGATCTGGTCGCGTAGGGCCTTCTCTTTGGCTGGCATTGCATCGAGAATATCGTCCCACGAAATCTTGATGACGGGCTGAATATCGGACACGAGTTGTTTCTGTTCGGGCGTGCGTTTTTTTGCTTCGATATCCAGCGCTTCGCGGTACTTCGGCTCGAGTGCCGCCTTTTTTGCAGCGGAGACTTTGACCCGAACGGGCGCGTCGAGTTCCCCGACTTGCTTCTGAAGCGGGGCGACACGTGCCGCAATTTCGGCAGCTTTCGCCGCTTGTTTTGACGCCTCTTCCTTCGTCGCGAGGTTCACATCGCGATACTGCGCGGCGGCGAAAAACGCCTGAAGCCGATAGTAATCGGCAGCAGAGATCGGGTCGAACTTATGATCGTGGCAACGGGCGCAGGCCATCGTCATGCCTAGAACGGCCGAGCCGATGGCGTTCACCATTTCGGTCAGATATTCCTGACGAAGTGCCGCTTTATCGAGGTTGCCACTAACCACGTGCGACGGGCCGCAACGATGCATCCCAGTAGCAATCAGCAAGTCCGGCACAGTGCGCGGGTCTTTCCCCGCTGCCAGTTCATCCCCGGCGAGTTGTTCCTTCAAAAAAATCGGGTACGGTTTGTCGGCGTTAAAACTGCGAATCACGTAGTCGCGGTAACGCCACGCATGGGGCCGATCCGCATCGAGTTCGTAGCCGTTCGTCTCGGCATACCGCACGACATCGAGCCAGTGCTGGGCAAAGCGTTCGCCGTAGTGCGGCGATGCGAGCAAAGTATCGACGACTTTCTCGTACGCATTCGCGGAGGTATCTTGCACGAACGCATCGACTTCCGCCGGCGTCGGCGGCAATCCCGTTACGTCGAAGTACACGCGGCGAATCAACGTCGAACGGTCGGCGGGCGGGGCAGGGGACAACTTGGCAGCGGTCAATTTTTCGCGAATGAATGCATCGATCGGGTGCGTGGCGGACGACTTCGGTACCAGTGGACGACGCGGAGGCTGGTACGCCCAGTGGGCTCGATCTTCGTCGGTGATCTTCGGTTCTTTCAGCTTTTCTTTCGCATCGTCGGCAACGGCGAATGTGGCTGCCAACAGCACGATCGTGGCTAACGAGCAACCAAGATTTCGAATACGCATGAACAACCCTCAACATGTCAGGCAGGCATTGCTTAATCTTAATCGGATCGCGAGGCTGGAGCAAGTCATCGCTTCGGTAACACTTTGCTCGGTTCGGCGAAGATCGCGGGCACTCCGCCGGTGTGGATGAACACGACCCGAGATCCAGGAGCGTATTTCCCCGCTCGCACATCGGCGATCAGCGCCGCCATCGCCTTTGCCGAATAGACGGGGTCGAGCAAAATCGCCTCGGTGCGGGCCAGCATTTCGAGCGCTTCCCTCCCCGCATCGGACGGGTAACCATAACCGGGTGCGACGTAAGTTTCGTCGGCATCGATGTCAGTTTCGTGCAACCGGTGTGGCACCCCGAGCATTTCGGCGGCGGCATTCGCATCGGCGGCGAGCGCCGCCGGTATATGCCACGGCCAGAGCATCGGGCAGATCAACCGTGCGGGGCAGTCCAGGCCGAGAATCGCCTTCCCAAGAGCGACGCCCGCCCCCGTCGCCCCCGACGACGACACATAGAGCGCATCGGGCATCATCCCGCGTTCGTGACATTGCTGCACGATCTCCGCCACGCACACTGCGTAACTAATCGCGGCAAGTGGAACGACCCGCGGCCGGTGCCAATAGTACGGCTTGCGGCCCGCATTCCGAAACTCAGTGGCCTTTGCCGCAAGCAATTCATCGAGTTCCGGACCGATCTTCGCATCGGTGAATTCGACGTGTGCCCCGACGAGATAATCAAGCAACAGGTTGCCTTGCACCTCGGTCGAGTAGCTCATTCGACTGAGATACAGGCGGCATTCCAGCCCGAGCTTCGCACAACCCGCCGCGGTCTGCCGGCAATTATTGGACTGGATCCCGGCACCCCAAACGACCATGTCGCAACCCTGCGCGACGGCATCGCCGAGCAGAAATTCGTTGTGCCTCGCCTTGTTACCGCCCAATAATAGGCCCGTACAATCGTCGCGTTTAATGAAGATGCGAACTCCGTTGCCGACACGGGCCGAAAACCGTAACAGTTCTTCGAGCGGCGACGGTAAATGGGCGAGTGGCACGCGCGGAAGTTTATCCGCAATCGCGAACAGTTCGCCGGGTGTGAGTGCTGCGACGTTCATCGTGAGTCCCTTTGTGCGGAAAACCGTGTCGCGGAAAGTGGAAATCCGCGTTCGATTCCTACCTAATATGTGAACGTATTGGTGATTGCCGCAAGAACGACACGGAAAACCATGTTAACTACCGCTTTCGCACCCGAACGGACTTCGTCGCACATCGATGGCAAACGCACGAAGTCGGTCACCATCATCGGTGCCGGCCCCGGTGGGTTGGCCGCCGCATTACTCCTCGCAAACTCCGGGGTCAAAGTACGCATTATCGAGCGGCTTCCCCAAGTGGGCGGCCGCTGTTCCAAAATCGAAGCCGACGGTTTCCGCTTCGACCTCGGTCCGACGTTCTTTCTTTATCCCACGGTTCTTGAGCGGATCTTTCGCCTTATCGGTCGTGATTTGCACCGCGAAATTCCGATGGTGCGATTGGATCCGCAATATCGTATTCTGTTTGGTTCCGGTGGCGAACTGCTTTGCTCGCCGAACCTGGACAAAATGGAAGCCGAGGTGCGGAAAATCTCAGCCGCCGACGCGGGCAACTTGCGTCGATTCATCGACGATAATCGCACGAAACTCGAAGCGTTTCGCCCCGCACTGGAAAGCCCGTTCAGCGGCTGGAAAGATTTATTCAAACTGAGCCTGTTGAAGTTGCTGCCGATTTTGCGACCGTGGAAATCGCTCGATGGTGAACTCAATCGCTACTTCGAAGACCCACGCATACGGCTCGCGTTCGCGTTTCAGTCGAAGTATCTCGGCATGTCGCCGTTCAACTGCCCGAGCTTGTTCTCGATCCTGTCGTACCTCGAATATGAGTTTGGCGTTTGGCACCCGATCGGCGGCTGCAACGCGGTTTCAGAAGGTATGGCACGCATCGCCCGCGAGATGGGCGTCGAGATTTCACTCGGCGAATCGGTCGAGAAGATTGTTTTCGAAGGCCGCAAAGCCGTCGGCGTGCGGACCGATGCGGGCGAATATCGTTCCGATGCCGTCGTCATGAACGCCGACTTCGCACAGGCTGCCAGCAAACTCATACCGAACAAACTTCGCCGCAACTGGACCGACGAGAAGATCGCCAAGAAGAAGTTTTCGTGTTCGACCTTCATGATGTACTTGGGCATCGAGGGTCGCTACGACGACATTAATCACCATACGATCTATACCTCTGCGGACTACGTGCAAAACCTGAAGGATATCGAAACCGAGCACAAGCTCACTGAAGACATGTCTTTTTACGTGCAAAATGCGAGTGTTACCGATAGCACGCTGGCACCGAAAGGGATGAGCACGATCTATATTCTCGCGCCCGTCACGAACATGAACGAGAATGTTGACTGGACGAAGGAAGCCCCGGCGTTCCGTGCGAAAGTTTTGAAACAGTTGGAGAAAATCGGCATCAAAGACATCGAGAAACGCATTCGCTACGAGAAAGTCGTCACACCGGCGGACTGGCAAAATCAGTATGAAGTGTATCGCGGTGCTACGTTTAACTTGGCGCACAACCTCGGGCAGATGTTGCATCTGCGGCCGCGGAATCGCTTCGATGATGTCGAAGGCGTGTACCTCGTCGGCGGTGGCACGCACCCCGGTAGCGGCCTGCCTGTGATTTACGAATCGGCACGGATCACCAGCCGCTTGTTGCTGAACGATCTGTCACTCGACGCCAGTTGGCTCGATGAAGCCACACAACCGGCTGCCGCGAATAGCAGTAAGTAAAAGACACAAAAAACTCAACCGCAGAGGTCGCAAAGTACGCGGAGTGACGCCCTCTGCGGTTATATTCTTCGCACTGATTTTTACCTCCGTCGTATCTTGACCATACACCTTTGTCGTTGGGGGCCATGTACGTGAATCTGGATAATCGGCGAATTGCAGTGATTGGTGGCGGCCTTGCAGGTCTCGCGTCGGCGTGTACCCTTGCGGCACGCGGTTACAGCGTGACCGTGTTCGAAAAATCTGCGTGGCTCGGTGGCAAAGCCGCACAGCTTTCGAAGTCGGGTTTCCGCTTCGACATGGGGCCGACAATCCTCACGATCCCGAACGTGCTGCGAAAGATCTTCACCGAGGCCGGTCGGAACCTCGACGATTACCTCCAACTCATCCGGCTCGACCCGCAATGGCGTTGCTTCTTCAGCGATGATACCGTGCTCGATCTCGTCGAAAATGTCGACAGCATGGCCGCTTCGCTGGATCGCTTCGCGCCCGGCAATTCGAACGGCTACCGCGAATTTCTAAAACTTTCGGATCGGCTGCACAC
>Ga0105048_10005357_pt1 | contig 20744 bp, 19 predicted proteins | sample MAT05_FD_78382 | JGI IMG/M metagenome (GOLD analysis project Ga0105048, IMG submission 78382) | Freshwater microbial communities from Lake Fryxell liftoff mats and glacier meltwater in Antarctica - MAT-05 | ecosystem: Environmental > Aquatic > Freshwater > Ice > Liftoff microbial mat | place...
TCGCCAAAGGCCACGGCGGCGTGTCGGTGTTCGCCGGCGTGGGCGAGCGCACTCGCGAAGGCAATGATCTCTGGCTCGAAATGTCCGAGTCCGGCGTCATCGAGAAGACCGCACTGGTCTTCGGCCAGATGGACGAACCGCCCGGCACGCGACTTCGCGTCGCGCTCACGGCCCTCACGATGGCTGAATACTTCCGTGACGCGCAGAAGCAGGACGTGCTGCTCTTCATCGACAACATCTTCCGCTTCACACAGGCCGGTTCCGAGGTCTCCACGCTCCTTGGCCGGATGCCTTCTGCTGTGGGCTACCAGCCCACGCTGGCTGACGAGATGGGTGTGCTCCAGGAGCGCATCACCTCGACGCGAGGTAACTCGATCACCTCGCTCCAGGCCATCTACGTGCCCGCCGACGACATCACCGACCCGGCGCCGCACACCACGTTCGCCCACCTCGACGCCACCACCGTGCTGTCGCGTCCGATCTCCGAGCTGGGCATCTACCCGGCCGTTGACCCGCTGGACTCGACCTCGCGCATCCTCGACGCCAACTACATCGGCGACGAGCACTACGCGATCGCCAAGCGCGTCAAGGAGATCCTGCAGCGCTACAAGGACCTGCAGGACATCATCGCCATCCTCGGCATCGACGAGCTCTCCGAAGAGGACAAGATCCTCGTCGGCCGGGCCCGTCGCATCCAGCGCTTCCTCTCGCAGAACATGTTCGTCGCTGAGGCCTTCACCGGTCAGCCCGGATCGTTCGTGCCGCTGGCGGAGACGCTGACCTCGTTCCGCGCGCTCACCGACGGCGAGTTCGACCACCTGCCCGAGCAGGCGTTCTTCATGTGCGGTGGCATCGAGGACGTCGAGCGCAACGCCGCGAGCCTGAACGCCTGATCGGCGAACAGCTCGCACCTGGCCGGTCCGGCATCACGTCGGCCTGGACCAGCCGATGATCGCGAACTGAAGGGAAGGATCCGATGTCCGAACTGCAGGTGGAGCTCGTCGCTGCCGACCACCTCGTGTGGTCGGGTCCGGCGACGATGGTCGTCGCCCGCACCCCGGACGGCGACGTCGGCGTCCTGCCCGGGCACGAGCCGATGCTCACCGTTCTCATTGGCGGATCGGTCACAATCCGGACCGCTGACGGTGACGTTGAGGCCGCTGTGCACGGCGGATTCTTCTCGGTGAGCGAGGACAACCGCGTCTCGATCCTGGCCGAGGCCGCCGAGCTTGCGGCCGACATCGACGTCGAGCGGGCCCGTCGCGCACTTCAGCGGGCCACCGAGGCCGGCGAAGAGGACGACCTGCTGCGCGCCGAAACACGCATCCGGGTGGGCTCGCTCTAGATCTCACTCGTACAGGCGACCGTCAGGCCCTCGGCTTGGCGGTCGTTCTGCTGTCGGGAGCGCGAAGTCTCAGGCGGGGGATTGGCGGTCTGATCCTGGCGTCCAGAGCACGTCTCCTGTTGAGACCGAGCCGTCCGGCAGCATGCCACCCGCGGCCTCGGTGTTCGCTACCCGCGCCAGGATGAACAGCAGGTCGCTGAGCCGGTTCAGGTAGGTGGCCGTGAGGTCGTTCACCAGGTCGAGGTACTCCGACTTGGCCGCCCATGCGCTGCGCTCGGCTCGCCGCACGACCGTTCGAGCGACGTGCAGGAGCGCCGCGCCCTTGGTGCCGCCGGGAAGGACGAACGAGTGCAGCGGCTCGAGGCGTCCGTTGTACTCATCGCACGCTGTCTCGAGGTCATCGATGTAGCTCTGCAGCACTCGAAGCGGGGGATGTGATGGGTTCTCGACGATGGGTGTGCAGAGGTCGGCGCCCACATCGAAAAGTTCGTTCTGGATATGGGTCAGCAACGTGTTGAGCTCGTCGGTCAATCCACCCAGGGCAATGGCAGCACCGATGGCGCTGTTCGCCTCGTCGACGTCGGCGTAGGCCACCAGGCGCGGATCGCCCTTGGTCACTCTGGTGAAGTCGCCGAGCGAGGTCGTGCCGTCGTCGCCGGTGCGGGTATAGATGCGGGTGAGATTGACCATGCCCTAACCCTAGGGCGAGCCGCGCCGCGCCGCGCTCCGCGTAGCATCCCCCTCGTGGAGCGCGCAGCAGAACGATTCGAGGTGCACGGGGGCGCCCGCCTGCTCGGCGAGGTCACGGTCACGGGTGCCAAGAACAGTGTGCTCAAGCTGATGGCTGCCGCCCTGCTGGCTGAGGGCACCACGACGATCCGTGCCGTTCCAGACATCCTCGACGTCGAGATCATGGCCGAGCTTCTGCGCCGACTTGGCTGCGAGGTTGATCTGCGGGCCGACTCCGGGGTCGTGCGCATCACCGTTCCAGCGCGTCCGGGGCACCAGGCCGACTACGACCTCGTGCGCAAGATGCGCGCCTCGATCTGCGTCCTTGGGCCCTTGCTCGTGCGCTGCGGCGAGGCCGATGTGGCGCTCCCGGGTGGAGACGCGATCGGCTCGCGCGGACTCGACATGCACGTTGACGGACTGGTCAAGCTCGGCGCCGAGGTCGACAGCGAACACGGGTACCTGCTGGCTCGCGCCCACCACGGCCTTCGTGGTGCGGTGATCGCGCTGGACTTCCCAAGCGTCGGTGCCACCGAAAACCTCTTGATGGCCGCTGTTCTGGCCAAGGGGACCACCGTCATCGACAACGCTGCGCGCGAGCCCGAGATCGTTGACCTCTGCTCGATGTTGGTGGCGATGGGCGCGCGGGTCGAGGGCATCGGCGGATCGACGCTCACCATCGAGGGTGTCGCATCGCTCATGCCGGCGGATCACGCCGCTGTTGCCGACCGCGTCGTCGCGGGCACGTGGGCGATCGGAGCAGTGGCCACCCAGGGCGATGTGACGATTCGTGGCGGTGAGGCGGCGCATCTGGAGCTGGCATTGCACAAACTCGTCGAGGCGGGGGCCAGCGTCGAGGCGCTGACCGACGGCTTCCGGGTCGCCATGCAGGGCCGGGCGCGCGCGGTCGACGTCGTGACGCTGCCGTATCCCGGATTCCCCACCGATCTGCAGCCCATGGTGATCGCGCTGGCCTCGGTGAGCGAGGGCACCGCGATGATCACTGAGAACGTGTTCGAAGCGCGGTTCATGTTCGTGAACGAGATGGTGCGGTTGGGTGCCCATATCCGCACCGATGGCCATCACGCGATCGTGCGCGGTCGCGAGCGGTTGTCGGGAGCGCCGGTCAAGGCGACCGACATCCGGGCCGGTGCAGGATTGGTGCTGGCCGGCCTGGTAGCCGATGGGATCACCACGGTCAGCGACGTGCACCACGTCGACCGCGGCTACCCGGGGTTCATCGAATCGCTGACGGGCCTTGGCGCAGACGTCAGGCGCGTCCCGGATCCTGATCCGATCCTGACCTGAGCACCGCACGCGCGATCGCCGCGTCCTCAGGGAACACCATCACGCGCGGCCCCTCCTGGGTCATGGCCACCGTCGCCTTGATGTTGGAGTCCTCAAGTCGGCGACGGATCATCTCGGCCTCGATGTAGGTGGTGGTCGACCTGATGGGCTCCAGGACCCCGTAGTCGCCCGGCGCTCCGCTCCGCGCCTTCCGCTCGATCACTGATCCGCCACGGCTGAACGCCCACCGAAGGATCAGCACCAAGGCGGCCAGCGTGAACAGCACGACCAGCGGGCCGTAGGCGTAGGAGTAACTCTGGAAGGCCGGCACGGCACCAGTGTGCGCGCGACCGGGCCGACGTGCCTCACCGACCGGCAACCGATCCCGGAGTTCGCTCGTGACTCATTTGTCACAGAATTCCCAGGCGTGTCGCTCGGTGACATAGGTCACAGACCTCGTACCGTCGAACTCCCGCACCGGGCCTCTCCGCCGAGGCCAGGTGCGGTTAACGACCTGGCAACCGGTCCCACGCCTTCCGGCCACGGACCTTCCCCCGGATGCTGAGGACAGGAGTCTCCATGACCGGTCGATACGCCGATTCAGGCGTCGTCGTCATCCCCGAGCGTCTTGACGTGGGCACGAGCGCCGAGGTCAGGCGTTTGCTCCATGAAGGCCTCGACCATTGCGTCGGCGACCTGCGTGTCGATGTGGCCGACCTCGAGGTGATTGACGCCGCCGGATTGGGCGTGCTGGTCGGTGCTCGTCGCCGGGCCGATCTGGTGGGCGTCCGCGTGGTGCTCATCGACGTTCCGCCAAGGCTGCACCGCCTGCTGGCCGTCACCCGGCTCTCGCGCCTCTTTCACTACGAATCCATCGTGCTGCCTGAATCCACGATCACCAGCGCTTGACCGTGTGACCGCGCCGCCCCCTCGGGTCGGTCGGCTGCGTCTTCCCCCAGAGATGTCCGCAGTCAGTGCCGGCCGCAGGGGGCGACGTGCGTCCGGACCTAGAACAAACGAGCGGTGGGGTCGTCGGTGCCGCGCAACACGTCGTAGTCGACGACGACGCAGTCGATGCCACGGTCGGCCGCGAGCACCTTGGCCTGCGGCTTGATCTCCTGAGCAGCGAAGATTCCCCGCACCGGTGCCAGTAGCGGATCGCGGTTGAGCAGGTCGAGGTATCGGGTCAACTGCTCAACGCCATCGATGTCGCCACGTCGCTTGATCTCCACAGCAACGGTCGCACCCTGAGCATCGCGGCACAGCAGATCCACCGGGCCGATAGCCGTCGGATACTCCCGACGCACGAGCGACCATCCCTCACCAAATGTGCTGACGTGCAACGCGAGCAGTTCCTGCAGGTGGGCCTCGACCCCGTCCTTCACCAGGCCCGGATCGATCCCTAGCTCGTGCGAGGAGTCGTGCAGCACCTCGTCGATCGTGATGCGCAGTTCCTCACCTGCCTTGTTCGTCACGGTCCACACGCCGATGCCTGCCTCATCAACATCGATCGCGGCGAAGCACGGGGGAGTCATCCAGTTGAGCGGTTTGTACGCGCGGTCATCGGCATGCACAGCTACCGATCCGTCGGCCTTGGTCAGGATGAGACGGGTGGCCGAGGGCAGGTGGGCCGAGAGCCGTCCGGTGTAGTCCACCGTGCAGCGGGCGATGAGCAGACGCACGTTGTCACGCTAGCGGTCCCACCCGAAGCCTCGGGGAGGAGTCCAGATGGGTCCGAGGGCTGACCGCTCGCCAGGTCGGTGCGGTCTGGGAGGATCCGTGGAGCCGTTGGTGAGCAACGGGCACGAGGTGGCATCGGTGGAGGCTCAAGGCATGGAAGCGATCAGCACGGTCGGCGTTGTGGGACTGGGCACCATGGGTGCCGGCATCGTCGAGGTGTTCGCTAAGCAGGGGCTCACCGTCACAGCTGTCGAGATCAACGATGAAGCCCTTGATCGCGGTCGCGGAATCATCGAGAAGTCGACCTCGCGTGCCGTGGAGCGTGGTCGCTTGGAAATCGATGCGCGCGACGCTCTGATGTCGCGGATCACGTGGACCACCGACTTCGAAGCGCTGGCTCAGGCCGATCTGGTGATCGAGGCCGTGCCCGAGCGGATGGAGATCAAGCGCGACCTCTTCGGCCGCCTCGATGCCTTGTGCAAGCCGTCGGCCATTCTGGCGACGAACACGTCATCTCTTTCCGTGACCCAGATCGCGGCCACCACCGCACGACCCGACCGCGTCGTCGGCATGCACTTTTTCAACCCGGCGCCGGTCATGAAGCTGGTCGAAGTCATCCGCACCGTCCTGACGGCCCCCGATGTCATCGAGGCCGTGAGCGCCCTTGCCACAGGTAGCGGCAAGACCCCCGTGGTGGTGGGCGATCGGGCCGGATTTGTGGCCAACACGCTGCTGATCGGATATCTCAATGACGCCGTGCGCGTGTTCGATGAGAGTTCGGTGACGCGCGAGGGCATCGATGCGGCGATGAGCGTAGGCGTTGGTCTGCCGATGGGCCCACTAGCGTTGTGCGACCTCATCGGGCTCGACGTGTGTCTCGAAGTGGTCGATGTACTTTTTTCCGAGACCCGCGATCCGGTCCATGCACCCGCTCCGCTGCTGCGTGCCATGGTCGCCGCGGGCCTGCTCGGTCGCAAGACCGGGCGCGGCTTCTACACCTACGACAAGCCTGGGTCGGGGACCGTGGTCGACGATGCCGGCACGCCCTCGGGGACGCTTCCCGGCACACCCGCATTGGCAGTAGTGGTGGTGGGCGAAGGTGGTCACTCCGATCAGCTCGCGCAAGCGTGCGAAGCCGCCGATCTCGTCGTTACCCGCCTCACCTACGACAGTTTTGATCCCGCCCATGTGGCGGCGGATGCGGTCGTCCTGGTCGATGTGTCGCCCATTCAGCGAGCGCGCGACATCGCGGTCGCCATGGAGGATCGACGTGCGGACGTGGTCGGTGTGCACTTTCTGCATCCGGGCCCCAAGGGACTTGCAGTCGAGATAGCGCTCACCCCCTTCAGCTCACCTGTGGCCGTCGCCACTGCCGCTCTTGTCGTCCAGAGGGCCGGGGCCGAACCGGTCGTTTGTGACGACCTCCCCGGGCTCGTGGCCGGTCGGTTGCTCACCGTGTATCTCAACGATGCGGTACGCATGGTGGCATCCGGCTACGCGTCCCCGGACGATGTAGATGCGGCGATGAAACTTGGCTGCGGCTATGCGCGCGGTCCGATCGAGTTCCTGGAAGTGATGAACCCGGCCACAATCTGCGATGCGCTCGAAGCCATTCATTCCTCCACACGTCAGCCGCGTCATGCGCCAGTCGCGCTGCTTCGTGATTCGGCGGTCTATGGCAGGAACATCCGCGAACTGGTGGCGCAGCCTTCGTGAGCCCTCGCCGACCTAAACGTGCGCGGGAGCGTCCTTCGTCGGAGGCGACCGCGAGGCCCTCGCACGAACAGGTCGAGGAATGGCCAGACGGAGACTGGATGGTGCGCAGCATCACCGGATCTTCTTCCACCAAGAACTATCGGTGCCCGGGCTGTGATCAAGAGATTCGGCCGGCCACGCCGCATGTGGTGGCCTGGCCGGTGGACGTAGGTGGAATCGAGCATCGCCGCCACTGGCATACCGCGTGCTGGAAGCGCCGCGACCGACGCGGACCAGCCCGATGATGGCGACAAGGAACTCATGAGCGGCATCGGACCCAGCGCGATTCTTCCGGCTCGACGGGAACCCATCACCCTGCACACGGCAGACGGGCTCTCGTTGATCGGTGAGTTGGCGCGGCCCGAACACGATGGCGGCGCGATCACTTTGGTCACGCTGCATCCGCTGCCGACGGCTGGCGGGTTCATGGATTCGCATGTGCTGCGCAAGGCCGCGTTCCGGCTGCCTGCCTTGGCCGATGTGAACGTCCTTCGATTCAACACACGCGGCACCTGCAGCCCTCAGGGCTGCAGCGAAGGCGCCTTCGACGAGGCGCGTGGTGAACGATTCGACGTCGAGGCGGCTGTGGCGTTCGCGCGTGATCTGGGCCTACCGAACATCTGGTTGCTGGGGTGGTCGTTCGGCACCGATCTCGCGCTGAAGTACGGGCTACTTCCGGACGTGGTCGGCGCGGTGCTGCTCTCGCCACCGCTGCGATACACCACCGATGACGACCTTCTGCTCTGGGCTGCGGATGGCCGCCCGCTCACCGCCCTGGTGCCCGATCGTGACGAGTTCCTGCAGCCCGCTGAGGCCCGTCAGCGGTTCAGCCTGGTGCCGCAGGCTCACGTCGTGGCCTGCGACGCGCTGCACCTGTGGGTGGGGGAGAAGCAGGTTCGCACCGCTTTGGACGGCATTCTTGGAACTGTCCTTCCCGAACACGCACCCATCCCCTGGGAGTCACTGTGAGAGTCGCGTCGTGAGCATCGAACTGGCCTACTCCGATTCAGGCAGCGGACCGGCTGTCGTGCTGATCCATGCCTTCCCGCTCGACCGCTCCATGTGGGATGCGCAGGTGCCCGCCCTAGCCGCTCAGTACCGCGTGATCGCTGTCGACCTGCGCGGTTTCGGCGGGTCGCCGCTCGGGGACGACGCGCCGCACCTCGATGCGATGGCCGACGACGTCGCAGCTTTGCTGGACCGTTTAGAGATCACGAAGTGCGTGGTGGCCGGGCTCTCTCTCGGCGGCTACGTGAGCATGGCGCTGCTTCGACGTCATGCCCGGTTGTTTGCCGGTCTCATGCTGATCGACACTAAGGGCACCGCGGACGGCGATGCTGCAGCCAACAATCGTGAGCGCATCGCTGCCACGGTTGAGGACGATGGCAACGTCGATGTGCTCATCTCCGACGTGCTGCCCGCGCTGACCGGCGAAACAACCAAGCTCGACCGCCCGCAGGCGGTTGCGTTGATCGCCGACATCGTGCGACGGGCGGATCCCGCTTCGGTGGCGTGGGTGCAGCGCGCAATGGCTGCCAGACCTGACTCGGTAGACACGCTCGAAGATTTCGAAGAGCCCGCCCTTGTGGTGGTGGGAGACGAAGACGTTCTCGCGCCCGTGGCCGAGGCGCAGATGATGCTCGACGCACTGCCAGATGCCACCCTCGCGGTGATCCCTGGCTGCGGTCACCTGAGCGCGATGGAGCGTCCTGACGACCTCACCGCCATCATGCTCGACTACCTCGACGAGCTGGCCGCGGCTGGGTCCTTCGATGGCGCGCAGTCGTCGCTGATGCGGATGAACCCCAAGGCCGACGTCGACGACTGACCCGCACGCGTATTCGGTCAGGAGCAGCCGGTCAGTGCTCGATCTGCTCGGCGGGCTCGACCAGTTCGACCAGAACTCCGCCAGCATCCTTGGGGTGCACGAAGTTGATACGGCATCCGCCCGTACCGCGCTTGGGCTCGTCATAGAGCAGCCGCATCCCCTGGGCGCGCATGTGTGCGGCCGTGGCCTCGAGATCGTCGACCGTGTACGCCATCTGCTGGATGCCGGGCCCTGAGCGCTCCAGGAATCGGCCGATGGGGGAGTCGGGACGCAGTGGCGCCAGTAGCTGCACCATCGCGCCACCGTTCGGTGCGGCCAGCATGGCTTCGCGCACGCCTTGCTCCTCGTTCTCCTCCACGTGGGTGCAGGTGAGTCCGAAGACCCGCTCGTAGAAGGAGATGGCCTCGTCGAGGTCGGGGACCGCGATGCCGACGTGATCGATGGTCAGGATCATGTCGGTATCGTTCCAGGGAAGCGGTGGGCCTCACGCCACCGCCCCACGACCAGCCCGCCAGGCTCCCGGAGGTCCATCATGTCCAGCAATCCGTCCGTCATCGTCGCGGGAGCGCGCACCCCGATGGGTCGCCTGCTGGGTTCGCTCAAAGGATTCAGCGGCGCCGACCTCGGCTCGGTGGCGATCCGCGGGGCGCTCGAGAAGTCCGGTCTGACGCCGGAACAGGTCGACTACGTGATCATGGGTCAGGTGCTGCAGGCCGGAGCCGGCCAAAACCCCGCGCGTCAGGCCAGCGTCGGCGCCGGGATTCCGATGACCGTTCCCTCGTTCACCTTGAACAAGGTGTGCCTCAGCGGGATCGATGCGATCGCGCTCGCCGATCAGCTCATCCGGGCCGGCGAGTTCGAGGTGGTCGTGGCCGGTGGCATGGAGTCGATGACCAGCGCGCCTCACGTGCTCACCGGATCGCGCGAAGGCGTCAAGTACGGCGACTGGTCGATGATCGATTCAATGGCCAACGATGCCCTGTACTGCTCGTTCGATCAGCAGGCGATGGGCGTGGCCACGGAGTCCTACAACTCCCGCTACCAGCTCACCCGAGAGGAGCAGGACGAGTTCTCGGCCCGCTCGCACCAGCGCGCTGCTGCCGCTGCCAAGAACGGAATCTTCGACGCGGAGGTTGTTCCGGTCACCATCCCGCAGCGCAAGGGCGATCCCATCGAGTTCACCACCGATGAGGGGATCCGCGCTGATACGACGGTGGAGTCGCTGGGTCGGCTGCGTCCTGCCTTCGACAAGGCTGGCACCATCACTGCCGGGTCGTCGTCTCAGATCAGTGATGGCGCGTGCGCCGTCGTGGTGATGAGCAAGGCCAAGGCTCAGGAGCTCGGGCTCACCTGGCTGGCTGAGATCGGTGCCCACGGTGTGGTGGCCGGCCCTGATGCCTCCCTGCATGAGCAGCCGGCCCGTGCGATCGAGAAGGCGATGACGCGCCAGGGCATCACGGTGGCCGATCTCGACCTCGTCGAGATCAATGAGGCCTTCGCGGCCGTCGGAGTCGTCTCGGCCAAGGAGCTCGGACTCGATGCCGAGAAGGTAAACGTGAATGGCGGCGCGATCGCGCTCGGCCACCCTGTGGGAATGTCGGGCGCCCGGATCGTGCTGCACCTGGCGCTGGAGCTCCAGCGTCGCGGTGGCGGCATGGGTGCCGCAGCCCTCTGCGGTGGCGGAGGTCAGGGCGACGCGCTGATCATCACCGTGCCGTCCGCCTGATCCCTCGTCCATGACCGTTGTGAGGCCGAACCTTGTGAAGTCGAATGCCGTGAAGGAGTCGTCATGACGCAGCCACCGCTGGGTGGTTCCCGTGGGTTTGATACCCGTGGGGCTATCGATCTGGGTGCGTTGGCTCAGGCCCGCGAGGCCCAGGCCAAGGCGCGTGAGCGGGCCGATGCCGCGGCTGTGAACCCCTCTGGAGCCGATCAGGCGGCGGGTGCCGCTGTCGTGATCGACGTCACCGAGGCCATGTTCGAGGTGTCGGTGGTCGAGCAGTCGATGACCGTGCCCGTCGTCATCGACTTCTGGGCTGAGTGGTGCGAGCCGTGCAAGCAACTCAGCCCGATCCTCGAGAAGCTCGCCACCGAGTACGACGGCCGCTTCGTCCTGGCCAAGGTCGATGTCGACGCCGAGCCTCGCCTGGGACAGGCGTTTCAGGTCCAGAGCATCCCCTCGCTCTTCGCGGTGGTGGCCGGGCAGCCGATTCCGCTGTTCCAAGGCGCAGTGCCCGAGCCCCAGATTCGCCAGGTGCTTGACGAACTGCTCAAGGTGGCGGCCGAGAACGGGGTGGCTGGACGCCTGCAGACCGGTGGTCCGGACGCTGATTTGGCCGACCAGGAGACGACCGACGTGTCGCCGGCTCACCAGACGCCCGCCGAGCAGGTGGATCCGGAACTCGACGACGCTGCTGACGCCTTCGAGCGGGGCGATCTGGAGGCGGCCGAACTGGCCTACCGCGCACTGCTCGCGCGCAAGCCGGGCGATCTGGACGCGACGGCGGGGGTGGCCACGGTGTCGCTGATGCGCCGAACCGGCGGCGTCGACGCCGATCAGGCCCTCGCATCGGCGGCAGGCGCGCCGGACGACGTGGATGCTCAGCTGCTGGCGGCCGACGCACTGACTCTTCGGGCGCGGGTGGACGAGGCCTTCGCCGTGCTGACCGACGGCGTCCGGCGAACCGCAGGCGATGACCGTGACCGGCTACGGTCCCGGCTCCTTGAGTTGTTCGATCTGCTGGGCACCGACCATCCGGCGGTCGCACCGGCACGCTTGGCCCTGGCCAACGCGCTCTTCTAACACCTCGTACGTCCATCGCCGCCGTGTCGGCCCGCGCCGCACCATGCGTCAGGATCCCCACGCGTGTAATTCGCTCATTTTCGTTGCGGTGACCGAGTGCGCCCGATTGGGTGAAGGGGTCGGCGCGAACGGGTGATCGCCGAATGGAGTCCTTCAGGTACTAGCGAACGTGCTCCGACGTCCTCTGGGTACGGGTCCGTCCTGGGACCTGGCGTAGGAGGTTGCTGTGCAGGCAAGAGTTGGTGGCGCGGGAGCACTTCTCGCCGCAGCAGTCGCTGTGGTGAGCATCTCGGCGTCGCTTCCCGCTGTCTCGCCGGCGACCGCGGCGTCCGGCGACTACAAGCTTGCGACCCAGTCGCTGCCTGATGGCCGCACTGTTGTGGCTCGATGGAACCCGTGCCAGACCATCACCTACCGCGTCAACGCCGCACTCACCGGCAGCACCACCTCGCAGCGCAACGCCGCGATCCGCGACGTGCAAGGTGCCTTCAGCCGCGTTTCGGCAGCTACCGGCGTCACCTTCCGCTACGTCGGGACGACCACGCAGATCCCGCTGAACAGTTCAGTGAACCGCTGGCACACCCGCCAGAACTCGGCCGAGATCGTCGTGGCGTGGGTGGGCCAGACCAGGTCCTCAACCCGGACGAACCTGCTCGGACGCTCGGGCAGCGGGTACGCAGCGGGAACCGGTGGATATGCGTTCAAATACTGGAAGTCCGGGAGCGATCCGTGGCGTGGTGCCTCCGGTCGCGGCTTCGTGGTGCTCGATGCAGCGCAGAACGGAAAGTTCCGTGCCGGATTCGGAAGCGGACCCACTCGTGGCGCCCTTCTCCTTCACGAGATCGGCCACTCGCTCGGCCTGCTGCACGTGGGAGCCACCAGCCAGTTGATGTACCCGACGGTGCTTTCGCGCTCGACCACCGGGTTCGCCTCGGGCGATCTCGCCGGTCTGCGGCGCCTCGGTTCGTCCGCCGGCTGCGTCACGACTCCCGGTTGGGTGTGGAGCGATCTGTCCTGAGTGCTTCTGCCTCGGACTCAGAACCGCGACGTCGTACGTACTCTCGCTAGGCTCTCGTGACCATCCCGTTCGTGCGCGTGCGCGCATCGAACTGCGACGCCCGGAGGACCGATGAGCGAGTTCGTACGCGTGAGCATCGACGCCGATTCGGGGGTCGCGGTCGTCCAGCTCGATCGACCCAAGCTGAACGCGCTGAACCGGGCGATGCAGAACGAGCTGCGTGACACCTTCGTCTCGCTTGGCTCCGACGACCAGGTGCGAGCCGTGGTCATGCACGGTAACGAGCGAGCCTTCGCCGCCGGTGCCGACGTCAAGGAGATGGTCGACTGGACCGCCTCCCGTGTGCTGTCCGAAGGCGCCGGGCTCGAAGCCTGCTTCACCGCCATCGCTCGCACACCGAAGCCCGTCATCGCGGCTGTAACCGGTTATGCGCTCGGAGGGGGTTGCGAACTAGCACTCTGCGCCGACCTTCGCGTGGTCGGTCGCGGTGCAAGCCTGGGACAGCCCGAGATCCTGCTGGGCATCATCCCCGGCGCTGGCGGCACGCAGCGGCTCGCACGGCTGGTCGGGCCCTCCCGTGCCAAGGACATCATCCTCAGCGGACGCTTCGTGGAGGCCGATGAAGCGTTGCGGATCGGGCTGGCCGACCGCGTCGTCGACGATGAGCAGGTGGTGGCAGAAGCCATCGCCTGGGCCACCGAGCTCGCGACGCGCCCTGCGCTGGCTGCCCGCGCGGCCAAGGAGGCGATCGACCGGGGACTCGAAGTGGATCTTGAGAGCGGTCTGGAGCTCGAGCGACTGCACTTCGCGTCGTTGTTCGCCACTGAGGACCGGGTCATCGGCATGCGCTCGTTCATCGAGTCCGGTGCGGGTAAGGCACGGTTCCTGCACCGCTGAAGCCGACCTGAGTGGTCGCTCGTCCGGTCCGGGGGCGGGCGTCGGGTGATCGTTACCGGCCGGTAATGTTGGGCCAGCACGCAAGGAGGTCCGCGTGCACCACAACCCGATCTTGAGGTGGTTGGCTCCATGGCCTTGAACATCGTCGTCTGCGTCAAGCAGGTCCCCGATAGTTGGGCGGAGAAGAAGCTCGATCCCGACGACCGAACCCTTGACCGCGCGTCAGCCGATCCGGTCCTCAACGAGCTCGACGAGTACGGCATCGAAGAGGCGCTGCGCCTCAAGGAGGCCCACGACGGCAGCGTGACCGTGCTCTGCATGGGTCCGGAGAAGGCGGCCGAGACGATTCGCAAGGCGCTCTCGATGGGTGCCGACCAGGCCGTCCACATCCTCGACGACGCGCTGCACGGCTCCGACGCCATCGCCACTTCGGCAGCGCTGGCCGCGGCCCTTGGCACCCTCGAGTTCGATCTCGTCATTCTGGGATCCGAATCCACCGACGCCCGAATGTCGGTCGTGCCCGCGATGCTCGCTGAGCGCCTCGACCTGCCACAGATGACGTTCGCGAACAAGGTCGTGGCCGATCCGGTCGCTCGCGCACTCACCATTCACCGTCAGACCGATGACGGCTATGACGTCGTCGAGTCGAGCATGCCCGCTGTCATCAGCGTCGTGGAGAAGATCAACGAACCGCGCTACCCCTCGTTCAAGGGGATCATGGCCGCCAAGAAGAAGCCCGTGCAGACCCTCACGCTTACCGAGCTGGGTCTCGAGCCGGCCACGGTGGGACTAGCCGGTGCATGGAGTGCCGTCAATGACTTCGCGCAGCGCCCGCCGCGCCAAGCAGGCACCGTCGTCACCGACGAAGGGGACGCCGGCACCAAGGTCGCCGAGTTCCTCGTCGCCCAGAAGTTCATCTGATCCGGGTCTAGGAGAAGCCACCATGTCTGCAGAGATCCTCGTTCTGGTCGACCACACCGACGGCGCCGTCAAGAAGGTGTCGCTGGAACTCCTGACCCTGGCGGCACGTCACGGCAGCCCTAGCGCCGTCGTGATCGGTGCGGGCGCGGCACAGGCCGCCGCCGCGGTAGCGCAGTACGGCGCCACGAAGGTGTACGTGGCCGACGACGCTGCGTTCACCACGTCTGTCGTGGCCCCCAAGGTCGCCGTTCTGGCCAAGCTCGTGGCTGACGTTGCGCCGGCTGCCGTGTTGATCGCGTCCACCGCCGAGGGCAAAGAGATCGCGGGCCGACTTGCGGTGCGCTCCGGCAGTGGCGTCATCACCGATGCTGTCGACATCGAAGAGGGCATCGTCGCTGTGCAGTCGGTGTTCGGCGGCAGCACCATCGTGCGCTCGTCGGTGACAACGGGCACGCCGATCATCACAGTGCGTCCCAACTCCACCTCGCCCGTCGAGGCTGCTGCCGCTGGCGAGCAGATCGCGGTGAGCGTCGACATCACCGCTGGCGACTCTGCCGCGCGCATCACCAGCCACGTCGTCGAGGCCAAGGGCGGACGCCCCGACCTGTCCGAGGCCGCCACGGTCGTGTCCGGTGGGCGCGGTGTGGGAAGCGCCGAGGGCTTTGCGCTGGTCGAGGGACTGGCCGACAGCCTCGGTGCCGCGGTCGGCGCATCACGAGCCGCTACCGACTCGGGCTACTACCCGCACCAGTACCAGGTGGGTCAGACCGGCAAGACCGTGTCACCGCAGCTCTACATCGCCCTCGGCATCTCAGGCGCGATCCAGCACCGTGCCGGTATGCAGACCTCGAAGACGATCGTCGCGGTCAACAAGGACGCTGAGGCGCCCATCTTCGAACTTGTCGACTACGGCGTCGTGGGCGACCTCTTTGCCGTGGCGCCTCAGTTGACCGAGGAGATCGTCAAGCGCAAGGGCTGATGCCTGGCCGGTCGGCGCCTTTGAGGCGAGGCTCGGCGGTATCGCGAGCCCGCGCCTAGACTGATCCGCGATGCCTTACCTCGACCACGCTGCCACCACGCCGATGCGCCCTGAGGCCATCGCGGCGATGTCGGCGCAATTCGGTGATGTCGGCAATGCGTCGTCCCTCCATGCAGCAGGCCGTCGAGCCAGGCGCGTTGTCGAGGAGTCTCGCGAGTCGATCGCTGCACTGCTCGGCGCCCGTCCGAGCGACGTCGTTTTTACCGCCGGCGGCACCGAGTCAGACAACTTGGCCGTCAAGGGCCTCTACTGGTCGCAGGTGGCCAAGGATCCGAGCCGTCGTCGCTTGCTCACCTCCTCGATCGAGCATCACGCACTGTTGGACCCGTTGATCTGGTTGGCGCAGGACGAGGGCGCCGAGGTGGTCCAGGCGGGCGTCGATCGTCGTGGCCGGCTCGACCTCGATGCCTTGGCGGAGCAGATCGACCTCGATTCGGGAAGCATCGCTGCGATCTCAGTTATGTGGGCCAACAACGAGGTCGGCACGGTGCAGCCGCTGGAGCAGGTCGTCTCGCTCGCGCAGCGCCATGGCATCCCGGTGCATACCGATGCCGTGCAGGCCGTGGGCCAGCTCGACGTCGACTTCTCTGCGAGCGGAGTCGACGCGATGTCGGTCAGCGCGCACAAGCTCGGTGGTCCTACGGGAATCGGGGCGATTCTGCTCGGTCGCGAGATCGAACCTGTGCCCCTCTTGCACGGCGGCGGCCAGGAGCGCGATGTTCGTTCGGGCACGCTCGACGTCCCCGCCATCGTGGGCTTCGCGGCTGCACTCGACGCCGCCTCGCGTGATCGGATCGAGCGCAACGCGCGGGTGTCGGCCCTGCGCGGTGCGTTGATCGAAGGTGTTCGCTCGCAGGTTCCCGACGTTGTTCTCAATGGAGATGAACGACTCGACGAGGCCTTCCGGCTCCCGAACAACGCGCACTTCTCGTTCCCTGGCTGCGAGGGCGATGCGCTGCTCCTCCTGCTGGATGCCAAGGGAATCGAGTGCAGCACGGGATCGGCCTGCTCGGCCGGTATCGCCCAGCCGAGCCACGTGCTGCTCGCCATGGGAGCCGACGCCGCATCGGCTCGAAGCTCGCTGCGCTTCTCCCTGGGCTGGACCTCGACCCCCGAGGATGTGGCGGCCGTGGTGACTGCCATCGGACCAGCCGTTGAACGAGCCCAGCTCGCTGCCGGTGTCGGACGACAGGCGCGCTCATGAGGGTGGTGGCCGCATGAAGGTGGTGGCGGCACTGTCGGGCGGAGTCGACTCGGCCGTGGCTGCAGCGCGGGCCGTCGAGGCCGGTCATGACGTCATCGGCGTGCACCTCGCGCTTTCGGCGTCGCGCGCTACCCATCGCAACGGCGCGCGCGGCTGCTGCACGCTCGAGGATTCTCGCGATGCTCGACGGATCGCCGACGTGCTCGGCATCCCGTTCTACATCTGGGATCTGTCGGAGGAGTTTCGACGCGACGTGGTCGATGACTTCGTCGCCGAGTACGCCGCGGGTCGCACACCGAATCCCTGCATTCGGTGCAACGAGAGCATCAAGTTCTCCGCCGTCCTGCGTAAGGCACGGGCGTTGGGGTTCGATGCGGTGTGCACCGGTCACTACGCCCGGCTCGAACGCGATGAGGCCGGAGGCATCTCGTTGCGGCGTGGAGTCGATCCGGCCAAGGATCAGTCCTATGTGCTCGGCGTGCTCGCCGAGGACGACCTCCTGCATTCGATGTTCCCCCTGGGGGAGTCGACCAAGAGCGAGGTGCGCGCCGAGGCTGCGCGACGGGGGTTGCTCGTCGCGGAGAAGGGCGACAGCTACGACGTCTGCTTCATCCCTGATGGCGACACCGGCGCCTTCTTGCGCCGTGAACTGGGCGAGCGGCCCGGCGACATCGTCGACGAGACCGGTGAGGTGGTCGGTGAACACAAGGGTGCCTACGCCTTCACCGTCGGTCAGCGCCGCGGTCTCTCGCTGCAGAATCCTGCTGAGGATGGTCGGGCCCGTTTCGTGCTGTCGATCGAGCCCGTCTCAAACGTGGTCACGGTAGGCCCTCGCGAGATGCTGGCGGTTCAGATCGTCGAGCTTGAGGATCTGGTCGATGCGCCCAGTCTTGCGTTTGGCGATCCCGACGTGCTGGTGCAGTGGAGGGCTCACGGTTCGGCCGTGCCGGCCCGTGTTGTGAACACCGGCAGCACGACGTCGATCGAGCTGGCCGAACCCGCGTTCGGCATCGCGTCGGGTCAGGAACTCGTGGTGTATCGAGAGGATCGCGTGGTGGCTTCGGCCCGCATCCGCGCGGCTGTTCCGCTGTACGCATGAGCGAGAGCGCGGAGGCGGTCCAACCGATCAGCGGACGCACCACCGGAATCGGATCGATGCCGGGGTCCGATCCGCTGGAATCGGCCCGCATCGTCGTAGGTGAGAGCGCGGGCCTTCCCTCGTTGCCCGAGCTGCCGGCCAGGGGAGCCGGCGCCGACATGATCGGGCGCACAGCCTCGCTGCTTGATGGCATTGCGGTCGGACTCGTGCCGAGTGGCTGGCGGGTGCTCGATCGGCCCGGGGCCGATATCGGTCGGGCCCGCTCGTGGCTCGCTCAGGACCTCGACGCGTTCGAGGAAGTCTGCTCCGAGCACCGCGGCAGCGTCAAGATTCAGGTCGTGGGCCCGTGGACGCTCGCGGCCGGCCTTGAACTGGCCTCGGGCGAGGCCATGCTCCGAGATCATGGTGCCCGACGCGATCTCGTGACGTCGTTGTCCGAAGGCATTCAGCGACACGTGGGCGAGGTGCGTCGCCGGCTGGGTGATGACGTCGATGTCGTGGTGCAGATCGACGAGCCCATGATCGATCACGTGCATCACGGACGCGTCCCCACCGCCAGTGGATGGGCCACCTACCGGGGGCTCGACGTGGCCGAGGTGCGCAGCGGCCTCGCACGGGTTGTCGAAGCGGCGCGTGCCGGGGGCTCCGCAGGTGTCACCATCCACTCCTGCGATCACGAACCCCCGCTCGAACTGATGGTCGAGGCCGGCGCCGATGGGCTGTCCTTCGACCTGGCGCTAGTCGGTGAACAGAGCCTCGACACCCTTGCAGCCGCCGTTGAGAATGGCCTGGTGCTGCTGCCCGGTCTCATCGATCCGATCAACGACGTCGCTCGGGCGGGTGCCGTCCGGGGTGCCGGCGAATCAACCGGGCGCGGTGGCCGAAGGGGACCTCCGGTGTCGGCGGTGATGGATACCGTCGATCGTGTGCAGCGTTGGTGGTCGGTCTTGGGCTTTGGTTCCAGGGCGCCGATGAACAGCCTGGCTCTCACGCCTACCTGCGGCCTGGCCGGAGCTGATCCCCAGCGGGCGCGCGCGGTTCTCGAACGCCTTCGCCAGGTGGCGCAGGCACTGGAGGAGGATCCCGATGGCGACCACTCCCGACGCTGAGGTACCTGACGCTGAGGTGCCTGACGCAGAGGTACCCGCCGCGGTCAGTGAGCGGCGTGACGGACTCGTGGCCCTGATCCGCGAATACCGCTTTCTGTACTACGCCAAGGACGCCCCCAAGATCTCCGATGACGAGTACGACGCACTCGAACAAGAGCTCCGTGCGATCGAGGCGCAGCACCCCTCGCTCATCACCCCGGACTCGCCCACGCAGACCGTCGGCGGCCAGGTCGGCGACATGTTCGAACCGGTCGCGCACCTCATGCGCATGATGAGCCTCGACAACGCCTTCTCACCCGATGAGCTGCAGGCATGGGCGGCGCGGGTTCAGGAAGGTGCGGCCGGCGAGGTCATCCGTTTTCTGTGCGAACTGAAGGTCGACGGATTGGCCGTCGACCTGGTCTATCGCGATGGTGCCCTGGTCACCATGGCCTCGCGTGGTGATGGGCGCACCGGTGAAGACATCACCTACAACGCGCAGTTCGTCCCCTCGATCCCCAATCGGCTTGCAGCGTTGGGCGACACGCCCGTCCCCGCGCTCGTCGAAGTGAGGGGCGAGGTCTACTTCCCGGTCGCAGCATTCGAGCAGATCAACGAGCGTCAGCTTGCGCTTGGTCACTCGCCGTTCGCCAACCCGCGCAACGCCGCCGCCGGCACTCTGCGCCAACGGATCGACCGACGGATCATCGAAGCCGACGAGGTTCGCGCCAAGTCATCCGCGGCCACCACCGGCAAGGCCCGAGAACGTCAGGCGGCGCGCTTGCAGCGCCTTGACGATGACGTCAAGCGCGCCTCGGATGCGCTGGCCGCCTTGCGGCTCGTGGTCCACGGCATCGGAGCTCACGAGGGCTATCAGCCTTCGTCGCAGTCGACGGCGTATGAGGCGATGGCGTCGTGGGGTCTGCCCACCAGCGACCGGGTCCAGGTGTTCAAGGATCTCTCGGGTGTTCAGGAATACATCGCCCGCTATGAGGCGAACCGCCATGCGATCGAGCATGAGATCGATGGCGTCGTGGTGAAGGTCGACGACCTTGCCCAGCAGGGCCGGCTCGGGTCGACCTCGCGTGCCCCTCGTTGGGCCATCGCCTACAAGTATCCCGCCGAGGTCGTCACGACCCATCTGATCGACATCCGCGTCAACGTCGGGCGCACCGGTCGGGTGACGCCGTTCGGTGTGATGGAGCCGGTGCGAGTGGCCGGCAGCACAGTCGAGATGGCCACTCTTCACAACGCGCATGAGGTCAAACGCAAGGGCGTGCTGATCGGTGATCTTGTCTATTTGCGCAAGGCCGGCGACGTGATCCCGGAGATCCTGGGACCGGTCGTCGAGTCACGCAGTGGCGACGAGCGCGCGTTTGTTATGCCAACCAACTGCCCGGAATGCGGAACAGTCCTTGCGCCCGAGAAGGAGGGCGACGCCGACATCCGTTGCCTCAACGCTCAGTCCTGCCCGGCCCAACTGAGGGAGCGGTTGTTCAGTTTGGGTTCACGCTCTGCGCTTGACATCGAGAGCCTGGGCTACAAGAGCGCCAGCGCGTTGCTGGAGTCGGGCGTCATCTCCAACGAAGGTGATCTGTTCGCCCTCGATCGCACGGCGCTGCTCGGAGTCGACTACTTCGTCCGTGCGGCCCGAGCAGGCGAGCAGGGGCCGCAGCTCACCGAGGCAGCGATCACCTTGCTCGAGCAGCTCGACGTGGCCAAGACGCGACCGCTGTGGCGCGTCCTTGTCGCGCTCTCGATCCGCCATGTGGGGCCGACGGCCGCCCAGGCCGTGGCGCGCGCCTACCGGAGCCTGCCGGCCATCGCAGAGGCGTCGGCCACCGACCTGGCCACGGTCGAGGGGGTTGGGCCGGTGATCGCTGAGGCCCTTGTTGACTGGTTCGCGGTCGAGTGGCATCGGCGGATCCTTGAGAAGTGGGCCCAGGCAGGCGTGCGCATGGAAGAGGAAGTGAATGAGGGCCCTCGCCCGCTCGAGGGTCTGACCGTCGTCATCACAGGCACGCTCGATGGCTGGACGCGCGACGGCGCCA
>Ga0105048_10005358_pt1 | contig 20742 bp, 20 predicted proteins | sample MAT05_FD_78382 | JGI IMG/M metagenome (GOLD analysis project Ga0105048, IMG submission 78382) | Freshwater microbial communities from Lake Fryxell liftoff mats and glacier meltwater in Antarctica - MAT-05 | ecosystem: Environmental > Aquatic > Freshwater > Ice > Liftoff microbial mat | place...
CAAGGGTGAATTGTCTTTTTGCTAGAAAAACTAGAAAACCGCCCCTGCGTTTTCGTGTTTTTCGGCAAAAAGGCAAGAGCGGGCGGAGGATTGATGCGCATTGATTTTTCGGTCTCTTTTTCTATCAAGGCAAAAAGAGAAAGAAATGAATATGCACCGTTTGAACCAAGAGTGTTGTTTACTTAGTTATCAAGTAAGAAAGCGGATAATCATTTCTTTTTTTTTAGATTACACTACTCATAAACCAAATGCAATAAATAAATTTAGACTCGATCAAATTATGTTTCGAATATCCCCTTGTCGATTCTTTTGACCTTATTCTGAAAGTTCGATAAATTATATACTTTCTTGGGCTAATGAAGTAATTAAAAATGAATAGAAAAATTACTACTCTGCTTTCTATCCTAATAATTTCGAACAAAGTTTTCTCTCAAAAAGAAGAAGCTATTGCTGCAGCGGCTGCGGGGGCTGTTGGTATCTTATCGACCATTGCAGCTTATGATGCTTTTGTAGAAAAACTTGAGAATGAAGCAACGGAAGGGGTTCATAAGGAAAGAAAAGAGGTCAAGCTATTTCAATTGAAGCTGATGAACGTGAGGGGAGAGAAATTGACTAATTTGAGTGAAATATCCAGTTGCACTTTCATAGTAAAATTGGAAAACGGAGAAAAGTTTGTGATGATGTGGATTGTTGGATCTGGTTGGTGGAATGAATATGGAGTAGTCTTCGATAGAATTAAAGCCGAGACATTTGATATAAAAAGATGGCAGGGAACAGTGTTCGCAATGCTAAAGGCAGGAACTAACGTCACCTCATTAGATGAAGATTCTATCCCGATTTATTCGACGTTTACTCTTAAATCTCAAGCGGACCGTTATTGGGAACAAGTATCAAAGAAAGATCCTGACCTTTTGAATTCAAGTTTTCCGAAAGTTGAAAAAGTTACAAATGAAGAGTCGTATAGATCTTTGTTAGGAATTGTTTCCATCAAGTCACTTTATTCGGTAAGTGGGTCTAAGTTCACTTTTCCCAACCCAAGAAATCCAGCTTTTCCATTTGAATTAAAATTTGATAAGTTGGATGGGGATTCATACTCTGTTTCTGATTTTGAAAATTTACGAGTAGTTTATAATGAAAGAAGTCTTAATATATTTTTCGAAGATTTAAGGTCTTTGGTAAAGTTTAGATCCTCTGTATTTGATGATATAACAAAGGAGTTGCTTGATCTAAATTAAAGTCGAAAAAGACACCAGCTTTGTTTCGGATTATCCGTGTTTCAGCCGAAAATCGGATCCTTCAGAAGATTACGAAGAGACCTAGCTCTAATTCGACAAGATTTTTGGGAATATGTAGACTAAAGAATTCATTTTTTATTATGTTTGAGACCAGCCATACTTTAGCCCTAAAAGAGATGTTTCCATTTATAAGAAGATAAAATTCTGAGAAAATTAACTTTGAGCTCATATAACATTCATTGCCTGCAATGCATTTTCTTTGCGCTATGAATCAATCATCAAAATTGCCCGTGATGGAGCAATTTTATACTGTGCAAGGCGAAGGACATTTTGCAGGAACTCCGGCTTATTTTATTAGACTCGGAGGTTGCGATGTGGGCTGTATTTGGTGCGATGTCAAAGACAGTTGGGATGCAGGAAAACATCCCCTGTTCGATGTTGAAACCCTAGCTGATTCTGTTATTAAAAGTGGAGCGCCTATTTGTGTAATTACAGGTGGCGAGCCTGCGATGTATAATCTAGAAAAACTGACCAATCTTATTCGCACAGCAGGAATAAGAACGCATTTGGAAACATCAGGTGTGTATCCGATAACTGGTGAATGGAATTGGATCACATTTTCACCTAAAAAATTCAAAGCTCCACTGCAAGAGGTTTACGAGTTGGCCGCTGAGCTAAAGGTAATTGTGTTTAACAAAAGTGACCTTGCATGGGCAGAAACACACGCAGAAAAAATTAATACTTCGTGTATTTTATTTCTTCAGCCTGAATGGGAGAAGAGACAAGAAATGCAAAATCAAATTCTCGACTTCATTCGCAAAAACACGAAGTGGAGAATTTCTGTACAGACACACAAATATTTGGGGGTGGATTAGCCAGTGCTGATATTATTCTTTCGGCTCACGTCGCTTTCCTACTGTAAATACGCGTGATACATTAAATCCAAATTGGATATCGCCTTCTTGCCATTTGCCTGTGGTTTCGGTAATAAATCCCTTTTCGTTCATCGGCCTGCTATTGGTAAAATGAAGTTGAAAAACGTGCCCTCCCGTTTCGATATCAAATCCTATAGAAAGAGAATTTGTGTAAACTGCTTCGAGTTGACCCGGTGGGACATAAACGTACTCAGCATTAAATGATGTGCGATTTGTTAATTTGAAACGTCCACCGATCCCGCCGGCATACACATCATTTGCAATGGTGCTATCTTTTACAAGATTGCGATGAACCAATGTTGGCGCTATTTGTATGGAAAGACGATCATTAAATTTCCTTGCAATCAATAATTGATGACAATAATAAAGTCGTGATGAAAAGTAATTCTCTCTATTGGGATCTTCCCATTTGCTTAAACGCATAACGGTAGAACTGAACCACGAAACACTCAACGGCATTGTTCTTTTTCCGGTGCTTTGACGCAGTATTTTATACTTAACAAATCCGTCAAGTTCTTTATTGACGTTTGATCTACCTACGCCTACCATTAATCGATCGTTGATGCCATATTCAAATCCCAATCGCATGGACGCAATATCTAGCCCAAATAGATTTTCGGCACCCGTATTCACCGCTCCAAACCTGTGCGATATCCTGAAATCCATAACACCGCCTGCTGCATTTTCAACCGAATGCATATTGATTACGCGAGTCGATTTAAAAGTTGCAGTGGCATAATTGATGGTTTCTTCTTCTTCACCAAGTAATGATAACAAATCGGTTGTGTCGGCTTGTCCGAAGGTGAGCATACAAGAAAATAGGGCTGCTATTAACAGCCCTTTTTTCTTGATGTTATGATTGATATTGCAAGTATTCACGTCTATTATTTTTTCAATTCTTGTAATGCACCAGAAACAGTAATTTCAATTTTCTCTGAAATTTTACCCTGAACAGGAGCAGGAATCGTGATGTTATAATCTTTTGGATTTACATAAAACTTAGAGATAGTCGTGATTTTTCCACCAGATACAGTGATGGTAGCATCTGAAGTGATCTTTTTGGAAACACCGTGCATTGTTAAATCTCCCGATACTTTTACTTGATATATACCGTCATTGGTTAGTTTAACACTGCCAATATTTTCCAATTTACCTTTAAATCCTGCTTTTGGATAAGTGCCGCTCTCCATGTAATTCTCATTAAAGTGCTCTTCCATTAGAGCTTTTTCAAATAGAAATCCTTTTACAAGAACTGACCATTCAATATCACCGGTTACAGCATCAAGAACACATGTTGCTTTGTTATTGATTCCCTCAATATTTTCTACTTTAGTTGTAGAAAAAAATTTGATGCTACCGTCCTTTGTAAAATACTTCTGTGCTGATACTGCCATTGAAGTGACAGTAAACACAGCGATTGCCAACATTGTTTTTTTCATGTTTAATTATTTTTTAAAATTCAATTATTTATTTAATACGGATTGATGCAGATTTACTCCACTAAGACTGAGATAGCCACTACAAATTCCTTTTAACTCAATTTCAATGCCAGCTACAATTCCTTCTGTCGATGTTCCGTTTGCGAGCACACAATTCACTGTCTCAATCGGATCTGCCGTTTGAAGTATTACTTCTATTTGTCCCATATTATCTTTTTTCATCTCATAAACAATTCCACTAACAGCGACTGTTTTATTTAAGAACTTTTGAGTGGCGGCATTTTCGTCATTTGTAAATTCAAGTAGAATTGAATCTGCAGTTAAATTAAATGCCGGCTTTTCGTTTTGTGAGGAACGGTGAGGTTTATTCCACATATAATAGGCGAAAACCCCTCCGGCAATGAGGCCTATAATTAGCAGTATGATTATGTTTTTTTTCATCTTTTTATTTATTGAGGAAATCCAAGATCTCTCCATTTTTCGAACGCTTGTATGTCACATGGGGAAAGCTGACTTCTGTTTTTTGGCATTGGGCTACATCCACTTTCTTGGCGTATGCTGCATAACATGCCGACTACTTCTATGCCGGCTCTTACCTCCTGATACGAAGTCAGTGGAATACTGCCCGCAGGATTTGTAGCTGTGTGGCATCCACTGAATGCGCAATTTGCATCCGTAATTGATTTAATTCTGTTACTGTAAGTGAATACAGTATCACATTCAGTGTTTCCTCCTGAATAGAGGTAATGTTCATTGTCGTAATAACATGAGTTGAGAGATACAATCACTCCTGTTATCGCAAGAATAAAAGTGGCTAATACTTTTGAGTGCTTTATGTTCATATTAATTATTTGGTGCTCCAGCATTTACCCAATTTTGGAATTGTGTTTTGTTGCATTCAGGTAAACCAAGCGTATTGTCAGGCATTATCGTATATCCGCTAGTTCCGTTTAAGGAGTGCATCAATCTTCCGTCTAGAGCTATATTTTTTATTTGTTCGTATGTAGTGAGAGAAAGACTGCCACTCGGATTCGATCCTGAATGACAACCTGTGCATGCGAGTTCAATAGTTGGTGCAATGTTTTGGGCAAACGAGAAGCCGGCAGGATCACAATCTGCAGTGCATGAGTTGTTTTTTGCCCCCTGTTGAATCCAAGTCGCAATCAATCCAATCTGTTCTGACGACAAAGAGTTGTATGGTGATGGCGGCATGATGTTATCCGGATCGTTATCGGTAATGACATCATAGAGATCTGAATTCCCAGTATTTCCGGGGGTTACTTGTTGCATAATATTTGAGTAATCATAAAGTCTCACGTTGTCTTCATGTGTAATTGCATCGTGGCAATCCGCAACAGCACAACTCGAATTCAGAAGTGGTAAAATTGTATTTGTGAAATAAACGGTGTCAAGATCGCAAGGGTCAGGATTAATAATAAGTGTGTCCGGAGGATCAATTGTGCCGCCTCCACCTCCGAGTGTAGGCAGAGTGTCGGGGTGATGCTGACAAGAGGCAATCATGATCAAAACGATAACTCCTCCAAAACCCAAAAATTTGGTCCTAATATTGTTCATTCTGGCTAAGTTTACTCGGAGCTTATCTTTTTTCATGTGTAATTTTTTCACACCATTTTATCACGTCAAGTGTGTTGTGGTAATAAATGTTTGTATTGAGTTTAACCAACTCTCCAAACACTCTTGCTACATCTAGACCCTTCAGGAATCTATAATCGCTATCTCTTAGTGTCATCGTCTGATGGTTTATTACTGCACAAATATGTACGCACTTGACTTATTCTCGTCCATGGAATGTGCCGAGCAGGAAAAAGTGGTTGCTGAACGGGAATAAGAGTCCGCAAAGAGACGACAAATCAGGCTTCTCCGCCAAGCCATTCCCTAAATAGAGGGGATTTTTCGGTACTTACTATCACATCATCATCTGTAAAAGGGGGATTGAGTTCAAGTTGAACTCTTGATTTAGAAACAATGTGCATTTTTCCAATAGACTTAATATGCACAATAAACTGGCGGTTTATTCTGAAAAACTCTTGTGGATTTAATTCCTTCTCTAGTAAATCTAGACTTTTGTCAATTGGATAATTTTTACCGCCAAAAAGTGTTATAAAAGCAGATTTGGCTGTGGTGTGGACATATGCAATTTCAGAACTGTCGACTGTTCTAATTTGGTCGCCGTAACGAATGAGATAACGTTTGTTCCATTTATTTTCCTCAGCTAGAATCTGTTTTGCAAGGTGATTATAATCAATCATTTTCGTATGACCAGCAGTCGATGAATGATATTTTTTTAATGCAGTTGCCAAATCATCTTTTTTCAGTGGCTTCAATAAATAGTCGATGGTGTTTAATTTGAATGCCTGTATCGCATATTGATTGTAGGCCGTAATAAAAATGACGGGGCATCTTGGGGAATGTGCAGCAAATAGATCGAAACAAGTTCCATCGGCAAGTTGAATATCTGTTATGATAAGCTCAGGTTCAGGGTTGTTCTCAAACCATTTTATGGCATCTATGGCAGAATCTGACTCCCCAACAACGGAAATCTCAGGATCGAGTTCGGTACAAAGGGCTTTGATTCTTGCCAAAGCGAGAGGCTCATCTTCAAGTAAATAAAGTTTCATTTAATTTTGAATGGTTTTACTTATTCTCGGCAGAAAAACTAAAAATTCGATGTCCGTTTTCTGTACAATTATTTCTTTTTTGAAAAGGATAGAATATCGGTTTCTAATATTTTCCAAACCAATTCCTGTGCTGGGTTCCTTGGATAGTTTGGGTTGTATGTTGTTTTTGAGAATGAGAAAATCTTGGTTGTTTTCTAGTGTTATTTTTAATGGCGTGGACTGGGAAATTACGTTGTGTTTGATAGCATTTTCTACTAATATTTGAATGGTCATCGGAGGTATAATCTCCATTAATATATTAGACGAAAAATTAGTGATGAATTCGAAGTTATTTCCAAAACGTTGTTTTTGTAAGAATATATAGTGATTTACAAGGGTGAGTTCTTCTTCAATTGCAATAATATCTTTCGATTTTTGCTCAAGTACAATTCTGAAATAGTCAGAAAGATTTTCTACATAGCTTGAAGCCTTGTCTTGATCTTGCTGAATGATACTAATAAGTGTATTAAACGAGTTAAAAAGAAAGTGTGGATTTACTTGGCTTTTTAATGTTTCAAACTCACTTTGAATAAGTGCTCTTTTCAGGGCTTCAGCCTTTTGCAGTTTGTTTATTCTATTACGGATTAGGAAATAAACAGTTAAAAGGAGTATCAATATTGCTGGAATAATAAACCACCAACGCATCCACCAGGGCAGATTTATAATGAAGTCGTACGATGCAATTCGTGCTTTTTCCCAAAGATTATTGTCGCTAGACCTCACAAGAAAACGATAAGAACCTGTGGCCAGTTTGGAAAAATTAACTTCCGTATTTTTTGTGGTTGTCCAAGTCGAGTCGTACCCCTCAAGTTTATATTGAAATTCAACTCCTTCAGGATTTTTCATCCAGATGGATGAAAGATAAAAAGTGAATTGATGTTGGCTGTAATCAAAATTGTGCATGCTAGTATCAGTTGATTGTAACATCACTTTTACTTCATCAATGTGGGTTAGTGGATTACTTCTATACTCTTTTGGAACATTCTCCAAACGAATGAGTGCCTTTTCTGTAGCAAGCCACATTTTACCTCGTGCGTCACGGGCAATGGTGTTCAAATAATCTGAATTAGACTTTATCGAAAGTCTTCTGAATTTTGGAGTACGGTTCTGAATATTCACATATGCAATACCTACTGAAGTTAATAAGGCAACATTGTTTTCGTAGTCTTTGTTGATGGCATAGAGTTCTACTTTTTCTTTATCCGTATTAATTGGAACATCAATCAAAGAATTGATATGCAAGCATTGCAAACCTTTGTCAGCCGTCAGAATCCAAATGTTTTGTAATCCATCATCACATATACTCACAATTGATTTACCCATGTTGGGGTATGTTGCAAGGAGATTTTCGAATTTGGTACCGTCAAATTTTATGAGTCCTTTACCATCTGTTCCAAACCAAATATTGTTGTTATCATCGCGATGCACGGAATAGATAAAATTCGAACGTAAATCACTGGTGGCGTTAAAAGTTTCAAAACTTATTTTTCCCTCTCCGCCAATTGTTGCCTTGCATGCACCACCAAGTGTTGCTAGCCATATTTCATTTCCACGGCCGGAGATCGACAAAATGTTGTCATTTGTTAAACCATCCGATTCTTTGTAGATAGATGTTTTTCTTGTATTGACCTCAATTTTACCTAAGCCTGACCCAAACATTCCAAACCATATCACATTATCGGTGCCTTCAAACAAAGCCACTACATTCGATTGACCTGGTTTAAGAGTATAATATTGTTGAACCATTTGTGAATTCATGAACTCACTAGGATGATGAAAAATTCCTTGTTCATTGCTGAACCACAATCCACCTTTGCTATCTGCCATGATACAGTGCAAACCGTTCATCAAGAGACCTTCGTGTTCTTTAATTAAGAGTGTTCGAAAGTCAGCCTGTTTAAGCTTGTGACTTCCAATCGCATATACCAGTGTGCCTTCATCATCCACAATGATATCTGATATTGCATTGGAATCATCATTGGAATTATTTTCCAACAAACTGAAAGACTGATAAGCGCCCTTCTCAAAATTATTGATAAGGTAGCTCGTGCGGTCGGAACCAACAGCCAAGATATTATCCGGCGTCTTAATCAAATACTCAATGGATTGACCGAAGTTGTTTTCGGCACTTAGATATAAATCTATTTTTAAACTAGACACATTTAAATTATAAAGTGAACCATTTTCTGTCCCAACCAAAATATTATTTTCATCGAGAAATAAAGTACTCAAAGTAAGGTTGTCCGGTAAGCCTTCTTCCGAACCTAAATTTCTTGTCGAGAGTCCCTTGGTGTATTGCTCACAAATGGAGATTCCCAAATCGGTTCCTATGACCACTACATTTTGATATAACGAAACAGAGTGAATGACATCGTCAGCTATTCCCTCACGAACTGTGTATTGAGATGTTTTACCGTTATCAACACAAAATAATCCTGAGCCTTTTGTACCTACCCATAATTTTCCATTTAGGGATTTTGCTATCGCTGTAATTGGGTCTTGACCAAGTTTGTATGTGGTCAATAATTCTTTACTCCGAATGTTTACCATTGCGATTATTCCGTTATCGTAACCAACAGTTAACGTATCGTTTGTAATATTTAAAACAGTAGAATTATAATTTTTAATTTCTTCGGGCAGCAAAAGTGATTTGTAACGTTTACCATCAAATCTCAAAATGCCTTTGTTGGTGCCAAGCCACAAATAACCATAGTGGTCTTGTTTAAGTTGAAATATTTTGTAGTCTTCGATTTCACGAGCAACTTCAAGATTTTTAAATTCGGGCTGCTGAGCTAAAAGGTGAACTGACTTAAGGAGCAGAAGCGCAATTAAAAATAGTTTACCATTAAACATATCAGATTATTTTGATAACAAAGTACCCGAAACGGTTACTTGGACAGTGGGAGCAATTTTCTGAAAAACTACTCTTGGAACAGCAATTCCATGGTCTTCTAATAACACAAAAAACGAAGAGTTAATGGTGTAACCCATTCCTGTTTTTGTTATTTCTACCTCAATGATCCGTTCTTTTTTAATTCCGTGGATTTCAATATTACCTTTTGCTCTGATGGTTTGTTTTTCCATGGAGGAATTAAATTTATCAATCAACTTGCCAGAGAATGAAGCCTTCGGAAATTGACTTGACTCCAAATAGCTTTCCTGAAAATGCTCTTTCTGCAAATCACTATTAAATCCTTCAAAAGTGTTAATGTCAACACTGAATGCAAATTGATTGGTGGCATTGTCAATTAAGCCTTTCGACTTTTTTGAACGAGCCTCTATCTTTTCAAGTTTTGCATCTGATAGGAAGTTAATCACTCCATCATTCATTTCATAGAGTTGCCCAAAAGCAGTATGAATAGCTAGAGACAGAAACAAAATAAGTAACTGAATTTTGGAGCACTTCATAGTATAATTTTTATAGGGCAGTTCTTAAACGTCCCATGTAAATTTAACAACAGGACTTGTGGGGTGAGACTGACAACAAAGAATAAACCCTTCTTTTACCTCTTTATCAGTAAGAGCATAGTTAGCGTCCATGTGGACGGTTCCTTCGATAAGTTTTGCTTTACAGGTTGTGCAAACCCCGCCTTTACAGCTATATGGAGCATCAAGACCTGCATCTATAGCAGCGTCAAGAATTGCATCTCCATATTGATCCAATTCAAATGTTGTTTCTGTTTCGTCAATAATTGCGGTCACTTTTGCCATAAAAAATCGTATTTCTATTGTGTTATTTTAATTATTTCTTCTACGTAAATCGGGTCTTCCCATGCACAGACGTCCAATTGTTTTTTTACAATTTGTCCGTTGCTATTTATAAAAAATGTTGCTGGTATTGTGTATACGTTGATGTCTTTTAAAGAAGTTATTTGATAGAATTCAAGCTCTGTCGGCATTTGAGATCTGAGGGTTTCAATTTTTTCCCATGAATCATCTGTTACACAAATGATGCGTATTCCTTTTGAAAGTAGATTTGAATATTCCTTTTCTAGAATGCGCATTTCACGCATACATGGGCCGCACCATGAGGCATAAAAATGAATTACGCTCGCAGATTTTGAAACATCGGTCAAGGAGTGACTTGCACCGCTGCTGTCCACTACACTAATTGCTTCTATTGTTAGATCAGGAGCACGCTTGTATCGATAATAGTAAAATCCAACTAGTAGGATTGCTATTATTAAATATGGTATCAATTTTTTCACTACTATTTTTATAATTCTTTTTTGGGCTTATTCACCCAGAATTATTTCCTTGAGGGGAACATATTTTCAAGTTCCGCTTCTGTCTTCACTTCATATCCTTCAGGTATAGAAAATGACGAATCAGCAACTTTCTGTTTTTCGATCGAAGTAACTAAATAATGCAATTTAAAATTTTCGACATTCATGGTGTACTCCAATGGCATTCCGGGCAACTGGTTAAACTCAGCAGATGTGTTTTGTATGTCTGAGGTGAACCAAACTTCTACTTCTGAGCTTACTTCACCATCTTTTATTTTCACAGTAGCATTTTGACAGCTATAGCCGCAAATCGTTTTTTTTAAATTACCCAATTGTACATCAATATCTTGTGCTTCTTCAACTGCAGATTCTGCTTCTTGTTGATCTATTTTAGAAACTATAGCCATTTTTTCTCCCATCATATTCATACACACAGTAGACTCTTTTTTATCTATGTCCGTTATTACAATCATTTCACCTACCATTGGCTGTGTTGTTTCCAATCTCGATTTATTGCCTTTTGAGTATATCGTCATCGTACTCTCGAACATACTTTTCATGGACTCCATTTCGGCAGGCAGGTCTATGGCTTCTGCTTTCATGGTCATTTTACCTTCAAAGTTTTGGGCACTTGTTACTACAGTTGACAGAAGAAGAAGTGCTGCCAAGATCGATTTTAAGATTGATTTCATTGGATTGATTTTTTTGTTTAGCGTTAGCAATTATTCTGCCGTTTATTTTTAGTATTTGAGAAGCTTTTCAATTTGGTCAGCAACTTTTGTTGCATTTGGTAGCATGGTTTCCTCTAAAACTGAATTAAGCGGTATTGCAGGAAGACAAATAGAGCCATAAGTTGTCACTGGAGCATCAAGATACTCAAAACATTTTTCTGCAACAAGTCCGGCAATGGATCGCGCAAAACTGTTTTCAGCAGGTTCTTCTGTCAATACCAAACATCTTCCACATTTTTTTACAGCATTTATTATTGCATCTGTATCGAGTGGATGAATTGTTCTCAAGTCCAACAGCTCAACTTGTCCAGGGAAATTTTTGGCCGCATTTTGTGCCCAATAAACTCCCATACCATAGGTTATAATAGCAACTGATTTTTCGGAAGTAGAACTGAAAACTATGCGTGCTCTTCCGAATGGAATTACGTAATCCTCATCGGGATCTATTGTTCTTGCATCCTCTGTTCCTTTCACTTTACTCCAATATAATCCTTTGTGCTCTAGAATTACTACAGGATTGGGATCATAAAATGCCGATTTTAACAGCCCTTTCAAATCTGCCCCTGTTGAAGGATAGGCTATTTTAATTCCTCTAATATTGGCCAAAACGCTTTCTACACTGCTACTGTGATAAGGCCCGCCACTGCCATAAGCACCAATAGGAACTCGAATTACACAACTCACCGGCCATTTGCCATTGCTGAGGAAATAACTTCTGCTCACTTCAGTAAACAACTGATTTAGGCCCGGCCAGATATAATCAGCAAACTGCACCTCTACTATTGGCCTTAGTCCGACGGCACTCATTCCCACAGTGCTTCCAATTATAAACGCTTCTTGAATAGGAGTATTAAAAACTCGATTGTCACCAAACTTTTCTGCCAATGTAGCCGCTTCGCGAAAAACTCCTCCAAGTCTTTTGCCCACATCTTGTCCGTACAAAAGCGCTTCTGGATGTTTTTGAAGAATTTCCTGCATGGCAAATAATGCGCTGTCAACCATTACCGTTGCTTCTTTGCCTGCGGGTGAGCGTTCACCTTTTTCTTCTGTTATTGTGGTGGGCGCGAAGTCATAAAACATGAGGTCAGCGGGAGTGGGATCCGGCGCTGATTGAGCATCAATATATGCCTTGTCAACATTTTCGCGCGCTTTAACCGAGAGCTGATCTAATTCCGAAATTGAAAAACCCAATTCTTTCATTTGTTTCGTGAATCTTGGCAAAGGATCTCTGCGCTGAGCGCTCTCCAAGTCATCGCGGTACCACTCTTTACGGACGCCGCTCGTATGGTGTCCAAGCAATGGTACTTTACAATGAATAATCCACGGTCTACGAAGAGTTCTTACATCCTCAATTACTTCGGCAATCGCTTTATAACAAGCAATAAAATCCGTTCCGTCGAGCGATTTCATTTTCATTCCTGGAAATGCCCGAGAGAATGTAACCGCATCACCAAATCTTATTTCAGACGAATGTGCGCTGATGTCCCATTCATTGTCTTGTACAAAATATATAATCGGGAGTTGTTTTAGTGTTGCCATGTGAAAAGCTTCACTCACTTCGCCTTCTGTCATTGCAGCATCACCTATCGAGCAAACAACAATAGGTTTGGCGGCATCATTTTCGTAAGAAACCTGATTTAGTTTTTCCTGATATTGAATGCCCATCGCAATACCTGTTGTCGGTATGGCTTGCATTCCGGTGGCACTGCTTTGATGAGGGATTTTAGGCATATCATCTCTTCTCAAGGAAGGATGACAGTAGTATGTTCTACCACCACTAAACGGATCATCGCGTTTGGCAAGCAATTGCAACATCAACTCGTATGGAGTAATTCCAATTGCCAGCATCATGCTATCATCGCGGTAATATGCACTCAAATAATCCTGTGGGCGCAATTGCATCCCCATCGCAAGTTGACAGGCTTCGTGCCCGCGCGATGTGGCATGTACATATTTGGCAGTCACTTTTGCGTTTTCTTCAAATAGATCGCTCATGTGTCTAGCAGTGCACAACAGCTCGAATGCCGAGAGCAATGTATCGCTACTAAGCTGATTGGTTTTTATAACCTCTGTTTTCTCTGAAGTGGACATTTATCTCTCCTTTGCTGTGGGCGCAAGTTATATCAAAAGCATTTATTAATTGGTTCAAAGGACTGATTAATAATACAGATTTTACAAAAAAATAGTTCAATGATGCAAAGCAGATTTTATAACAATTGTATGGATAAAATGGTTCAAAACCAATTTAGAATTCCTCAATTTTTAATAGTGATATAGCACACGTTGAGACCAAAGTATTGGACCATAATCTGTGGGTTTTTCTTTATCAATCGGGCATTTGGTAATCTATGTGGCATTTGGCCATGAGTTGATTCTGATAAGATATGATTTGTTTGAAACGATTTTTGCTGAATTATTCGTTAGGAAAGCCCGAAGATTTCTCTTTGAGTAATTTGATTCCTAATTTGATTCATGTACTAATAATTGAATTCTTGAGATGTCCTCCGCAGGCTAAAAGCCGGACTTGAACTCGTGTTGAATTTATAGTCTATTGTCAGGCTATCTTTGGCGGCAGTATTAATCATGAAAGTATATTTTCAAAAATTCCAGGGCACAGGCAATGATTTTGTCATGATCGACGGTCGGGATGGTATTTCACTGACCATTGCTCAAGTCATTTTTCTTTGCGACCGCAGATTTGGAGTGGGTAGCGATGGAGTAATAATTCTTCAAAAGTCTGAGAATGCTGACTTTTACATGAATTTTTATAATCCGGATGGATCGCAAAGTTTTTGTGGTAACGGCAGTCGCTGCACAGTCGTTTTTGCCGATTCTTTGGGAATTGTTGCCACTCGAGGAAAATTTGAAGCCATTGACGGCGTCCATGAATTTGAATTTATTGATGAGAACGTTCAAATTCACATGCGCGATGTAAATACAATTGACCAAAGAGCAGGAGATTTTGTGATCAATACAGGGTCACCACATTATATAGTTTATGCTCTCAATGTTGAAAATATGAATTTGGTCGAAGAAGCTCAAAAGATCAGATACAATGATGAGTTCGCAATTAATGGCATCAACGTAAATTTCGTAGAGCAAGCAGGCGACGGAATCAAAATGAGGACTTATGAGCGCGGAGTAGAAGGCGAAACACTCAGTTGCGGAACAGGAGTTACAGCCGCAGCACTTTCTTGGGCGGCAAAAAATCTCGGACAGTCAAGAGTGAAAGTTGCCACACGAGGCGGTGAATTGTTTGTGAAATTAAATGGAGATAGTGGCACCTCTTTTACAGATATTTGGCTCTGTGGGCCAGCCAAAAAAGTATTTATTGGTGAAATTGAAATTTGATAAATCAAAATTCTTGAAAACAAACATTAAGACAATATCAATTCAGAAATTAATGATGAGTTTTTCCATTATGATTTTTGGTCTCTGTGAATTTCAGCAAGCGAGGGCACAAAGTGAAATGTTAGATGTCAGAATTTCACTTCTTACATGCACTCCTGGTCCAGATCTGTATTCGGTTTTTGGTCATAGTGCAATAAGGGTTCAAAGTGAAATTACCGGACGCACTGTTGATTGGGTTTACAATTATGGAACATTTCAATTTGATGATTCTTTTTATCTCAAGTTTGCGAGAGGAAAACTAGATTACATACTCTCCAAATCCGATTTTGCTGACTTTCAGTATGAGTATATTGTTACTGGAAGAGGAATATTTGAGCAAGAACTCAAGTTGGATGACAATCAAAAAAATGAACTCATTGGGTTGCTTGAGGAAAATCACAAACCTGAAAACCGAATTTATAGATATCATTTTTTTTATGATAATTGTTCTACAAGAATTCGGGATATTGTTGTAAAATCGACCAATGGCAGTGTCAATTTTACATACACCTATGGCGCTGAATACACCTTCCGTCAATCCATCCAAAAGTATCTAGATTATATGCCTTGGAGCGATTTCGGCATAGACATAGCTCTTGGAATGCCATGCGACAAGGTAATGCAAAAAGGCGATGCCATGTTTTTGCCCGATTCTATTATGAATGAATTTAATTATGCAGCAATTGGAGAATCTTCGCTTGCATTTCCAATTAATGAAATACTTCCGACAGATTTTGAATTAATTCCACCAGGATTTTTTACTCCGATGGTTGTTTTTATTTTGTTTTTGATTGTTCATGTCGCTATAGGGATATTCTTTGCCAAAAGAAAAAAAATGTTCCAAATAACTGATAGAACTATTCTACTGGTTACAGGACTTTTGGGTTTGTTGATTGTATTTCTTTGGTTTTTTACCGATCACACCACAACAAAGTGGAATCTCAATATTCTTTGGGCAAATCCACTGAATCTAATTCTTGCATTTGCACTTCCATCGCGCAAAAGCAAATTTGTCAATCAATATATACAAGGATATTTTTTGATTTTGGTTCTATTTCTTTCGGGATATTTCTTTCTCCCTCAAGAATTTAATGCTGCTATTCTTCCGCTGATTTTTGCTCTTTTGTTTACGATAATCAAATTGTTGTATCCGAAATTTATTAGTGGAAAACTAAAGTTGAATGTATAGTTGCTGCAACATGATATGATGAAACAGGGAAGTGTTTTAACTCGAATACTGACATACTCCATCACCACGATGTTGGTTTTCTCATGCAAACGAGATGAAAGGACTATTTGGCAAACTGATGTAGCACTGCCACTTGCTCAAGGAAAAATTACAATAGATCAATTGGTTGCTGACTCACTGCTTCAATCTGATGAGACAGGACTCTGGCATTTGATTGTAGATAGAAATCTGACCGATTTTAATCTTGATTCTCTAGTGGAGATTCCGGATACCACCATCAGAAAAAACTTCGACATTCCACTATTGGGCGGCCCATTTCTTTTGCCTCCAAATACTACCATTATCTCGCAGAGCGAAAACAATACGCTTAATCTGAATCAGGTTCAACTAAAACAAATTAAGTTAAAATCAGGTTCACTTCAATATGCAATCAAGAGTTATGTCAATGGTTTTCTGTATTGTAAGTATAATTTGCCTGGAGTTACTTTAAACAATACAGCGGCAATTATTGAAACCACTACCCAGCCTGCCTCTGATGCCAGTCCGTTTATTTATTCAGGCTCAATTGATTTGGCTGGATATACTATTGATCTCACAGGAATCAATGGCAATCAATTCAATAAAATAGTGTCGCAGATTTTATTGAAAGTTGCTCCGGATGCGCCATCTTCTGCTCAGGTATTTGGTGATGATAGTGTAGTGGTTGAATTGCGTTTTGTTGAGCCTAAAGTTGCCTATGCCAAAGGCTATTTTGGAGAACATTTATATGAACTAAATGAACAGATAGACTTGGGAGAAAGTATTAATTTGCCAACCGGAAGCCTTCAGATCGAACACGCGGAAATGAAATTGAATATTATTAATTCAGTAGGTGCTGATGCACAATTAAAAATTAATGAGCTATCTTCTTTTAACACAGGAAATAGTCAGTTGGTAGATCTCAATTTTGCCCCGATTCAGAATTATATAAATATTACAAGAGCTCTTGATGTTGTAGGACAAGTTTCTTCTACTGAATATCTCTACGAAATAAATCCAACAAACAGTAATATTCTTCCGTTTATCGAGAATCTTCCAGATAAATTGAATGTTGACGCAATAGTCAAAATAAATCCGCTAGGCGATATTTCTTCAGGAAATGATTTTATCTACACAGACAATGCATTAAAGGCGCTGATACAACTTGAGGTGCCGCTTTCAGTTGGCATGAATAACTTGATGTTGCGCGATACTTTGATACTCAGTAACGATGCGTTGGATTTAAAGGCAAATGGTAAATTAATTCTAGATATTAACAATTCATTTCCGTTAAACGCAGTGATTAAAGTAGATCTGATCAATAACGAAAATCAGTTTTCCAGCAATTTGCTTTTAAGTGGAGTCGTTTATCCAGCAATACTTACCGCTCAGCCCGGAACTACTATTCCTGTGTCATCGCAGATTCAGATTCCAATATCTCAGTCCTTAATCGATCAAATAAAATCATCGAATCGAATTGTAGTGACCGCATCGTTGAATACACCCGGTTATCCTGAAACAGTGGGTATTTACAGAGATTATTTTTTGGCATTCAGATTGTCAGCCATTGCAGAAGTGGAGGTAGGTTATGAATGATAACATTTATAATTTGATGTTATATCTCATTCGAATCAAACGGCGATATGTTCTTGGCTCAATATCAGTGATTTTACTTTTTTCAACAACTGCCATTGGTCAGACTCCAACAGGACTGTTGATGATGAAAGATACTTCGCGCTACAATTCGTCATCCATGCTTATGCTTGAAGGATCTGGTCTTATTGGCTCAAATGTTTTGGATATTAACTTTTTTGAAAAAAGTATATATGGTGGACGTTTAGAAAATGATCATTTGGATCGCCTCAGCAGTAAATTGAAAATTCAGAATAGATCAGGATTTGGCGCTACGGCAGGTCTAGATTATTTCAATTTTACTGACACATTATTTGGTAATCCAAATAAGGGACTACGTGTCGGAGTTCACTCTAATTATCACGCATCGTTGAGTTATGGTAAGGATGTATTTAAGTTGATTTACAGGGGGAATAATGCTTACCGTGGGGATACGGTGGAGTTGGGACCGCTGGTGGGAGAATATCAGGCATGGCAAAAGTTCAGTGTTGGAATATTTAATAAGAAAACGCTTAGTTCTATTAGTTTGTCGCTTGTTGCAGGCGATCAATATGAATCACTGATTTTGAATGATGCGAGTCTCTATACGTCAATGCAGGGAGACAGTCTTGCATTGGGTTATAGCGGAGAATATGTAAGTTCAGATACATTAAAAAATGGTTGGGCGAATGGCAGTGGCTTGGGACTTGCAATTGATCTCGATTATAATCTTCCGCTTGTCGACGGCAAGGGAGTGATTTCGATAGCCCTGCGCGATATTGGTTTTGTTGCTTGGAATAAGCAGACGAGGAATATTGATTTCGACTCAACAACAACATGGACCGGACTTCAAGTGAATGATTTGTTTGACCTAAATACCGATTCATTGGATCTTCCTAATCTTACCGATTCAATTCATAGAACCAGTACCCGAAAGTCATTTGTGGCTGCGCTGCCGATGAGTATTCATCTCAGATATGTGCATTCATTTTCGTCTAAGGGATTTTATGATGTTGGACTCAGTATATGGCCAAATCGCGCGGCACTTCCTTTGCTATCGGCAGGTGCTAATTATATAATCGCCGAAAAGTTGATAACAACTCTGCGCGGCTCATTTGGAGGTTATGGATCGTGGGGAGCAGGAGCTGAATTGCAATACTTGCCAAACAATAATTGGTTGATTAGAGTTGGAAGTGGAAATTTAGTAGGATATTTGAGTGACGAGGCACATAGTCGTGATTTGTATTTTACGTTTTGTAAGTTTTTTCCTTACTCAAAGAAAGGAATGATGGATGATGGATTATAAATTATGTATGGCGAATAACGAATGTAGTGGAACCAGAGGTGGGAAGAGGATTAATGAGAAAATTAATCAATTTTTTTAATTATCACATTTGCACATTCTCAAGACAAAAAAAATGGATTATTTAAAACGGGCATGATAAACGAATTAAAAGGATTAAAAAATCTAGAATACAACAACTTTTTTCTGCTGGCAGGACCATGTGTTGTGGAGAGTGAGGAGTTGTGTTTTGAAGTGGCAGAGCGTGTCATAAGAATTACTGATCGCTTAAATATTCCTTATGTGTTTAAGGCCAGTTATCGCAAAGCCAATCGTTCGAAGGGTGATAGTTTCAGTGGAATGGGCGACGAAAAAGCACTCATGATTCTCAAAAAAGTAGGCGATTATTTCGGAGTTCCGGTAGTTACGGATATTCATAGCGTGCAAGAAGCGGCCATGGCAGCCGAATATGTAGATGTGTTGCAGATACCTGCGTTTTTATGCAGACAAACTGATTTGCTGCAAGCAGCGGGAGAAACTGGCAAATTTGTGAATATTAAAAAGGGTCAATTTCTTTCACCGGAAAGTATGAATCACGCTGTCAATAAAGTGAAAGAAACGGGCAATGAGAATGTTTGGCTAACAGAGCGAGGTACAACATTCGGATATCAGGATTTAGTTGTTGATTTTCGTGGAATACCAGCGATGCGCCAATACGCTCCAACGATATTGGATTGCACCCATTCATTGCAACAGCCAAATCAGGCCAGTGGTATTACCGGAGGAAGACCTGAACTTATTGAGACAATAGCAAAAGCAGGAATCGCAGTTGGAGCTGATGGATTATTTATAGAAACTCATCCCAATCCGGCAACGGCTTTGAGTGATGGCGCAAATATGCTTAAGCTTGATATGCTTGAGGGAGTGTTGGAGAGACTTTGTAGGATAAGGAAGGCGATAATTTAAATAATACTTTAATGTACATTCTTGATATTCATAATCAGTTGGTTGTTTACTCAACTAGAATAAAGATTCTAGTCTTTTTTGTTGTCTTTCTAAACAGTTGGAATTTGACATTAGCTCAGCCTGAAACAGCCGTTGTAAGAACTTATGGTGGACAGCATTTCGAGGAAGGAAGACAGATTATTAAATGCGCTGAGGGGGGATACGCTATCATCGGCACAACTGGCAGCGACGAAGTTAATAATACCAATTTATATCTGATCCGATTGAATGATAATTTGGATTGTGTTTGGTCTAAGAGTATTGGTGGGCCGTACACAGATTGGGGTTACAGCATTGTTGAGAATGAGAATAACGAGTTGTTGTTGTGCGGTTACACCAATGGCGTAGCGGACTATGGATATGATGTGTTGATATATAAAGTGAGTGATGTTGGTAATGTAATCTGGCAGAAGACATTTGGCGGAAGTGATTGGGATTTTGCGTACAAAATAATTGCACATCCTCAAGGAGGTTACCTAATTGCCGGTGAAACATACAGTTTTGGAAATGGTGGAAGTGATGGCTATTTATTACAAATAGATGAAGATGGGAATTTACAGAATGAATCAACATATGGTGGCGCAGGAGATGACAGGTTTGTGGATATGGAAATTGATCAAACCGGACTTTTACTAATCGGGTCACTGGAAAATGCTGAACAATCGATCTCTCAAGCTTGGTTATACTCATTAGAATTAGATTTAAGCGTTCGGTGGTCACATATAATTGGCGCCGAAAAGTCAGAGGGTGTTTCGGTGGATATTTTAAATGACTCAATTTTGTTTTCATACAACTTCTTTTCTCAATTAGATCAATTTGATAATGGAGTATTGCAAATATTAAGCCCTACAGGAATAATTCTGAGAGAATCAATTGATACGGGAGTAGGGGTGAGAGGTCAAGTAGCAACTGAAGGAAAAATACTAAGCATCGGAACAACGGATAATTATGGTTTGGGAGGAAAGGCTGCGACCATTTTCAAACGTGATCATGATGCCAATTG
>Ga0105048_10005359_pt1 | contig 20741 bp, 23 predicted proteins | sample MAT05_FD_78382 | JGI IMG/M metagenome (GOLD analysis project Ga0105048, IMG submission 78382) | Freshwater microbial communities from Lake Fryxell liftoff mats and glacier meltwater in Antarctica - MAT-05 | ecosystem: Environmental > Aquatic > Freshwater > Ice > Liftoff microbial mat | place...
GCTGTTCTTCGGTCATGGTGTGTCTCCTTTTCGTGTCGGCGGTCAGTGGGTATGACTGCCGTGGTCGGTGGTGTCTTCGAGGGAGTGTGCGATGGCATCCTCGACGACGTGCGTGACGTGCTGGTCGGCGATCGCGTAGGTGCCTTCGCGCCCCGACCGGGTGACGACGGCGAGTCCCGCCTCTCGAAGCACCCGCAGGTGTTGGGAGACGAGCGGCTGCGATTGTCCGGTCGCCTCCACCAGTTCGCCGACCGTGCGCGGCGTCCCAGCGAGCAGGCGGATGATCGCGAGCCGCGACGGCGACGACAGTGCCTTGAAGAGGCGTGCCGCACCGTCCAGATCGTTGTTAGTCACACCGTGAATTTAACCACATCGATAAACATATTGCAATTCGTTTATGTTATTGAGAATGGATACTGGCACGAGCCCCGACTCGGCCCAGGCTCCAACCCGACGTAGCGAAGCCGCCTTGAATGAGAATTGATGTCAATCATTTTTATCTGAGTCGCCGCGATCACCCGCGCGGCGAACGAAGGAGGCGCACCCTATGCCGAATCGAGCTCGTGCGACTACCGCGGACGCGTCGACACATGAAGCGTGGGGCACCCAGCTGGGTCGAAGAAGTCGCGCGCGCGGTAAAGCCGCGCCTTCTGCTGCTCGACGAGCCGTTCACCGGGCGCGACATGCCCACGCAAGAGTTACCGCTCGAGCTGTTCGAGGAACTCCGCGCCGGGGGGCAGGCGCTGCTCATGACAACTCACGATCTCGCAGGCGCCGTGCACACCTGCAGGCGTCTGGTGCTGCTCAACCGCACGGTGATCGCCGACAGCACCGCTGAAGAGCTGCCGGATTCTCACATCTGAATGCGCACCTTCGACATTGGGCCGAACAGTCCGCTGCTGCAGGTTTTGGGGATGCGCTGATGCTGGCCCCGCTCGACTTCATCGCTAATCTCACCAACATCCGTTATCGTCGCGACCGCGATCTTCCTGATCGCGCGGGTGATCGCGCCGAGGCGCGGGCTGCTTGCCGTGCGCTTCGCTTCGCGCCGCGTTGCGATCGATAACTTTCTAGGGAGGGGGCGTTTCTCAGGAAACGGTCAACGGCTCATCGCGCGGGGTGGAGGTAGCGATGCTCAGCGATCACCGAGCATCCCACCGAGCCCGTGGCCATTGAGCGTTCGGCCGTCGACTAACGGCGATCGTTCCGCCTTTGACGTCTCAGTGCTCGTGGTCGACGACCCACTCGGGAAACGGATCCGCGTAGTTCGCCCATTCCATCGGCCCGGCGATCAGTTCGTCGTCCGAGAGCAGGCACGCGCCCAGCACTGCGGTCAGTTGATCCGCATCCAAATCTTTGCCGAAGAACACGAGCTCTTGCCCGGTGGGCGACTCCGGATCCCAACTCAGCATCGCCGTTGGTTCGATGTTCAGGATGCGACCCGCGCTCGACCACGATCCGACCCGGTCGGGACGCGACGCCAAGCGGATAAGCCCGCGGGACCGCACGATCCTGCCGACCGTTTCCGGTTCCAGGCAGGTGGCGATCACCTCCGAGAGGCGACCAGGGTGAAACGGTCGCGGATCGCGAAAGACCACCGAACTGATCGAGGCGCGAGTGGTCGGCCATCCCGCTTTGCCCGACAACTCGAGCAGCCACCCCATCGCCTCGCCGAGCTGTCGCGGCTCGATCCGTTTGCGCGGTTTCGACACCACCTCGACCGCTCGCTCGAGAGGAAGAACGAGCGCGCGGGGGTTGAGCTTCGCGACCACCGCGATGGCTTCCCGCAGTTTGCCGTCCGGCACCGCGTCGCCGTGCGTCAGCACGACGACCGTCGCGAACTCGATTTGCCGGGCCAGAGCCGCGCCGGAGTCAAAGTCCACGGCGTCGGTCTCTCGACCGTCTGCGAAAAGCCACCGGCGAATGTCGCGGACATCCGCGACGGTCACCAGATCGCGCAGGCGCACAACGGGTTGCTCGCCGGTTCGCCGCTGAAGCATGGTGTCGACGATGAGCCCCACTTCCATCGTGTTGGCGCGCGGGTCGAGCTGAACGACGGTGTGTCCGCGTTGGCCCGAGTCGGCGAGCGCGTCGAGTTTGATGGCGAGGTCGACTGCAAACTCGCCGCTGTCATCGGTCGGAGAGGCAAGCTCGCCGGTCGGCACGTGGTCGGGCCGATGGCCCGACATGATTGCGGCTACCAGCGATGTGGTGGTGTTGTCGACTCCGCTGACGAGTGAAACGAAGAGGGCGGGAGAGGGAGAACGCATATCAGTCCGAGTCCATGCAGGCATTTCCTGCGTGGGGTAGTCTAACTGAGAATCGTTATCAAAAAAGTCGGCAAGCCATGACAGTCCGCAACTTCCTCACCGCGCTCAGGAAGCTTCCGGGAGCGCAGACCGTGCGCAGGCGAGGTCGCACCTTCGTCATCAACACGAAGAACCCGCGCACGAAGGCGAGACAAAGGTGACACCTCGCACGTTCTGGATCGCGATGCAATACTGATACTGATAACAAGCATCATTACCGCGCCTCGGACGGGCGCTCTCTCGCCGCCTCCGCCACCACCGACCCAATCGACCACAGCCTAGAAAGTTCCTCATGCGCTCTCGATCTTCTTCCGCCTTCCTCATCACTGGAATCGCCGCATCATCGCTTGTCCTCGCCGGATGCGCCACGGCATCCATCCCTGCTGGCGACGGCGATGACAACGGCCTGATCCAGATCGTCGCGTCGACCGATGTGTACGGCGATATCGCGTCTCGCGTGGGTGGTGAGTTCGCCGAGGTCACCTCGATCATCAGTGGCTCGACGCAGGATCCGCACAGCTATGAAGCGACCGCGCAAGACCAGCTCACCCTGTCGAACGCTGACCTCGTGATTGAAAACGGAGGGGGTTACGACCCGTTCATCGACTCGATGCTCGACGCATCCGGCGATGAGAATGTCGTCGTCGTGAATGCGTCCGAGGCATCCGGTCTCATTGAAGAAGGCGCAGGCGGCCATGACGACCATGCCGGCGAGACCGAAGAGGAGCACGCCGAGCATGAGGGTGATGTTCACGCGGGTGAATCTGATGATGTTCACGCGGGTGAATCTAAAGAGGAGCACGCCGCCCACATCGAAGGGTTCAACGAGCACGTCTGGTACAGCTTCCACGGAGTCGAGAAGATCGCCGAGGAGATCGCGCACGAGCTCGGCAAGATCGACGAAGCCAATGCCACGGCTTACGAGGAGAACTACCAGGCCTTCGCCGCCGAGATCGCGGAGCTCGAAGAACGAGCCGAGGGCATGCGGACCCAGGTCGCGGGGCAGGGCGTCGTGGTCACCGAACCAGTTCCCGATTATCTTCTCGAGGAGGTCGGCTTCGAGAATCTGACCCCGCCGGACTTCTCCGAAGCGGTCGAGGAGGGCACGGATGTCGCCCCCGCAGTGCTGCAGCAGACCCTGAGCCTGCTCTCCGGAGGCTCGGTGGCCCTTCTCGCCTACAACGAGCAGACGAGCGGCCCGGTCACCGAGCAGGTGCGCGCCGCCGCGGAGGATGCCGGCATCCTGGTCGTCTCCCTCACGGAGACCCTTCCCGAGGGCGAGGACTACATCGGCTGGATGAGCGCCAACCTCGACGCCCTCGAGGAAGCGCTTGCGTAGGCAATACTGATGACCACCATCAGTTCGCTGGGGGGCACGCCAATGTCGGGCGTGCCCCGCAGCGTCAATCCGAACCCCTCCAAGAAGGATCCCGTGCCGAGGAACGAGCAGTCGGTGCTGAGCCTGCGATCGGCTACCCTCTCATTCGGAGACCGACCGCTGTGGCGCGGACTCAACCTCGACGTCAAGGCGGGAGAGTTTCTGGCGGTGCTCGGCCCGAACGGCACCGGCAAGACAAGCTTGCTCAAGACGATTCTCGGTCAGCAGGCGCTCACCTCGGGAACCATCGAGCTGTTGGGAGCACCGGTGCGCCGCGGTAATCGTGACATCGGCTACATCCCCCAACAAAAACTCCTCGACCACGGCACACCACTCCGCGCTCGAGATCTGGTCGCCTTCGGTATCAACGGGCATCGCTGGGGTCTGCCGATCTCCACTCCGTCGCTGCGGCGCAGGGTCGACGACGTGCTCGAATCCGTTGGCGCGACCGCCTATGCTTCGGCGCCCGTTGCGACCCTGTCGGGCGGGGAGCAGCAGCGCATCCGGGTTGGCCAGGCCATCGCCGGCAACCCGAAAGTCCTGCTGTGTGACGAGCCGCTTCTCTCCCTTGACCTGCAGCATCAGCGCGCGGTGAGCGAACTCATCAACGAAAAACGACGCGAGCTCGACACCGCCGTCGTCTTCGTCACCCACGACGTGAACCCCATTCTGGGCATGGTGGACCGGGTGCTGTACCTCGCGGGCGGTCAGTTCCGGGTCGGGACGCCGGATGAGGTGCTGCGGTCGGACGTGCTTTCCTACCTGTACGACACCCCCGTCGAGGTCATCCGCAGTCGAGGGCGCATCATTGTGATCGGCGTGCCCGACGGACATGGGGCGCACGGACACGACGTCCACCACGTCGAGGGCGAGCATCGCTGATGGGAGACCTCTGGGGCACGCTGTTCAGCTTCGAAAACTACGGCCAGCTGCTCGTGCTCGTTCAGAATTCGATCTACGCTGGCGCGCTGCTCGGGGTCGTCGGCGGCCTGATCGGCGTCTTCATCATGCAGCGCGATATGCAGTTCGCGGTCCACGGCATCAGCGAGTTGTCTTTCGCTGGGGCATCCGCGGCCCTCCTGTTCGGCATTAACGTGGTGCTCGGTTCCCTAATCGGCTCGCTGCTGGCGGCGCTGATTATCGGCGTGCTCGGCGTCCGCGCGAAGGATCGCAACTCAATCGTCGCGGTCCTCATGCCGTTCGGTCTCGGTCTCGGCATCCTGTTCCTCGCACTGTATCCGGGAAGGAGCGCGAACCAGTTCGGGCTGCTGACCGGGCAGATCGTCTCGGTCGACAACGAGCAGCTCGGCTTGCTCATCGGGATCTCGTTCGCCGTGGTTATCGGGCTCGGGTTCCTGTGGCGTCCGCTGAGCTTCGCGAGCGTCGACGCGGATGTCGCGCGCGCCCGGGGGCTGCCGGTCACCGCGATCTCGATCGCCTTCATGATCCTGCTCGGACTCGCGGCGGCCGTCGCGATTCAGGTCATCGGTGCGCTGCTCGTGCTCGCGCTGCTCGTCACTCCCGCCGCCGCGGCGATGCGGGTGACCTCGTCGCCGTTCCTCACCCCACTGCTGAGCGTTCTCTTCGCGACCTTCTCGATGGTCGGCGGTATTCTTTTGTCGATCGCGGGAGCCTTACCGATCAGCCCGTTCGTCACGACGATCTCGTTCCTCATCTACGTCGCCTGTCGCATCTTCGGGTGGCGGCGCGACGCCAGCCGCTCGTCCAGAAAGATCTCGCCGTCCAGGACTAAGATTTCGGCATGAAGCGGAACACCTGGCAACGCGAAGCCGTGCGCGAAGCGCTCGACAGCAACGAGGGTTTCGTCAGCGCGCAGGGCCTCCACTCGAGCCTGCGCGGGGCGGGTTCGTCGATCGGTCTCGCGACCGTGTACCGCGCCCTCGCGGACCTCGCCACGGAGGGCGAGGCGGACTCGCTGCAGTCCGATCAGGGCGAGAGCCTGTACCGAGCCTGCACCCCCGGCCAACACCACCACCACCTGATCTGCCGCAATTGCGGTCTCACCGTCGAGATCGAGGCGGATGCCGTTGAGGCGTGGGCGCACAAGGTCGCCTCCGACAACGGCTTCACCCAGGCCAGCCACATCGTCGACGTCTTCGGCCTCTGCGCAGGGTGCAGCACCTCACCCGACCCGCTCGCTCACGGGGCTTAAGGCCGTGTCGCTGGCGGTCGGGCGCATCTAGCGTCGCGTAGGAGGGTGCGCACCGCTGCGGCCCGACGACGAGAGGCGACAGCATGCGCGATCAGCACGTGGTCTGGTTCGAGGACATCTCGCTGGGGGACATCCCGCAGGTGGGAGGCAAGAACGCGTCGCTGGGAGAGATGGTCGGCGCGCTCGCCGCGAGCGGGGTCCAGGTTCCCCCCGGGTTCGCCACGACAGCGAATTCCTACCGGGCCTTCCTCGTCGCGGGCGACCTCGAACCGGCCATTCGGGAGCTGCTCGAGCGTTACCGGCTGGGCGACGCGTCGTTGCGGGTGACCGGGGCGGCGATCCGCGAGCTCTTCCTCGACAGCCAATTCCCCGAGGACATCGCCGACGACATCCGCACCGCCTATCGAACCCTCGCCGACCGGGTCGGAATCGACAACCCGCCCGTCGCCGTGCGCAGCAGCGCCACCGCTGAGGACCTGCCTGACGCGAGCTTCGCCGGACAGCAGGAGACCTTCCTCAACGTTCGCGGAGTGCGTGATCTGCTCGACACCTGCCGCCGCTGCTACGCCTCGCTGTTCACCGACCGGGCGATCAGCTACCGCGAGGCGAAAGGCTTCGACCACCTCGAGGTCGCCTTGTCGATCGGCATCCAGCGCATGGTCCGGTCGGATGTCGGGGGGGCAGGGGTCATGTTCTCGATCGACACCGACACGGGGTTCCCGAACGCGATCGTCATCAGTGCCGCCTGGGGGCTCGGCGAGACGGTCGTGCAGGGCACCGTCGATCCGGACAAGTACCTCGTCTTCACCCCGTTGCTCGCGGACGCCGCGGTCAGCCCGATCATTGAGAAGACCGTCGGCGGCAAGGCGAGCAAGATGGTCTACGGTGCCGGCGGCAGCGCGCGCACGCGCCTGGTCGACACGACCGAGCGGGAGCGCCGCGCGCTCGTGCTCGACGACAGTGAGATTGTGCAGCTCGCCCGCTGGGCGGCGATCGTCGCCGAGCACTACGGCCGCCCGATGGACATGGAGTGGGCCAAGGACGGGCTCACCGGGGAACTGTTCCTCGTGCAGGCGCGGCCGGAGACCGTGCAGGCGGGCAAGCCGGCCGACCGGTTCACCGTGCATCGGCTTGTCGAGACCGGCAGGGTGCTCGTGACCGGCGCGGCAATCGGCGAATCGATCGCGGTGGGCGAGGCCTGCGTCATCCGCAGCTCCGCAGACATCGAGAAATTTCGCGACGGGGCCATTCTGGTCACCGAGATGACCGACCCGGACTGGGTTCCGATCATGAGGCGCGCGGCAGGCATCGTCACCGACCACGGCGGGGCGACGAGCCACGCGGCGATCGTCAGCCGCGAGCTCGGGGTGCCGGCCATCGTCGGGACGGGAACCGCAACGGTCGACCTCGCGGAGGGGTCGATGATCACGCTCTCCTGCGCGGAGGGCGACGAGGGGCACGTGTACGAGGGCGCACTCGCGTTCGAGACCGAGGAGATCGACCTGGGCGAGCTACCACGCACCCGGACGCGGGTCATGGTCAACGTCGCGAGTCCGGCAGCGGCATTCCAGTGGTGGCGCCTGCCCGCCGACGGCGTCGGTCTGGCTCGGATGGAATTCATCATCAACAACCTCATCAAGGTGCACCCAATGGCGCTCGTGCACCCGGAACGGGTCGGACAGGAGGATCGCGAGTTGATCGCCGAGCTCAGCCGCGGCTTCGAGGGCCCGCAGGACTACTTCGTGCAGACACTCGCCCTCGGCATCGCCAAGCTCGCGGCGCCGCACTACCCGAATCCCGTGATCGTGCGGTTGAGTGACTTCAAGACCAACGAGTATGCACACCTGATCGGCGGCGGTGTGTTCGAGCGCGCCGAGGAGAACCCGATGCTCGGCTTCCGCGGCGCCTCGCGTTACTACGACCCGCGTTACCGCGAGGGGTTCGCCCTCGAGTGCCGGGCGCTCAAGCGGGTGCGCGAGCACATGGGGTTCACGAATGTGATCGTCATGGTGCCGTTCTGCCGCACCCCCGCGGAGGCCGACCGGGTGCTCGAAACGATGGCACAGAACGGTCTGGTGCGGGGCGAGAACGGTCTCACGGTCTACATGATGTGCGAGATTCCCTCGAACGTGATTCTCGCGGAGCTGTTCGCGACGAGGTTCGACGGCTTCTCCATCGGCTCGAACGACCTCACCCAGCTCGTGCTCGGAGTCGACCGCGACTCGGAAGAGCTCGCAGGGCTCTTCGACGAGCGCGACGAGGCCGTCACGAGGTCAATCAGCGAGGCGATCCGCAAGGCGCACGAGGCGGGCATCCCCATCGGCATCTGTGGACAGGGCCCGAGCAACCACCCCGACTTCGCGGCCTTCCTCGTGCGGGAGGGCATCGACTCGATCTCGCTCAACCCCGACAGCTTCCTGCGCACGGTGCATCTGATCGCGGATGCGGAGACCGCGGCGCTGCAGTCCGCGCGCTGACCCGGTGCGCGCGCACGAGCTTGCAGTGCGGCACCGGGATCCGTAAGATAGTCCCTTGGCTGGGCGGTATCTACGCTCGCTTCGTACGTCGACCCCCTCTTTTCATTATCCGGGGGTTCTGCGCGTGCCGACAAGAGATCTTGGGTAGGGCACTCGTCCTACGGTAGTCAAGGAGAGAACTATGGCAGCAACCTGCCAAGTAACCGGAGCCATTCCCGGCTTCGGTCACAACATTTCGCACTCGCACCGGCGCACCAAGCGCCGCTTCGACCCGAACGTGCAGAAGAAGACGTACTACGTTCCGTCGCTGCGCCGCAAGGTCACCCTGACCCTCAGTGCCAAGGGGATCAAGGTCATTGACGCCCGCGGCATCGAGACCGTGGTCAAGGACATCCTGGCCCGTGGGGAGAAAATCTAATGGCTAAGCACCAGGACGTACGTCCGATCATCAAGCTCCGCTCGACGGCGGGCACCGGCTACACGTATGTGACGAAGAAGAACCGTCGCAACGACCCAGATCGTCTCGTGCTGAAGAAGTACGACCCAGTAGTGCGCAAGCACGTCGAATTCCGCGAGGAGCGCTAACCATGGCGAAGAAGAGCATGATTGCCAAGAACGAGCAGCGCAAGGTCATCGTCGCGCGCTACGCAACGAAGCGCCTTGAGCTGAAGAAGGCACTCGTCGACCCCGCGTCGACGGATGCCGAGCGCGAGGCCGCACGCCTCGGACTGCAGAAGCTCCCCCGCAACGCCTCGCCCGTGCGCCTTCGTGGCCGCGACGCGATCGACGGGCGCCCGCGTGGGTTCCTGAAGCAGTTCGGCGTTTCGCGCGTCCGCTTCCGCGACATGGCGCACCGGGGCGAATTGCCCGGTATCACCAAGTCAAGCTGGTAAATTACAGTCAGATCCTCGGGTTTTCCGCCCGGGATCGTGAATTGACCACCAGTCACTGGACTGTTTCACCGATCGAGCAGACCTGTACTGCAACAAAAGTCCGAGGAGGACACAAATGGCTGACAAGTCACTGAACCGCACCGAGCTCGTCGCAGCAGTAGCCGCAGAGTCTGGCCAGAGCCAGGCCGCAGTGAACGGCGTGCTCGACGCACTGTTCTCGACCCTCGCGACCTCGGTCGGCGAAGGCACCAAGGTCACGATCCCGGGATGGCTCGCAATCGAGCGCACCCACCGTGCCGCTCGCGCCGGACGCAACCCGTCCACGGGTGAGGCCATCCAGATCGCCGCCGGATACGGTGTCAAGGTCAGCGCCGGCAGCAAGCTCAAGGCCGCCGCGAAGTAACTCAGCCTCACAACGAAGGGGATGACGTCCGAGAGGGCGTCATCCCCTTTGTCGTTCCCGCCCGGCTGCCGCTGTATCTCCTGAATCATGAAGGCCGGGCGGGGCGGTGCGACCCGGGTTTCACGCCCAGCTTGCTCACCTAGGCTGGTGGGCGTGTCTCGGCCTCTTCGCATCATAGGACCGGCCCTCTTACTGGCCGTCGCGCTGGTCAGCCTGCTCGCGGCCCTCGAGTTCGGGGGCGCCGCCGCGGCCCCCGCCCTCGCCGATCCGGGCGCGCTCGTGCGCTACGGCCTGCCGATCTCCAAGCTGTTCGTCAATATCGGCGCGGCGGGCACCATCGGCGCACTCGTGCTCGTGAGCTTCGCCCTCAGCCGCGACAAGCCCGAGTTCGACCGGGCTCTCGACTTCGCCGCAGGATCCGCCGCCTTCTGGGCCGTCGCCTCTGCGGCGACGGGCTTCTTCACCTTCCTGAACGTCTATCTCGAGCCGCTGTCGTCCGATGCGCGGTTCGGCGAGTTGCTCGGCGCCTTCTTCACGGAGGTGGATTTCGGCCAGGCCTGGCTCGCCACGACCCTCGTCGCTGCCGTCACGACGGTGCTGTGCTTCGCGGTGCGCAACCGCACGCTGCTGCTGTTCGTCACCGTGTTCGCGATCGCCGGCCTCGTGCCAATGGCGCAGCAGGGCCACACCGCGGGGGCCGCCGGCCACGCGGCCGCGATCTCCTCGCTCGGCCTGCACCTCGTCTTCGCGGCGGTCTGGCTCGGCGGGCTGCTCACCATCGTCGCTATCCGTTCGAAAGTCGACCCGGACCGCCTCGGCACGATCGTTGGTCGCTACTCCTCGTTCGCCCTCGTGAGCTTCATCGTCGTCGCGGTCTCCGGCTACGTGAACGCGTCGCTGAGGGTCGGGTCCCTCGACGGGCTGCTGCGTCCCTACGGCATCCTCGTGGTGGTCAAGGTGATCGCGCTCATCGCCCTCGGCCTGTTCGGGGCGGCTCAACGCCGGTTCCTGATCGGGCGGATGCTGCGCGACGGCGCCGAGCGCGGCCGTGCCTTTTGGTGGCTCATCAGTGCCGAGTTCGCGTTTATGGGCATCGCCTCCGGGGTGGCGGCGGCGCTCGCCCGCACCGATCCGCTCGTGCCCCAGGTGCTCGTGACGACGACACCGGCCTACATTCTCACGGGGGAGCCGCTGCCGCCGGAGGTGACTCCGCTGCGCTACCTCACCGAGTGGCGGTTCGACGTGATCTGGGTGCTCGTGGTGGCGTTCCTTGCTTTCTTCTACCTCGCGGGCGTCTGGCGGCTGCAGAAGCGTGGCGACGCGTGGCCCGTCCACCGCACGATTCTCTGGCTCGCCGGCTTAGCCCTGCTCTTCTACGTCACCAACGGTGGGCTCAACGTCTACGAGAAGTACCTCTTCAGCGCCCACATGCTCGGGCACATGATCCTCGGCATGATGATCCCGGTGCTGCTGGTGCCGGCAGCCCCGGCGACCCTCGCGCTGCGAGCGATTGCCAAGCGTGGTGACGGCAGCCGCGGCCCGCGCGAGTGGATCATGCTCGCGGTGCACTCGAGGATAGCTGGGCTACTGGCGAACCCCATCATCGCCGCAGTCATTTTCGCCGGCTCCCTGTGGCTGTTCTACTACTCTCCGCTGTTCAGTTGGGCGACGACCGACCACATCGGCCACCAGTGGATGATCGTGCACTTCCTCATCACCGGTTACCTCTTCGTGCAGTCGCTCATCGGCGTCGACCCCGTCCCGTACCGTGCGCCGTACCCGCTGCGGCTCGTGCTGCTGCTGGGCACCATGGCATTCCATGCCTTCTTCGGCCTCTCGCTCATGACCGGAACGGGGCTCCTGCTCGCCGATTGGTACGGCGCGATGGGCCGCCCGTGGGGTGTCTCGGCGCTCGCGGACCAACAGACGGCCGGCGGGATCGCCTGGAGCGTCGGCGAGATTCCGACGATCATCCTCGCGATCATCGTCGCGGTCATGTGGTCGCGCAGCGACACCAAGGAGGCGAAGCGGCTCGATCGCAAGGCGGAGCGCGACGGCGACGTTGACCTCACCGACTACAACGACATGCTCGAGAAGCTCAGCCACCGCTGACGGCGTCGATCACGACTCGGCCGTCGCCCGGGAACGTGATCAGGTAGCCGATCGTGAACGGCACGTCCTCGTCGAACGTCGACCGGGTGCCGTCAAAGAGCGACTGCACGCCGACGACCAGGTGGGCGGTGCCGGGCGTCTCCGGCACCCGCCACGTGCCCGGGGTGTCGCCCGGCAGGATCGTCACGACCGGGTAGCTCGCGATCGTCCACTCGGGGGCGCCCTCGACCCGGTTTGCGATTCTCTCGCCGAACGGGCATCCGGTCGGCTGCAGCACCGACTGGGTCGCGCAGTCGTCGAGCAGCGTGTCGAGCTCGTCCTGGACGAGGTCGATGAACTCCTTGTTGGCGCGCTCGCTCACGGTCGCCTGGGTCGTGGATCCCGGCTCGATCACAATGAGCCGCTCCACGTCGGCGGTAAGCAGCTCGGAGTCGTGGCCGAGCGCGAAGACGCCCGGGGTGAGCACGTGGTATGCGCTCGCGGCGGCCGCCCCGTTGGTCGCCTCGAGGGTGAGGCCGTTCGCGTCGAACTCGGAGTCGTTCTGCGGGACGACCTCGAGGATGCCCGTCGGGCTCGCCTCGAATGCCCAGGCGTCGAAGAACCAGAGGCGGGCGGATGCCGGTTCGACAGCGAACGAGGTGCTGCCCGGCGTTCCGTCGAGTTCGAAGGAGAACTCGACGATCCTCCTGCCGTCGGTGCCGGTCGTGCTCGTAAGGTGCTCGATCTCGGTGAGCTCGCCGAGGGCATCCGCCGTCAGGAGCTCACGCGAGGCGGAACCGGCCAGCGTCACTCCGGGCGTCTGCAGTGCCGCGTCGACGTCGTGCCGGGCGAGGGCCGACAGGTAGGAGCGCACGAAGCCCTCTGCGCTGTACAGGGTCGCGTTGAGGGCGACGACGGTGCCCACGAATGCGAGCACGATCAGGGTCACGACGATGCCCCAGCGGATCGCCCATCGACGGATCGGGTCGGGCCCGCGCTCGCCCCCGACCACCATTGGGCCCCCGATCACCATTGGGCAATCCTAAGCGGGGAGCTTCCCCCGGATCGCCGCCGCTCCGCCGTGTGGCTCGTCCCGGCCGGGTAGTCTGGGAGCGATGATCGGCAACACTGACGAGGACCGCCCGTGAGCAGCTCCCCGATTACCCTCTCCGCCGAACAGCAGGCCCTGTTCGACGCGATCGAGACCACCCGCGAACACATCTTCGTGACCGGGCGTGCCGGCACCGGCAAGTCGACGCTGTTGAACCACCTGTCGTGGAACACCTCGAAGCAGATCGTGATCTGTGCCCCGACCGGCGTCGCGGCGCTCAACGTCGGCGGGCAGACAATCCACTCGCTCTTCCGCTTGCCGATCGGCGTGATCGCCGACCGCAAGATCGAGCAGAACGCCGACGTGCGCAAGCTGCTCAACACGATCGAGACCCTCGTGATCGACGAGGTCTCGATGGTCAACGCCGACCTGCTCGACGCCATCGACCGGGCGCTGCGGCAGGCCCGCCAGCGACCACTCGAGGCGTTCGGTGGGGTGCAGGTTGTGCTGTTCGGCGACCCGTACCAGCTCGCGCCGGTGCCGGGGGATGCCGACGAGCGCGCCTACTTCGCCGACCAGTACCGCTCGATGTGGTTCTTCGACGCGAAGGTGTGGGACGAGGCCGACCTGCGCATCTTCGAGCTCAACACCATCCACCGCCAGCACGAGGAAGAGTTCAAGGCGATGCTCAACGCCGTGCGTCACGGCTCGGTGACCGCCGAGATCGCGGGGCGTCTCAACGAGACGGGGGCGCGGCCGGCACCGGCATCCGGGGCCATTACGCTCGCCACCCGCAACGACACCGTCAACGCGATCAACGCGAGAGCCCTCGCCGAACTGCCGGGGCGCGTGCTCACCGCGAAGGCCGAGATCACCGGCGAGTTCGGCGGCCGTGCTTTCCCCGCGGACGACGCCCTGCAGCTCAAGGTGGGCGCAAGAGTGATGTTCCTGCGTAACGATGCGGACCAGCGCTGGGTGAACGGGTCGGTGGGTACGGTCACCGCCATCTCGTCGACCGTGTTCGTTGAGGTCGACGGCGAGGAGCACCAGGTGCAGCCGGCGATCTGGGAGAAGTTCAAGTACTCCTACTCGCCGGCGACGAAGGAGCTCAAGCGCGACATCGTCGCCGAGTTCCAGCAGTTCCCGCTGCGTCTGGCCTGGGCGGTGACGATCCATAAGTCGCAGGGCAAGACCTACGATCGTGCGATCGTCGACCTCGGCCAGCGCTCGTTCGCCCCCGGCCAGACGTATGTCGCGCTCAGCCGGATCACGGCGCTTGAGGGTCTTTTTCTGACCAGGCCGCTGAGGCCGTCGGACATCATCGTCGACGGAGACGTCCGCCGCTTCATGGAGAAGGCGCAGACGATCCCCGCGATCCGGGCCTGAGACGGCCCGCCCAGGGCGGCTAGTGGCCGCCGTGCTCCGGGAGCCGGATGCCGGTGAGCGTGCCGCTTCCGCCATCGTCGGCGGGAATGAAGTCGGCGTCGTGGCTGCCGTGCGGCTGGGCGTAGCGGCCGGCTTCGGTCGCGGCCAGCGCCGGAGTGGTGAGCGCGCCGACGAGCAGGGCGCCAGCCATGAGACCGACCAGATAGCGGCCGGCGCTCGGCAGGGCCGGGAGCGTGGCGGTGCCGACGGCGTTCTGCACCCGGCGCAGGTGGGCGGCGAGAACCGCGGCGACGAAAAGTTCGAAAATCGACGCGATCGCCATCGGCAGCAGCGGCAGCGACGCCGCGAGCCAGACCGCGTCGAGCATCGTGGCGGCGACGACGAGGAGGCTCCACGCGAGAAGCGGGGCGATCGCGACAGCGCAGGCCACGCGCGGGGCGGGAACGGAGTCCCTGGCGAAGGTCACGACACCCCAGGCGACCTCGGTCACACCGAGCAGAAGCACGATGGCGGCGATCGGAAGAGGGGAGCTGATGACCAGCGCCAGATGAACCAGTCCGGCACCGATGGCGGCGAATCCCAGCCACGTGCGAACGATCTGCGACACGGTCGCTCTCCTCTTCTCAATCGGCGCGCACGCCGTGCTTGTGATGGGACGGCGCCGCGGTCGCGGCGCCGTCCCGCTCCTGCCGGTGCGGCTACGCGCGCGCGGCGCGCACCTTCTTGTCGGCACCCAGGCCGACGGCGAGGAGCACAGCAGCGCTCGCGAAGTGCAGCACGTTGTCGGCCGCGTTGATGGCGAGGATGTTGACCTCCGTGCCGATCAGGAAGAGGCCCACAATTCCGAGCAGCAGGTAGGCGGCGCCGATGGCGATGTTCACACCGCGCGCGGCAGCAATATTCGATACACCGGCGATGAGCAGCGCGGCACCGATCAGCAGGTGGGCGACGTTGTGGAAGACGTTGACCTCGAACAGGCCGAGCAACAGGCCGCCGGAGGTATCGAAGAAGCTGACGCCGCCCGTGACGGTGAAGCCCAGCAGGCCGACGAGCAGATAGACGACACCGAAGACGGTGGCGAGCAGACGATTGGGTGACTTGGTCATGATTGTGCCTCCTAAACACGAGCCCGACGGATGTCGCGCGTACCAGTCATTCGTACCCCGGTTCCCAGCGGATTGGTCGCATTAGCGGCGCACATTTTTCGAGTCGAAGCCCAGCCCAGCCCCAGGCAGCTATTCCAAAAGGTGGAGTTCGAGGAATCTGGCGGTTCTCGCGTAGGCGAGTGCGGCGGACCGAGCGTCGAGCGATCTGTGGATCGTCGCGTTCGCGAAACCATGCCGGGTGCCGGGGTAGGCGTACCGGGTAACCGGCGTGCCGTGCTCCTTGAGTCGATCGACGAAGGAGTCGGGATCCTGGCCCTCGGCCCAGTCGTCATCGGCGGCAAGGTGCAGCTGGACCGGGCAGGGGATCACGCCGTGGTCCTTGCCCTCGAGGCTCGCGTAGTAGGCGACAACGGCATCCGCTGATCCGGCCTGGGCGTGCAACAGCGCGATCCAGCCGCCCATGGCGAACCCGATGACGCCCACCCGGTCGGATCCCTGGGCGCGGCCCTCCTCGATGGCGTCGTCGACGAGCGAGAGAGCGAAGCCGACGTCGAGCTCGTCGAGCAGCCGCTGCGCCATGACTTCGTTGGTTGTCGCGACCCCGTTGTAGAGGTCGGGGACCACCACCCTCAACCCGTGCCGGACGAGCGCCTCAGCGTAGAACTCGAGGCTCGGCAGCCGGCCGAACCAGTCGTGAATCAGGACGACGATGGGGTTGCCGGGCTCGCCGTACTCGAGCGCCACCCCGGGGGAGGGGATCGGCACGATCTCGGTCATAATCACACCCTACCCAGCGCGTGCCGGAGCCTGCGGATCAGCGCTGGGGTGTCAGTCTCTCGTGCATGGACCAGGCCTGGTCGTCGAGAATGACCTGCACACAGCGTCCTGTCGTCGAGTTGACCACGATCGGGGCAAGAAGGTTGACGGTGGTGCCGTCGCCTCCGGGGTTCGCCACCACGAGAACGATCGCGTCGTCGCCTGTGGTGAGGTCGAGCGCTGACCCCTGTGCATCCGAGATCTCCGGAGCGTAGTCGGGCAGGAAGACGCCCGCGTCGAGCACGAAGAGGCGGACGCGGTCATCTGCGGCGGACTGCAACGAGTACACCCCCGAAGCCCCGGCGATATCGTCGAGGGTGAAGTCGAGGAGGGGCTCGAGCCCCGGAGGAGGCGTGAGGAAGGTGAGGGCCGCGCTCATCGCAGGAAGTCCATGAGCGTGGGCTGCAGCACTCGGGCGGTCACCGCGAGCGCGGCACGGTAGGTGGTCTCCTGCACTTGCAGGTCGAGGATCACGCGGGCGAGGTCGATGTCCTCGACTCCGGCGCGTTGCCCTTCGAGGGCTCCCGACAGTTCCATGTTCGCCTCCTCGGCTCGCGTGATTCTCGCGTCGCGGGTACCGACGCCGGCAAGCTGCTCGACGATGGCGGTGATTCGAGCGTCGACCGCCGAGAGGCGCGCGCCGATGTTGACTCCGGCGCGCAGGTCGGCGGCGATGTCGTCGATGAGGGCGAAGGCCGACGAGGGCCCGGTGCCGAAGGCTGCGGCGCCGTCGACGTCGACCCGCACGGTCTGGTCGTCGCCGACGCGGCGCTGCACAGAGCTGCCGGATACTCCCGTGTGCGCGTAACCGGCGTCGAAGGCCACGCCAGCGTCGGAGGTGCCGGCGAAGACGCTCCGGCCCAGATAGCTCGCATTGGCCTTGCTGAGCAGGTCGGCGCGCAAAGACTCCAGCTCCGACGCGATCGTGGTTCGGGCGGTTGCCGAGAGAGCGCCGTCGTTGGCGCCCTGCACCGTGAGGTCTCGCACGCGGCCGAGGACATCCAGTGACCCGGAGAGGGCGGTCTCACTCATCGCGAGCCAGCCCATGCCGTCGGAGATGTTGCTGCCGTACTGTTCCGTCGCTCGCTGCGCCGTGCGCACTCGCAGCGATTCGGCCATCGCGGCGGGATCGTCGGAGGGCCGCTCGAGCGCCTTCTGGGAGCTCGCGCGGTCTTGGATGCGGGCCAGATCATTCTTGGCCGACTGAAGGTTGCGCGCGGCGGAATCCACCATCGTCTGGGTAGTGACTCGCGAGATCATCGGCTACCTCCCCACGATTCCGGTTCGGTTGATCAGGGTGTCGAGCATCTGGTCGATCGCCGTCATGACCCGCGCCGAGCCCTGGTAGGCGGTCTGGAAGGTCATGAGGTTCACGTTCTCCTCATCGAGGTCGACGGAGGCTGCCGAGCGCTGGGACCCGACGGCCGACTGGGAGGCGAGCTCGGCGTTCACCGCATGCTGGGCGTCCGACTTCGTGGTGACCCCCGTGCGCACGACGGCCTGTGCCCAGAAGGCGTTAGCGGAGCCCGGCGCGAGGCGCAGCTGGGCGATGGCATCGGCGATAGAGCCGTCGAGGCCGCCGGCTCCGGGCGCCGCAGCTGAGAGCTCGCTGACGTTCGTGGGGATCACGACGAGCCCCTGGGCGGCGGGCACGCCAGCGGTGAACGTGAAGAAGTCGTGGCCCGTTGTGCCGTCGGGCCTGGCGCCGGACTGGTGCACGGCGTTGACGGTGCTCGCGAGCGACGTAGCGAGCACGTTGTACGACGATGCCAGGTCGGCGAGGGCGCCGCCGCCGCCGGCCGAGGCGGGGGCGAGCAGGGAGAGGGTGCCCGCAATCCGGCCGCCGTCGAGGCTGACGGTGCGGCCGGGATGGTCTGTCCACTCGAGTGCGAGGTTGCTCGTCGCCGCGTCCTCGAGGCGGGTGGCGCCGACGACGCGGATGCTGCGGGCGGTCTCGCCGGAGACGATCGCGTTGCCGCCGATTGTCACATCGATCGTTCCGTCGTCGCGGGGCCGGATTGTCGCCCCGGTAAGGGAGGAGATCGTCGTTGCGAGTGTCGCGCGCTGGTCGACGAGCTCGTTCGCGGACCCACCGGCTGCGGTCGTCTGCCGGATCGCGGCATTGAGGTCGGCTATCCGGGCGGCGGCGGCATTGACCTCGACGACCATCGAGACGGTCCTGCCCCGCAGTTCCGACCACTGCCCGATTGTCTCGCCGTAGGAAGAGGCGATGCGGGAGGCGAGCGCGCCGGACTCCTCGAGCAGCACGCGGGCGGCAGCTGGCTCCCCGGTCTGGTTCGAGAGCCCCTGCCAGGCCGCCCAGAAGCCGTCGAGCTGCGTCGACAGTGCGTTCTCGCCAGGCTCGCGCAGGTTGCCCTCGAGATCCATCATGGCCTCGGCGCGTTCGAGCCAATAGCCGGCTGTCGACGCCGTGCCGTTTACCCGGGCGTCAAGGTATTCGCTTCCGAGCCGGGCGATGCCGTCGACCGAGACCCCCTCTCCCGGTCGCACACCACTCGAGAACATGCCGGCGAGGTTCGAGGCCGCAACCGAGCTCGTCGTCACGCGCTGCCGGGTGTAACCCTCAGTGTTCGCGTTCGCGATGTTCTGCCCGACAATGTCGAGCCCCTGGCGCGCGGCCACGAGACCCCGGTAGGCGGTGTTGAGTCCACTGAAGGTGCTCACGCGGGCCCTCAGAGGCTCGTGTCGAACAGGCGGCCGCCGGCGGAGACGGAGTCGGATGCCCCGGTGGAGTCGTAGGTTCCGCCGGACGACTGGGTGGTGGCGAAGGTCTCCTGGGTCGACCGCAGCGCCTCGCGCAGAAACGTGTCGTTCGAGTCGCGCACGCGCTTGATCTCCGCGGTGACGGTCGTCATCGCACGCAGGTGGGCGGAGAAGATGTCGGACCAGGGCCCGTCGGGTGCCGCGGCGACGAGGTCGCGGAGGCTTGCATCCTCGGTCGTGCTCCACTCGAGCGCGACGGCGGCCACCTCGACGCTGCGGGCGAGACCGGCGGCGCGCAGCCGCTCCATGACCTGCTCGACCTCGCGGGTCGCGTGCTGGATCCAGCGCGACCGGCCGGCGGTCAGCAGCAGCTGTTCCTCTTCCAGTTTGAAGAGCAGCAGTTCGAGAAGCTCGCGTTCGCGCCACAGCAGAGCGGAGAGTTCGTTGGCGCCCACGTCTCCTCCTCTTCCTGTCATTCTCTTCTTGTCAGCGGGTAGTCGCGAAGAAGCGAGCATCAATGCCCGTGTTCTCCACGTGGTTCACAGCAACTGTCGGCAAGCGTAGCCGCGACGTTAGGGAAATCCCGGCTCATTTGGCGCCGGAACCGGCGGTACCGTGCCTCGAACTGGGGGCGGGCCTTGTAGAGAACAGTCGTTCTACTGCCAATAGTGTGAGCCACGGAGAAGTTCGAGAATTAGTCCCGAAGGTCTTCACCCGTTCCACCCTTGTACCGACGGCCCGAAACCAGGTACGTACCATCTCGCGCTCCGGCGCGGGAGTCGCGCATCCAGTCCAGGCCGAACGTTCAAGGGGTCCACTTCGTGAATCGTGCAGATCGTAACAAGCTCGTCGTCGAGAACCTGCCGCTCGTCGGCTACCTCGTCTCCGAGGCGTGGGCGCGGGCGACGCATCTCTCGCGGGACGATCTTGCCTCCGCCGGAACGGTTGCGCTCATCACCTCAGCCGACGCGTTCGATGTCACTCTCGGCGTTCCGTTCGGTGCGTTCGCGCGCCGGCGCATCATCGGTGCCTTCGCCGACGAGATGCGCGCGGGGGATTGGGCGCCCCGTTCGGCCCGCCGTCGCATCAAGGAGACCGTCTCGGTGCAGGAGACGCTCACGGCCTCCCTCGGACGCGTTCCGAGTGTCGACGAGATCGCGGCAGCCCTGGGCATCGACCGGGCTGCGGCGAAGGTCGCGATCGCCGACTCGGCACGAACCCTGACGGCGCTCGATGACTTCGCCGGCGACTATCTCGCCGCCGACATCCCGCTGCCGGAGGAGAGCCTGCTCGTGACCGAGCGGCTCGCGTACCTCCGGGCGGCGGTCGACGCCCTCCCGGAACGGATGCGCGGCATCATCGAGCAGGTCTATTTCGAAGACCGGTCGGTCACCGAGATCGCCGCGTCTCTCGGCATCACCCACTCGGCCGTGTCGCAGCTGCGCGCGGAGGCGGTGCGGCTGATGCGTGACGGCCTCGGCACCCACTACGCCGACGACCCGGATTTCGCGCATGCTCCCCAGTCGCGTATCGCCGCGTCGAGCCGCACGGCCTACCTCGCTCGCGTGTCCGACGAGGTCATCGCCGGGGTTGCCCAGGTGCAGCGCGCCTCCCCGGCCTGCTGAAGCGCCGGAAAAGTTTTGCCGCTGGGTACCTAACGCGCGCTTCGCGAGTGCCGATAGCTTCTGTTGCCGGCCCACGGATGGGTAGGCGAACCACACCCAGTCACGGAGGAATTCACCATGGGCATGCAGATCAACACCAACCTCGCGGCAAACAACGCGTACCGCAACCTCGCCACCACCCAGAACGACCTGTCGAAGTCGCTCGAGAAGCTCTCGAGCGGACTTCGCATCAACCGCGCCGCAGACGACGCAGCCGGCCTCGCCATCTCGGAGGGCCTCAAGTCGCAGGTCGGTGGCCTCACGGTCGCC